>Ga0316197_10002434_pt1 | contig 13293 bp, 7 predicted proteins | sample OudBiesiAoxic_MG_FD_204939 | JGI IMG/M metagenome (GOLD analysis project Ga0316197, IMG submission 204939) | Coastal sediment microbial communities from Oude Bieten Haven, Netherlands - site A oxic | ecosystem: Environmental > Aquatic > Marine > Coastal > Sediment | place: Netherlands...
AAGATCCGTGGTCAAGCCACCGATTCCACCGCCGCCGTTCCCGTTGAACGTGAACCAACCGTTCGCTCCGGAGGGGTTGGCGTGGTCCATGCCGTCGAACAGAACGTCGCATTCCGGGAACTCGGGCCTCTGGTAGACCCGGACGTGTTCCACGATCAGATCCTGCGGGAACGAGGTCGTCGCATCGGGAGGACCGGGCAGGTAGCCGCCGACCGCCATATTCAGGATGAGATGAAAATCCTGGTCGAACGGCGCCGGGTAGCCTCCGCCGCCCGAACTCCAGTGGCTCTGGCAGGAGAACTGCTGCCCGTCCAAGTACCAACGTAACTCGTTTGGAGCCCACTCCAGAGCGAAGTCGTGCATGCTGTCCGCGAAGTCTCCGGCAGCAAGGGTGAAACCCTTGCCCCAGTACACGTTGTCCGGCCACGATCCGCCGTAGTGAATCGTCCCGGATACGTGGTCGGTACGGTGCCCGAGGTACTCCATGATGTCGATCTCGCCGCTGGAAGCCCAGCCACCGTAGGGATCATCAGTGGAAAGCATCCAGAAGGCCGGCCACAGCCCCTGCCCCACCGGCATCTTCGCGCGCATCTCGAATCGACCGTACGTCCAGTCGCCCAGGCCGATGGTCCGCATACGCGCGGAGGTGTAGTTGCTGCCGCCGAACGACTCTTCGCGGGCGGCGATCACCAACTGCCCCCCGGAGACGGTGGCGTTCTCCGCTCGGTAGTACTGCAGTTCGTTGTTCCCCCAACCGCAGAGGTTCGGACAACCATCTCCGATCTGGAACGACCACTTGGTAGGGTCCAAGCCCATCCCGTCGAACTCATCCGACCAGACGAGCTGGTAGTCCAGCTCCGCGGCGTGCGCCCCGCTCAGGGTCGCGACCAGGATGAACATGCCGACGGTGATTCGTAGAATTCTCATACTAGCCCAAGGGTGGCCTCCGGCACATCAACGACCAGTTTTCGAATGCGCTGCTCCCGCCGAAACAGCGACTGGCTGAGGGCCAGCCCCAAGCGATTGCCATGAATGACGGTCGGGGTGCCCTCCTGTGCAAAAAACTGCACCCGACTCGAACCCGCCAGACGGTAGATGACCGGAACCCCGCACAGCGTAAAAGCGAGAGACCCGGCCGGCAACTCTTCCGTCAGCTCGGGACCATCGGTTGTATAGCTCCAGGATGCCGGCTCCCGAAGGAACTCCTCGCGGTCGAGCAAGCTCGGCTCGAAGGCGACCTCACCATGTTCGACTCGCACGCCCAGTTGCCAGAAACGGGCTATCACGTCTTCCTTGACCTGACCGGTCAGGCCAGGCTGTTGCACACCCGTGAATCCGGGCGTGTGCGAATAGGGGTCGACCGGGAACGCGCCGTAATCGGCCGGTGCCTTGTGTACGCCCAGCCCTTCCTGGATCTCCTCGAAGCATGCGCCCAGCCGGTCGACCAGAGCCACGGCGGCCCCTTCGTCCTTGGCGTGGGTGATCACCTCGCCGGTGGCCAGCAGCAACTTCGAGACCATGTGCCAGTAGATGCAGCCCAATCCCTCGTACTTGTACATCGAGCCAGAACGCCCGGTGAACCGCCGGTGATTGAACACCGCCTCGTAGAGATCACACAACCTACCGGCATCCCCCGCGGTGACCGCCGGGTCTGTTTCGAGTGCGGCCCGCAACTGGTCAGCATTCCTGAACACACCGTTGAAATGCACCCGGCCCTCGAGGTCGCGCTCGACATAGTCCGTCCGGCCCGCCTCAAGTTCCTGCCCGATCCAATCATCGTCCGTCGCCACGGTGGCAGGGATCACGTTCTTTTCGAGAAAGGACGGTAGTTTCCGGTCGGGGTAGAGCATGTAGCTGTTCTGGTCCTTGCGGTACAACCGGCTCGCTTTCAGCGCTTCCAGCAGAGCCACCGCGGCCTCGTTGTCCAGGTAACCGGAACTCATCACCGCGACCTGGCCTTCCAGCATCTCGTCGAGCGGCTCGACGTCAAATCCGTCAGCACCGAATCGAACCAGGTTGTAGGAATGGAACAGACCGTCTTCTCTGCGATTGTGCGCAATGCTGTGGTCGAGGAATCGCACTGCCAGTCCTGTGACTTCCAACAGATCTTGTTTCTCGAGCGGCGCCTTCTTGCCGGACACACCCTGGTAAACCCGGGCGCGGTATTGGTCGTTCACCGAGCCCATGCTGTCCATGAACGATTGGCGGCCAACGGCGCTGACGGATCCCTCGAGCAGGTTCACGTGATCCTTCAGAACCCCGCCCACGCCCGCGAAGTATCGAGCCAGTTCCAGCGAGAAATCGAAGCTCGTTGCCGGACTTTCACGCAGCACGTCGCCCAGCAAGCGCAAGTAACGGCGCAGGTAACAGAGTGTGACCATGGAGAGTCCATAGCCCACCAGAGCGTTGTTCGCGTCATTCCACTCCGGGCGCTGGGTGTTCATCCAGATACCGCCTCCGGGAACCAGGTTGCCAATCTTGGCTAGCGCCGCGACCAACAGTTTCTCCAGCAGGTTGACCCGGTATATCGCTCCGCTGTCCAGCGTGACCAGCTTCCCGTCGGCACCGATGTCGGCGACCCGCCTCGCGACGGATTCTGCGCGCTCCTCGTCATACTCGAGGGTCTTCCTCGGATCCCGCAGTAACTCGCGGTACGGCTTGATCCGGTAGGGCACATCTGCGTAAACGAAGATCTCGCGAGTCAGCAACTCGCCAAGCAGACCGGGGTGATACGCGCGCGAACGCTCGAGAAGCCTCAGCAGGTAGCCGACCTGATGATCCCCCCAATAGCCGATATTCGACCAAGAATTTCCCGATTCGAGAGTCTCCCAGTCAATGCCCTCCCTGGAGATGCGGTAGGGGTTGTGCCCATCGGGGGTCGAGGCGTTGACGAACTTTGCAATGAAGCTCTCGATGTACTGCGGAAAGGAGACGGCCAGAGCCTCCCAGTTCTGGAAGATGTCGCGCCAGTTGCCTTCGTAGTACAGGTACTCTGCCCCGTTCCCGTTCTTGAGATGGATGGAGAAGTCATTCCAGGGTCGGCTGGGGTCGCCGTGCCGACGGCTGAACGTAAGCGGCAGGTACTCGTAGACCAGCCGAGTGAATGCTTCGTTTTGACTGTCGTCGGCCAGCTTCAGTGCAGAATCAAGAGTCAGCGGGCCGTCGAGATTGACCAGTGCGCCCCGAACCGTTTCGAGCACGGGCAGGTTCCGCTTGCCCACGAAGTCCAAGAAATCTTCACGGGGAAACCGGTATCCGTACGGGAATACACCGCCCCGCATGATATTGAAGAGAGTGTTGGAGAAGTGCCTGCCGGTGACCAGGTCGTCCCCGGACTTTTGAAACCCATCGGCACTACCGGCCAACCGCTCCAGACGAGCGGTACCGGCTGCGACATCCTGTTCGATGGCGCTGACGGTAACGCCTTGCCGGACCGCGTGCAGCAAGTCGGCCGTCTGCGACGGACCCTGTTCGACATCCGCCAGCAGATACCAACTGTGACCGGATTGCGATGGCAGGGTCACAGACGACTGAACGAAGAAAGCACCGCGCTTACCTCTGCTGGACGCCTCTGTATGAACTCGGTCGCCCACACAGAATGCCTGGACCTGGTCTTCCGAGAGCAGCACCTGGGCCTGTTCGAAGCCGAGGCTCCAGACGACCGTGGCTTTCAACGCCTCGCTCGGTTCGGCCCGGTCGGTCAAGATCGAGCCGAGCGTGTAGATTCCTGCGCAGGCCCCGGTGACGACTTCAGCCTGCTTGTAGGCGTCAACCAGCGTGCTCAATTCGGCCTGGGCGATGCGGTCCACTCCGTAGGGCAGCAGATTCCGCAACCCGTCCAGCAACTCCACGCGAACCTCGCTCGCACCGGTGTTGAGCAACTGCGACTTTCGGATGAATCCAAAACGGTTCCCGCTGGTCCAGGTGTACCTGAACCCAAGGCCCAGGTCGTGGTTCACTTCCTCGAACATCAGCTTGTTGCCCGGCAGGTTCTTGTACAGGTTCCGCTCGAGGTCGTAGACGAACGGGCCGTTTTCGAAGGGCTGCCAGAGCATCGTCTTGCCGCCCCGCTCCGCCAGCAGTACGGTCTTGGGCCCGGTCGTCCGGCAGGCATCGTGAATCTTGTCGTCCGTGGAATAAGGGAACAGTGCGTTTCCCGGGTCCCTCCGGCCGCAACTCAGGCCACCTGTGCTGGAGACGAACATCCAGTGATCGTAGCCGCTGACGACCGATACCAAGAACGGTGGCATCGTGTGATGATTGGCGATCCTGTAGAACCGCTCTCCATCCAACTCCACCCATTCCCCGTCACCCGGCGGTCCGGGTAGACGGATCACCGAATCAGCGAGGTAGACCTTTTTCTCGTGATCTTGTCCCATCAGGGGGCGCCTATTCGACCGCAACCGGAGTCTTCATCAACTTTGCCTCGACACGGATCGCCGTGACCGTGACCGACTCGCTGAGACCTTCCGGCCGTCATAAGCCTTTCCTCCGGACCGTGGTGGGCCGAATCCGATCGATGGCTGCCAGAATCGATCATTTACAGATCCAAAGCGTACGCACAAATTGACAACGCTGTCAAGAAAACTGACAACGCTGTCAATTTTCGATAGACTCATGCTGAGTTTCTCGTATATCTCTGTTAGGACGCAACTCGTGCGAATCGTCCCGATCATCAGTTCGACGAGATTCGCGCCAGTTGCACCGATCGAGGAGTCCCGATGATTCCGAAGCGTCCGACGATCCACGATGTCGCACAGCTAGCGGGTGTATCGATCAAGACTGTCTCCCGGGTTTTCAACCAGGAGCCCAACGTTCGCCCCGAAACGCGCAACAAAGTCGTTGCCGCAGCCGAAACCATGGATTATCGGCCGAACTTGTCGGCTAGACAGCTTGCGAGTAATCGTACTTTTCTGGTTGGAATGCTGTATCAAAGACCGGATCCAGAGAACGAGAATGATTACGTCACCGCGGTCCAATCCGGTTGCCTTCAGGCCTGCCAGGAGAACGGCTACCATCTCCTGATCAACCCCTGTCAGGCCGATCCCGACGACCTGCTGCGTGAAGTCGTCGGTCTTCACCGCCAGGTCGATGGCTTCGTCGTCTTGCAGCCCCTGTCGGACGTGGAAAGCCTCAACCACTTCCTGCTGGACAACAACGTCTCGTGTGTTCGCGTATCCCAACGACCCTTCGATGGATTCCCATGGATCTCGGTGGGTGACGTGGATGCCGCGGACGAGATGACCGAGCACCTCCTGCAACTCGGTCACCGGCGGATCGGGTTCATCATGGGGGATCCGGAACATGGGCAGAGCCACGATCGGCTCGCGGGTTATCGCCGTGCCCTGGACCGGCACAAGATCGACTTCGATGGCGCCCTGGTCCGACAGGGTCGTTTCAACTACGCGTCGGGCTATTCCTGCGCACGGACCCTGCTTTCATCGACGACGCCGCCGACGGCCATCTTCGCCAGCAACGATCCGATGGCCATGGGCGTGCTCTCGGCTGCGCACGAGATGGGATTCGACGTTCCCGGCGAGCTTTCGGTTGCCGGCTTTGACGATTCGCCCCTGGCGCGGCACGCGTCGCCTCCCCTGACGACGGTGCACCAACCGATCGCGGAGGTGGCAAGGCTTGCGACGGGGATGCTGCTGCAGCGACTGCAAGGACATACAGAAGGCGAACTCAACCACTGTCTGAAGGCGGAGCTGGTGCGTCGTGCATCGACGGCGCACCCGCGTCTCATGCCGGTCACCCACTGAGGCTGGTTTCTTTGCTAGTGACGTGTCATTCCACGAGGAACTATCAATGACCCGGATTTTCAAGTTGTCGGGCCTCGAGCGACCGTGCTTCCCCAACGCCACCGCCTGCAGCGTCGCTCAGGCCGCCAGCCGGACCTGCCAGTGCACCAATCCGTGATGGGAGACGCGATCGCCTGGAAAGGGGGAAAAAAAGACGACTGCGGTCCCTTATTCACCTTGATTGTATGGACTTTGGATGTATTCAGGAGGAGTTCTCCTCCAAAACAAAAAGGAAAAACAGATGCGACTTCGAGCTTGCATGACCCTCGCCGTTGCTCTCCTCTGCTTGGCTCCAACAGCAAGTTGGGCCGATCTGGCGCCTTACAGCCAGGACTTCGAAGCACTTGACCAGACCGATCCCGCGGCCTTGACCAACGACGGGTGGTTGGTCTTCGGTAACGTCTTCGGCCCCGACTGGGGATACTGGTACGGGTATGGCCCGTTCCCTGCGCCCAACGGTGGTGCCGGGTTCAGCGGAATCGACCTGAACCAGGGCGGTCCTGATCAGGGCGTGCAGCAGATGGTCGTCTACAACGACTACAACAACCCCGATCATGGCGTCGGCGCGTACATCGAAGCCAACGTGTTCCAGGAACAATGGATCGGCGCCGACGACGTCGGCAAGACGTGGTTCTTTGAATATGATGCCAAGCGCGGCAACATCGACGGCGGTACCACGGCGCTGGCGTTCTTCAAGACGCTCGATCCCAACGCCGGCTTCGCCCTGACCAACTTCGTCACCGTCGACATGACCGCCGTCCCGAACGAGTGGGGCACCTACTCCCTGTCGATCTACATCGATCCGAGTCTCCCCGGTCAGATCCTGCAGTTCGGCTTCCTGACCGTGGCGACGAACTACGAAGGTTCCGGGATCTTCTATGACAACCTGAACTTCGGCATCGCGCCGCTCAGTGTCACCGTCGACATCAAACCGGACAGCTACCCGAACAGCATCAATCCGCGCTCGCGTGGCGTGATTCCTGTTGCCATTCTCGGAACTGACACCTTTGACGTGGCTGACGTGGACGTGACGACCTTGGCCTTCGGTCCGGGCGGCGCCCCGATTGCCCACCTGAACGGTCACGTCCAGGACGTGAACCATGACGGGGTCATGGACCTGATGCTCCACTTCCGAACGCAAGATACGGGTATTACCTGCGGCGATGAGTCGGCCACGCTGACCGGGGCAACCCTGGACGGTCAGCCGCTCGAAGGCTCCGACTCGGTCAATACTGTCGGATGCCGCGCGACAAGGCGGCCAGCGCTCTGGATGAAGGATCAGGACGGGCGCGACACACCTCGCGGCAACGGACCCATCAACTTCGAAAGAAGATGACCCTGCACGACTCGAGTGGGCGGCGCGAGGGTCACTAAATCCGCACCGTTCGCACACACGACGCCCCGGTGGGCCACTTCCTCCGGGGCGTTCGTTTTTTCTTTGGGGGCACGAGCATGACCAGGGAGATCATTCGAGGCGCCATGCTGACCGCGCTGCTGGTCGCATTTACGGTAGGTGTGGGCGCCAGCCCTGACCCTGTAGGTTCTCCCGCCCCGAACGCCAGCCGCAGGGCCACGGACGTACACCAGGGCTGGACGATGCTCTGGAGCGACGAGTTCGAAGAACCGGGTGCGCCGAACCCCGATTACTGGAGTCACGAAGTCAACTGCTCGGGAGGCGGAAACAACGAGTGGCAGTGTTACACCGATCGACTCGACAACTCGTACGTGGACGAAGACGGACTGCTTCACATCGTTGCGAAGGAAGAGTTCTACTCGGGTCCGTCGTTACAGGATGACGACCCCGGTTACCCGGGCCCAAACGTTTTCAGGAACTACACGTCCGCCCGTCTCCGCACCAAGGACAAGGTGGACTGGAAGTATGGCCGCATCGAGGTTCGCGCACAGGTCCCCGGTGGACGGGGCATGTGGCCGGCGATCTGGATGTTGCCCACAGATTGGGTCTACGGCGGCTGGCCGTCGAGCGGCGAAATCGACATCGTTGAAGCCGTGAACCTTCGCCGCGACAACTTCTATGGGTGGGGCACCTTGGTCCACGGTACGCTGCACTACGGATTGCCGTGGCCACAGTGGGAGAACCATGGGCGGTCCTACTACATGTACGTGAACCCCGCGGACGACTTCCATCAGTACGCCCTCGAGTGGGAGGAGGACGAGATCCGCTGGTACGTGGACGGCGTGCACTACCAGACTCAGAGATCGGAAGGCTGGTACAACTACGTCTGGGGCGGCCAGGAGACCGGCTTCGTGGTCGCGACGGAGACGGCGCCTTTCGATCAGGTCTTCCACCTCCTCATGAACGTGGCCGTGGGCGGCGACTGGCCGGGACCGCCCGATTCGAACTGGAACTCGGACCGCGAGATGCTGGTGGACTACGTGCGGGTGTACCAGTGCGCCAGAGGAAGCGTCGAGGGCAAGGGCAAGGCTTGCGGCACGATCGACCCTGCGGTCGAGGTCCACGACGACAACGGAGCCCCCGGCATCAACGAATACGTCGTCTACGACGACGGCTTCGAGACGTTGAGCTTCGAGGTCGGCATCCTCGGCGAGCCCGCGGTGATCGAGAACACCCTGGTTCCTGGATCGTACGCGGTTCCCGGTGTCACGGTGGATTCCGAGCCCAAGGCGAACGGTGCCTGGGAGATCGAGTTCGCCCAGACCGGAATGCTGCTCCAGGACGCCTTCCTGGGCAACGTGTACCTGGCCTCTGCCGACATGTCCGAAGTGGACGGCGTGGAGGCCGGTTTCAATCTGGATGGCGGCACCGGTTGGAGCAACAACGGTGAACTCGAATTCGACATCAAGATCCTGAGGATCGCGCCGGAGACGCGGTTGTTCGTGAAGATGAACAGCAATCATCCGGGTGCCGGTTTCGTCGAGATCGAGGTTCCCCGGAAGGGTGCATGGCATCACGTGGCGGTCAAGGTGGCCGATCTCCTGGACAACCGGAACCCCGGAGAGACTCCCCTCGATCTCCGCAACATCCAGAACGTGTTCGTGCTGGAGAGCACCGGACCTGCTCACGTCTGGGTTGACAACATTCGTCTTCGGTGTGCGTACAACACGGAGCCGGAATGGTGGCAGCCTGACAAGACCTGTGCTGTTAAGCCGAGACTGTCTTTCCCGACGGTCAGAAGCGGATTCGAGGCCGGGCCCGATCGATTGGAGTGCCAGTCCGACGACAGCCGCACGACCGGCGACTCGAACGACAATGGCGAGGTGCGATCCATCTCCCCCACGTGTTCCGGTGGAGAAACGAGGGCTCCGAGGTCGGTGCCGGCCAGGAGTCGCCCTTCACCGCCGACCACTCCATCACCCTCGCGCTCGGACTCGACGGTATCCCCTGCTCGATCGCGGTGAACCCAGGCGCGAATCTTCTGATCTACGATCAAAACCGAGATAGCCTCGAAGACTGGACGGACGTGATTCTCGCCGATCCGCTTCAAGGAGAGCGGGTGGTTCAACAACGACGATTTCTGGATCGGAGAGATGAGATTCGTCGACGTGTACCCCAGCAGCATGAACATCGAGATGAAGACCGGCGCCATGAAGGCCCACTTGGCCGAGGCGCTGCCCAGGCAGAGATTGACCTGACCTACCCCGCGTGATCGTACCAATTTTCAAAGTCGAGCCAGATCCGGTGAAGGGCAGCGGCTGTTGACTGACCTCGGTCGGGTCGCGGGGCAGCTTCTCCGGGTCCACCGGCGAGGGTGGCCGAGCCGGCTCAGAACTTGTAGCCGACGCGCAAGCCGTAGGTCGTCGGCATGCTGAAGCTGCCCTTGGCCACCTGCTCGGCCGCGCCGCCCCACCACTGCACGACCTCGTCGGTCAGGTTGTAGCCGTAGATCTCGGCCATCAGGCTGCCATGGTAGAGCCGCACGCCGGCGTGCAACATCGACCACTCCAGACGCTTGTCGTCGGTGTAGCGGATGTCCTCGTCGAGGATCACGAAGTCCATGTCGTCGACGTGCTTGTCGACGTTGAAGATCGTCAGGTACGAGTCGGCTTCCCAGTGCGCGGTCAGCCAGGGGACGATCGTCATTCTCTGCTTCGGGAAAAAGAAGGAGTGATCGACCGTCAGGTGCAACTTCCACGGCGGCGAGACCGCCATCTCGTTACCCTTGAGGTTAACCAGGAGGACGTCGTTCTCCGAATCCAGCGACTCGTCGAAGCTGAGGTTGAGGTACGAGACAGGATCGTAGTTCCACTTGGTGATCCAGTCTTCGGTGATCTCGGAGTCGATCCAGCTCACGTAGCCGAAGATCCGGCCGCCGCGCCACGGCCGCGTGTCGTACTCGAGTTCGAGCCCCTGGATCGTGACCTCGGGCACGTTCTCCGTGATGTACCCGGTGATCGCGGGTCGGCCGAACCAGTCGTAGTCGATCTCGCCGTCGCCGTCGATGTCAATGGGGTCGCCGTTGAGGTCCCTGTAGGCGTCCCAAGATTCGGTGTAGGCCAGGGCGCCGACGTACGCGTACTGCAAATCCTCGTAGAGCGAGTAGAAGTAGGCACCCCGGAGCTCGAGCTTGCCGCCGAAAAACCGCTGCTTGAAGCCCAGCTCCAGCGTGGTGACCTCTTCCTCGTCGAAGTCGGTCTCGATCGTGACCTCCGCGGTGACCGGGTTCAGTTCCGAGCATTGACCCAGGAGGATCTGGATCGGCGTGCACGGTTCGATCGGGCTCCCGTCGTCGTTGCGGCGGCCTCTCGCGAGCGTGCCGCTGAACACGTCGCCGATACCGCCGGACTTGAAGCCGGTGGCGAGGTAAGCGTAGTACAACTGGTTTTCGTTTCTCTGCCAGTCCAGGCCGACGCGAAAGTCGTTGTGGCTCCAGGACCTGCTAAGATCGTTGAGTTGGACGGTTCCCCCCCCCACCTCGTAGACCGCCGGATTCGCGAAGAAGTCGACCGGCAGCTCGTTCAGCAGGTCCCGGTCGAACCCGTTCACTCCTGGAGCGACCGGTCCCCAGCCGAGTTCCTCCTCCAGACAGTCGTTGCCCTCGGCATCGGGGTTGCAGATCAACGTACGCCCGCCCTGGTCTTCCTTCGTCTCGTTGCTGTAGCGATAGCCAAGAGTCACATGCCACCGCGGGGAATAGGAGTAGGTGCCCTGAGCGAACAGCGCGTACGCGGTCGTCGAGCGATCCGGCTGATCGAACATCGACTTCTCGCCGATCGCGTTGTCGAAGTAGCCGAACGTGGTCGTCTTCTCGTAAAAGTAGTTCGCGCCGGTGATCCAGTTGAGGTGCTCGTTTCCGAACGACTGGAGCTGCACCTCCGGTGACCAGGACTGGGAGCCCGTCCCGGGGAGGAAGTGAAACGACTGGTCCCAGGCGTTGAGGCTCCCCTCCATGTCCACGTCCGATTCGCGGTCCAGGTCCTCCGCCCCCGCCAACACGACCAGCCGCAGATTGGGTTTGATGTCCCAGTTGTACGTCGCCCGCAGGTACATGATGTCCAGATAGAGCCGGCCGGGCGTGTTGACGACCGCCTGGTACGTGTCGTCTTCGGGGAAGATGTCGGAGCAGTCGGACGTGCCGTTCTGCACGAGGCCGATCAGGATCGGGTTGCCGTTGCCGTCCAGGATCTGCTCACCGTCGGGGCCCGTCGCGAAGACGTTGGAATAGAGCGGCCGCCCGCGGAGCTTGTCGCAGTTCACCAGGTCGATCCCGCCCGCGCTGTCGGTGCGAAAGTGCTGGAACGAAAGGTTGAGCGTCATGTCTTTGCGTCTGGGCTGCCAGTACGCGCTGACGCGGTAGGCCCAGTCCTTGGCGTTCATGTAGAAGTCGTCGGCGTCCGCCGACTGCAACGCGAAGATATCGATGTCATTGAAGTCCGCCCACCAGTTGTTGTTCTGCGTCCGGGTGTAGCAATCCTGAAAAACGCACTCGTCCCCTGTCCCGATCTGCGTCAGGTCGCCGAGCTTCGGCTCGACTCGCCGCTGGTCGTACTGGTTCGGGTCCCAGTAGCCGTCGATGTAGGAGTCGCGCTCGAGGTAGCGGCCGGAGAAGCGGAGTCCCCACGTGTTGGACACCGGCACGTTGACCATCCCCTGCAGATCGAGCGCGTTGTAATTGCCGCCCGTCACCTGGATCTCGGACGCGAAGCGGTCGAGCTTGGGCTTGGCCGGGATGATGTTGATGCTGCCGACCGTGGAGTTGCGGCCGAAGAGCGTGCCCTGCGGGCCACGCAGCACCTCGACCCGTTCGTTGTCGAACAACAGACCGAGGATCCCCTGCATCCGCGGGGAGTAGACGCCGTCGAGGTGCACCCCTACCGATGGGTCGCCGAGCTCGGTCTCGTTGGTCGAGCGGATGCCACGCAGCGAGATGATCGGGGTCGCCTGCCCGTTGATCGTGGCGATGTCCATGTTCGGGACCATCTGCGCGATGTCACGGACGTCCACCACGCCCTCGCGGTTCATGTTCTCCTGATCGAGCACGGTGACCGCGATCGGGGTCTTCATCAGTTCGGTCTCGACGCGGGTCGCCGTCACCGTGACCTTCTCCTGCAGCCCGCCCTTCGGCTCTACCGGTTCGGTCTCTGTCGTCGACGGCTCGTCGCCGGGCTGGGTCTTCTCCTCGTCGGACTTGGCCTTCTCCTCGTCGGACTCGGCCTTCTCGTCGTCGGACTGGGTGTTCTCGTCGCCGGACTGGGTCGTCTCGTCGCCGGACCCAGGGTGCCCGGTCTCCTGGGCGAGGGCGAACGCTCCGCCGGCGAGATAGATCGTCAGAATGGAGCAGGCAACCACCGTCGCTCGATCGATTCTCATGACGCCCCTCTTTTTCCAGTCACCGCTCCGTACACCATCGCGCACGCGATAATCGTCTTGTTATACTCACGAATGACAGCGCTGTCAATCGACCTGAACACTCCATTGGGACCATTGCAGTCTGACGAGTTTGGCCCCGGGCCGCCCGGCCCCGGCAACGCCCTCGTGCCGTGCCGAGACGAGGTGACGCGAGTCGTGCTGACGGGCATGTTTACGTTTGCCGTCGGGATGCTCTACGACAATCCGACTGGCGACGAAGGGAGTGTCGAGGCGACCACGGGGACGACCAGCGCGGCCTGCAGCGGGAGATCGTCCGTCTCGCATCGTCGGCACCCCGGAGGCGTGACAGGCCGGGTCGCGGGTTGTCGCTCTAGAACGGGAAAGTGTCGCAGACGTCCTGGACTATTTCGGGACGGTAGATTGCGATGAACACGAGATCGGCGGTCGCCCCGCCGAACGGCGCGATCCACTGCATGTCGAAGGACTCGACGATTTCACCCTCGTCGTCGCGCACGACCGGATCGCACTCGCCCTCCGTCCCCCCGCCGATGTTGGAGTCGATCCAGTAGTGCATCTCATGCGGGACGCCCAACAACATCACATCGCCGGTGTTCACCGAAAAGGCGGGATTCGTCGTGGCCGAGACCGTGCCCCTTCCTGCCACCAACTTCTCGCCGGTGTCGCTTCGAAGCAAGGCCCACGAGA
>Ga0316197_10002435_pt1 | contig 13292 bp, 12 predicted proteins | sample OudBiesiAoxic_MG_FD_204939 | JGI IMG/M metagenome (GOLD analysis project Ga0316197, IMG submission 204939) | Coastal sediment microbial communities from Oude Bieten Haven, Netherlands - site A oxic | ecosystem: Environmental > Aquatic > Marine > Coastal > Sediment | place: Netherlands...
GCATCCCTAGTGTGTACGGCTCTGCTTATTGCGGGCTGCACAACCACGGGGACCTCAACCGCACCCAGTCCACCCCCAGCCCCCACACAAGTCAGCCAGACGGAAGATTTTCCCATGCGCAACGCGCGCATTCTATCGCGGCCCAGCGATACCACCGCCCTTGTCGAAGTGCGGAGCCTGTCCAACGCGCCGATCAACACATTTAAGCTTGACGCGGCAGCGCGCGAGTTCTGCGGCGGGAGCGCGCTTGTCGGGCTTCCGGTGTCGACCAGCCGTATGTCGCTCAACACCATCCGCCGATATCTTGTCCGCTGCCAATAAAGCCCTCTGAGGAAACGGAAATGACTGATCAATCCCCCAACGACCAATTCCACGCCTCCAGCTTTATGCAGGGGCACAATGCCGAATACCTCGAACAGATGTACGCGCGCTACGCCAGCGACCCGAACGCGGTTGATCAGGCATGGCAGGCGTTCTTTCGGCAGTTGGGTGACGATGAGATCAGCGTCAAACGCGAAGCGACCGGCCCGAGCTGGGCGCGCGCCGATTGGCCGCCGCAGCCGAATGACGATCTGACCGCCGCCCTGGATGGCCAATGGCCCGTCGCCCCGGTCGAGGCGAAAGCCGCTGGAGACAAGATCAAGGCCAAGGCGCAGGAAAAAGGCGTCGAGGTCACCGACGACGCCATCCAGCGCGCCGTGCTGGATTCTATCCGCGCGTTGATGCTGATCCGCGCATACCGAATCCGCGGGCACCTTGCCGCCGATCTTGACCCGCTTGGCATGCGCGAAGAAACCGCGCACCCGGAACTCGACCCTAAATCCTATGGCTTTACCGAAGCCGACATGGACCGCCCGATCTTTATCGACAACGTTCTGGGCCTTCAGATCGCATCGATGCGCCAGATCGTCGAGATTGTGAAGCGCACCTACTGCGGCACCTTTGCGCTGCAATACATGCACATCTCTGACCCGGAACAGGCGGCGTGGCTCAAGGAACGGATCGAAGGCTTCGGCAAGGAAGTCGCCTTCACCCGCGAAGGTCGAAAAGCCATCCTGAACAAGATGGTCGAGGCCGAAGGCTTTGAGAAGTTCCTGCACGTCAAATACATGGGCACCAAACGCTTTGGTCTTGATGGCGGCGAAAGCCTGATCCCCGCGATGGAGCAGATCATCAAGCGCGGTGGCAACCTTGGCGTCAAAGAGATCGTCATCGGAATGCCACACCGCGGCCGTCTGTCGGTTCTGGCCAACGTGATGCAAAAGCCTTATCGCGCGATCTTCAATGAATTTCAGGGCGGCAGCTTCAAACCCGAAGACGTTGATGGCTCGGGCGATGTGAAATACCACCTCGGTGCGTCGTCAGACCGGGAATTCGACGGCAACACGGTGCACCTGTCACTGACCGCCAACCCGTCTCACCTCGAGGCGGTGAACCCCGTTGTGCTGGGCAAAGTCCGCGCCAAGCAGGACCAAGTGGGCGACACTGCGCGCCGCACCGTCCTGCCGATCCTGCTGCACGGCGATGCGGCCTTTGCCGGTCAGGGTGTGGTTGCGGAATGCTTTGCGCTGTCCGGGCTGCGCGGCCACAAAACGGGCGGCACCATGCATATCGTGGTGAACAACCAGATCGGCTTTACCACCGCGCCGCACTTCTCGCGCTCCTCGCCTTATCCGACCGACAACGCGTTGGTGGTTGAGGCCCCGATTTTCCACGTCAATGGCGACGACCCAGAAGCGGTGGTCCACGCCGCCAAGGTCGCCACGGAATTTCGCCAGAAATTCGGCAAGGACGTGGTGCTCGACATATTCTGCTACCGTCGCTTCGGTCACAACGAAGGCGACGAGCCGATGTTCACCAACCCTATGATGTACAAGAAAATCAAGGGCCACAAAACCACGCTCAGCCTTTACACAGAACGGCTGGTCAAGGACGGGCTGATCCCCGAAGGCGAAATCGAGGATATGAAGGCCGCGTTCCAGGCGCACCTGAACGAAGAATTCGAGGCCGGTAAGGAATACCGCCCCAACAAAGCCGATTGGCTGGACGGCCGCTGGTCGCATCTCGACCGGCAGAAACAGGGCAAGTACCAGCGCGGCAAAACCTCGATCACTCCCGAGACACTGATAGACGTCGGAGCCGCTCTGACGCGTGCGCCAGACGCATTCCCGCTGCACAAGACCGTCGGACGTCTGCTTGAGACCCGCGGTGCAATGTTCGAAAACGGTCACGGCTTTGACTGGGCAACGGCCGAGGCCATGGCGTTCGGATCATTGCTGACCGAAGGCTACCGCGTCCGCCTCGCTGGTCAGGACAGCACGCGTGGCACGTTCAGCCAACGCCATTCCGGCCTGATCAATCAGGACACCGAGGAACGGTACTACCCACTGAACCATATCCGCGAAGGCCAGGCCCGCTACGAGGTCATCGACTCCGCCCTGTCGGAATATGCGGTTTTGGGCTTTGAGTATGGCTATTCGCTTGCCGAACCGAACGCGTTGACCCTTTGGGAAGCGCAGTTCGGCGATTTCGCGAATGGCGCGCAGATCATGTTTGACCAGTTCATTAGCTCCGGTGAAAGCAAATGGCTGCGCATGTCGGGTCTGGTCTGCCTGTTGCCCCACGGCTTTGAGGGTCAGGGACCAGAGCACTCCTCCGCCCGTCTGGAACGCTTTCTGCAGATGTGCGGTCAGGACAACTGGATCGTTGCCAACTGTACGACACCAGCGAACTACTTCCACATCCTGCGTCGCCAGCTGCACCGGTCGTTCCGCAAGCCGCTCATCCTGATGACGCCAAAGTCGTTGCTGCGTCACAAGATGGCCGTGTCCAGAACCGAGGAATTCACAACCGGGTCCAGCTTCCACCGCGTGCTCTGGGACGATGCGCAGCACGGCAATTCGGACACCAAGTTGAAATCCGATGACAAGATCAAGCGCGTCGTGATGTGTTCAGGCAAGGTTTACTACGACCTGCTGGAAGAACGCGACGCCCGCGGTATCGACGATGTCTACCTTTTGCGGTTCGAACAGTTCTACCCGTTCCCGGCGATCTCTGCCGTGCAGGAACTGGAACGGTTCCCACAGGCCGAGATGATCTGGTGTCAGGAAGAACCGAAAAACCAGGGCGGCTGGACGTTTATGGAACCGAACCTCGAATGGGTTCTCGGACGCATCAAAGCCAAACATCCGCGTCCACTTTACGTGGGCCGCGCCACATCTGCCTCGCCCGCAACGGGTTTGGCCAGCCAACACAAAGCACAACAAGCAGCACTCGTGAACGACGCGCTGACGATCGAAGGGAAGTAAGACCATGACCACCGAAGTGCGTGTCCCCACCTTGGGCGAATCCGTCACAGAAGCCACCGTTGCCACGTGGTTCAAGAAACCGGGCGACGCAGTCGCCGTGGATGAGATGCTGTGTGAACTGGAAACCGACAAAGTGACAGTCGAAGTGCCTTCTCCATCTGCCGGAACACTGGCCGAGATCGTTGCGGGCGAAGGCGAAACAGTGGGCGTGGATGCCCTGCTGGCAACGCTGACCGAAAGCGGTGAAGCCGCCGCAAGCCCTGCCAAAGCCGAAGCCCCCAAAGCGGCGGCCCCGGCTGCCAAAGACGAAGGCGGCGCCTCTGTCGACGTCATGGTCCCGACATTGGGTGAATCCGTGAGCGAGGCCACCGTTTCCACATGGTTCAAAGCGGTCGGCGACACCGTGGCGCAGGACGAAATGCTCTGCGAGTTGGAAACCGATAAGGTCTCCGTCGAAGTCCCCGCGCCCAGCGCCGGTGTCCTGTCCGAAATCACCGCCGCCGAAGGCAGCACAGTTGAAGCAGGCGGCAAACTTGGCGTCATTGGTGGCAGCTCAGGTGCCGCAGCCTCCGCCCCTGCTGCTGCTCCTGCCCCCACAGCAAGCGCCCCCGCCAGCGGTGGCAAAGACGTCGAAAACGCGCCTTCCGCGAACAAAGCGATGGCCGAAGCGGGCCTGTCGGCTGATCAGGTCCAAGGCTCAGGCCGCGACGGTCGCGTCATGAAAGACGATGTCGCCAAAGCCGTCGCCGCAGCCTCTGCCGCACCGGCACCTGCCGCGGCACCCGCCGCACCACGCGGCCCGGTCAGCGCAGACGATGCCGCACGCGAAGAACGGGTCAAGATGACCCGCCTGCGCCAGACCATCGCCCGCCGTCTCAAGGACAGCCAGAACACCGCCGCCATGCTCACCACCTATAACGAGGTGGACATGACTGAAACGATGGCCCTGCGCAAAGAGTACAAGGACCTGTTCGAAAAGAAACACGGCGTGCGCCTTGGCTTCATGTCCTTCTTCACCAAGGCCTGCTGTCACGCGCTGAAAGAAGTGCCCGAGGTCAACGCCGAGATTGACGGAACTGATGTGGTCTACAAGAATTTCGTCCACATGGGCGTCGCCGCCGGTACGCCGACGGGTCTGGTGGTTCCGGTGATCCGCGACGCCGACCAGATGAGCTTTGCCGAGATCGAAAAGGCCATCGCCGAAAAAGGCAAACGCGCTCGTGACGGTAAACTGAGCATGGCCGAAATGCAGGGCGGCACGTTTACGCTGTCGAACGGCGGCGTCTACGGCTCGCTCATGTCTTCGCCGATCCTGAACCCACCGCAGTCGGGTATCCTCGGGATGCACAAAATCCAGGACCGCCCGATGGCCATCAACGGCCAAGTCGTGATCCGCCCGATGATGTATCTGGCTTTGTCTTATGACCACCGGATTGTCGACGGCAAAGGGGCGGTGACGTTCCTCGTGCGTGTCAAAGAGGCGCTCGAAGATCCGCGTCGGTTGTTGATGGATTTGTAAGAAGGACGGTGCGTGCTGGCGCGCGCCCTACTACGTCGTAGGGTGTGTGAAGTCACGCACCAATCGGTGTGACATATGACCCCCGAACTCACCGCCCTCACCCTCGCGGCGCTCCTGCAAGTCCTGCAATTCGTCGCTTACTCCGTCGCCGCGAACATGCAGGTTGGCCCTAAGAAAACCCTAAGCCCGCGTGACGAACCCATACACCTCACCGGCGCCGCTGGCCGCCTGCAGCGGGCGATGAACAACCATTTCGAAGGGCTGATCCTTTTTGGCATTGCCGTCACCGTCATCACCTATTCCGGCCAGAACACTGATAGGACGGCAATCGCCTGCGCGCTCTACCTGATTGCGCGGGTGCTCTATGTGCCGGCCTATGTCTTCGGCCTCGCTCCATGGCGCTCGCTCATCTGGACGGTCGGCTTTCTTGCCACCCTCTACCTGCTGATCGCCGCCCTCATGTAACTTCTCTGGTTCAAAAATATCCCGGGGGAGCGCCAAAGGCGCGGGGGCAGCGCCCTCTTCCCGGCAAACACAAAGGACAATCGAAATGGCACAATACGACGTCATCATCATCGGTTCCGGCCCCGGCGGCTACGTGGGCGCGATCCGCTGCGCACAACTGGGCCTGAAAACCGCCTGCGTCGAGGGGCGCGAGACGCTGGGCGGCACGTGCCTCAACATCGGATGTATCCCGTCGAAGGCGTTGCTGCATGCCAGCCATATGCTGCACGAGGCAGAGCACAACTTTGCCAAGATGGGCCTCAAGGGCAAAAGCCCATCCGTCGACTGGAAACAGATGCTGACCTACAAGGACGAGGTGATCGAGGCCAATACCAAGGGCATCGAATTCCTGTTCAAGAAGAACAAGATCGACTGGCTCAAGGGCTGGGGATCGATCCCCGAGGCGGGCAAGGTCAAGGTCGGCGACGAGGTGCACGAAGCCAAGAACATCATCATCGCATCGGGCTCCGAAGTCTCGCCCGTGCCAGGCGCGGACGTGACCATCGACGAAAAGGTCGTGGTCAGCTCTACCGGAGCGCTGGAACTTGCGAAAATTCCCAAGACGATGATTGTGATCGGTGCAGGCGTGATCGGGCTGGAACTCGGCTCGGTCTATTCCCGTCTTGGCACCAAGATTCAGGTCATCGAATTCCTTGATGCGATCACGCCCGGTATGGACGGCGAAGTGCAAAAGACCTTTCAGAAGCTGCTCACCAAGCAGGGCCTCAGCTTTACCATGGGCGCCGCCGTCCAAAAGGTCGAGGCGACCAAGACCAAGGCCAAGGTACATTACAAGCTGCGCAAGGATGACAGCGACCACACCGCCGAGGCGGATGTCGTACTGGTGGCCACCGGGCGCCGCCCATACACCGACGGTCTCGGTCTCGATGCGCTCGGGATCGAGATGTCGGAACGCGGTCAGATCAAGACCGACAGTCAGTGGAAAACCAACGTGCCGGGCATCTACGCGATTGGTGACTGCATAGACGGCCCGATGCTGGCCCATAAAGCCGAAGACGAAGGCATGGCCTGTGCCGAGGTGATTGCGGGCAAGCATGGTCATGTCAACTACGGCGTGATCCCGGGTGTGATCTACACCCACCCTGAGGTGGCGAATGTCGGGATGACCGAAGAACAGCTCAAAGAAGCGGGCATCGCTTACAAGGTTGGCAAGTTCTCGTTCATGGGAAACGGGCGCGCCAAAGCCAACTTTGCCGCCGACGGGTTCGTGAAAATCCTCGCCGACAAAAACACCGACCGGATTCTGGGCGCGCATATCATCGGGCCGATGGCGGGCGACCTGATCCACGAGATCTGCGTGGCGATGGAGTTCGGCGCATCTGCCGAGGATCTGGCGCTCACATGTCATGCCCACCCGACCTATTCGGAAGCGGTGCGCGAAGCAGCGCTGGCCTGTGGCGACGGTCCGATCCATATGTGATCGGGCGACTTAGTGCGGGACGCCTTTTCGAAAAGGCGTCCTGACGAGATTTCGAAACCTCGTTACAAGGCCCTTTGACAGGGCCTTTTCTATATCTGGAAGAAGCGGCGCCGCTCTTAGGCGTGACGTTTCTCTAAAGCGTCGGGTTTCCCCGGACCTGTGCCCCCTGCGGGGCCTGCCGAAACCGGTTTCTCAAGGTCGGGCACACGAGGCACCCTTCAGAGAACAGTCATCAGATCGCGGTGTGGGAGTGACCCTTTCCGCTCGTTGCGCAACGTGGGGACACCCTGCCGACCAAGCGTTAGGGTTCTGGAAATGCACCGTTCGGTGCACATCTGTGATACGTTTTGATTAGCCCATCAGAAAGGATATCCCATGCATCTTGGCGCGTTTTCCATCAGCCTTGCGGTCAAAGACATTGCCGCCTCCAAGACATTCTACGAAGCTTTGGGATTTTCCGTGTTTAGCGGTGAGGAAGAGAATGGCTGGTTGATCCTGAAAAGTGGTGACACGATCCTTGGCCTGTTTCAGGGCATGTTCGAAAAGAACATGCTGACCTTCAATCCCGGCTGGGATCAGAACGCGCAGAACCTTGATGAGTTCATGGACATCCGCGCCATTCAGGCAAAGCTGAAAGAGGCCGGACTGACGCTGGATATGGAGCCTGCTCCGGACACCGAAGGACCGGCGGAAATCATGCTGACCGACCCGGATGGCAATCCGATCCTGATCGACCAGCACAGGTAGTCACCAAAGCCGCGGGATCGCGCGTTCCTCGTAGCCGCTGTCATAGTCGGGGCCACCGACTTCGCCGTTTGTCATATCGGCGAGGATCTCTCCAATCGTTGGCACCCCTTCGGGCACGGGCGCGCCGTCCCAAAGGCCCGAGCGCATCACCGCCTTGGCGCACTGACTGTAGACCTCTTGCACTTGTGTCACCACCACGGTGGTTGGCTGCTGGTTCTTTTTCTCGAACGACGCGCGCAGATCTGCATCATCCGTCAGATACGCACGGCCATTGATCCGCACAGTCGTTTTTGACCTCGGGATCAGGAACAGGAATGCGATCCGGGGGTCTTGGACGATGTCGCGCAGCGCATCGAGCCGGTTATTGCCCTTCCAGTCAGGCAACAGAATGGTGTTCGGGTTCGCAAAACGCACCACCGGGTCAATATCGCCGCGTGGCGTGGCATGTGTGCCTTTGGTCCCGACGGTTGCGACAATGCAAAACCGCGCCGCTTCGACCCAGCGCTGATAGGTCGGCGTCAGATGATCTGCCACCTTACTGAGCGCTGCGGGGACAGGCGGTCCATACAGCGCTTTAAGCTTGGCAATGGTGTCAATCTTGCGCATGAAACCCGGCCTCGGAATTCAGCTTGTTGGATGCGGCCTCGATCGTTTTCTCCAAAAGTGGGAGGAACTCGTTGCGGGGCATTCCCGGCGGGATCGGGTCGAGGAATTCCACCACAGCTGTGCCCGGCTTTCGATAGATGCCGCGTTTCGGCCAGAAGAGGCCGACATTTGCAGCCACCGGCACGCAAGGCTGGTTAAGTTGCTCGTAAAGAACGGCTGTGCCGACCTTGTAGGGCGCTTTGACTCCCGGTGCGATGCGGGTGCCTTGCGGATAGATGATCAACTGACCCGGCGTGCTTGTGCCTTTGGACACAGACTCAATCATTTGTTTGATCGCAGCCCCCCGTTTGCCCCGATCCACAGGGATACATCCGATGCGCAAGCCATATTGGCCGACGATGGGAGCGTACATCAGCACACGCTTCATGATGAACTTGCCAGCGGGGATAGCTGAGAAGACCAGAAACACGTCCAGAAAGCTTTGGTGTTTGGACGCGACAATGCATTCGTAATCGGGCGGTGTGCCACGGATTTCGGTCTTCAGCCCGATCATCCAAGGCGCTGCCCAACGCACATAGCGGCACACACTCATGCAGGCAAAGCGGGCGCCTTTGCGCGAAAATACTGCCCATGGAAAAACTGCAACGCCAACAACAGCTATTGCGAAATAAACGGAGACCGTAAAGATCAGGGATCGCAGCCACTGGATCGCGTAGGCCATTACGCCAGCTCCTCGAGAACCCGGCTTGCGGCAAACCGCGTAGCGATCAGCGCAACAAGTCCGGACATTGGCGGGATCAGCAGGATCCAAAGCCAACCCCATCCCTGAATATTGAGTCCTGTCAGGAACCCTGCTGCATCGCTTCCGGTTGGGATCAGGAACAGAACAAAAATGCCGACGAGCGTCCCAAAAGCCGCCCCAGTCAGGGCGCGCAGGGCGAATCGGCGGACAAAGGCGCTGGCAATATAGGTGTCCTTGGCACCGACCAGCCGCAGCACGGCGATCACCTGCGCGTTGGCGGCAAGGGCTGCATTGGCGGCAAGCGTGACCATGGCGGCGGTGGCGGTTGCGATCAGAAGGATTGATGCCCAGCCTAGCAACCGCAGCTTGGTCGCCGCGTCAATCAAAGGTTCGCGCCAGCGTGCATGGTCATCAAGAACGGCAGCCGGCGCTTCGGCCGCGAGGCGCAAACGCAAACCCGCGCTGTCATAACCATCTTCGGTCTCAATAATGTCGATGAGTTGCGGCAGCGGCAGATCGGCGACCAGCAGGTCGGTCCCGAACCACGGCTCGAGCAAGGCGCGCTGATCTTCGAGCGTCATCGGTTGCGCGTCAATGATCCCCGGCGTTGTGCGCAGCACCCGCAACGCGGCTTCGGTTTGCAATGCGACCTCTCCCGCTGGGGCAGAGATGCGGACGGTGGAAGACTGCGCCAGTTCCTGACCCCATTGCGTCGCGACCCGGCCAGCGGCAAGAGACAGGGCAATCGCAAAGACCGCGAGAAAGGCCATCGCAAAAGCGCTGAAAACTGTCAGGCGCGCGGTGAACCCGGTGGGCGGCACAACGCGGTCTGCGGCCTCGTCAAAGCGCAACATCTCGGCGGTGGCGCGCAGATTAAACGTCAAAGGTCCACCCCCGCGGTTTGAAGTCGTCTGTTTGAAATACGAAGCACCCGGGTCTGGACCTGCGCCTTGGCGGCGCGGATGAGACCCAAATCGTGGGTGGCCACAAGGATTGTCTTGCCCATCCGGTTCAACTCTACCAGCAGTGTCAAAAGACGTTTGGACATATCCCAGTCGATATTGCCTGTCGGTTCATCCGCAAGGATCACGTCAGGCGACATGATCACGGCACGGGCCAAAGCCGCGCGCTGGCGTTCCCCGCCAGACAATTCCGGTGGCAGCGCATCCGCACGCGATGTCAGCCCCACCCATGCCAACAGCTCCTGCAGGTCGGCACTTGCCGGATCTGCGTCTTGGCCTGACACTGCCAGCGGCAGCGCGATGTTTTCGGTCACCGGGAGATGGTCCAGAAACTGGCAGTCCTGATGCACGACACCCACTTTGCGGCGCAGCACGGCAATATCATCACGGGTCAAGCTGCGCACATCGCGGTCAAATAAGCGGACATGACCCGACGTCGCCTGCAGCGCCCCGTAGCACAATTTCAGAAAAGTTGTCTTCCCCGCCCCCGACGGCCCGGTAAGAAAGTGAAACGAGCCGGGCTGCACAGTCACGGTCATGTCAGTCAGCAACTCGCCACCGCCATAGGAATATGCCACATTTTCAAGCTCAATCACGGCGTTGATGCCCTTGCCCATAGTTTTGCGTTGTTGTGCCTGAGCATCGTGCCACTTTCAATGCGGGCGGGGTCGGATAATGGGCTTTTACATGCCGGAAGGCGCGCCTATGCTGACGTCGAAGGTGAGGAACGACGACGACACGTCGTAAAGTGTCGCGTCAAAAAGGGGCAATAGGCAAAATGCGGCTGACATGTCCAAGCTGCGGGGCACAATACGAAGTTCCCGATGACGTGATCCCCGAGGAAGGGCGCGATGTGCAGTGCTCGAACTGTGGGAATACGTGGTTTCAAGCCCAAGGCACCGAAAACAGTCCAGAGGCTTTGGCCGCAGAAGCTGCAGCGCCAAAAGATGCCGTGTGGCACCCGGAGGTCGAAAGTGACGTCGAGGATGGACCATCTGTAAATCAGGCCCCCACGCCTGGGGCCACTTCGCGATCTGCACCTCCGCAGCGTCGTGAACTTGACGCAGCGGTTGCAGACATCCTGCGCGAGGAGGCCGAACTAGAAAAGCGCACCCGCGAAGCAGAAGCGGATGTGTTCGAGGATCAACCGGACCTTGGGCTACAGGAACCGGAAGACGAAGCCGCAAAGCGCGCGCGCCAAGCGCAGGACCGCATGCAGAAACTTCGCGGTGAAGATCCGCAGGCAGCAGCGGCCGTCGCAGCTGCAACCGCAGTCACGGATCGCCCTCAATCACGCAGTGAAATGCTGCCCGATGTTGAAGAGATCAACCAAACACTGCGCGCGTCGACCGAGCGCCGTGACGTGAACGCGGCACAGGGTGACTATGACGACGACGACAATGACGCCAGCGGTTTTGGCCGAGGATTCATCCTTATGATTGCCCTGTTTGCAATCGCGGCGGCGCTTTACATCTTTGCCCCGCAGCTTGGGGAAACCATTCCACAGCTCAAGGGCGTGATGGACTCATATATCGGTCTTGTCGGTCAGGCACGCGAGGGATTGGACAGCTTGGTTGGGTCCGTGATGGGTATGATCAGCGGCACACCTTCAGAATAGTTCACGGTTCTTCCAAAGGCGTCACAAGCTTGGGCAAAAGTGGCTGGACGTGCTCAGTTTCTGTCAGTCCGAAAATTGGACTTACCCTATCAGAGCTTCTGGCCCTAACCACGGCGCAAACCATCTGATCATGATATACACGAACCGGGGCGGGGTCCGCACCAGGTCTGATGTGATTCTCATATGGAGGCGACAGCCATGGACGGCACCTTGTCCCAGAACGATCTCAGCCACGTGGTCGAAGCCGACCGCGCCCACGTCTGGCACCACCTGATCCAGCACAAACCGTTTGAGACCAATGATCCGCGCATCATCGTCGAAGGCAAAGGCATGCGGGTCTGGGACCAGAAGGGCAAAGAGCATCTTGATGCCGTGTCCGGTGGCGTCTGGACAGTCAACGTCGGCTATGGCCGCGAAAGCATTGCAAGGGCGGTCTATGACCAGCTTTTGAAACTCAACTATTTCGCAGGTTCTGCCGGGTCGATCCCCGGCGCGCTTTTTTCCGAAAAGCTGATCTCAAAGATGCCGGGAATGAGCCGGGTTTACTATACAAACTCGGGGTCCGAGGCGAACGAGAAGGCCTTCAAGATGGTCCGGCAGATCGCGCATAAGCGGTACGGCGGCACAAAGCACAAGATCCTCTACCGCGACCGCGACTACCACGGCACCACAATCAGCACGTTGTCGGCCGGTGGTCAGGACGAACGCAGCGCCCAGTACGGACCCTTCACACCCGGTTTCGTGCGTGTGCCGCATTGCCTTGAGTACCGCGCGGGCGATCAGGGTGCCCCGGTTGAAAATTACGGCGAATGGGCCGCTGACCAGATCGAACAGGTGATCCTGCGCGAAGGCCCGGATACCGTTGGTGCGATGTGCCTAGAGCCTGTGACAGCCGGTGGTGGCGTCATCACGCCTCCTCAGGGGTACTGGGACCGTGTGCAAGAGATTTGCCGCAAGTACGACATCCTGCTGCACATTGACGAAGTGGTTTGCGGTGTTGGCCGGACAGGCACATGGTTCGGCTATCAGCATTACGGCGTCCAGCCTGACATGGTCACGATGGCCAAGGGTGTCGCGTCAGGCTACGCCGCGATTGCGTGCCTTGTGACCACCGAAGATGTTTTCTCGATGTTCAAAGACGATGCGGCGGATCCGATGAACTATTTCCGTGACATCTCGACCTTTGGCGGCTGCACGGCAGGCCCAGCAGCAGCGTTGGAGAATATGCGGATCATCGAAGACGAAGACCTTTTGGGCAACACCACCGCCGTGGGCGACTACATGCTCGACCAGTTGCACGCTTTGGCAGACAAGCACGAAGTGATCGGCGATGTGCGCGGCAAGGGTCTTTTCCTTGGCGCGGAACTGGTTGTAGATCGCGAGACGCGCAAGCCGATGGCGGAAGGTCGGGTGCAAAAGGTTGTCGGCGACTGTATGCAACAGGGCATCATCATCGGGGCCACCAACCGGTCTTTGCCCGGTTTCAACAACACGCTGTGCTTCAGCCCGGCGCTGATCGCCACCAAAGATGACATCGACCAGATCATCGCGTCGGTTGACGAGGCACTGGGTCGCGAATTCGGGTGACTGACCCTCTGATTATGGGCCAGCGCAGCAATGCGCTGGGCCAACCCATTGGTCTTCCTGTGGCAGACACCACCCTACGATCGGGTCCTCCAAGAACTCCGATGATCGGCCAGTATTGCACAGTTGTTCCGCTCTCTCTTGATCACTCAGATGCGCTCTACTCGGCGTTTCGGGAAGATGATGAAGACCGGATTTGGACCTATTTGCCGAATGGCCCCTACCACAATGCAGAGGCTTTCCGAGACTGGATCACCGAGG
>Ga0316197_10002436_pt1 | contig 13285 bp, 5 predicted proteins | sample OudBiesiAoxic_MG_FD_204939 | JGI IMG/M metagenome (GOLD analysis project Ga0316197, IMG submission 204939) | Coastal sediment microbial communities from Oude Bieten Haven, Netherlands - site A oxic | ecosystem: Environmental > Aquatic > Marine > Coastal > Sediment | place: Netherlands...
ACCTAGCGGTTCGCGCCGTTGCGGCCCGCAAGGCACTTCCGAAGCCAACGGTTCTCCCGTTCGTCACCGCCGCGCAGAAGCAAGGCCTGCCCCGGCGCGGCGATGTCAGCGGCAAACGAAACCTCTGCTACATCAGCGAAGAATTCGACATCGGCGATGAGGCAGACTGGCTGACAAAGGTCGCCGGCTCGAAGCGCATCGTCCTTCTTGGGGAAGAGTCGCAGCGGGAGCTGCTTTCGAGCCTGAGTGGAACCAAAGAATTGACCGTTGCGCTGGCCGAACCGACCGTCGACGCCCTTCTCGCGGCGATCCCCAACACCGCCGACGGCCTGATCCTCGCCGCGATGCGCCAGCTCAGCATCGAGGATCGCAGCCGGCTGCTCGATCAAATCACCAAGCGCCGTCTCCCCAACGTCGCGGTCAGCCCGCGTTGGCTCGACCAGGGCGCGATGATGTCGATCCGCTCCCCCAACAACTCGCAGCGCAGGGCCCAGCGCGCGGCTCTGAACCTCGACCTCATTCTCGAAGGCCGGCCTGCCGCGCAGATCCACGTGCAGTTCGAGGAGCGCCAGGAGCTGCTCTTCAACATGGAAGCGGCGCGAGCCGTCGGCGTGCGCCCGACTTTCGAAGTGCTGCTCGAGGCGAACTTGGTACACGAGGAAGAGGCTAGCGACGAGAACCGCATCCGAATGAACGTCGCGATGAAGGAAGCGGTCGACCGAAACTTGGATCTTATGGTTTCGGAGAAGTTCGTCGAGGCGGGCGAACAAGGCGTGAAGGTCGATCGCGGTCCCTTGCTTCCTCAGGGTCAACTTCAAGTTGGCGTCACCTACCAAGACCCCGATCGCATCGTTCCGGGCGGTCAGGTCGCCGAATGGCAGGCGTCCACCTTTGCGCGCGCAAGCCAGAGCCTGTACTCGGAGCGAGCCTGGACGCGCTTCAAAGCGCGCAAGCTCGCGCAAGGAGGGCGCGAGTACGGCTACTTCACCGACGTGCTCGACATCATGCTCAGCTCGGGCGTGGCCTATGTGGGTGTGCTTCGCTCTCAAGCGCAGGAGCGAATCCAGCGCAGGAACATTCAACTGACTCGGGAGTACCTCGAGCTGGCTCGCCTTCGACTCGAGGTCGGCGTCGCCAACGCAAGCGAGCTCTACCGCTGGCAGGTGACGCTGGCCGACAACCAGGCAGCAGTGGTCGACGCACGCGCGGTCCTGCAGCAGTCGAAGATCGAGCTCAACCGCGTGCTCAATCGACCCTCGGAACGCCCCATCGCGCCGATCGACCTGCCCGTCGACGATGCCGGACGGACCGAAGCGCCCCAAGACCCGATCAGCAAGTACATGAACGACCCCTGGTCCTTCGAAAGGCTCAGGGATTTCATGGTGCGCGAAGGTCTGCGGAACTCGCCCGAAGCCCGCCAGGTAGAAGCTCGGAAAGCTGCGGAGAAACGCATCAACGAAGGCCGCGCCCGCGAGCTCTGGTTGCCGGACTTCTTCGTCGAGGGCGGCATTCAACACGACTTCTGGCGAGAGGGTGAAGGCGCCACCGTGCCTGAGCCCAACGATTTCGGCATCGGGCAACCCGACAAGTTCGGCTGGGATGTCGGCCTCTATCTCGCGATTCCGCTCTCCCGCGGCGGCTCCGGCGTCGCCGACATGCGTCGAAGCGCAATCTTGCTCGAACGCCTGACCGCCGAGTTTGATCGCGTTGCTCAAAACATCGACACCGGCGTCCGCACCGAGCTCTACAACGCGGCGGCGGCGATGGCATCTGTGGGACTGACGCGCAAGGCAGCAGTCGCTGCAGCCAACAATCTGGTCCTCGTGACCGACCTCTACCGGCGCGGCAAGGTCGACATCATCACGCTGGTCGATGCGCAGACCCAAAGCCTCGTTGCCGACCTGGCCGCGGCCGACGCCGTGTACGACTACGTGCTCGCCTTACTCTTCGTCAATCGCGAAGCCGGCCACTTCCGCAATCTAGACACGCCCGAGACCCAGCAAGATTTTTCGCGCCGCCTCAACGAGTTCATCTTGGCGGCAGAATCGGCTGACGTGACGAGTCCTCCGGCCCCGTAGACAGCGCCCGAGTTCGGCTCTAGGCTGCTCTCTCCGGAACCCCCCGGCGAGGTCCTCATGACGAGATTGTTGCTGCGTGCACGGCTGCTGCTCCTTACGATTGCGCTCTGGTTCGCTCCTGGCTCGCAGGCCGAAGCGCAAAGAAAGACACCGACGTTCCGGATCATGATGGTCGCCGACGGCCCCTCGCAGCTCTTCGCCGAGCGCCAGAGCGTGCTCAAAGCGGAAATCCTCGAGCTCATGAAGGAAGACGCCGCCGTCGAATTCGTCGAGCCCAAGACAAGAACCAACTGGACGCTCGAAAGCAGCGAGGCCGCGCTCAACGAAGGCCTCGCAAATCGCAGCGTCGACATGATCATCGTCTCCGGCTCGATGACCGGCGTCGCGGCTGGCCGGATCGCCAAGCTGAGCAAGCCGATCCTCATTCCCTACGCCGCCCCCGAGCTCCAAGGCCTGCCTCGGGACGGAAACCGAAGCGGCCGGAAAAACCTCGCGTACATCGCCGGGCTCTTGAACTTCGAACGCAACATCAATCAGCTGCGCGACATCGTCCGCTTCGACCGCATGGCGCTGATCGTCGGAGAAGAGGTCGTCGAGCACCTCGACTCGCCAGAGCGACCGATCCAAATCGCCAGCCAGCACCTCGGGGTCCACACGAGCTTGGTCATCGCCAATGGAAGCGCAGAAACGACGCTCGCCGCCATTCCCGAGGACACCGAGGCCATCTACATCGGCCCGATCTTCAAATGGAGCGACGAGGAGATGCAGCGCCTCATCGACGGCATCAACGCGCAAGAGCTTCCTTCCTATGCCGGCGGAGGCGTCCACTGGGTCGAGCGAGGGGCGCTAGCGACGATGGAGACAGAGGAAGACGAGACCCGCCGCATGCGGCGCGCTGCCCTCTTCGTTCAGCGCATTCACATGGGAGAGCCCGCCGGCGCGCTTCCGGTCTCGTTCGAGCAGCGCCCGGTGCTGGTCATCAACATGGGAACCGCCAGGGCAATCGGAACCTGGCCGCGATTCGAAGTGATGGCCGAAGCCCGATTGATCAACGACCAGTCCGGCACGAAAGGCCCGCTCATCACGCTCGAAACGGCGATGCACGATGCCGTTCGCGCCAACCTCGACTTGATGTCACAGGGCCTCGAAATCGACGCGAGATACGAAGGCGTCAAGGTCGCGCGCGGCAGCTGGCTTCCTCAGGCCAGCGCCGACGGAGATTTCTTGATCAACGATCCGGCCGTGTCGACCTCCTTTGCGCAAGCCCAACGCCAGTTCACCTGGGGCGTCAGCGGCTCGCAGCTCCTCTACTCGCCGGGAGCCCATGCCGACCTACGGTTTCGCAGAGACACCTACTGGAGCGCAGAGCACGACTACATGGCCGCGCGCCTCGACACGATGCTCGAAGCCGGCGAAGCGTATCTCAATGTGCTCCGCGCCAAGAACACCGAGCGCGTGAACCGCGACAACCTCAGACTGACCCGCAAGAACCTCTCGCTCGCGGAGACACGCAACGCGATCGGCGTTGCAGGCCGCGAGGAGGTCTTCCGCTGGCAGACCCAGATCGCCGAAAGCCGCTCCGGCGTCATCGGCGCGAGCGCCTTGCGCAACCAAGCCGAGATAGACCTCAACCGGATCTTGAATCGGCAGCTCGAGGCTCCATTTCGGGTTCCGCCTCCTGAGGACGTTCGCGCGGTCACCCCGGGCAGCGACGAGCGGCTCGTGAAGTACCTGCAGGACGCCTGGTCGTTCAAAGTCTTTCGGGAGTTCATGGCCAAAGAAGCGATCCTGAACTCACCCGAAATCCGCAGCATCGACAGCACGATCCAAGCGCGGGACGAATTGCTCAAAGGCGAGCGCCGTCAGCTCGGCATTCCGGACATCGCGGTCGTCGGCGGCTTCACGCATGTTCCCTACGCCGGCGGCATCGGCAGCGAAACATTTCCAAGCGACCCAACCTCGCCGATCAACATCCCCGGCCGTCAGACCTTCACCTGGAACGTCGGCGCCACCGCTTCGCTCACCCTCTTCGACGGCACCTCGAACTACGCGCGCATCCGCCGAACCTTCCGCGAGATCGACCGCCTAGAGACCGACCGCGCCGTCATCGCGCAACGGCTCGAGCAAAGCGTCCGCTCCGCCCTCCACCAAGCGGGCTTCTCGTACGCGAACATCGCCCTCACCCAGGACGCCGCCGAGGCCTCGGCGCGAAACCTGGAGCTCGTCACCGACCTCTACCAGCGCGGCGCCGCAGACATCATTCAACTGGTCGACGCGCAGAACCAGGCCCTCGGCGCAGCCCTGGCCGCAGCCAACGCCCTCTACGACTTCCTGATCGACGCGCTTCGGGTGCAACGCGCGGCAGGCGCGTTCTCCCTCGAAGGAACCCAAGAAGAGCGCGACGATTTCATCAAGCGCATCGACGCCTTCGCCGAGACGAAAAAGCGCGAGAGCCGCCAACCCACGACACCGACCGAACCGACGCGAGTCAATCCCCGGGAGCACGACTGATGGTAAAGAAATCAACCCTCCTCGCGATGGCCGCCATGTTGGCGATGCTCGGTTGCGAGGACGTGCAGGAAGAGCCCGAAATCATTCGCCCGGTACGCTACGTCGTGGTCGAAGGCAGTGACGCGGCCACACAGCGGACCTTCTCTGGCGTGGCCAAGTCGGGGCAGGAGAGCCGGCTCAGCTTTCAAGTCTCCGGACAGGTCTTGAGCGTGCCGGTCAACGTTGGCGATACCTTGAAGAAGGGTGACACGATCGCCCGGATGGACCCCGCCGACTACGCGCTTCAGCTGCAGAACGCTCAAGCATCCGCGGCGCAATCGCGAGCGCAAGAGCGAAACGCCAAAGCGACCTACGAGCGCACGCGAGCCCTCTACGAAAACCAGAACGCCTCACGCCAAGACCTCGATGCGGACCGGACCGCATACGAGTCGGCCCGCGCCGGGCTCGGCTCCGCCACCCAGACCGTCCGCCTTCGCCAAAGGCAGCTCGGCTACACCCATTTACAAGCGCCTGAATCGGGGACCCTCGCGACCGTGGACATCGAGGTCAACGAATACGTTCAGGCCGGCACGCTCGTCGCCACCCTGCTGGCGGGCGAGCAGATCGAAGTCAGCGTATCGGTCCCCGCATCGGTGATTCGCAGCATCAAGAAGGGCGCCGCAGCGGAGGCTCGATTCGATTCACTCGGCGGCAAAGCGCTTCGAGGAACGGTCACCGAAGTCGGTGTGGCGAGTATGGCGGGCGCGACCACTTTCCCGGTCACGGTCCGGCTGAGCGAAGGCCAGGACCAGGTGCGAGCCGGCATGGCCGCGGACGTCACGTTCATTCTGGCGGCTGCGAAGAACGGTCCCAAGTACGCGCTTCCGACCAGCGCGGTGGGCGAGGATCGCGAGGGTCGCTTCGTCTTCAAGGTCGAACGCGGCGAGGGCGCGCTCGGGATCGTGCATCGAAGCCCCGTCGAGGTCGGTCAGCTTCTGTCGGACGGGGTCGAGATATTCGCAGGCGTGGAGCCGGGCGACCTGGTGGTGACCGCGGGCGTCAGCCGCATCTACGACGGCCTGCAAGTGCGGATGCCCGCGAAGCCCGGTTCGGAGCCTGAGAACGTAGCGCCCCCCGGGCCCGGCACGAAGGCGCCCGCCCCAGCCCCCGAGACGCCATGAGCTTGACCGAATTCGCGCTCGAACGACGAACGGTCACCGGCACGCTGATCGCCGTCTTGATCTTCGCAGGCGTCGGCGCCTACCTGGACGCGCCTCGCCAGATGGACCCGGGCTTCATCATCCGGACCGCGATGATCAGCACCACCTTTCCGGGCGCAAGCCCTGCTCGCGTCGAGCAGCTCATCACCGACCCGATCGAAAAAGCCGTCCAAGAGATCCCCGAGCTCGACTTCGTCAACAGTGAAAGCCGAACGGGCGTCTCGGTGATCTACGTGAACATCCGCGAGGAGTTCAAAGACATGCGTCCCATCTGGGATGACATGAGGCGCAAAGTCGACGCCGTGGCGCCGAACCTCCCCGAAGGCATCATCGGCCCGATCGTCAACGACGAGTTCGGCGATGTCTATCCGATCATGTTCAGCATGACCGGCGACGGCTTCTCCTACATGGAGCTCAAAGACATCGCCGATGACCTCCGCGACGAGCTCCTGCGAGTCGAGTCGGTCGCCAAAGTCGACATTCTCGGCGCCCAAGAAGAGCGCCTCTTCGTCGAGTACAACAACGCCGTCCTGAGCAAGCTCGGGATGACGCCCAAGTTCCTCAAGGACAGCCTCCAGCAGCGCAACATCATTCAGCCTGGCGGAGAGATCGACGTCGAAGACGAGTCGATCGCGCTCGAGCCAAGCGGCAACTTTGCCTCCGTCGAAGAGCTCAAACGCACCGTCATTCGTCTGCCCATGACCGACGAGCTGGTCTACCTCGAAGACATCGTCGACATCTACCGCGACTACGTCGACCCGCCCGAAGGCCTCGTCCGCATCGACGGAGACCCGGGGCTCACCCTCGCGATCTCCATGGCCGAGGGGGGCAATCTGATCCAGCTCGGCGAACGGCTCGAGGGCTTCTTCCAATTGATCCAGGAGCTGTACCCACACGGCGTCGACTTCTACAAGACCTACTTCCAACCGACGATCGTCGAAAAGAAGGTCAACGACTTCGTCGACAGCGTCGTTCAGGCAGTGGTCATCGTTCTTGTCATCATGCTGCTGACGCTGGGGCTACGAACCGGCTTCGTGGTCGCGACGCTCGTGCCCGCCACCATGATCATCGCCATGTGGGTGATGAGCCTCTTCGGCATCCAGCTCGATCAGATGTCTCTCGCCGGCCTGATCATCGCCCTCGGCCTGCTCGTCGACAACGCGATCGTAGTGTCGGAGTCGATCATGGTCCGCATGGCAGAAGGCGAAAAAGGCGTCCCCGCCGCGCTCGCCGCAACCAAGGAGCTCAGGGTCCCGCTCCTGATCGCTTCGTTGACCACCGCCGCCGCGTTCCTCCCCATCCGGCTCGCCGAATCTGCCGTCGGCGAATACACCGGCGTCCTCTTCTCCGTAGTCACCATCACCCTGCTCGTCTCCTGGGTGCTCGCGCTCACCATGATTCCGATCCTCTGCGTGAAGTTCCTGAAGCCGAAAAAGATTGAAGAGCCCTTCAACTCGCGCTTCTACCGCTTCTACCGGCGGAGCATTCTCGCGGTGCTCCGCCATCCGATTCTCAGCATCGTCATTGCGGTCATCGGCTTCTTCGCAGGCATTCAGCTCTACCAGTTCGTCCCCCAGCTCTTCTTCCCGCAGCAGGCCAGCAACTTCTTCGTCGCCGAGCTCACCTTCCCGCCTGGCACCTCGATCTGGACGACGGAAACGATGGTCAAGGACATGGAGTCCTACATCGAGACCGAGCTCAGCGCCGATGAGGACGAAGGCAAAGACGGCGTCACCCACTGGGCATCATTCATCAGCATGAGCCCGCCGCGCTTCACGCTGACCTACAACCCAGACGCCCCGAGGCCTCGCTACTCCGAGACGATGGTGCACACGACCACGGCCGACGTCGTTCCCGAAGTGATGGAGAAGCTCGAGCACTACGCGACCGAGCGATACCCCGACATCCGTCCTCACATACGGCCGCTCGGCAACGGCCCGCCGGTGCGAAAGCCGATCGAGGTGCGCATCTCCGGCAAGGATTCCGGCAAAGTTTTCGAAATCGCCGACCAGGTCAAGCAATGGCTCAACGACCGCGACGACACCCGCAACGTCGGCGACAACTGGGGCCCCAAGGTCAAAAAGCTCGTCATCGAGGTGAGTGGCGACCGCGCACGCCGCGCAGGCATCACCAACGAAGACGTCGCGACCTCTCTGCAAACCTTCTTGAGCGGCTACGAAACCACCCGCTACCGGGAAGACGACAAGACCATTCCCGTGGTCTTGCGATCGGTCGCCGAAGGCCGACGCAACATCGACCGACTCGCAACGCTCAGCGTCTTCGCCCAAGACGGCAGCTCGGTGCCACTCACCCAGGTCGCAGTGGGTCATCTCGAGTGGGAGTCCTCTGAAATCCTGAGGCGCGATCTCTATCCGACCGTCACCGTCGACAGCGATACGATAGAAGGCGTCACGGCTTTCGACGTCATCGCCGAGCTCACCCCCTGGCTCGAAGAACAGAAGAGGGACTGGGGCATCGGATACCGCTACGAGTTCGGCGGTGAAGTCGAAGGCTCCGGCAAGGCCAACGCCTCCATCGCCGACAAGCTCCCCATCGCCGGCATGGTGATCATCATGCTGCTGGTCTGGCAGTTCAACTCGCTGCGCAAGCCCGCCATCGTCCTCGCCACCATTCTATTCGCCCTGGTCGGCGTCGCCATCGGCCTGCTCACCGTCCACTGGTCCGGCCTCCCTGGCGGCTACTTCGGCTTCATGACTCTATTGGGCATCGTCTCGTTGGCAGGCATCGTCATCAACAACGGCATCGTCTTGATCGACCGCATCGACATCGAAATGAACGAGAACGGCCTCAGCCCACCGCAAGCCGTCATCCAAGCCGCGCAGCAACGATTCCGCCCTATCATGCTCACGACCGCAACGACGATCAGCAGCTTGATCCCACTCTACGTAGGCGGCGAAGAGATGTTCCAGCCCATGGCCATCGCCATCATGTTCGGCCTCCTGTTCTCCACGATGCTGACCCTCGGCTTCGTTCCTCTGATGTACTCGATCTTTTATCGGGTGAGCTTCAAGGACTTTGTCTACGCCGGGGAATAGCGGGGCGCGGAAAAAAGGCGCGACGCGCCGGCAAGGCGGAGCAAAGCGACCGCCGCGCCAGGCACGCTGCTCACTCGCGTGAGAGTGATACCAGGACTACGGGTGGGGGTGGGCGAGCGGTGTAACTAGACCACACCAGGCAACCAACCCAAGACCCGCGGCAGCACCAGTCTCAGTGCCAGTCTCAGCGTTACCGCCAGCGTTCACCGTTCCGCTTCGGCGCGAGCCCGCTCGAGCTCCGGAATCAAGTCGCTTCGATCGAGTGCCTTTTCGAGCAGCTCGAGTGTTTCGCGCACGCGATCATCGTTCAACGCCGGTCCCTGCGCCGCAATCATCGCAACGACGTCTTCTCGATCTTTTGGGCGGCCGCTCAGGATCTTCATCGCGACTACATCCTCGGCGGATGCGACCGGAACCGTGGTGCCGCCCAAGTCGGCGGGTCGCGATCGGGAGCAGAAAGTCTCTTCGATGCCGGGCCCACCAAGCACGACGTCGGCGTTGATGCCGGTGGCGAGATGTACGACGGGAATCACACGAGTCTCTCGGACGAACTCCGCGTCCGCTCCACGCATCTCGAACCCCGCCTGCTCGATCGACTGCACTAGCTCCTCGGGACTTCGATCACCGGCGAGCACAGTCACATCCACGTCCGCCGTCATCCGTGCGGCGCCGTGGATCAGCGCCGCCTGTGCCCCGAAAACGTACCAATCGGCATCGAGCGCCTCGAACGCTTCCGCGAGCGAGGCAAGAACCTCAGCGAAAGGGGAAGGCATGCGCCGCCTGGTCCAAAAGGGCTTTGAGTCGAACGTGAGCCTTCAGGTCGGTCTCCGCATAACGCGCGCCAGGAAAATCTCTGCGCGCCCGACGGGCGTGTTCGAAGAGAGCGTGGCCCGCCGACACGGTCGCACTCGACCCCTCGAGACGAAACCGCTCCACCCAATGGGCCCTATCCGACTCGGCCACTCTGGCCCAGTCCCGCGCCGCGAACTCTCGGATGTGCTCGTCTTTCACTGTCTGCATTCTAGCATTGTATTGGTACCGCGTCTCCGCGCGGGGGACTACGGGAATACGGGGGCGCGGAAGATGGGTGCGACGCGCCCCTCCCTGCGGATACACCTCTAACCGCGTCCCGCCGTACAGTGCCATCCAGAGAAGTGCTCCACACCCCCTCAAGACAGCAGCGAAGCCGCGCCAGGCACGCTGCTCACTCGCGTGAGAGTGATACCAGGACTACGGGTGGGGGTAGGCGATAGTGTGGGGGTGGTGGGGTGGGACCAACCGACCGCCGAAGGCGTCCGGGCGGGCGGTGTAATTAAACCGGACCAGGCCACCAACCCAACACCCCGCCTCAACACATCCGCGGCGGCAGCAGTCTCAGTGCCAGCGCCAGTGTCAGTGCCGGTGTCTCCCGTTTCAATTTGGCGTTCCCCTCCCCCCCGCCTATCTTCGCCCCCGTGTCGTCCGCGAAAAAGGCAGGTCAACGCCGGCACCTGGACTTGATCCAGGCAACCGGTGTCGGCGTCGGCGCCATCGTCGGCGGGGGCATTCTCGTCCTGGCTGGCGCTGCCTTTCGTGAAACCGGCCCCAGCGCCCTCCTCGCCTTCGCCCTGAACGGCATCATCGCGATCATGACCGCGCTGAGCTTCGCCGAGATGTCGTCGATGTTCCCGGAGTCCGGCGGAGCCTACACGTTCGCGAAAAAGGTTCTCACCGTCCGCGCGGCTTTCGTAGTCGGCTGGGTCCTCTGGTTCGCGTACATCGTTGCCGGAGTCCTCTACGCGCTCGGTTTCGCCGAATACGCCGTCCTCGCTGCAAGCGATCTCCTGGTCGCCGCTGGAGCCGAGGCTCCGGCCTGGCTTCACGGCCGGCCGGCCTTGAGCGGGCTCGCGGTGCTTGCCACCGGCGCCTACAGCTTGCTTCTGATTCGAAGCAACAAGGGCGGCGGCCAAATCGAAACCGTCGGCAAGCTCATCGTCTTCGCCATCCTTCTCGCCGCGGGCGCCTGGGCACTCGGGGTCGCGCCGAGCGGCACCGTGAAACGCGGCCTTAGCCCTTTCCTCGAGCGCGGGACGACCGGCCTGCTCACCGCCATGGGCTTCACCTTCATCGCGCTCCAGGGCTTCGATCTGATCGCCACCGTCGGCGGCGAGGTCAAAGAACCCGAGCGCAACATCCCACGCGCCATGCTCGCCTCCCTCGGCATCGCGCTCGCGGTCTACATCCCGTTCCTCTTTCTGTCCTCCACCGTCGGCGTTCTCCCTGGCGAAAGCATCTCCCAGATGAGCGCCGAGAACCCCGCCACGGTCATGGCCCTCGCCGCATACAACTACGCCGGCGTCTTCGGCTACTGGCTCGTCATCGTCGCCGCGATCCTTTCGACTCTGTCGGCCCTCTCGGCCTGCCTCTTCGCCGCAAGCCGCGTCGCGCTGCGCATGGCCCGCGACCGCACGCTCCCGAGGGTCCTCCAGCAGCAGCACTCAACTCGCGGCACTCCGATCATGTCGATTTACGCCACCGCACTCGCCATGGCGTTCCTGCTCTTGATGGTTCGCGACGTGTCGGCCGCTGGCGCTGCCGCCAGCCTGATCTTTCTGATCTCGTTCGCCCTCGTGCACTGGACCAACCTCCTCGCCCGCCAACGGACGCGCATCAAGGCCCCCTTTCAAACCCCCTGGTTCCCTGCGATCCCCATCCTCGGCGGCTTGGCTTGCGCCGTGCTCGCAGCCTACCAAGCCGTCGTCGTCCCGCGCGCGGGCGGCGTCGCGGCGGTCTGGCTGGGCCTCGGCGTCATCCTCTACTTCGCCCTCTTCGCCGGGCGCGCCCAAGCTGTCGACGCATTCACCGAAGCACTCGACCCGCGTCTCGGCATTCTCCGCGGCCGAAGCCCACTCGTCCTGGTTCCCGTCGCAAACCCCGACACCGCTCAACGCCTGGTCCGCCTCGCCAACGCCCTCGCCATCCCGGTCGTCGGGCGCGTCGTTCTGCTCACCGTGGTACGCCGCCCCGCCGACTTCGCCGCCGCCCAAGCCGAAACCGAAAAAGCACTCCAAGACGCACAGACCGTCGTCGGCCAAGCACTGAGCGCATCGCTGGCTGCCGGCGACGCCCCCGAAGCCCTCATGACGATCGCGGCGGACCCCTGGAACGAAATCGTACGCGTCGCGCAAGCCCGCTCCTGCGAAAGCCTCCTCATCGGCTTCTCGTCACTCGACCACCCCGGAAACGTCCAACACATCGAGGACCTCCTAAACCGGGTCGACTGTGACGTCGTCGTCCTTCGCGCCCCTAAAGCCTGGTCCCTGAGCGACGAAACCAAGATCATCGTCCCAGTCGGCGGCCGCGGCGGCCACGATGCCCTCCGCGCCAGGCTCCTCGGCAGCCTCGGCCGCGCGGGCCTCACCAACGTCCGCTTCGTCCAAGTCACCGACCAGCCCCTCACCGACTCGGTCAAGGCACAACGCGAACGCGAGCTCCGAATCTTCGCCGAAGAAGAAACCTACGGCACCCCCCAGACGAAGATCATCGAATCCGACGACACGCTGGAAGCCCTGATCAACGAAGCGGGCCCCCACGACCTCATCATCCTCGGCCTCCAACACGAACGATCAAAGCGCCTCTTCAGCAAACTAGCCCTCCAGGTCGCCAGGAAAACCGAAGCGGCCACCCTCATGATCAGCCGCCGCACCTGAGGAGTCGCCAATCGGCGCGCCTGGAGGGATTCGAACCCCCGACCATCGGCTTAGAAGGCCACCGCTCTATCCAGCTGAGCTACAGGCGCGTTTCGCCGCTCCTTAGCACGATACGTATTCAACGTGTAAGTCGCGAACGGACGGGGCGCGGGGACCCCTACCCAACCGCGAACCGCCAAACCTCACTACGCAAACCGCGGATTCGCAAGCCGCTAACCTGGTCCGAGCCGGGGGTCGTTCAGCAACTGCCGCACGGTCGTGTCACGATGGAAACGGACGACCAAGACACGCAACGACGGATGGGCCCCGCACGAAAGGGAGCAACGTCTCGCATGGCCGAGGCTCACGCCGACGCACCGTCTCGCATGGCTCGAAGACGCCAACTTGGATCGTTCCAACCCCCGTGGATTCGCTTGCGCCGACACGAAACCTACCTAGACTGCCAAACACCGTACGGGTGATTCCCGTTTTGACAGGAGGTTGACCAATGGGACGCAAAAGTAGGGTTTCAGGTTTCCTCGTCGTTGCCTTGCTTGCCGTGCTCGCCGCCGCCTGCGGCGACAGCAAGTCCGACGGCGCCGCCTCGAACAAGGCGAGGTTCACGTTCGACTGCAACATCGCCGGATTCCCGGGAGCGCTCACCCTGGACGTCGAGGCCATCGGCCAATCCGGCATCACCTGGGGCCCAGGCCCGAATCCCAGCATCACCGGTGTCATCGGAACGGGTGACTACACGTTCTACACGACCGGAA
>Ga0316197_10002437_pt1 | contig 13285 bp, 9 predicted proteins | sample OudBiesiAoxic_MG_FD_204939 | JGI IMG/M metagenome (GOLD analysis project Ga0316197, IMG submission 204939) | Coastal sediment microbial communities from Oude Bieten Haven, Netherlands - site A oxic | ecosystem: Environmental > Aquatic > Marine > Coastal > Sediment | place: Netherlands...
TTGATCAAGGCCGGCTTGGCCTTGCCCGACGTTCCCATGCCCGATGTTACCACTGAAAACGGCAACCGCCTTTGGATGTCACATATCGACGGCGATGGCTTCCTTAACCGGGCGGAATTGCCAGGGACACCCTATGCCGCCGATGTCATCCGAAACCAAATTCTGCAAAAATACAACCTGCCGACCACCGTATCAATCATCGAAGGTGAGATCGGTCCCGAAGGTTTGTACCCGAAGCAGAGTCCCGCGCTGGAGCGGATCGCTCGCGCCATTTTCCGGCTGCCTAAGGTGGAACTTGCCAGTCACACTTACAGCCACCCCTTTAGCTGGAAAGCCGTTGAAGAGGGTGGCGCCGTTAATGGCGAATACAGTTTGCCGATTCCCCGCTACCGATACTCTTTGGACCGAGAGATCATCGGTTCTGTTGAATATATCAATACCCGCCTGGCACCGCCGGGAAAACGCGTGAAAGTACTTTTGTGGACGGGAGATTGCCTGCCTTCTGAAAGGGCCATCCGCATCGCTCGAGAAGCGGGCCTATACAACCTCAACGGTGGGGAGACAACCATTCGTAAAAATCAACCGTTTATCTCCCGCATTTCGCCGATAACCAGGCCGGTAGGTCGTGAACTGCAGCTTTATGCTTCCGCCATGAATGAGAATGTCTACACCAACCTCTGGCGCGGACCCTTTTACGGATTCCGTCATGTGATCGAAACGTTTAAACTGACAGATCACCCCCGGCGGCTCAAACCTATTGACATTTACTATCATTTTTACTCGGGCGAAAAGACAGCCTCACTCCGTGCTCTAAAGGAAGTATACGACTGGACACTCGAACAGGAAATTATACCTCTTTTTATGAGTGATTATGTGAAGCGGGTTATGGCCTATCAGCAGGCCACGGTCGCCCAGGATCTTAAAGGCAATTTACATTACCTGGCACCCGCCGAGTTACGGTCGTTGCGGCAGATCGGAGACAGACAGACGCCGGCATTCTCGCCCGGTAAAAATGTCGCTGGTTATAGGCGGCTTCATGACGGCAGTTATTATTCCCTGGCCGGAGGGACGAAGACCGGATTGGCTCGCAAATCCACCGGCAAACCCTCCATTCGCCTGGTTCGGGCCAACGGTATTTTGAGCCTTTGGCAGAAAAAGGACAAGGCGGTGAGGTTATCGATTCATGGCCATCAACCCCTGGTGCTGGTTCTTGACGGACCCGGGGAATGCCGTTTGACCTATGGAAAAAGGGTGTTTAAAGGCAGGCAAACCAAGGAGGGATGGTTCTTTAAAACCAGCAGACAAAACCTGGAGGGAGTGGAGATTGTCTGCCGATAAGCGTCCACAACTGATCAATCTTCCGTTCATGATCGTCTTGGTGTTGATGTTCAGCGCCATTTTCATGGTCTTGGTGCATGGAAGAAACAGTTTTGAAAATGAGCGCTTTGATTTGCAGCCGGGCCCCCTGTCGGAAGCATATTTGATGGTATTTCTGAAGGCCGAGCCCGAAAATCACTCGGTAAGGCTGCAACTGGCCAAGCACTATCTCACCATTGGAGAATGGGCAAAGGCCCGCTCAGTCTTGAAAGAAGGCGGTTCGTCGTTGGAAATTTTACCCCAAACCAAATGGTTGTTGCTGCAGTTGCTCCTTGCCCAGTATTCAGCCTTACCAAGGTCAAGTTCTCAACACCAGATACATAAGCAGTCGATCCGTGATCATATCGCGACGTTGGATCTGGAAAACCTGACCACCGAGCAGATCATTCACCTGGCGGACGTCAGCCTGCAAATGGGGGCGCCCGATTACGCCGCGACCTACTACGTCATAATGGCCAAAAAGGACGTCGGTAACGCGTGGCACTGGTATGCCGAAGCCGGACGGTGGTCCCTCGCCGCCAACCGTTTAGAGGAGGCGGCCGCCTATTATGAGCAGGCGTATCAACTTGCGCCGGACCCGGATACCGCCGCAATGTTGGCCGAAGAAACCATAAGGGTCTACGAGGCTTCCATGAGTGTCGAACAGGCGCTGGTCATGATCCGAAGGGCTCTTGATCGTCAACCACCGGATCATCGCCTTTTGGAGCGAGGCATCTCCATGGCGATGGCCCAACAGCAGTTCGAACTGGCTCGCAAATGGAATCTGCTTTACCTGCAAGACCATCCAAATGACTTGGTTGCCTTGGATCGGCAGATCGATTTGTCGGTGCATGGTGGCCACAAGAAACAGGCGCTCGAATTTTCGAAGCGCTATATTGATCTCGATCCTGAAAACAACGTGACTTTGCGCCGGCATGCCGAATTGGCGGAGTGGAATGGTCGTTATCCGGAGTCCGTGCAGGCATGGCAGACTCTGGCGCAAAGAACAGAAGATCCCGAGATCTATTTGCATCTCCTGCGCTATGCTCAGATCGACTTTGATGTCGATTTTGAACTTAAAACGATGGCGATTTTGGCAAATCGTCCGGATTTAAAAGAGGAAGAAGCGCTGCGTCTGGCTGCCCGTTACGAATACCTGGGTTACATAGAACGCGCTGAGCGTCTCCTCAATGATTTTGGTCGAAGATACCCCGAGAGTAGATCCATTTTAATGTTTCAGGCTGAATTGCAAGAGCGTATGGGTGATTTAGATAAAGCACTGCAAAGTCGTCAGGCTTTGAGTGCGCGTCGGGATGCAAGCCCTGATGATCACCTGCAAACCGCGCGAATTCTGTATCAACTGGGTCGCTACGAGGAGGCGTACGGGGTGATGAAGATGGTTACCGCCGCCGATATCGTGGAAAGCGATTATGCCTACCAGTTAATCGGAGAACTGGCATGGCTGCAAGGGGACTATAAAGTGGCCGCTGATGCTTATTATTCTCTGTGGGAAAAATATCCTGGAGATGAATTTTCACGGCAGCGGTTGATTGTCGCCAAACAACAACTTGGTCAGACAAAAGAAGCCGTGCAATTTCTTGAAGAACACTGGCGGCGGACAGGGGACCGAATGGCCTTTGTGGCCGCTCTTACAGCCGCACGACAGGCAGAATTATGGCCGCTAATGGACCGGTTGTTTGCATTGGCCCAATCGGTGCCGGACCAGTTTGCTTCTGATGAGAAGTACTGGTTGCTTAAAGGCGATTGGCACAGCTACCGACAAGAATACTCCCAGGCTTATATGGCTTACCGGCAGGCTTTGGCTCTCAATTCTCGGTCGACAGAAGCGGCCGATGGGGTCCTCTGGAGTCTGATCAATGCAAAGGATCACGATCGACTGAGCCGATGGGTGAATAATCACGTTCGGTCCGGTCTTCCGTTGACTGAAGCCCATGCTGTCGCTTTGCAGATGTTGGGACGCGATAGAGAGGCCATTGTCTGGTATGAGAGTCAGTTCGATTATCATCAAAACGACGTGCTTTGGCTTCTCGATTTTTCAGATCTGCTTGTCAAAGTCGGGCGTAAAAATGCTGCCTACCGGGTCCGAAAACATGCGCTTAACGTGTTGATGGAACAGAAAAAGACAGTGCCCGACGATCGTGTGACCGAATTGATGGCCGTTCTCCACGGGGTTCCCATTGCTTCCCAATGGCTGAAAAGTCAACTAGAGTCCGCAGAACAAGCCGTGGTTATCAATTGGTGGCTTTATCGTCAGCAGTACGAGGCCGCCCGAATTTGGCTGCTTCAGCACCATGTCGAACGCAGCAGTTTGCCTACCTGGCAGCAATTGCAGTTGGCGCTGGCTGAAAATGATCATAAGGCCGTTGCCAATTTGCTCCAGAACGATGAGATAAGTGCCGGCACCGCCGATCGCATGAACGCATACGCATTGTTAGGCCGGCATGATCTGGCACTGGCTGAACTTGGCACTGTGGATCAGTTGGAACCCGAACATCGGGCAGCGGCAGTGGCGGCGGCTGTCAAGCTGCCAAATCTATGGGAAGCAGACATCAGTACCGGCAGTCTCGGCGGACTTGGCATCCGCAATATGGAAGGATTGTACTGGAGAAATAGAGGAAGGTACGGCTGGGGGTTGACTGGCGGAATCAGTGCTTTCGAGCAAGACGATGACGTCCTTGCCGTTTCACCCCACAACGAGACCCGGATGACCGGGGCCTGGCGTCGATACCGCGACGATGTGTGGGCTTTCGATCTCGGCTACCGGGAGGGCAACGGTGGATCGGTCTTTCCGCTGGGCCTGACGTATCGCTCTTCCGATCGGCGGCGCTGGCAATACCAAATGGGCCTGCAAAGCGACTCATTGACCGCAGTCAGCGGTCTTATGCGTCTCTTGGGTGCCCAGGACCGACTCGGCCTGAAGTTTGAGTATGCGATTGATCCAAGACTTTCCCTATCACTTGGTGCCGATCGTCATCGCTACGAGAGCCTTGGCGGCAGTACTCTGGCTCATGGCAATACATTCAATTTCAATTTCAGTTATCGACTCTTCGGCGGTCTGAACCAGTGGCTGTTGGGGGGCGGTGCGGCATGGGAGAAGAACAATGTGGTCGACCAGGTACCGACTGACCTGCAGCCGTTTCTCAATCCCGATGTGGGCACAGAGGCCCTGGTACCGGAGGCGTATCGCGATATCGGTCTTTCCATGTACCTGGGACGCGGTCAGCTGCTCAGCACTTATCCCATGGCGGCGAGTCCCCTTTCGGCCAGTCCGCGGTGGTTTACCGATTTTTGGATCGGCTATATCGAGCCCGAGTCAACCCTGGGAGTAGCTGCCCGTGCGGGTGTGGGCACATCTCTGTTTGGCGGTGACGAACTTGGGCTGACCGCTGCGTACGATGACCGGTTGAACAGAATAGCAGGCGGGGGGCCGTCCTATCGGGTACAACTGTACTACCGTTTTTACCTTGGACGCTGACAGGTTGACGAGACGGATGCGAATGTTTCTGACAGTTATTGTGGACGAATATGGACGTTACAAAGCAGGAGGAATCATGAAAATATTCAAATGGATCGTATTGACAATGCTTGTCGGGTTACTTGGGGCCTGTACGGTCCACCAAGTGCAGGAGAGCCAGCCGCTGGACAAGGATGCCACATGGCTGATTTTGCCCGTGGTGAATATGGCAGAAGTCCCTATGGCGGGCGAGAATATCGAGGCCATGCTCGACAGTGCCTTGCGCATCCGCGGTGTCGCCGATCTGCAACGTCAGGCAGGGCTGCCTCACACCGGTGGGGGACTAATGCTGGACGATCGCCAACGCTATGAACAGGCACTGGAACAGGCCAGCCAGAGCAACGCTCGCTACGGTGTAACAGGTGCGGTTCATGAATGGCGGTATAAAACCGGACTGGATGGGGAGCCGGCCGTGGGGTTGACCCTGCAGGTCGTTGATCTGCCATCAGGTCAGGTACTCTGGACGGCCTCCGGGGCCAAGACAGGCTGGGGGTATTCCAACGTGAGCGGAACAGCGGAAAAACTGGTGATGCAGCTCCTCAAGGGGCTGACGCTGCAGTAGGCTATCAATGGCGATATTCGATAAATATGCGCGCGAGAATGACAAGCGCACCCGTTTTTTTACCGCCGAGGGAGAAACGCTGACGATACTGCTGGCGTTTCTGACCGTTGGTTATTGGCTGAATCCAACGGATCCTTTTTTTGTGCAGTCGGAGTTCCCCTGGCTGATCTTCGCCAGTCTTTTACCAGCCCTGCGCTATGGGTTTGTCTATGGGTTCACCAGCGCCATGCTGCTTATTGGACTGTTGGGTGCGGCGGCACATTGGCAAAAGTTTGGTATTGAAACGTTTCCGGTAAAATACAGCATCGGGTTACTCTTTTCAGCGATGCTTGCGGGAGAATTTGTTGATGTGTGGATGAAAAGGGAAGCCAGGCAACGCATTGTCAACAGTTACCAGCGCATGCGACTGGAAGAATTTACGCGCAGCTATCATCTGTTAAAGGTTTCTCATGACCGTATGGAACACCGCCTCGCAGCCGGCACGGTTAGCCTGAGGGAAGCACTGATGGGATTACGTCGACGTCTTATGCTTCAAACCAGCGATGAAACGTTAGGCAAGGATAGTGGGGGGCGGATCTTACGGCTTTTTGCCGATTATGTCTCGATTCGAATTGCGGCCCTCTACCGCGTGGATGGCGCGAAAAAGGTCGCCAATAATCCGGTGGCGACCCTTGGCCAGCTAAAGATTGATCCAAATCACGAAATGGTCTCCCTTGCGTTGCAAAAGGGCTGTTTGGTGAGTGTCCGCGATATTATCGAACGTCAAGAGGCCATGGAAGACAGCCCATTGGCGGTGGTGCCCCTGATCGATGTCAATGACAGGATCCATGCGGTTCTGGTTATAGAAGATATGCTGTTTCTGTCCCTGCAGGAGGAGAATTTGCGTTTGCTGGCGGTTTTGGGTGGCCAAATCGGCGATATGTTGTCTCTTGCTTCCAGTCAGAGCGGAACCGATGCGGATAGTGCCCGATTCGTTCGGGAGACCCAGCGTGCCATTATCAATCAACGTCAATTTGGTCTGCCAGCTATGCTGGTGAGCATTTCAATGCCGCTGGGAGATCAAGGCAAAGAAATCGAGACATTACTTTTGAGGCAGCGGCGCGGTCTCGACTGCATCTGGATGCGCGACCGTGATTCCGGGAAAACGCTGTTGCTGTTGATGCCGCTCACAGGACCTTTGGAATATGAAGGTTATCAGAAGCGTATCTCCCAAATCCTGCGTGAACGTTTCGGTCAGTCCGTTGAAGAACTCGGTCTTCGGATCACGACGCGTGAGATAACGGCCAAACAAAAGATAGATACCCTCTTTAGTCATAATGATTAACTGGTATAGAAAAATATGGCTTCCATTGGCCGTCCTCAGCGCACTATGCCTTGAGATCGCTGGCTTGAATGTTTTGTTCACCGGTACGTCAACGGTATTTCAGAAAAAAGCGTTTTTAATTCTTCACGCTTCGGGCGGTATTGTTGGCAGCGCGTTTATGGTCGGCATCCTTCCCCGCGCATATCGGCAATCGCTTTTTACAGCATTTTTCTACTTTTTTCTCATCTGCTTTTTCATACCCGGTCTGGGGCTGATCGGTTTGCTCTTATCGGTTTGGCCGGCTTTATATCGCGTCCGTCACATGCAGGATAAAGGTTACATGCAGGTCCCGGTGCCGGAACTGCCCTATAAACCGCTCAAAGTTCAGCAGCAACCCATTTATGGCCAGGCGGGTATGGTAAGTATTTTGCGGCACTCTCAAGATTTGGAAAGAAGAATCAAGGCGGTGATGGCCACGCGGCAAATGACATCCCAGGAGGCCATCCCTGTGCTCAAAGAAGCCCTACGGGATCCGGCCGATGATGTCCGTTTGTTGGCATACTCCATGCTCGATGCTTTGGAGGAGGAGATCAATACCACCATTCGCTCTTTGCTGACCCGGATTGAAAACGAAGCACCATCTCAACATCAGGACCTGCATGAGCGTATCAGCAACAGCTATTGGGAATTGGCCTACCTCGGACTTGCCCAGGGAGATGTTTTGCGCCATGTGCTCAATCGATCGTTACATCATCTCGAGCGGGCATTGGAGACCGGTGCCGGCGACCCGGGTTTGCACATTCAGCGCGGCCGACTGCTCATGCACCAGCAGCGGTGGGACGAAGCGGCGAATGCCTTTGCCACGGCGGTTGAAAGGGGCGTTCCGGATACGAGCGTAGCGCCTTATCTGGCAGAAATTGCCTTCGAAAAACGAGATTTTAATCACGTCGTCACCTTGATTGGCCGCCTTGGGCCATCGATTCGAAAAAGCGAACGGCTGGCGGCTATTGCGGCTTATTGGACATGAATAAAAATTGGCAAAAAGTGCTCAATTCCGGCGCACCGGCCGATATCGGCCTGATGCTGGAAGGGACATACCCCTTTGTCAGCGGCGGGGTTTCCAGTTGGGTTCGGCAAATCATTGACGGATTTCCCCAATTTACCTTCGCACTGGTTTTTCTGGGCGGCGCTCAAAAACATTATGGCGATACGAAATATCCGTTGCCATCCAACGTGGTTCATCTTGAAGTTCATTATCTCATGGATCCGCAGCAGGGCGACAAGCCCCATCGAATGAAGGGTAATCCTGCCGTTTTCGCAACCGTAAAAGATCTGCATGAGGTACTGCGATCAGCCCGCGGCATTGATCTCAATCTCCTAATGAAAAACTTGATCAAAGAGCTGGGAGACCCAAAAGGCATGGGGCTTGATAGCTTTTTGCACAGCCAGGAAGCCTGGGCTCAGATTACAGACAGCTACTCGAATTTTTGTACCGAACCGTCGTTTGTTAATTATTTCTGGACGGTCCGGATCATGCACACGCCCATATTTCGTCTCGCGGCGATGACCGACAAAATACCCCCGATTAAATTGGTGCACAGTATCTCGACAGGATACGCGGGATTTTTGGCCACATTGCTCAAACACAAGCGAGACATTCCTTTCATTCTCACCGAGCATGGCATTTATACCAAGGAACGGAAGATCGATCTCGCCCAGGCTGACTGGATAGAAGATCCGCGTGAAGCCTTCGGCAGTAGTCTCGATGCTGATGTGAGCTATGTCCGCCGGTTGTGGATTCGGTTCTTTGAAGGCATTGGACGGGTGGCATATGATGCGGCTGATCCGATCATTTCTCTATACGAAGGAAACCGGTTAAGACAAATTCAAGATGGCGCCGATAAGTCACGTACGCATGTTATCCCCAACGGTATCGATCTTGATCGCTATACACCGGTCCGCACTGCCCGTAAAAAGGGTGTCCCGCCGATCCTGGCGCTTATCGGGCGCGTGGTTCCCATTAAAGATATTAAGACATTCATTCGGGCGATGCGGACGATCTGCAACACACTACCGAATGCCGAAGGCTGGATAGTTGGACCAGAGGAGGAGGATCAGGACTATGCCGCTGAATGTCGGGCCTTGGTTGGGAATCTTGAATTGCAGAACAGTGTTAAGTTTTTGGGTTTTCAAAAAGTTGAGGAAATTTTTCGCCAAGTAGGGTTACTGGTGCTGACTTCCATCAGTGAAGCGCTGCCTTTGGTTATCCTCGAAGGTTTTGCCAGCGGGGTACCGGCTGTAGCGACCGACGTCGGTTCGTGCCGAGAGTTGATCGAAGGGGGACGACCGGAAGATAAAGCGCTGGGGATGGCCGGTGCAGTGGTTTCTATTGCCAGCCCGGAGGCGACTGCTCAGTCCGCCCTATCATTGCTGCAGAACGAATCCACCTGGTATGCTGCTCAGCAAGCGGGCATCACAAGGGTGGAGGCGTATTACACCCAAAAAGACATGTTTGCGAAATACGGTGGTTTTTATCAGGAAGCATTTGAAGCGGTGGAGAGGAACGACTGATGGCGGGCATCGGTTTTGAGCTGCGCAGGCTGCTCAAGAAGGATTCACTTTTTGGTATCATCCGCGCGTACAGCTATGCCGGTGTTATCGGTTCAGGGCCCTGGGTGCTCTCGATCCTTTGTGTGATGCTGATTGGCGTGCTGAGCATTGGTCGCGTCCTACCTCAAAAGCTGATTGTTCAGTACCTGGTATCGGTCACCCATTTGATGGCCGCTTCGCTGATAGTTACGAGCCCCTTACAACTGTTATTTACCCGTTTTATATCGGACCGTCTATTCGAAAAGCGGGATAAGGTTGTATTGCCCAACCTCCTCGGTGCTTTATTGCTTACCACTTTGGTGTCAGGAATGATGGGCGTGGCATTGACCTTAACCATTTTGCAGGAAACATTTCTGTATGAATTACTCATGGTCGCTTCATTTGTTACCCTGTCCAACATCTGGGTGGTGGTGATATTTCTGTCGGGAATGAAATCCTACCATGCTATTCTACTCGTTTTTACAGGCGGATATGGCACGGCTTTCATTGCTTCGCTATTGCTACGATCTATGGGGATGGAAGGATTGCTGGGTGGGTTTTTGATCGGCCAGTCCGTACTTCTCTTTGCCATGATCTATCTGGTCATTAGCCAGTACCCGGGTGAGAATTTGCTTGCTTTTGAATTCCTCAGCCCTCGCCGATCCTATTATTCTCTGGCGGCAACGGGGCTGATGTTTAATCTGGCCATTTGGGCGGATAAATTCATTTTCTGGTGGACGCCGGCGACCTCCCAGCCGATCATTGGTCCCCTGCGCGCATCCATCATATACGATCTGCCGATTTTTCTCGCTTATTTGTCCATCATTCCCGGCATGTCGGTATTCCTGGTGCGCATGGAGACGGATTTTGTCGAGAGCTACGATAAATTCTATTCGGCTGTTCGTCAAGGAGATACGCTGGACCACATCCGTCTGCAGAAAGACGACATGGTTCTCAACGTCAAACAGGGGATATACGAGATTTTCAAGGTGCAGGGAATAACGGTTGTTCTGCTGTTTCTGGCTGCAGAGCGATTGCTGGATGCTATTGGTATATCGAACCTGTACAGTCATCTGTTTCGCGTGGATCTGGTCGGAATCGGTGTACAGGTGCTTCTTTTGGCGGTTTTAAATGTGGCCTTTTATCTGGATTTGCGCCGCTCGGCGATGATGCTGACAGGGCTTTTCCTGCTGACCAACGTTGTGGCAACCTTAGTGAGTATTCATTTGGGACCCCATTATTACGGATTCGGTTTTGCGCTGGCCACGACTATGACCAGCCTTGTCGGCATTGTCCATCTCCACAGTAAATTGGAAGATCTTGAGTACGAAACCTTCATGCTTCAGAAATAGGTCTCCTGCCCGAAAATTTAATGACATCCCCGATCTTTGGCCTTGTTCCCCTCTCCTAAGGAAAATTTATGTCTTAGATCTGTCGAGCAAATACCCCCCATTATACGATTGCGGTCTTTTTGCGTCGCGGCGGAAATCTAATTTTCCGAGGACAAATTTAATCCTTTCAATGCGTGCGGCTTGTGTCCGCATGCATTCATCGTTCTTTCACCAGTGAAATGAAAAAGCGGTTGATTAATCAGCGCCATGGCATTAAAAAGGGCTGGATAAAACATGCTCTATATTTTAGGAACTGCATGCATGCCGGGTAGCGACGAAGTGGGGATTCTGCCGGCAGACAGGACACTTTATGCGCAGAAAAGAAAAAGAGATAACGGATCGGTCGGAAATCGAGGCCATCATCGAAAAGGCCCTCGTCTGCCGGCTTGCCATGGCCGACGACAACGGACCGTACATTGTGCCGCTCTGTTTCGGTTTCAGAGACAACACCCTCTATTTCCACTCCGCGACTCGCGGTAAGAAATTGGACATTCTTCGAAACAACCCCCGGATATGTTTTGAATTCGAGGGGGACAGTACTGTTCGTAACGGTGAAAAGGCCTGTGAGTTCAGTATACGATACAATAGCGTTATCGGATTCGGAACAGCCACATTCGTCGAACATCCGCAAGCGAAACGCGACGCCCTGGATGTCATCATGGCGCAGTATACCGATGGTAAGTTTGATTACACCGATTCGGCGATCGGGAAAATAGCGATCATTAAAGTCGATATCGACTCTTTGACCGGTAAAGCCTCACGCTGAGATCGACGATTCGCACTATGGTCTGCAGAACCTGAATTCATGTTGAAATCAAATGACGCTCGATCCATAAACGGCCGAATGGACGGTCGCGATATCCCTGATGAAGGCAACAGCTTTGGCGAAGGTCTCGTCACTAAAGTAAAAGATACCGCAGCCGCTTTTTTTGCTCGTTGCCGTGGCAGCCATGATTGGGACCATACCTTAAGAGTTTTGCGTCTTTGTGAGCGGATCGGGGCTACTGAAATGGCGGACCTGCAAGTGGTTCGCGTTGCCGCCCTGCTGCACGATATTGGCCGTACGGACCAGGATGACTCCAACGGCAGCCTGTGTCATGCCCGGCAAGGCGCCCGTTTGGCCCGACCGATAGTTGAGAACCTGCCGCTGGCAGAGCGACAGAAAGAAAACATCCTGCACTGTATTGCCACCCACCGTTTCCGAGGAGGCAGCGTACCCGACACGATCGAGGCCCGGGTGCTGTTTGACGCGGACAAACTGGACGCCATTGGTGCCGTGGGGGTAGCCAGAGCATTTCTATTTGCCGGTGAAGTCGGCGCCCGCCTGCACAACGCCGACGCCAACGTTGAAGACACAAAGCCGTACACGGAGGATGACACCGGTTACCGGGAATACCGAATCAAGCTGTGCCGAATAAAAGATCGCATGCTGACAGCCACCGGCAGTAAACTGGCTGAAGAACGGCATCAATTCATGGAAGAATTTTTTCGACGGTTTCTTCAAGAATACGACGGAAAGGGGTAGAATCATGAGCATCAATGTGGTTGAGAAAATCGACGCGGAAGTCACCGTGAAACACGTCTTGGTCAGTGTGTCAGACAAAAATGGTCTGGACGTTTTCGTACCGCAGCTGTTAGACATCAATCCGGAGATGAAGTTTTTTTCTACCGGGGGCACCTATAACCGGCTAAAGGAAATTCTGGGTGCTAAAGCCGACACTTGCTTGACTCAAGTCTCTGAATACACGGGACAACCCGAAACCCAGGGGGGGCTGGTGAAGACCCTTGATTTCAAAATCTACCTCGGTCTTTTAACGGAAACCTATAACGACTCCCACCAGTCCGATCTCAAACGGACGGCTAGTGTTCCCATCGATATGGTCGTCGTCAACCTCTACCCTTTCAAGGAAACCATTGCCCGCGCCGGCGTGACCATTGAGCAGGCCAGGGGGAATATTGACATAGGCGGGCCTTGCATGATCCGGGCTGCGGCCAAAAATTTCATCCGAGTCGCCTCCGTGGTCGATCCGAATGATTACGGCCGGATCGTTTCTGAACTGAAAGCCACCAACGGAAAACTTACCCTCGACCTTCGGTATCAACTTGCCGGCAAAGCCTTTGATCATACGGCGGTATATGACCGCACGATATCGGACTATCTGGCCGGGCAGACATTCGATCAGGTTACCGGTTGTTACAAAATATGATAATTCGTACAATCATAGCTGATAAAGGAGACAGTCATGGCCGAAGATCTCAAGAAAATGTACCGTACCATTGTCGATGATCATTTCCCTTCCCAAATGGAGGTTAGTTTTATTGAGGGAACCAAACGTCAGACGCTTATATACGAAAAGGTGCTCTGGGCCATTGACGATGTCCAAAAGGGTCTGCGTTATGGGGAAAATCCCGGCCAGGAAGCCGCCCTTTATAAGATGGTCAACGGCAACCTGGTCCTGGGTGAGGCCGAATCGATTCAGCCGGGGCAATACCTGGCTTCCGATATCGGGCTTCTTCAGTCCGGAAAACATCCGGGGAAGACGAACCTG
>Ga0316197_10002439_pt1 | contig 13281 bp, 9 predicted proteins | sample OudBiesiAoxic_MG_FD_204939 | JGI IMG/M metagenome (GOLD analysis project Ga0316197, IMG submission 204939) | Coastal sediment microbial communities from Oude Bieten Haven, Netherlands - site A oxic | ecosystem: Environmental > Aquatic > Marine > Coastal > Sediment | place: Netherlands...
CTCCGCCAGTCAAATCTGAGTCGGCGTCCCGAGACGCTGTCTTGGACAAGAGTGATCCTGCATCCTGCATCCTGCGTCCAGCATTTGGGTCTATCGTTGCAATTGGCAGCTCGCTGATTTAGTCTGCCGGAGACCGGTGACGGTCGGGATGCCGAAATCGGGAGTGAACGTCGCGCCGGGGGTCGCCCCGGCCTTTTGCAATAAGAGAGGTAGGCTGGATGAATCTGTTCGAGAAAGCGATCAATATCGTCTTTGGGACGAAGCACGAGCGTGACAACAAGCGCATGCGGCCGATCGTTGAGGCCATCAACGCACGAGAGGCAGAGATCGAAAAACTGGATGACGATGCTCTGCGAGGTCGATTCGAGGCCATCGGGGAACGGGTGCGGGCGGCGACTGCCGATCTGCCGGATGATCGTCGCGAACGTAGCGTCCTGGTCCAGAGTGTCCTCGATCCCGAGCTTGAAGAGGTCTTTGCTCTGGTCCGAGAGGCGAGCAAACGGACCACCGGAATGCGTCATTTTGACGTTCAGCTGATGGGTGGCGTTGTTCTCCACGAGGGCCGCATCGCCGAGATGCGGACCGGTGAGGGCAAAACTCTGGTGGCGACCTTGCCGGTGGCGCTGAACGCACTCACCGGTCGCGGGGTTCACGTGGTGACGGTCAACGACTACCTCGCGCGCCGCGATGCGGAGTGGATGGGCAAGATCTATAACTTCCTCGGCTTCACGGTAGGTTGCATCCAAAACTCGATGAACGATGTCGAGCGCAAGGAGGCGTACGGTTCGGACATCACCTACGGAACCAACAACGAATTTGGCTTCGACTACCTGCGAGACAACATGAAGTTCGAACTCGATCGGATGGTGCAGAAACCCCACGTCTACGCGATCGTCGACGAGGTGGACTCGATTTTGGTTGACGAAGCGCGAACGCCGCTCATCATTTCCGGTCCGTCCGAGGTATCGGTGGACCTTTACTATAAGGTCGATACCATCATCCCGCGCCTCAAAAAGGGTGAAGAGATCGAGGACAAACATGGCAACAAGGAAGCGACCGGAGACTACCTGATCGACGAAAAATCGCAGACTGCCGCACTCACCGATCAGGGCATGGCGAGAGCCGAAAAGATGCTCTCGGTAGAAAACCTCTACGATCCCTCCAATATCGAGATTCTCCATGCGGTCAACCAGGCGCTGCGCGCCCACACTCTTTTCCAGCGCGACAAGGAGTACATCGTCAAGGACGGCGAGGTGACGATTGTCGACGAGTTCACTGGTCGGCTGATGTCCGGTCGCCGCTGGTCCGACGGGCTGCACCAGGCGGTCGAGGCCAAGGAGAAGGTCAAGATCCAGTCTGAAAACCAGACCCTGGCCACCATCACCCTCCAGAATTACTTCCGCATGTACGACAAGCTCGCCGGCATGACCGGCACCGCGGAGACCGAGGCCGAGGAATTTCAGAAGATCTACGGCCTCGATGTGTCGGTGATCCCGACCAACATGCCGATGATTCGAGCTGACTTCGCGGATGTGGTTTACAAGACCGAAAAGGAGAAGTTCCGGGCAGTAATCGACGAGATCGAGGAGTGTCATCGCGACAATCAACCGGTGCTGGTGGGCACGGTGTCGATCGAGAATTCGGAGCGGCTCGCAAAGCTCTTGCAGCGGCGCAAGATCAAGCATGTCGTCCTCAACGCCAAGTACCACGAGCGCGAGGCCGACATTGTTGCCCAGGCCGGTCGCCTCGGGGCGGTGACCATCGCCACGAATATGGCGGGCCGCGGCACCGACATCGTTCTCGGCGGCAACCCGGAAATGATGGCCGGGATCGAGCTCGAGCCTGACGCCGATCCGGAGGAGTACGCCAACGTTTTGGCTCGCTACGAAGTGCAGTGCGCGGAGCAGAAGCAACAGGTCCTCGACGCCGGCGGCCTCCACATCCTTGGCACCGAGCGCCACGAGTCACGTCGCATCGACAACCAGTTACGCGGTCGCTGCGGAAGGCAGGGTGACCCCGGGTCGTCACGGTTCTTCCTCTCGCTCGAAGACGATTTGATGCGGATCTTCGCCTCTGACTGGGTTCGCAAGATGATGGACCGACTCGGTATGGAGGAGGACATCCCAATCGAGTCGAAAATGGTTTCGAAGTCCATCGAACGAGCTCAGAAGCAGGTGGAGGGCCGAAACTTCGAGATTCGTAAACACCTGCTCGAGTACGACGACGTCATGAACAAGCAGCGCGAGGCAGTGTATAGCTTACGTCGCAGAATCCTTGAAGGGCTCGAGGGACGCAACTACATCATGCGGGTCGTCGACGAGATCGTCGGATCGATGGTGGATCAATATTGTCCAGAGGAAGCTGATCCCGGAGACTGGGAAGCCGACGCATTGGAGAAAGAGTTTCGGAGCTATTTTGGCCTCACCGTGGACGAGCTTGGGGTCGATTGGGAGATGGTCAACCGGCCGCAGCTCGAGGAAGCTCTGAACGATGGCGCAAAGGCTCACTACGAGAAGCGGGCGGAGCAGTTTGGCGCCGAAAACCTCACCCGGTTGGAGAAGTTTCTCCTTCTCGACACTGTCGATCGCCAGTGGAAGGACCATTTGCTGGCCCTTGACCATCTGCGGGAAGGCATCGGTCTCAGGGCGTATGGGCAACGAAACCCGTTGGTCGAATACAAGCGTGAGTCCTTCGCGCTCTTCGAAGATATGTGGGAGCGCATCGAGGACCACGTGGTCAAGTTCCTCTACCACGCCGAACCCGTCGAAGACATGGACCTCAAGCGGAGAGGGGTCAGCACGACGCTTTCACACCCCGAAGCGAAGGGACTCGCCTCGTCTCACGCGCAGCAGGAGCAAGCCGCCAACACTCCGGTGAGCGCGCCCGATACGAGGCCAACGACCGTACGGCGAAACCAGCCGAAGGTTGGACGCAACGATCCGTGTCCGTGCGGTTCGGGCAAGAAATACAAAAAGTGTCATGGTGCGATGGCCGCTACGAAAGGGTAGGAGATGAACCGGGAGATTCCAGTTGGTCTGACCTTCGACGACGTGATCCTCGTGCCGTGGCGGTCGGAGATGCATCCGAATGCTGTCGATGTTTCGACCCGGTTGACCCTGAATGGGACTGGTCTCAACCTGCCTATTATTTCGGCTGCGATGGACACGGTGACCGAGGCCAACATGGCGATTGCGATGGCCCAACATGGCGGTCTCGGTGTGATCCACAAAAACATGTCCATCGACCGGCACGCCGAAGAGGTCGACAAGGTCAAGCGATCTGAGTCCGGTATGATCGTCGACCCTGTGACCGTGCAACCCGGGCAGTCGGTAAGCGAGGCGCTGGATGTGATGGCACGCTACCGTATTTCGGGCCTGCCGGTCATCGATTCCCAGGGCCAGCTCAAGGGTATTCTGACCAATCGTGATCTGCGTTTCTGCACCGAGTTTGAGCGTCCTATTACAGATTTCATGACCAAGGACAACCTCGTGACTGCACCGGTCGGTACGACACTCGAGGAGGCCAAGGTGCTCCTCCACCAGAACCGAATTGAAAAGCTGTTGGTCGTCGACGACGAAGGCAATCTCAAGGGTCTGATCACGGTCAAGGACATCAAAAAGGCGCACGACTATCCCGATGCCTGCAAGGATGAGTTCGGAAGGCTGAGGGTGGCGGCTGGAATCGGCGTCACCGATGATGTCACCGAGCGCTGCGCCGCTCTCATCGAACGGCACGTCGATGTTCTCTGCCTCGACAGTTCGCACGCTCATTCCCGAGGTGTGATGGAGGCGACGGAGCGGATCAAGAAAGAATTCCCGGACACCCCTTTGATCGTTGGAAACATCGCCACCGAGGAAGCGGCGCGTGACCTCATTGCGCTGGGAGCAGATGCGCTCAAGGTCGGCATTGGACCGGGCTCGATCTGTACGACTCGAGTGGTGACCGGCGCAGGGATGCCTCAGATCACCGCGATCATGGCGTGCGCGAAAGCGGCCGCCGAGCACGGCGTTCCGGTGATCGCCGATGGTGGTATCCGCTTTTCCGGTGACATCTCCAAGGCGCTCGCGGCAGGCGCTGACGTGGTCATGATCGGTTCACTTTTTGCAGGCGTCGAGGAGTCCCCCGGAGAGCAGATCCTCTACCAGGGCCGGACCTTCAAGGCCTATCGAGGGATGGGTTCGATCGGTGCCATGAAAGAGGCCGAGGGATCGAGTGACCGGTACTTCCAGGAGGGTGGTGTCAGAGCCAAATTGGTGCCAGAAGGTATCGAAGGGATGGTTCCCTACAAAGGACCGTTGGCCGACCAGCTGACCCAGCTCGTTGGCGGGCTGCGAGCCGGCATGGGGCTCTCGGGTTGTGCCACAATCGACGACCTGCATTCGAAGGCGCAATTCATTCGGGTTACCGGCGCCGGCCTGAAGGAAAGCCACGCACACGACGTCGTCGTCACCAAAGAAGCGCCGAACTACCGCATCGATTGAATCCACCGCCCGTTCGAAGCGAGACGCGCAACGATGCTTGCTGCTAAACTTCGCCCATGAAAAAAGCACTCATTACTGGAATTACCGGGCAGGATGGCTCCTATCTCGCGGAACTATTGATCGATAAGGGCTACGCAGTTCACGGGGTCGTACGACGATCCTCGACCTTCAATAGGGGCCGTATCGACCATCTCCGCAAGAGCTCGGCCGGCGACCGGCACTTGCATCTTCACTACGGTGACCTCGGTGACACGGAGTCGTTGACTACGATCCTCGCCGAGGTGCAGCCGGATGAGATCTACAATCTCGCTGCCCAATCCCACGTCGGTATCTCGTTCACCATGCCTACCTATACCGGTGATGTGTCAGGGCTCGGCACCGTCCGCCTTCTCGAGGCGATTCGGCAGACTGTGCCGCAGGCTCGCTTCTACCAGGCATCGTCCTCCGAACTCTTTGGGAAAGCACGACAGGTGCCGCAGAATGAACAGACGCCGTTCCATCCGCGTTCGCCGTATGCGGTAGCGAAGCTCTTTTCTTTCTGGACTACCATCAACTACCGTGAGGCCCACGGCCTCTACGCGGCCAATGGCATCCTCTTCAACCACGAATCTCCCCGCCGCGGCGAAAACTTCGTGACCCGCAAGATCACTCGCGCAGTGGCGGAGATCACGGCCGGCAAGCGCGACTGGCTTTCGCTCGGCAACCTCGAAGCCCGCCGCGACTGGGGGTTTGCCGGGGATTTTGTGGACGCCATGTGGCGGATCCTTCAAGTTGCCGAGCCCGACGACTGGGTCATCGGAATTGGCGAGGATCATACGGTGCGCGAGTTTTGCGAACTCGCCTTCGCCCATGCCGGTATCGAGCTGGAGTGGACAGGAAGCGGAACCGACGAAAAGGGTCGCGACAAAAAAAGTGGCGAAACACGGGTGATGGTCAACCCGAGGTACTTCCGACCTGCGGAAGTGGATCGGCTTTTGTCGGATGCTTCGAAGGCCCGGCGAGAGCTTGGTTGGGAGCCGAAGGTCGGTTTCGAGGAGCTGGTACGAATGATGGTCGATGCTGACATGAAAGCGGTTCGCGCGAAATAATCCGATCCCACTGGCCAACCCGGATGAAGTAACCAGTAATCAGTAACCAGTTATCAGTTCCCACCAACCAGGCTCATACACTGCAACTGATGACTGATCACGGCTCACTGGCTTCTGGTCACTGGTCGCTGTTCACTGGTTACTCTCTCTTGTCTTGCCCGAAGCGCCAGAACCAATTAGCATGCCCTCGCTTGGAGGATGAAGATGAAGATCGTCGAATGCGTCCCAAACATCTCCGAAGGACGGCATCCCGAGATTTACAACGAGGTCGCCGAGGCGGCGGCAGGGGTTGCAGGCGTCGAGTTGCTCGACGTCGATCCCGGGTTTGAGACCAACCGCACCGTGATCACCTTTGTCGGGGAGCCTGACGCGGTCATCGAAGGCGCGTTCCACCTGGTCGTGGCGGCACGCAGGCTCATTGACATGCGCGACCATCACGGCGCCCACGGACGAATGGGTGCGGTGGATGTCTGTCCATTTGTTCCGGTGGCCGGCGTCACAATGGATGATTGCGTCGAGTTCGCCAACCGGCTCGGCAAGCGGGTGGGGGAGGAATTGTCCCTTCCAGTCTTCCTGTACGAGTTTGCCGCGACGCGACCGGAGCGGCGTTCGTTGGCCGATATTCGGAAGGGCGAGTACGAGGCTCTCCCGACCAAGCTCCAAGATCCCGACTTTGCTCCTGACTTCGGGCCCGCCGCCTTCGTGCCGGGGTTCGGCGCAATGGTCATCGGTGCCCGCAAGTTTCTGGTTGCGTATAACGTCGACCTCAACGTCACCGACAAAAGGTGGGCCAACCGGGTTGCTTTCGACGTTCGCGAAAACGGCCGCATGGTCGAAGGCCCGGATGGGAAGATGGTCCAGCAGCCGGGCAAGCTCAAGGCCGTTCGCGGTTTGGGTTGGTTTATCCCGGAGTATGGCTGTGCACAGGTTTCCATGAATCTGATCGACCTCGACGTGACGCCGGTCCATACGGCCTTCGAGGCCTGCGTCGACAGCGCCCGCGAACGAGGGCTTCGGGCGACGGGCTCGGAGCTCGTCGGCCTCATCCCGAGGGGATCGATCCTCGAAGCGGGCCGGTACTATCTGGATCGAATGAACCGTTCGCGGGGTGTTCCGGAGAGCGATATCGTGCATGCTGCGGCGATTTCGCTCGGTCTCAACGAAGTATCTAAATTCGATCCCAAGGAGAAGATCATCGAGGACATTCTGGCGCCAGAGCGTCCGCTGGCGTCGATGACCTTGCAGGAGTTCGCGGACGAGAACTCGCGCGACTCCGCGGCGCCGGGTGGTGGTTCAGTGGCTGCACTCGCGGGCGCCCTGGGCGCAGCACTGGCGGCGATGGTCGCCAACCTTGCCCACCCGAAATCGGCCTTCGTCGATGTACAGGACGATCTCGAGGAGGTAGCGGTCAAGGCGCAGGCCCTCAAACAGAAGATGCTGGACGCCATTGATGCCGACACCTGGTCCTTCCAGGCGTTGATGGCCGCCAACAAGGTTTCCGGTCCGGAGAAGGAAAAAGCGGTGAGGGAAGCAACCCTCGGCGCGGCCATGGTCCCGCTCGAGGTTGCCGAAAGTTGCCCGGAAATCGTCGAGTTGTGCGCCCGTGCCAAAACACTGGGAATGGCGGCTTCGGCATCGGATGCGGGTGTCGGGGCCGGGATGGCCCGCGCAGCAGCTCTCGGCGCGGCGATGAACGTCCGCATCAATCTCCAGGAGATGGTTGATGATCCCGACGCCAAGGCGATGCTCCTTCGAGCCGATGAAGCCGTTCGAAAAACGCGCCGGGCGGCGGCCGAGGTCGAAGCCGAAGTCTGGGGCGGCCTCGGAGGCAACGTCAGCGATCTGTAAAAACTCGCCGTGGTGCCCCGCCTCATGAGGGATTCAACGGTACAAAAGAAGGCAGAGGGACGATTAGTGCTGAGTTGTGAGTTATGAGTTTTGAGTTACCGCCCGGCCCTCTCACCGGATCCGGGTGGGTGGGGAAACTCAAAACTCAAAACTAAGAACTCAAAACTCGTGCCGCGAAAAATGGCTTCTGGGGGAACACGATAGTGGCTGTGATTTCGAAAGAACGTGAGATGACAACGCGGGTTGCAGGCACCATCGCGGTGGCCCTGGCGCGCGTGCTGGTGCCCTTGTGGTTGGCAGCCGGGGCCGTACTCAAATTGATGGATCTCAGTCCAACCCATTTGCCGGCGGCACTGATCAAATGGTGCGGGGAAGCCGGTATCGACCTGATGTTCGTGCTCCGATTCTCGATTGCAGCGGAGCTCATCGTTGCCGGTGTCATGGTTCTGCTCCCTCCGCTGGCGCGGTGGATCGGCATTGCGATGCTCCTGACCTTCGTTCCGGTGTTGATCGGTGATCTGGCTCTGGGAGCGTCGAGTTGCGGCTGTTTCGGAGCAGTCAATGTCAGCCCCTGGGTCACACTTGTGATGGACGTCACATTTTTGTTCGGATTACTCCTCCTCGGCCGGAGCGAGCCGAGACTCGCCATGACCCGGGATCTACCGACTTCGAGAGTGCTGATCGCCGGTGCCTGGAGCCTTCTCTGCGTGGTTTTGGCTTTCGGCGCGCCGGCACCGGCCCCTGTCGCCAATGGTGGATCGGATGGTCCAACTGATAGCGCCGGACCGCCGCTGCCTGCTGATGGCTATTACATGCCGCAGTACCAGGAGTGGATTGGACGTCCGTTTCACGAACTCGATGTGGCTTCGTGGTCCAGTAACTTGCCTGATGACCTCATTTCCGGAACGCAATACGTCATTTTCTACCGAAAAGACTGTGAGCATTGCCATGAGCTGATGGAGCTCCATTTCAGCGGCGCTCTCGAATTCCCGACAACGGCCATCGCTGTGCCGGAACGCGACGGATTCCCAACCGAGAACCTACAGCCGTTTGATTGCCCGGATTGCCGCCTCGCCGAACTCCCAGCGGGAATCGACTGGTTTCTGCAGACACCCGTGCTGGTACGTCTGGGGGGCGGAGTCGTTGAATGTGCCGCCGAGGTCGAGGCAACAGCGCCAGAATGCCTTGCGTGGTAGGATTTCTCGCGAATCTGAGATGGCTGCTTGCGTTGGAGAATGTGTTATAGTACCGCGGTGCTTGTCGTAGACAGTAAATTTAGAGAATCGACAAATTTAGGAGGTGGATGATGCGGAAAACTCTTACCCCGGCACTGGTGCTTCTTCTCGTTGCTTCGGTCGGTCTTACCGGCTGCGCGACCAAGAAGTATGTGGACGAGCAGATCTCCTCGTTCGGCCAAGTGACCAACACGAAGATTCATGAGGTCCAGGACGCGACTGAAGGTAACCAGAAGGCGATCTCCGATCTTTCGGCGAAGCAGGCCGCCCTTGAGGCGGACGTTGCCAAGCTTTCGGCTACCGCCAAGGACGCGCTGAAGCGTGCTGATGCGGCAGGAAAACTCGCCAAGGGCAAATTCCTCTTTGAGGCGACCATGACTGCCAACGACGTGACCTTCGGATTTGACAAGGCAGACCTCTCCGACGAGGCCAAGGCCGCGCTGGACGCTTTCGCCGCCAAGGTGAAGGGTGTCGAGGGCAATGCGTACGTCGAGGTCCAGGGCCACACCGACAACATCGGCAGTGAGGGCTACAATCTCAAGCTTGGTCAGCACCGTGCCGAGAAGGCGATGCGTTATCTCAACATGGAGCAGGGGATTCCGCTGTTCCGGATGAACGTTATCTCCTACGGTGAGTACAAGCCGATCGCTGACAACTCGAACAGGGATGGCCGCGCCCAGAATCGGCGCGTGACCCTGGTTGCGATGCAGTAATCTGTTTCAAAATCAAATTTCAATCGAACCCGGGCCTCGTGCCCGGGTTTTTTTGTCGTGATCGCTTGGAATCTCTGGCTGCAGTCGACTCCTCGTCTGCAGAGCGTCTTCGGGAAGGCAGGGTTCATTGCGCCGTGCTGTCCTCGCGCATCCCGAGAGGATGCCAGGCACCTCCGGTGAAAGCCCTGTCCTGTCAGCGAGAATAGCGCGGGAGAGGGATGTGTCCGCAGATGGCGTTATGATGCGTGGGGAGGCCCTATGAGCGATGCGTCAGGTGTCAATCAACTGTCCGTTCTGGCGGTCCTGGGCCCATCAGATGCGTCTGCCGAGGAGAGGGCCATTGCGGAGCGGATAGGAGCAGCCGCTGCCCGAGCCGGATGGGTGGTGTTGACCGGTGGAGGCCCTGGTGTCATGGAGGCTGCGAGCCGCGGCGCAGTCGAGGCCGGCGGGCTCACTGTTGGGATTCTACCAACCGCCGGGTCTGGCGGTGGGTATCCAAACAACTGGGTGTGTCTTCCGATCTACACGGGGTCGGGCAGTGCCCGCAACGCGTTCAACGTCCTTTCAGCGAATCTCTGCATCGCTGTTGGTGGTGGCCCCGGCACCCTGTCCGAGATTGCTTTAGCGTTGAAGAGCGGCACCCCGGTGTTGTGCTGGCGGAGCTGGGGTCTCACGCCGCCCCCCGGCAGCGACCAACCCCTGCCACGCGTGTTCGCCAGCGAGGCTGAGCTACTTGCTACTCTCGAGAACGAGTTGAGCGAAATTCCGAATTCCTAATTCCGAATTCCAAATTCTGCACTCTACTCTTCGCTGGCTTCCTCTTCCATCTGCCATTTCGCACCCTTCTTCGCCAGGAAGAAGCAGGCTGCAACCAGAGCGGCCAAGCCGAGAACACTGACCATCTGACCGCCAAGGCCCTCGTACCATTCGGCAAAGATATTCGCACCTTGTTCTGAGTAGTGGAGGACATCGACAAGGAGCATCGACTCACCGAGCTGGGGTAGCAGGAGGATTGCGCCGATTGTGCCGATGATCGCTGCACCGGCCATAAGGCCCGATGCGATCAAGGTGCCCTGTTCCTTCAGCGCCTCTTGTTCGGCCTCGGTGCGGCCGCTTTTGCTGATGAAGTGGCCGACGGCGGCGCCAAAGAAGACCGCCATATTGATCTCAATGGGCAGGTACATTCCGAGCCCGAATGCGAGGGCCGGTACCTTGGCCATCTCCAGCATGACCGCGATGATGCCGCCAAGCAGAAAGAGGATCAGGGCCTGTTGCTCGCCACCCATGACTGACGCAACGATGGTCGCCATGAGGTTGCCCTGAGGCGCAGGGAGGTTCGGGTTGGCAACCATCTGGCCGGTGCCGTCATCGATCATGAATCCATAGGAGGTCGCGAGAACCCAGATCACGGCGCCAACGCTGAGGGCGGCGATCAGGATGCCGAGGAACTTCCAGCGTTCCTGCTGGAAGGGGCTGGCGCCGAGCCAGTAGCCAACTTTGAGATCGGTGATAAACGCTCCCGAGGTTGAAAGCGCAGTGCACACGGCGCATCCCACAACCAACGCCACCGACATCCCGAGAGCGTCGCCGCTGAGACCGGTCGCAACCAGAGCGAGGCAGGCGATGATCAACGTCAACATCGTCATCCCCGACACCGGGTTGACACCAACGATAGCGATGGCACGCGCCGCGACCGGGGTAAAGAGAAATGCCAGGACGTAGGTGATCACTGTCCCCACCAACGCAGTCGACACTCGGCCGCTGATGAACCAGAAGAGCAGAAACATGCCGGCAACCGCCGCTGCCTGGATCAAAAAGGTGTTGCGCGGGGCCATGTCGCGGTCGGTACGAATATCATCGGCTCCATCGCCACCGCTCACGAGTCCCTTGAAAGCAAGCGAGATCGACGACACGATAATCTTCCCCATCTTGAGGATTCCGAAAATGCCTGCGAATGCGATGCAGCCGATACCCATCGGGCGCACGTAGTTACCGAAGATTTGGGCGGAGTCCATGTTGGAGACCAGTGCGTCTACGGCGGGTGGTGTCAGTGGAACCGTCAGGCCGTTGGCGGCAAAATAGATCACGGGAACCATCACCAGGACCGAAAGGACCGAGCCTGCAGCGATGATGCCGGCATATCGGACGCCGATGATGTAGCCGAGGCCGAAATACACAGCGGTGGCGTTGAGCCGAATTTCGAACCGCAGATCTGCCATTCGTTCCCCGAAAGTGCCGAACAGCACCTTCGAGTTGAGGTGGTGGTTCCACAGATGGAGAAACTCGACGATGAGGTCGTAGAAGAACCCGAGACCAAAGGCCATCAAAAGAACCTTGCCGGCCGATCCCTTGGACTTTTCGCCGGTTGCCAGCACGTTGGCGATCGCTGTGCCCTCGGGGAACGGGAGTTGACCGTGTAGATCTTTGACGAAGTAGCGACGGAGCGGAATCAGAAGAACGACCCCGAGGTATCCACCGACGAGGCAGGAGAGAAAGATTTGCAGGAAAGACGGCTTGAGATCGAGGATATAGAGTGCAGGAATGGTAAAGATGGCACCGGCGACGACGACCCCGGCAGCCTGGCCGATGGACTGAATGATCACGTTCTCGAGGAGGCTGTTGCGGCGGGCGAAAAGGGTCCCCAGAAAGACCGCGAGGATCGCGATCGGGATCGATGTTTCGATGACATTGCCGGTCTTGAGTCCGATGTAGGCGGCGGCGAAAGTGAAAATCACCACCATAATGACACCGATGATTATGGCCCGCGCCGAGGCTTCCGGGCGCGGGTCGTCGGCGGGGACGACCGGGGTATAGGTTTCACCTGGCTCGAGCTCACGGAATGCGTTCTGCGGCAGGACCTTGGCGGACTTGGACGACGATTCCATCAATACCCCCCTGGCGTCTCAATATTGGACGTGAGGAGTTTATCAGGGAGGCATACCGAATTCGGAATTAGGAATAATCGCCCCTCCTTTCAGCCGTGTTACCAGCCCAGGGGAGCGTAGGTGGCCCTGTACCCTGCATCCTGAATCTTGTATCCGGTTGTGTGGGTCAGTCGAGTTCGATCACTGCGTCGCCGACACCGACCGAAACATCGAGGTGATAGCTTCCGTTGCCCGACCACGAGGCGGCGTGGCTGACGAATCCTCCACCTTCGATTTTCTCGCCACGAACCGTGATCTGCGCGCTGCCGACTCCTCCAGCCGCCTCAACGGCGCCATAGACTGCTGCGGGTGCGCGGACAACTGCGTTGCCGACGCCGAGATCGATACTGATGTCACCCTCGATGGCCTCGACATCGATGTCACCAACACCCGAATCGAGCTCGATTCCAGCCTTTGTGGCTCGAATCACCACATCGCCGACGCCATGCTCGAGTTTGATCGCCAGCCGTGAGGGCATTTCGATGATCCACTTCTCTTCGAACCGCCTGTCTTCGTCATCCGCAGGGCTGATGCGTAGCTTGAGGCTCTCATGTTTGACGGCAACATCTAACGATGCTGTCTCGACATCTCGCTCCGCCTGGCGCTTGGAGGAGAAAATTCCGCCGCGTCTGGGTGTTAACACGACCTCGATGGCGACCTCGTCGATGGTTTCGCGTGCGGTGATCGTGACATCTCCGATTCCGCTGCTGAGATCAAGGGTATCAATTGCGCCGGCCTCAATCGTGCGGGTCAGGGTTTTCGGTCCGGCGGCTTCAACCGTCAGTGCGAATACGAGGATGATTGGCAGTACGAAAATCAGCTTTTTCATCGTCGGGCTCCTTATTCACCGCCATCGCGGCTCACCCTTTTAGAACGCGAAAAGAGCAAAAAGGTTCAAATTTAGAGACACGTGATCGGATTCCTGTCCGTTTTCATACGTACGGCAATACGGGTAGACGGCCATACGGCACATACTCGTGACAGCGCCGACG
>Ga0316197_10002440_pt1 | contig 13278 bp, 15 predicted proteins | sample OudBiesiAoxic_MG_FD_204939 | JGI IMG/M metagenome (GOLD analysis project Ga0316197, IMG submission 204939) | Coastal sediment microbial communities from Oude Bieten Haven, Netherlands - site A oxic | ecosystem: Environmental > Aquatic > Marine > Coastal > Sediment | place: Netherlands...
CGGATGCGGCGAAGCGGGCGCCCCTGGCAGCGGCGGCACTGGCGGAAGCGGCGGCGATGATTCCACGTTCCCCTGCACGGAGGACGGAATCCGCGCCGCGGTCGAAGCCGGCGGCGGGCCGAACACGTTCTTGTGTGATGGGCCCACCACTGTCGTGACCGACGCTTCTATCCAGATCGACGATGACGTGATCCTCGACGGCGAAGGCGAGCTCACGATCGATGGCGCCGGAGATCATAGGGTGTTCATCATCGGGCAGCTTGGCGTCGTGCCGCCGGACGCTATCAGGGTCGAGCTCCACGACATGACCATCACCGGAGGATTCGCTGCGCTGCCGGAAGCGGGGGGCGGCGGAATACTGAGCGCGGCCGACCTGACCATCGTGGGCTGCACGATCAGGAACAACCAAGGCCCAACAGGAAGCGCCATCGATGCCTTAGGCGACCTGGCGATAGAGGCCAGCACTATCGCTGACAACGATGGCGGTTGGGCCATCAAGCATTCGGGCCTATCTCTGAGCATCGAGGACAGTACGATCTCCCGCAACAACGGAGGCGGCATGTTCCTCTCCAGCGTGCGCGGGAACATCTTCAGCACGACCGTTTCAGGCAACGTCGCCTCGGCTGCACTGGGCGGAGGCGGCATCAACAATGCCGGAGACCTCGCGATCCAAGGCAGCGTGATCACCGACAATCAGGCCGAGCGTGGGGGTGGCATTTGGAACACCGGCGACCTGTGGCTTGGTTGGACTACTATTTCCGGGAACAGGGCGGTCGAAGGTGGCGGTATCTACAATGCCGACCCGCACAATCCCGACGGGCCAGTGTCGAACATTGGATTGCTCAGACTGCTGTCGAGCACCGTGTCCGGCAACATGGCGGAACGCGGGGGCGGCATCTACACGGCGGGCCTCTGGCAGCGAATCACGAACAGCACCTTGTCGGGAAATACCGCTGACGCCGGGGGCGGCATTGCGATGGCGGGCACTCGAGAAGGTCCTTCGACCCTCACCCTTGCCAACACGACGATGACCTCCAACGCCGCCGCCGAAGGCGATGCAATTTGGGCGACCGGCGAATCCCCGGAGCTTCGGTTCGTGGGCACAATCGTCGAAGGCGCGTGCGCAAACGGTCCCGGGACGACCTCCTGGGTGTCGAATGGAAGCAACATCGAAAGCCCGGGCGACACCTGCGGGTTCACCGACCCGAACGACCAGGTCAGCCTTGAATCGAACGCCGTCAACCTCGGGCCGCTCTCGGACAACGGTGGGTTTACGGAAACGCACCTGCCTGGCCAAGGAAGCGCCGCCATCGATGGCATGCTCTCAGAGGACTGTAGCCTCTCGCTCGCTGAGCCGTTGCAGGATCAGCGCTTGGTCAACCGGCCCGTAGGCAGCGCCTGCGACGTAGGCTCGGTCGAGGTCGAGTAGCGCGTCAGCATCAGCGAAACCCGCGTTTTCGCGGTTGGGTCTGCAAGTGGTTGAAACGACTTCGCTCGCGGGGGGGGGGGGGGAGCGCGTCGCCCTATCTCAGCTCGAAGTCCTTGCAGAACAAGAGATCCGCCGTGTAGATGTCGCCCCGGCATTCCAGAGCTTCATCGCCAGCCTGAGGCCTGCTTAGGTTTCCACCACGGCATCAGTGCGCTGGCCTTCGGCACGGGCGTCGTCATCGAAGCTCATCACGCTGCCATTCGAAGCGCGTCCCACTCTTCAATGAAAGCGGAAAATTGGTTCCAACTTCGCATCGTTGGGGTCACCATGATCACGCTCTTGTTTGAGGGCGTCCGTAACGATGGTCAAATCCATCGGCGTGGGCGGGCCCCAAGAGTCCTAGAAGATGTAGCCCATGGCTCGTTGAAGTAGGAGCTCCGCGAGGTCACGTCGGCCGTCGATGACTCCCAACAGCACGACCTCACGACCGCGAGCTCGGAACAGGACGCGATACTTGCTGACGACCAACTCGCGGTACATCTCGAGGCCTTCGGCGCGGAGCTCTGGGACGATCCTGCCGCGGAGCGGAGCCGTGACGAGCGAGCCGATGGCGGTTTCGAGCTTGCCGTAGAGTTTTTCCGCCGCCGCGAGGCAATCATGAAGCGCGACGTAGTCGACGATGCCCTCGACATCGGCGATCGCAACCTCCGTCCAAATGATTCGAAATTGGCTGGTCACTCTCGATGCTTGGCCAGTCGCTTGCGAATCCGCGTACGGGCCTGGGTCGCCGTCTTGGTGCGGCCGGCCTCGTAGTCCTGCTCACCGTGTGCAACCAACTTGAGAAGCACGAGGGCTTGCCGCTGCCGCTCGTATGCCCCGACATCCTGCAGAACTGCCGTCGGTTTTCCATTCTGAGTGATGACGATCGGACCCTGCCGCTCCTTGGCGCGCGCGATGAGCTCCGCGGCGGCGCGCTTGAGCGTCGTGATCGGTTCGATATCCTGCGAGGCGTCCATGACACCATATATAGCTTCGAATTCAGTGCGTGTCATCTCGGGCGTGCGGAGCCCATCATGTTGCCATCCGAAGCTCGTCCCACTCTTCAATGAAAGCGGAAAATTGGTTCCAACTTCGCATCGTTGGGGTCAACGCCATGAGAGAGCCCGGCTTCGGCCGGGCTTCTTCTATCGAAATCGGGGCACCCCAGAGCCTCGGGTAAACCCGGAACGGTTCCATCCCTCAGGAACGGTTCCATCCCTCAGGAACGGTTCCATCCCTCAACTGAGGGATGTGTTGCGCGGTGAGATGTAGCTCGGCGCACAACGGCCAGCTGCTGTCCCGAGGCGAGGGTCTGCAGCGCGAATTCGCGCTGCGGCTTCAGGCTCGATCCGGCGGTGGCGAGCAGGGCGTACAGCAGGTGATGCATCGGGGTAGGCCAGCTTGACCCCGAGCGCGCCAACATCAACGATTGTGCGGTCGACGGGGTTCTGAGGAGGGACAGGATACGACGTTTACGCCGAGGCCGGTTCCCTCACCGCGACGCGGTTACGGCCTGCCGCCTTCGCCTCGAGCAAAGCTCGATCTGCCTGAGCTATTAGACTACCGGACGTGTCGTCACCGTCGCGCCACTCCGCCACGCCAATGCTGAGAGTAATGCGCTCCTCGTTCCGGTCCAGAGACGTCTTGGTGATTGCCAAACGCACCCGTTCCGCAAAGGCGATCGCGCCGCCCACCCGCGTCTCCGGCATGACGATCATGAACTCCTCGCCGCCGTAGCGACCCAAGTGGTCATTCGCACGGCACTGATCGGTGATCACTCGCGCAATTCGGTGAAGGACTTTGTCCCCGAACTGGTGTCCGTAGGTATCGTTAATCTTCTTGAAGTGGTCGACGTCGAGCATGAGGCACGCAAGCCCGTTGCCGTAGCGCTTGGCGCGCTCTACCTCTTTGTCGAGCGCCTCGAGAAGCGCACGCCTGCTGAGGACTTCCGTCAGTGCGTCGAAACGCGCCAATGTCTCAGCCTCTAGCCTTGCTTGCTCTAGCGCTACCATAATCGCCCGAATCCGTCGGTCTCTCGGACGAACGAACACAAAGTAGGCGATCGGTGCCACGATGACAGCCAGCAACCCGGCATCCACCAGAGCAAGCTTCCACTCCGGTAGCTGCACTCCAAGCCAGTGGAAGCCCAGCATGATAAAGATCTCGACGGCCAACATCACAACCGCGATCTTCAGGGTCGTTGAACCGAAGCCCGTCCGGGGCGGTAGAGAACTCTGCGTCACGTGGGGATCTTGCTCATCGCGGTTTGCTTCACCATCGGAATTGTCGGTTCGGCTCATCCAATTCTATTAGTAGCTCCTTTGGCTCTCCAACTAACGAGCAAATGACTTCGATGCATTTGCGAGCTCCGTCCGCGGGGGCGACTGCGTGATGATGCTCGAGAACACTGCACGAGCAGGTGAATCGCGTGGCCGAACGCCTGTCGTTCCTCAAAACGTTGTCCGTCGGGCGATGTGAGTCGCGATGATCGCGAAGGTGGCCCACCGGACGGAACTCCGTCGTCGAAGCTCGTCCCACTCTTCAATGAAAGCGGAAAATTGGTTCCAACTTCGTATCGTTGGAGGTCTCCTTCGGTAAGGATCAGGCGCGCCTGGCAGACGAGCTTCGAGCCGGTCCGGCGCGATCAGCCACACGAGTCTCCTCCCTTTCGGGGGTTTTCGGAAGTCAGCTTGCTCGCGGGAAGGTGGCTCTACCGCGACGTCGCCGTCAGGGAGTATTGGGGGGCTCAACAGCGGCCGGCTCGTCGTCTTGAACGTAGCCCAGGGCTTCGAGCTGCGCTTTTAGGGCAGAGTCCAACTCCGCATCGATGGTTGGCCGTGAAGCGTATGCTTCATCGAGCGCGCGGCAATGCTTGAGCAGTCCGGGCGCGTCCGGGTCATCGTCCGCCTGCAGCGGCTCCACTTCCTCGGGGTCCGTGCCCAAGTCGAAGCGGACGACCCGCCCGCGATCGGCGGCGAGCTTGGTACGTCCATTCCAGAGCGCAGCCTGCGCGGAAGCGCACGGCGCGCCCGCTCCCGTTGGAGGCCCATAGCTTCGAAAAGCACTCGCGATCGAAGGCGGCAACGGATTGGGCAAGACCCCGTCCCGCACGAGCGAATGGACGATGATGGAGGCCACACCCTCTGGAAGAGCTAGCTCACCGTCCGTGCTGAAGTAGAGCAACGGCACTTGTGTGACCGGCTCGTACAAATGCTCCCGACCGTGTTCGATCATCTGGTGTTCGCCGAGGTACTCGCCGTGATCCGAGGTGATGACCAAGCGGTAGCTCTGATCCAACCAGCCCTCGCTCCTCAACACGTCGAGGATTAGGGCCAAGGATCGATCGGCTCGCAAGACCGCATAGTCATACACGTCCGAAAGGTGAGCGAGATATCGCTGTGCTTCCTCGCCGTGCACCTCTCCCGATTCAAACCGCCTTCGCCCCGGATTGACCTCCATCGCGCTTTGTGTAGGCAGAAAATCCACTCCCTCTGGCACCTCGCTCCACGGGGAGTGGGCATCCGCGATGTTGATGAATGCGAACAGCGGTCGGCTGGAGTCCAAGGGCTCGACCCTCATGAGCCCCTTCAGGCGTTCGGCCAGCCGATGGTCGCGGAACATCTCGTAGGTTCTCCCGATGGCAACGTGGTCGAACCCGCGGGTCAGCCCCATCCGCTCGGCGACCACGGGGTTGCCAGATAGAAGAAGCGTCTGATAGCCGCGTGCCGACATCTCCTCCGCAAGCGTCGGCAGCTCCGGGCCGAGCGGCGTGACGCCTCCCCAGGTCATCGGCTCCGCGCCGCCGCCAACGCCGGCTCCGTGCGTGTCCAATCCGACGCCCGTGAAAAAGCTGGCGTGGCTTGGCAGAGTCCAGGTAGACGGCGAATGAGAATCACAAACATAGCTGGCGCCCGTCTCGACGAGCCCCTCCAGATTCGGCGTCGTCGGGTGCTCGTAGCCGCACAGCGACGTTCGATCGGCGCGCAGGGTGTCCATGACCACGAAGATCACCACCGGTGAACTCCGCGGCTCGCCGGCAAAAGGCCCCCGACGACGGATCTTCATCGTCGCGAGCACGATCGAGGAGATCAACACGACCCCGACGACGAGCAAGAGCCTGCGGGTACCTTTCACTCCCAGCATCCTAGCGTACATCCCAGGAACCGCATCGCGGGTAGCGAAGCCGCCAGCGTCGGACGACGTACTCGCGGAGCGGCGGGTACTGCATCGCCTTGCTAGTGAACGCGCGAACGAGCGAGCATGGATCGTCAGGCTGGAGGGCCTCCGGCAACTCCACGAAACGCGCATCCAACGGCAAGCTCTCGATTGCATCGATCACGTCCCATTGAACCGGTTCGGGAAACCGATCGATGAGATACGTGTAGATCAACCGGTGGTACGCCCCGCGATCCAAGTCACCCGCTCTGAAGTAGGTATTCGAGACGTTGTGATGATGAAGAGCTGCCCGAGGTTCGGCGCGGACCGCGTAGATCCAAAGCGCGTCCTCGTCCGTCCATGCGCGCCGCGGAGAGTAGCTGCAGAGCAGGAACGCGGACGCAACGAGGGCGACGGCAGCAGCTTGCACGGCCTGTTTGTGCACAAACCGAAGCAAGGCCATCGAAACAAGCATCGAGAACCCGAGAATTGACGGGTAGAGAAGTCGTTCGGCGAGATCCGTGATCAAGCGGGCGAACCAGTGCGACTGGAGCAACGCCGGGGCATACACGCACGATAGGGCGGCAAGCCATTCCAGCCGACCGCGCTTGATAGCCCAGGCGCCTGCGCCCAAACCGAGCAGCAGGAGCAGTCCGCCGAGAATCGCGTAGGGTGCGAGGCTGCCCGAATGGAGCTCGACGGCGGCGTATCCGTGATTTGGCGCGATTGGCACGGGCCAGGCGGTCATCGCGATGGAGTGCCCTAGGTTGTGGAGGCCCAGAAGCAAGCGCATCGTCCCTTCCGCGTGGTGCGCGAGGTTGCTCGTGATCATCGAGATGCCAACGGCTCGCGGCAAGGAGAGCTGAAACGCGATGACCGCGACCCCCGCGACGCCGACTGGCAGCGCGGCGAGCCAACGCGTTCGCCCCGCGCCGGGTCGGAGGACGAACAGCAGCACGGCGAGCGGCGTGAAGATGACCGCGGACTCTTTGACGAGAGCGGCAAGCAGGAAGACCAGCGCGCAGAGAAAGCCGGCGCGAGGCGTTCGCGGACCTAGCGCGATCGTGCAGGCCACGAGCACCAAAGCAAACGAGAGAATGTCTGCCTGCGCCACGATCGCGCTGACCGCCTCGGTGTTGAGCGGGTGAAGTGCGAAGAGAGTCCCGACCGCGGCCGCCCAACCCTCGGACGGCTCGAGGCGGTAGACGAAGCGCACACACGCCGCGACCGCGAGCACGTGCAACGAGGCACTCAGGATACGGTAGGGCAACGGGTCATCGGGCCACCATGACCAGAGTTGAGCCCAGAGCATCGGCATCAGCGGTCGCCAGGTGGTGAAACCGAGGCTCGCCGGGCGTCCCCAGAAGTCCCGCGAGAAAGCCTCCCAAAAGGGAACCTGCCCATTCACAACCGGGTTCTCTAGAAGAGCCGAAGAATCGTCATAAACGAAGCCGCCATCGATCACGATCACGCCAACCACCGCAGCCAGCAGGAGGGGGGCGGTGTGAAGAAGAACCGACCGGTGTCTTCGAGGCATGGGAACTCCTTCTTCCGAAAACAGGACAGTGTCCACCAAACCTCTCGCCGGAGCTGGTGACGGTGGGCTCTTCAGGCGAGAGTGTTGCAAACCTGGACTTCCTGCTCACCTTCGGGGTCGGCCAGCGTTCACCACCAGTTCGACGACGATCTGCCCGAGGCGCTCACTTCACGAACGAGGCTCGACGTCGTGAAGAGCCATGCCACCTATGAGGACGCGATCGGCTGTCTGCCGAGTGTGGCCAATATGTGGCGGCAAAACGTGATCGACTTCGCCAGAGCCAGCGAAAACCGCACAAAGAAAGAAGCGAAGGGGGCGGAAAATGCTTGGTCGAAGCGCAGCGTCAGATGCCTCTCACGCCGGTAACACGAGTTCGAATCTCGTTGGGGTCACCAGATATGAAAGGGCTTTTTCTTTCCAAGGGGTCTCCCCGAATCGCAGGTCTCGCTTATCGGTCACGGAGTCACTCGCTTCTACGCGGTCCGCAGGGGTTCCTCTTGTGCAAGGTCCAGTAGATAGCGGATGGGTCACTGTTCAAACAGCGAAGCCTCTGGTACGTTTTCCACTATGAAAGTCTTAGTCTTTAGCGCGGCATTCCTTAGCGTCGTTCTCGCGGGCTGCGGTGACAGCACCGACAGTCAACTTACGCAGCTCCAGGCAAAAAGCTGCGGGGGCTCGGAGCCCGAAGGGGTCTGCAACGCGATCACCGAATGCGTTTGGACCGGTGAGAACACGAGTGCGTGCCTCCAAATCTGCGAATCGACAGAACAGGACTGCAACGAAGGCGAGAAATGTCGACGCCGGTTGCTGCGAACCTCAGCCGGCCGTTTCGAATCGACGTTTGTATGCTTTCCAGAGGTCGAACCTGCGGATACACCGGAAGAGCAAGAAAGCCGAACGGCGTTCTGCGCGGCGCGCCCGTTGGAGTCGTGTATGCGCGCACGCGAATGTAGCGCCATGGTGGCAACCACGCTGTTTATTGAAGACGAGTGTCGTCAGCTCGTTCCCACGGACTGCCTCCCGGACTTCGGGCCGCAGGAAGAAGGCCAGCCATTTGGGCAGATCTGCCTCCCCTCGAGCTACTTCGCGACCCGTGACGACTTTCCCGGCGACATCTTCTACTTCGGCTCAATCTGCAATGAAAGCGAGCTCGGTTTCGAGGGCTTCTATCCTCAACCTGATGATCCTCTATACGACATCATCTACTTTGAGTCCTCGGCATGGCCGAGATGTTTCTGCTCGGTGGACTGCTGACGCGGGCGACAGCAGATGGGCTTCGAGTGCCTCGTTGACCAAATGTTGACCACGAGATCAGAAATCGCGTGATCTGAACTGACGAATCCTGAACATGGCGACGCGGCTGAGTGGTTGTTACGGTTGAGAATTCCCTGCTTTTTGCAGGGGATTGTGTGGTCGCCCAAAACCCGTCTTCTGGGATTTGGGAGGATGAGGTCGCTGGTTCGTATCCAGTGGAACGGTGCGTCTCGTAGGGCGTTGAGGTAGCCTCGGGGCACATGCGCCTTCTCTTCGTGTCGTGGGTAGCAGTTGCTTCGCTGGGATGCTCAAGTGGAGCACCTGCCGCGCCTGACAGCGGCACTGGAGGTGTTCCGGGCTTCGCGGGAGATGATGGTTCAGGTGGCTCAGCGGGCTCCGGTGGAACCGCCGGGGCGGGCGGCATTGGCGGGATAGGTGGCGCCGGTGGCATCGGCGGCGCCGGTGGAACAGCTGGCGTCGGTGGAACGGCCGGCGCCCGTGGAATGGCTGGTGCCGGTGGAGCGGCGGGCACTGGCGGTAGCATCGCTGACCGGGGCGGACCCTGTCTCGGCGTCGGCGTCGTCGATCCCGACTATGAAGTCGAGTGGCCGCAGGGCGCGCCGCCGCCAAGCCCACATACGATCGATTCCATCGAGTTGGAGGGCTGGCGCGAAGAACGATATCCGGACCCGCTACTGGGGGGGATGCGCATCGCAGGCTTCCACGGGACCTACTACCTGAGCGACGGGTCGAGCTGGCCAAGCGGTGCGGGGACAGCCGACCAGGCCTTCATGACCCTGGACCACCTGACGCGCGAAGGCTCTGTGATTCGTTATCACATGACGACTCCGGACCTCATCGTCCGGAGGACTGATGGCAGTTTCGGGGACCATGCGGCCAACTATCGGCTGGAGACCCTCGAGGATCTCATCATCGTCGCGCAGTACGACTCGCCCGTCGGTACCGTTGCGTCTGAGGCACTGATCGCCATCGACGAGCCAACGAACATTGTGGACGAACGCTTCAACTTCCTTTCGGCTCCGCTCTGCTCCGCCGTCCCCGTAACGATTACCTACGAACTCTTGGGCGGTCATGTGTTCGACGAGACCCTCTTTGACGAGGAGTTCGTGTTCACCTCGTACACGGTTGTGGATTTCACGTCTCCGCGACAATGATCGAGCCAAGAGAACTTGATTCTCTTACCGACAATCTCACGCCGCGAACATCCGAAGCCCGTCCCACTCTGCGATGAAAGCGGAAAGTTGGTTCCAACTTCGCGTACTTGGGGTCACCGCCATCAGAGAGTCCGGCTTCGGCCGGGCTTTTTCTATCGCCGAGCGCGGTCGGGTCGGGCGACTTCATCTTCGCTTTAGGGGGGCGTCGCAGTTGCGAACACGGAACATGGAAACGTTTGCGGACGCAGCTGTCCGCCTCACTTCCGCTCACGACCGAGCAGCGCTCCGATCAAAAGGAATCCTCTCGCGGCGGTGACACGAGCTAAGACCTTGCTGGGGTCCCAGCCCTTCAGCCCTGGGCGTCGCTCAGAACCGAGCCTGTTCGGCAGACACCACCGTGGCTCGATGCGACGCGTAATCTGATTGCTCGCTGCTTGCGCGTCCGCGGACCGAGAACGCGGCCTCGGAGACCGGGAGCAAGACCAGCCCGTATTGCTCAGCACCCTCGGCATCGATCAATGCCCCGTCCGCGTCGAAGTAGCGCACTTCCACGTAGATGTCCTCGGCAGCGACGTCGGCACTTTCGTTCCGGAGCGTCCCAACCGTTGATACGGAAGCACACTCACCCTGCTCAGTGAAACGAACCGAGGAGTCCACGACCATGAGCTGCTCCACGACTTCCGCAGGCGAAGCCTTGCGGTGAAACGGGCTTGGCACGTCGAGCATGATGCCGACCAACACGTAAGCAAAGCCAACCAAGGCAAGGATTACGAGGCCGGATATCAAACGTCCGCGTGCTCCGAGCCAGTGCCCGCAAGAGTGACATCGTCGCGCCTCTGCGTGCACCGGTTCGCGGCACATCGGACAAACCGGCGTGACGTCCTGCTCCACGGCGCGAGACTAAGGGATGCGCCCCCCTGCGTAAACTCTGCAAGTGCTCATTACGCCCTCTCTTGGCCCGTTCGAGCACCCAATTGCACGGCTGTCGTTCCCAAAATATTGTCCGATGATCGCGAAAGTGACCAAGCGGGTCGGACTCGGACCCCTACGTGCGTTGCCGACAGCTCGACGTGCGCGACTCGAGCGCGGCAACCGCCTTCGCCCTACGCACCGCTCTGCTTGGATTGCCGCCGTCGAAGCTCGTCACGCTACCATCCGAAGCTCGTCCCACTCTTCAATGAAAGCGGAAAATTGGTTCCAACTTCGCATCGTTGGGGTCACCTCCATCAAAGAGCCCGGCTTCGGCCGGGCCTTTTTCTATCGCCGAGCGCAGCCGGGCAGGGCGATCTCATTTTTGCATACGGGGGTGTCGCAGTTGCGAACGCAGCAGGGTCGCGAGCACCGCGCACAGCAGGTCAAGTACCGGGGCAGGCGAGCTTGACCCCGAGCGGCAAACATCGACGATTTTGCGGTCGACGGGGCTTCTTGAGGAGGGACAGCCAACGCTGCCGCTCGGGGCGTGCCCGACGACGCCGCGCGTGACATAGTCCCCATGCTTCGACGTTCTATATTTTGCTTTGTCTCAATCGATGCGCCTCGCTCACTTCCACCTTCTCGCAGTCGCGCTGCTGATCGAACAGCCGAACCTCGCTCGCGCGCAACAGGTCGATTCGCGTGAGAGCTACATCGTCAACGGTCAGCCGGTGGGTGCGGGCGAAGCGCACGGGACCGTCGGCCTTCTTCTGCTGGACGAGGAGGCGGGTCCGGAACGTCCGACGCCTTCCTCCATCGTGAATTCCCTGAGCTGCTCCGGCGTCCTGATCGCACCCTCGGTCGTCATCACCGCAGCACATTGTGTCGATGCGTGCGAAGACGTGGACTTGTGCGGAGATGGGACTGGCGCGGTCTATCGCTGCGAGGATTGCACTGCACATGCTCGCGATCCCAGCACCCTCTACGTCGCGGCTGGCTTGGGAACCGTAGATGACGCTTGGCGCGCGGAGGTGGTTCCGGTCCGCGAAGTCATGCTGCATGACGGGTACCGTGACTGGCCCGATTGGGACTTCGATTGGAGCAATTGCTGGATCGACGAGAACACCTGGGATTGCGCCGCTTTGCTCGTTGACATCGCCCTCCACGATATCGCGATCTTGCGCCTGGACGCCCCGATCGCCGCCGTCCATCCGGTCGGGCTTCTTCGCCCACAAGACATGCCGGAGGCCACGACCGGACTCGCTCAGGGGTACGGTCGGAGGCTACCAAATGGAAGCGACTCACTGCTCTCTCAGACCGCCTACCGGTCGCTCCTCAACCAAACGCAAACGCCCATCGAGCGAACCGGCACCTGGCAAATCGCGACCGCAGGAGGTCCCAATCAGAGTGACACTTGTTTCGGCGACTCGGGTGGGCCGCTCTATGTTCACAACGGTGTCGATCTCGTTGCCGCAGGTGTCGCATCCCTGCTGAGGACGAACGACGAAGGCGAACCGTGTATGGGGATCGGTGCAATGTATACGTCGGTTCCGGCGCATTCCGAATGGATACTCGAGCAGGCGCCCGAAACGATTCCGTTTCAGCTAGCGGCGCGAGGAGGCTGCAGCGCGGTTCCACGAAGGCCATCGCAATCCGCCGCCTTGCTCTTCGGAGCACTGCTGCTTTGGTTTCTCGCCAGACGGCGGAACGTGCTCCTCGCGGCAGGGCTTGCTTTCATCGCCGCTTCGTCGGGTGGCTGCAGTGCCCCGAGCGATGCAAGCGATATCAGCTTCTGCACCGAGCAGTACGACCCGCGTGCCGTCTATTGCGATCGGTCCGATGCTCTCGATCTCCAAACCGCCGAAGCTCTAGCCCGTCTCGAAGTTCCAAACGATGCCTGGCTGTGGCAGGTCCTGAGCCACAGCATGACGTCAGTCGGTCCCGACGGGGAAACCCCTTCATGGACCTTCAGCTTCTACCTCCCCGGGCGCACGGCACTTCCAAACGCCGAGCTCGTGAGCGTGTCGGTGGGCCCCTGGCCAACCTCAGTCACCGACGACATCTTCCAGACGGTCGAGTGTATTCCGAGCGAACCGCTCGAGCCTCTTGATTCGCGACGCCTGATCCACGACGCCATCCGATTTCTAGAAGCGCACGATCTCCCGGTTGTCCTCGACGGCACAGCAGCTCTCCAAATCGTTCAGGACCACGATTGTGCCAGGGACTCGTCCTTTCCGAACTACATCACCTTCCGCGAACAAGCCGTGTTCTTCGACGTTAAGGGCGTCATCCTCGGCCTCGCCCCAGTCGAGGTCATCGGTTTTTAGTTCAGTCCCATGGACCCCGCCGTCCAGACGCTCCGCCTGTCGTTCCTCAGAACGTTGTCCGCGGCGAAATGGGAGTCGCGATGATCGCGAAAGTGACCAAGCGGGCAGAACTCAGACCCTTACGTCCGTTGCCGACGGCTCGAGATGCACGAGTCGATTCGCGGCAACCGCCGTAGCCCTATGCGCGGCTGCGCATGGATTGCCGTCGTCGAAGCCCTTCATCCTGACATCCGCAGCTCGTCCCACTCTGCGATGAAAGCGGAAAATTGGTTCCAACTTCGCATCGTTGGGGTCACAATCAAAGCCCGGCTTTCGCCGGGCTTTTTCCATCGCCGAGCGCAATCGGGCAGGGCGATTTCATCTTTGCTTACGAAGGTGTCGCCGTAGCGAACATCGATCTCGCAAATGTCTACGGACGTAGCCGCCTTCCTCGCTGGGGTCTTCTTCCTT
>Ga0316197_10002441_pt1 | contig 13276 bp, 8 predicted proteins | sample OudBiesiAoxic_MG_FD_204939 | JGI IMG/M metagenome (GOLD analysis project Ga0316197, IMG submission 204939) | Coastal sediment microbial communities from Oude Bieten Haven, Netherlands - site A oxic | ecosystem: Environmental > Aquatic > Marine > Coastal > Sediment | place: Netherlands...
CTTCTTATACTTGACCCCCTCTTCAAAACCCGCATGAACAAGGGGCATCATCAATACTAACAGCAGCAAGGTAAACCAGTGTTTCATTTTCTTTCTCCGACCTATTCAGATTTCACCATGAGACAGTACACTAACAATAACAGCCTAACGCCCGCCAGGGTGAACAGGGTGACAAACAAGGCGATAGCCCCCGGACATGGGTGTTTCGTAACTGTCCCTGTTAGACACATAAAACATCAGGAATATTCCAAGCGCAACATCGCTAACCCGCTTATTTCGCCAGGGATTCGCCTGACCAGACTATACGCCATTCTTGCCGCGCGCCCGGCCTGTTGCAAGTCGGGCGAATCAAACAGATCCTATTTCGAGAACCACAAAAAAGAGCGGCCATAGGGCCGCCCTTGTCAGCGCTGCCAGGGCCTGTGACTCAGTGCAGACCCTGTATGTAGGATGCCACCGCCTTGATTTCCTGCCCGCTCATGTTGCTGGCGGTATTGCGCATCATCCTGGCAGCGTCATTGTCGCGCTCACCCGTTTTAAAGGCATTTAACTGAGTCTCAACATACTTGGCGTGCTGGCCACTCAAAGCGGGGAATTTCGCTGCCGGATTACCCTTACCGCCAGGGCCGTGGCAACCGATACAGGCGGCAACGCCGCTGGCCGGGTTACCACCACGGTAGATTTTCTGGCCAAGTTCAACCAGCGACTCCTCCGCAGCACCGGCTTTCACCGTCTGGTTGGAGTAAAATGCTGCCAGATCGGCAACATCCTGTTCAGCCAGAGTTGCGGCCATGGGCGCCATGGTGGCGTTCTGGCGTTCACCCGCCTTGAAGGCCTTGAGCTGCTTCTCAATGTAAGCGGCTCCCTGACCGGCCAGATTTGGCCAATCCGGATTGGCACTGTTGCCATCCATGCCGTGGCAACCTGCGCAAGTCGCTGACTTGGTCTTACCTGCGCTGGCATCACCACCTGCATAGGCTGGCGAAATGCCGATGACCAACGAAAATACTACCGCAAAAACAAGAGGTTTGTTCATCCTGGTTCTATCTCCAACAATGACATGGAAGCAGATGCCGGCCCGATCGGCGAACCACACCGCGAAAAGAGGTCAATTGTACACCAGTGGGTTGAGAGCCGGTCAATAATAAAGACCAGGAAAAATGTGCGAAAATAGCCCCATGACTATCGATTTCCGCCAGGCAGCATTCCTCACCAGCGTACCCAAAGCTGACCGCGCACCGCCGGACGAAGGCGCTGAAGTCGGCTTTGCCGGGCGCTCAAACGCCGGAAAATCCAGTGCCCTGAATACCATTACCGAACAACGGGCACTGGCTCGAACCAGTAAAACACCGGGGCGTACCCAGCAGATCAATTTCTTCGATCTGGGGAAAAATCTCCGCCTGGTCGACCTTCCCGGTTTCGGCTACGCCAGGGTACCCCAGGCCATGAAGGAGCAATGGCAAAGAAATCTGACTGAATACCTCCACATCCGGCAATCACTGCGTGGCCTGATCCTGCTGATGGACTGCAGGCATCCGTTGACCAACTATGACCAGCAAATACTGATGTGGTGTGCTGATGTCGGTTTAGCGGTCCACATCCTGCTCACCAAGTCCGACAAACTGAAACGCGGCCCGGCCGGCAACAACCTGCTGGCGGTCCGCAAACGCCTGCCAGATTTACATCCTGACGCCAGCGTACAGCTGTTTTCGGCACTGAAGAAAACAGGGGTCGATGAAGCACGGCAGGTGCTGAGTGACTGGCTTTGTAGTCGCCAGGAGAACCTGTCGGATTCAGGCAAAAAAAACCCCGGAGTGCAAGGGGGGAAGCACCGGGGTTAAAAATACCCGGCTTGGGGAAACCGGGTTGGAGGAATGCCCGTTCTGTCTGCCAACGAACGGGGAGCGTCAGCCGGCAAACACCAATTAAAGCGTCTGACAACATGCTGTGTCTTTAGTTCGTAGTTGTTCAATTCACCTCGTTCGGGGTAACAATTCGCACACGCTCACTAGCTATTACTATAGAACATTTTTGGTGCTTTTGGGTAGTCAACTTAGTTAATAATTAATTTATCCGAAAAATTCTTCGCCAGCCGCCTTCACGGCGTAAAAGCAGCGTATTGGCAGGCACGCCATACGCAACGTATAGCCTTGTAATTTAGACGAATGTTTAGTGCGCTTCATCCCAATTGCCGCCGCTGCCTATATCAACCAGTAATGGTACCGACAACTCTGCAGCTGATTGCATACGGGCGCGGATTTCGTCCGCCGCAGACTGAAGACCGGCCACCGGCACTTCGAATACCAGCTCATCATGAACCTGCATAATCAACTTAATATCAACGGCTTGTATATTGATCCATTCATGCACTGAAAGCATGGCTTTTTTGATGATATCGGCCGCTGTCCCCTGCATGGGTGCATTGATGGCGGTACGCTCGGCTGCCTGACGGCGCTGCGCGTTGCGAGCCTTGATGTCCGGCAGATAAAGACGCCTGCCAAACAGGGTTTCCACATAACCCTGTTGCCTCGCCAGCTCGCGGGTTGATTCCATATAGGCTTTTACACCGGGGTAACGCTGGAAGTATAAATTCACATATTGCTGCGCCTGACCCCGATCAATGCCCAGCTGCCTGGCCAATCCAAACGCCGACATCCCGTAGATCAAGCCGAAATTGATCGCCTTGGCTGAACGGCGCTGATCGGAACTGACTTGATCGGGTGTTGTGGAGAACACCTCGGCCGCTGTCGCACGGTGAATATCCTCGCCGCGCGCGAAGGCCTGCACCAGGCCTTCGTCGCCTGACAAATGCGCCATAATGCGCAATTCGATCTGCGAATAATCGGCGGCAAGCATCTCGTAGCCCGGTTCAGCAATGAACGCCTGGCGAATGCGTCGACCCTCCTCACTGCGAATCGGGATATTCTGCAGGTTTGGATCGGAAGAGGATAAACGGCCGGTCGCTGCAACAGCCTGGTGATATGAGGTATGGACGCGCCCTGTGTCCGGATTCAACTGCCCGGGTAATTTATCGGTATAGGTTGATTTCAGTTTGCTGAGCGAACGATGCTCCAGGATCAATCGGGGCAAGGGATAATCCAGCGCCAGTTCCTGGAGAACAGGCTCAGCTGTCGAAGGTGCGCCTTTCGGAGTCTTGGCCACTACCGGCAGTTGCTGTTTGTCAAACAGGATAACCTGAATCTGTTTCGGCGATGCCATATTGAAAGGCTCACCGGCCAGCTGCTGCGCTTCGCTTTCCACCGCCTGCATGCGCCCGGCCAACTCCAGGCTCTGCTTTTTCAGCATCGCCACATCGACCTTGACACCGTTGCGTTCCATATCACTCAACACATAAAGCAATGGCATCTCCAGCTCTTCAAACAATGCCTTCAGCCGGGGCTCCGCTGACAGGCGTGGCCAGAAATGCCGGTGCAGCCGCAGCGTCATATCCGCATCTTCGGCGGCATAGGGCGACGCCGTTTCCAGCGGCACCTGGTTAAAGGTCAGTTGCCTGGCACCCTTGCCCGCGACGTCTGCAAACTTGATGTTGTGGTGGGAAAGATACTTCTGGCACAGCGAATCCAGATCGTGACGACTGGCGGTGCTGTCCAGTACATAAGATTCCAGCATCGAGTCATAAGCAATACCTTGCAGCTTGATACCGTGATTGGCCAGCACATTACGATCATATTTCAGATGATGTCCGAGCTTGGCTTTGTGCGGATCCTCCAGCAAGGGTTTGAGCTGGTCGAATACCCAGTCACGGTCCAGCTGATCCGGTGCACCCGCGTAATCGTGGGCGAGCGGAAGATACGCCGCCTTCGCCGGCTCTACTGCGAAAGACAGACCCACGATCTGCGCCTGCATATAGTCCAGACTGGTGGTTTCCGTATCGAATCCGAACAGCTCGGATTGCTGCAGGCGCTGCAGCCAGTCCGCGAATTCCTGTCGGGTCAGAAGGGTCTGGTATTCCGCATCAGCCGTCGCCTGGTGTTGTTCAGTTGCTTCAGCTGCTTCATCCGTTTCACCATTCAGCTGCCTGAGCCAGGTTTTGAACTCCAGACGTTCGAAGCCGTTGCGTAATGAATCGAGTTCGGGTGGCTTGACCGACAGATCGTGCAGTTCAAGTCCCAGCGCAAGGTCACAGCGAATGGTTACAAGGTCTTTTGACAAGGGCAACTGGTCGAGATGGGTGCGCAGGCTTTCCCCCACCTTGCCTTTCACGTCGCCGGCATGGGCCACCAGCTCATTCAGCGAACCATACTGGCTTAACCACTTGGCGGCCGTCTTGGGCCCGACCTTGGGTATGCCGGGAATATTATCCGAGCTATCCCCGACGAGACTCAGGTAATCGATGATCTGTCCAGGCTCAACGCCAAACTTGTCCAACACCCCCTGTTCATCCAAACAGCTGTCATTCATGGTATTGATCAGGGATACCTGTTCGTTAACCAGTTGGGCAAGATCCTTGTCGCCGGTGGAAATCACCGTTTCCCAACCCACCTCTGTTGCCTGTGCGGCCAGGGTTCCAATGACATCGTCCGCTTCAACGCCCGAAACCTGAAGCATCGGCAAGCCCGTGGCGCGCACCAGTTCCAGCAAAGGCGTCACTTGTGAAGACAGCTCGGGGGGCATCGGCGGGCGGTGCGCCTTGTATTGCGGATAGAGCTCATCACGGAAGGTTTTACCTTTGGCATCAAAGACAACCGCCATGTACTTCGGCTGGTAGGTATCGACAAGCTTGCGTAACATGTTCAGCACGCCATATATCGCCCCAGTCTGCAGGCCTTGTGAATTGGTCAGTTCAGGCAGCGCGTGAAAGGCACGGAACAGGTAGGAAGAGCCATCGACCAGAATAAAGGGGCTGTTGGGTTTGCTTGCCATGCTGTAGGTCTCGGTTTGGTCAGAATGCGATGGTATCATTCCACAGCAAATCCTGATGGATTTGTGAACTCGCCGGCAGATACCGTGGTCTCAGGAGAATGGATATGATTATTAAACGATTTTTATTGCCTGGCTTGTTTCTGTTCGCCGCACAAACGGCGCTTGCGGAGAAACAGGCTGATATCCCGCCGCCACCGTCCGGCTCCAGTGATCAGCAAGGACAGGAAGAAATCGAACCCGAGGTGGTTATCATTCAGCGTGAGGACAAGACCATTGAAGAGTACCGTGTCAACGGACGACTCTATATGATAAAGGTTATCCCGAGGAATGCGCCGCCCTACTTTCTGCTGGACAAGGATGGTGATGGCGCGATGGAATCCCGCCTCGGCGCCAGCGATCTAGAGCCTGATATCATGATTCCCCGCTGGGTGCTGTTCCGCTGGTAGGTCGCACAGATTATTCCTGTTTCGTGAGATCAGGCGTGGCTGCCGGTGGTTAAGATCGCCAGACTATTAAACCTAGATTCCGCAGTTGACCGCTCCGAGGATATATTAACGTGTTGGTGTGCATGATCTTTCATGGATTAAACAGATTCACCGTTTGGGTGAGTCGCTACGCCCAGTGTAGCCGCCCTGAGTGCCCGCCTGGCTATGCAAAAAAACTCATTAAGGACCCGGCCATTAACTCATTTTTTTGCTACGCCATCCGAACACTCAGGACGACCACACAGGCCGTTCAACTGCGGAATCTAGGTTAAAGCGGCAATAATATACCCGACGTACGAGCGGCCTCCTGGCCGCGAAATCGCGCCGAAGGACGGCTCTCCTACGCTGTATGTTTAATTGCCGGGTGAATAACTTATGCGCGCCGTTGGGGCGGTGATAAATGCAGGCCAGCGGTTATAATCCCCAGCTATGTCAGCATCCGCCCTCAAATCCCTGTCTGCTCGTCTTGACCGTATTGCCGAGCTGGTTGGTAACGCCGCAGCCTGGCTGGCGCTCGCCCTGGTGCTGGTTACCTTTAGCGTTGTCATGCTTCGCTATCTGTTTCAGCTCGGCTGGATTGCCATGCAGGAGTCCATCCTGTATCTGCACGCCAGTCTTTTCCTGTTGGGTGCCGCCTATACCCTTAAAAAGGATGGCCACGTTCGTGTGGACATCTTCTACCGCGGTTTTAGTGAAAAACGAAAGGCCCTGGTTGACCTGCTGGGCGCGCTGTTACTGTTGCTGCCGGTGTGCAGTTTTTTGCTGTGGACCAGCTGGGACTATGTCATCACAGCCTGGTCTATACACGAAGGTTCCCAGGAGTCAGGTGGGCTGCCGTATGTCTACCTGCTGAAAACACTCATCCCCGTTGCCGTTGTGCTGCTTATTCTGCAGGGCATCGGTCAGGCGCTCTCCAGTCTGAGCGTTCTGGTCTCTGACAAGAGTGACAATTGATGAACGGCGGCATGTCCCTGCTGATGTTTGCCACGGTGTTCATCGTATTGCTCGCCGGTTATCCGGTTGCTTTCAGCCTGGCGGGTACGGCACTTGGCTTCGCTTTCGCCGGTCAATGGCTGGGCATCTTTGATTTCGCCTTTCTGGAAGCGCTGCCCCTCCGCCTGTTTGGCATCATGACCAATCAGACCCTGGTGGCAGTGCCGCTGTTTGTGTTCATGGGCGTCATGCTGGAACGCTCACGGGTGGCGGAAAACCTGCTGGAGACCATGTCAGCCCTGTTCGGTCGTTTACGCGGCGGTCTGGGTATATCCGTGACACTGGTAGGCATGTTGCTGGCCGCCAGCACCGGCATCGTCGGCGCCACCGTCGTTACCATGGGTCTTTTATCTCTCCCTACCATGCTGCGGCGCGGTTACGACCCGAAAATCGCAACCGGGACCATCTGTGCATCCGGCACGCTCGGCCAGATCATCCCGCCGTCGATTGTGCTGGTGCTGCTGGGCGACGTATTGTCGGCAGCCTATCAACAGGCACAGCTCAACCAGGGCATATTTTCCCCCAGGACGGTCTCGGTCGGCGACCTGTTTGCCGGCGCGCTGATACCCGGACTGTTGCTGGTCATGCTGTATCTTGCTTACCTGATCGCGGTAGCGATCCTGCGGCCGCAGGCGGTACCCGTACACCAACAATCGGAAGGCGATGCCGTGGGCGGCTTCCGCGCCCTGCAGGCCCTGCTGCCGCCGTTGCTGCTGATTCTTGCGGTACTGGGTTCCATTCTGGCCGGACTGGCGACCCCCACCGAAGCCGCCTCTGTCGGTGCCGCAGGCGCCATGCTGCTGGCGGCAAGCCGCCATCAATTCAATCTGAACATCCTGCGCAGCGTTGTACGCAGTACCATGGAAGTATCCAGCATGGTGTTTCTGATTCTCATTGGTGCTTCTGTATTTTCGCTGGTATTCCGTGGTTTTGGTGGCGACGAACTGGTTGAGGAATTGCTGATGCAGCTGCCGGGTGGTGTCGTCGGTGCCATGCTGGTGGTGATGCTGGTGATGTTTTTTCTCGGCTTTGTGCTGGATTTTATCGAGATCACCTTTGTCGTCGTTCCCATCGTCGGCCCGGTATTGCTGGGCATGGGGCTGGACCCGGTATGGCTGGGCATTATGATCGCCATCAATCTGCAGACATCTTTCCTGACACCACCGTTTGGCTTTGCCCTGTTCTATCTGCGCGGGGTCGCGCCGCAGAGTATCACCACCGGTGATATCTATCGCGGCGTCATGCCCTTCATCGGCATTCAGCTTGCCATGCTCGGTCTGCTGGCCTTGTGGCCGGCACTGGCGACCTGGCTGCCCAAACTTGTATACGGTGGTTAACCCTTGATTCCGCAGTTGGCAGCACGTGCATAACGCAAGCTCTTAATACGCCTGGCTATACGAAAAAAGTTCTTATCACCAACAAGGTGACCGCGACTTTTTTCGTTACGCCATCCGCATCAATATCTTACGTCCTACGCGCACTCCCAACTGCGGAATCAAGGTTAAACCGAACCTCTGGCATTGAGATAAGCGCGCGCCGAAATATCGCTCCACTGGACCACCTGGTCACGGAAAGCCTGGAACGAGGCATGTACGCGTTGCGACAGCGCATCCTTTGCGGCTATTTCGGCGACCACCTGGTCGGACAGTTCGCGCAGTCGTTCGAGCACGCTGTCGGGCAGTTTACGAACATCCACCTGATGCTCGTCAACCAGTGTTCGCAATGCCTGGTTATTGCGTGCGATGTACTCGGTAAGCATATCCTGGTTGGCGACACGGGCTGCACTGAGCACAATGGCCTGCAAGTCGTCGGGCAGGGCGTCAAAAGCCGCCTTGTTCACCATGCATTCCAGGGTGGTGCCCGGCTCGTGCCATCCCGGGTAATAGTAGTACCTGGCCGCCTTGTAGAAGCCGAATGCCAGATCGTTATAGGGCCCCACCCATTCGGTGGCATCAATGGCTCCGGATTGCAGGGAGGTAAACAGCTCGCCACCGGGCAGGCTTACCGGCGTGCCACCGGCACGTGACAGGACTTCTCCACCCAGGCCCGGGATACGCATCTTCAAACCCTGGAGATCCTCCACCGTATTGATCTCTCTGTTGAACCAGCCGGCCATCTGCACGCCGGTATTGCCCGCCGCCATGGGCACCAGACCAAACGGCTGGTAAGTTTCCTGCCACAACTCCATACCGCCACCGTGATACAGCCAGGCGTTCATTTCGTCGGCCGTCAAACCAAATGGCACGGCGGAAAAAAACTGCGCCGCTTCTGATTTGCCTTTCCAGTAATAGGCAGAACCGTGCCCCAGTTCAGCGGTTCCCTGCGAAACCGCACTGAATACTTCGAAGGCGGGTACCAGTTCCTTGGCGCCATACACCTTGACCTGGATTCGCCCACCGCTCATCTGCGTAATACGCTCCGCCAGGAAATTGGCGCCCGTGCCGAGGCCTGGAAAATTCTTCGGCCAGGTCGTAACCATCTTCCATTTCACCGGCTTGAATTTCGCCGTGACGTTAGCGGTGTTCTGTTCGGCCGGATTTTCCTGCTTGCATCCCGCAGCTAATGCCGCACCCGCGACGAGTGCCCCACTGCCCAGCCGCCGCAAAAAGCGTCTTCTTTTCATAGCGCCCCCTGAATGATGGTGGTGATCAAAACGGGACATTGTACGTTTTTCACAACCCCGCGACCCTCATAAAATTATTCTTGCAAGTTTGGTACGCTATGCCATTATGCTCGGCAACTTAATATAAAGTAAGCTGTAGTATCTTAGAGAATAAAGGATTTTAGCGGGTAAGGTGATTGTCCTTGCCATAAGGCAGGCAGGTTTGTAACCATTTTTCCCAGAGGGGCAATATGCTGGAAACACCGGAGCGCATCGGCGCCCGCTTTTCAATTCTACTGTTTTTAGGGTTTTTACTGACACCACTGGCCGGTTTCAGTACCGCCGTTTTATTCGGCGCCGTCAGCCTCTGGCAACTCCAGCAGGTCCTCGCCGGCGGCATCCTGCCGGCGTTTTCCATCTTCCTGGTTTTCTTCTCACTGTTTCAGCTGCAGCGCCTGATCACGCCGCTGACGAGCTGGGCGCTGCAGAATCCCGACGGTGGCAATGCCCCCACTCAACTACACCGCCGGGTACAGCGTTTCAGCCGCGACTTCTGGAGTTTGATGGCGCTGCACGTACTGATCAGCCCGTTGCTGGTTTTCTGGACCCTGGACGGTGGCATTTCCGCCAGTAACGGCTTTGCTTTCTCACACTTTCTGTTGCTGCAAGCGGTATCAACCGCGCTGATCGGTATGCCGGCCTATTTGTTCGGCCTGCACCAGCTAGGCAAACTGGCCGGCCACTTGAGCCTGGATCGTATTCATGTCAGCCTGAAATCCAAAATCCTGTTGCTGACCGGTCTGGTTCCCTTATTGGCCTATGCGCTGCTGGTGGACTATCACTGGCTGCGTACCGGTGCACTGGATACCGGCTATCTGACCATCTGGATTTCGCTGGCTATCCTCTCCGCCACCATCAGCCTGCTGTCGATACGCAGCATGCAACAGGCATTGGGCCCTTTTAAGGACCTGTTTACGCGCAGTGGCGCCTCAACTCACGAAGATCTCGCCCGACTGAAGCCGGCATCGACCGACGAAATCGGCTACCTGACACAAACACTCGGCAAGGTTTTCCAGCGCCTCGGTGACCAGGAGACCCATATGCGCACCATTGTCGATACCGCGGCCGAAGGCATTATCGTGGTCGATGAAAAAGGTTTGATCGACACCTTCAACCAGGCGGCCGAACGCCTGTTCGGCCACATGGCCCAGGAGATCCGTGGCCGTCACCTGGCCTCACTGCTGCCGGATGTATTTGAAGTAAAGCAGACTATCGATGCACACGCTGAAGAACGTGAAGTCGAGGGCCTGCATCGCAACGGCACGAAAATCCAGATTTCGCTGCACATATCTGCAATGGAAATCAGCGGCAAACGCATGTTTACCTGCCTGGTCGCGGACATCAGTCAGCGCAAGCATGCCGAAAACCAGCTGCTTGCCGCCGAAGCCCGCTACCGTGCACTGGTCGAAACCGCACATGACCTGGTATGGAGCGTTGATCCGGAAGGGTGCTGGAGCTATCTCAATGCATCGTCACGAACCATTTACGGGGTGGAACCCGAAGACATGGTCGGGCGCTCCATTGCCGAGTTCTGTGCCCCGGAAAACCAGCAAGCCGACCAGAAAGCATTCAGCGAACTGCTGCTCGGCAAAGACCTGTACCAGTATGAAACCGTGCACCTGGACAGCCATGGTAACCGCCGCCAGTTGAGTTTTAATGCCAAAACACACAGGGATACGCAAGGTAACATTCTGCAAATCAGCGGTACGGCGCACGACATCACCGATCAGAAAGCATTCCACCAGCAGCTGGCCTACCAGGCCGAGCACGATACGCTGACCAAACTGTTCAACCGCCATTACTTCCAGGAGGAACTGGAACGTACCGTGGCGCGGGTGGCCCGCAACCCGGACGGCACCTGTGCACTGTTTTACATCGACCTCGACCAGTTCAAATACATCAACGACACGCTCGGCCACGCCGCTGGCGACAGGCTGCTTATCGAAATCACCCAGCTGTTACTGAGCCATGTCCGCGAAGGCGACCTGCTGGCGCGCTTTGGCGGCGATGAATTCACCTTGCTGCTCTACAACATCAAGCCCGCCGACGTCATGTCGACGGCCGAACACTTCCGTCAGTTATTCGAAGATTTCAGATTTCTGCGGGAAGGCAAGAGTTTCAACGTCACCAGCAGTATCGGCGCCGCCATTATCGATCCGCTGGTCGAAACCGCCGAAGCGGCGCTGTCACACGCCGACATCGCCTGCAACCTGGCCAAGGCCCAGGGGCGTAACCGCATCAGCCTTTACGATCCGTCCGACCGCAATAAAGCGGGTATGGCCGAAGATATGGGTTGGGCCTCACGGGTTCGTGAAATGCTGGAGCACGACAAGTTTCAGCTGGTCTATCAGCCTATCATGGCGCTCAACAACGATCAGGTTCAGGATTACGAAGTATTGGTTCGCATGGTGTGTGATGACGGTGAGGTTATCCTGCCCGGCGGCTTTATGCCGGCGGCCGAGCGTTTTGGTCTCATCCACAGCGTAGACCGCTGGATCGTACGCCGTGCGCTGACGCAGCTGTCACGCCTGCACCAGAATGGTGAAACCGTGCGCTTCTCCATTAACCTGTCGGGCAAAGCATTCGAAGACGCTACCCTGCTGCCGATGATTCAGGAACTGCTGGATAATTCAAATATCGAGCCATCATACGTGTGCTTCGAAATCACTGAAACGGCGGCCATCGCAAAACTGTCGGAAGCCGAGAAATTCATCTCCGCGCTAAACGCCATGGGTTGCCAGTTTGCACTGGATGATTTTGGGGCAGGCTTCTCGTCGTTTTCCTATCTGAAACACCTGCCGGTCGACAAGCTCAAGATCGACGGCAGCTTTGTTCAGGGCATGGCCGACAGCCGGATCGATCAGGCCATGGTGCAGTCCATGAGTCAGGTCGCCCACGCGCTGGGCAAACAGACGATTGCGGAATATGTTGAAAACGCCACCACACTGGAACTGTTGCGCGGCTATGGCGTGGACTATGCGCAAGGCCACTACATCGGCAAACCGCGCGAGGCGCTGATGAACATCACCCGCCTGCCCGGCGTCACGCAGCTTCACAAGGTTGGCAGCGCCGACTGAAAAAATGCAACTGAGTACGATTAAGTTGCTAACCTGGCAATTAAACATACAGCGTAGGAGCGGGCCGCCTGGCCGCGATATCGCGCCGAAGGACGGCGCTCCGACGTCGGGTATTTTATTGCCGGTTTAGTAACTGGATGCGGGAATGACTTGTACCCTCAAGCCGGTTGCAGATTGGCATAGGCCACCACCAGCCACTTGGTGCCGGCGGATTCGAAATTCACCTGCACGCGTGCGTGCGCGCCCTGCCCTTCGTAGTTCAGTACCACACCATCTCCGAACTTGGCGTGCTGTACCCGCTGTCCCAGCCCCAGGCCTTGCGGTTGCGGTTCCAGCGGCCGCCTGCCAACTTGACTGCCAGCCTGTCTGCCATAAGGCCGGCTGACCTGGATACGCGGGCGGATTTCCTCGACCAGATCAGTGGGTATTTCGTTAATAAAACGGGACGGCATGCAATAGGATTCGCTGCCGTGCAGGCGACGATGCTCAGCGTAAGTCAGATACAGGCGCTTGCCGGCGCGCGTAATACCCACGTAACACAGGCGTCGTTCTTCCTCGAGCCTTCCCGGTTTTTCAACGGAGCGGCGATGGGGAAACAGGCCTTCTTCCAGGCCACACAGAAACACCGTGTCGAATTCCAGGCCCTTGGCGGAATGCAGCGTCATCAGCTGTACACAGTCTTCCCACTTGTCGGCCTGGCCTTCGCCGGCCTCGAGTGCGGCATGCGACAGAAAGGCCGGCAATGGTTCGAGCTGTTCTTCATCCTCTGCCTCGTATTCGAATTCACGTGCGGCATTGACCAGTTCATCCAGGTTCTCGATGCGGGCCTGACCTTTCTCGCCTTTCTCTTTGGCATAGTGGTCCTTGAGGCCGGCGCCGTGCACCGTGTGCTCGACCTGCTCGGCCAGCGCCAGAGATTCCAGCTCCTCCGCAAGGGTATTGATGAGCTTCCGGAATGCAAGGAGTGCATTGCGCGCGCGTGCAGTCAGCGTGTCGTCTTCGCTTAAGGTTTGCGCTGATGTCCACAGGGATATTTTCTGCAGGCGGGCACGCTCGCGAACAACACCCAGCGTACGTTCGCCGATACCGCGCGGTGGCTGGTTGACGATGCGGTCAAAGGAGGCGTCGTCTTCGTGGTTTTCGCACAGGCGCAGATAGGCCAGCGCATCCTTGAT
>Ga0316197_10002442_pt1 | contig 13274 bp, 15 predicted proteins | sample OudBiesiAoxic_MG_FD_204939 | JGI IMG/M metagenome (GOLD analysis project Ga0316197, IMG submission 204939) | Coastal sediment microbial communities from Oude Bieten Haven, Netherlands - site A oxic | ecosystem: Environmental > Aquatic > Marine > Coastal > Sediment | place: Netherlands...
TACACTCCATTTTGGAGCGGCCGCTCAAGATCGGGGTATGCTCGATTGTGAAGGAGGAGCCGGAATGGCCCGGTACCAGGCCGGAATCAGAACCGAGACGAGGATCCTCGACGCAACCCGCGAATTGCTCGCTGAGGAAGGCATCGAGGGCACGACCCTCAAGGCGATCTGCGACCGCGCCGGCGTCCAGGCCGGATCGTTCTACAACCTCTTCCCCTCAAAGGAGCAAGCCATCCTGCGCGTCGCTCGCGACGCCATTCGGGCCGTCGACCCGGATCCCGAACGAGCCGGCACCGACACCCTCGAGGATCTCGTCGATGCCTACATCCGATTCATCATCGACCAGCCGGAACTCGCACGGATCTACCTCCAGATCGGCGTGTCGGGCAGCACCGACGACTCCTCCGCCCGACGCTTCCTCCGGCACCACGTACGACGGGTAGAACGCTTTGCCGAGACGATCCGGCGCGAGAATCCGGTCGTCACCACCGACGAGGCGACGATGACGGCCGAGGTGCTGCTCGGGGCACTCGACGGCCTCGCATTCCGTTGGGTTCTCGACCGGTCATTCGATTTCCCGCGACACGCCACGGCTGCCGCCGCACAGTTGCGCTGACAGCAGGGGTGCCGCGCCTCCCGTCAGATCGTCAGCGGGTCAGACCGGTGCCGGCTGACGCCCCCGCAACATCTCCCTGCGCTCGGGATGGTGGACGAACACCCACGCACCACCGAACACGATCAACAGCATCACGAAGCCGGGAGAGAACCCCAACTGCTGGATGAGTATCTGAGATGCCCCGAGGACCCAGATCGTCAGGAACCATGCCATCCACTGCCGCGACGCCGAGAACCCCATGACGATCGCCGCCGTGATCACCACCACGGCACCGTCCTGTGACATCGCGTGCGGGGACATCAGCAGGATCGCAGGCACGGTGATGGCGAGCAGACCGGTGAGATCGTGGCCACCGTTCCTCCACCACAGCCAGCTGAGGAACACGGCGGTGGCGCCGGCAAGTGCCCATGCGACAACCACCGCAGGCGAGGCGCCAACGCCGAACAGGTTCTCGGCCACACCGATGAACGAGACGCTCGAGTGACCGTTCACTTCGGCGTCCAACCGCCCGAAACTGGAAGCCGAGTCAAGCCACTCCGCTCCCCAAGCCCAGCCCTGGAGGGCGGCACCCGTTGCGTAGAAGACCATGGCCCCAACCGCCCCCCCTACCACGACCCGCCAGTACCCGGCGAGCAGGAACAGGCCGATCAGCGGCAGCGCGAATTGTGGCTTGTAGAGGAGACCGGCAAGAACCAGGCCGGCAGCGAACGGTTCATTCCCGTAGACGAGCCGCCACGCCGCGACGATCAAGAAAACGGTGAGCGCAGCATTCGAGCCGCCGGTCACGGCGCGGAACATCGGCCAGAACAGCAGGGCAATGGCGAACGCAAGGACGACACGGCCTTCGAGCCAAGGGATCATCGGCCGCGCCAACAGGACCGCCACCAGGAGGAGCGTGGCCATCAACAGCGTGTGGATCAGGAAGGACCAGTGGTAGTCGAGGGCGGCCAATGGCTGGTACGCGAACGCGACCTGCGGCGGGTAGGCGAAGAACCATGCGGCGTCACCTTCATCGGCCGGGTGCAATCCCGCTTGAGCCTCGACCTGCCGGCTCATCTCATAGAGATCGTCCCAGTCACCGTCCGCTGCGATCCGACCGGCACCGTAGAACGCCGGGTAGTCACCGCCGATCCGATCGGCCGGGGCGGGAGCGTCGGCGGCAGCGAGTGTTGCGAAGAAGAGCGCAATCGCGATCGCTGCGATGACCCCGATGGCGTAGAACTGCAGGCGGCCAGTCCATTGGGACCCGCCTCCTTCGGCGGAATCGCCGGCCGGTGCACTCCGGGGAGTCACCGTCGCCTGGTCGCTCACAACGCGGGCTCGAACTCGGCCTGGCTGCGATCGTAGGCGCCGCTGGCCAGGCGGAACCGCACGCCGAGAACCTCCGTGAGCGTCACGAGATAGGAGAATGCGGTCACGCGGCTCTCCTCCATGTGGGTCCACGTGACCGGAACCTCGACGAGGTCATAGCCGAGGCGCCGCGCCACCGCGAGCGCCTCCACATCGAACCCCCATCCGTCCACGACGCTTCTCGAGAAAACCGCCTCGGCAGCGTCCTGCGAAAACAGCTTGAATCCGCGCTGCGAATCACTCACGCCCGGGAGCGCAATCGCCTGAATCAAGCGGTTCCCCATGCGTCCCGCGGCAGGCCGGATTCCGTTCTGGGGGCGAATCACGTCAGCGCCCGCGACGGCAATCGACGCGAACGCCACACCCGATCCTCCGACCCGATCCAGTTCAGCATTGAGGCGTTCGAGTTCGGTGATCGTGGTGGAACTGTCGGCGTCCATGAAGAGCCGCCGCTCTCCGGACGCTGCGAGCATCCCGACCCGGACCGCGTGCCCCTTGCCCCGATTGCGATCGGTGGCAATGATTCTGAGATTCGGACACCGGCTGGCGTTCACGACAGCGATGGTCTCATCGGTCGAGCCGTCGTCGACAACAATGATCTCGGTCTTCCCGGATCGTGCGGCGGCAAACGACGCGAGCGAGTCGAGGGTCGGCTCGATGCGGTGAGCCTCGTTGTACGCCGGCACGATGATCGAGAGAGAGGTCATCGACCACCCTCGCAGATAGCGCAACCCGGCAGCGGGCCCACCGAAGAAAGCCCCCTCGGCGTACTCCAAACATCCATGGAAACGATATCGGAAGAAACCCAGCGTTCTTGAGCGAGAACGCCCCTTCCCTCCGCGTCGTCAGCCACGGCGTACCATCACCGAACTCGAGTCGTCTTCTGGAGGTTGATGTGGAGTTCGCAATTCAGACCAGCGGTCTCTACGAGGACGTGCTCGCCGCCGCCCGATTCTCCGAAGAGCGCGGACTCCCGGCTCTTGCCCTCCCCGACCACTATCTCATGGCGCTCGACGAGGAGAAGGCGAAGACCACACCGGCGCCGGATGCGCTCATCCAACTGGCTGGCCTCGCTCGCGACACGGACCGCATCGAACTCGTCGTTCTCGTCTCCCCGATCACGTTCCGGCACCCGGCTGTCCTCGTGAAGACGGCGATCACCATCGACCGGATGTCCGGCGGCCGTTTCACGCTCGGCATCGGCACGGGATGGATGGATCGGGAGCATGAGGTGTTCGGCTTCCGCTACCCGCCCATGTCCGAACGATTCGAGATGCTCGAAGAAGCTCTCGCCTACGCCAGAGCCATGCTCTCCGACGAGGCCCTTGGATTCGCTGGCAAGCACTACTCGCTCGAACGCTTCCCGATCGCTCCACAGCCCACCGGTCGGGTGAAGTTGCTCGTCGGCGGCGTCGGGGCGTCCAAGACGCCGCGACTCGCCGGCATGTACGCAGACGAGTTCAACGTCTATCCGGGACCCGACCTGGCCATCAGAGTCGATCGGGCTCGGGAGGCAGCCGTGTCGGCAGGGCGAGACCCCGAAGCCCTGTTCCTGTCCAGCGCCGGCCAGGTCGTTGGAGCGGAGACTGAGACCGATCTGGAACACCGTCTCGACTCGCTGGCCGCCGAGGGCGACATGACGAGGGATGAACTCGCCGCGTACTTCGAGACGCGCAAGACACCGGTCGCCACCTACGACCGGCTTCGCGAGATGTTCGCTGGAATGGAGGAACTCGGTGTCCGCCGCTTCTACCTCCAAGGTGGATACGACCCCGCCACGACGCCGGAGCTCCTCGAAGCCGTCGGCGAACCAAGCCAGTAGCGTTGTGTCTGTGAACACTGAAATGGTCGACATAGGGGGCCCCGTGCGGCTCGCCGAGTACGGCGGAGACGGGCCGCTGATCCTGTTGGTCCATGGCCTCGGCGGCTCGATCGAGAATTGGGATGTGACCGGGCCTCTGTTGACGGGAAGCGGTCGCGTCGTCGCACTCGACCTCGTCGGCTTCGGCGACTCGGAACCGGGAGACCGGCGCCCCAGCGTCGAGGACAATTCCAGGCTCGTGTCCGAGGTGATCCGACTCCTCGGATTCGAGTCTGCGACGCTGGTCGGCAATTCGATGGGTGGCCTCATCTCGATGATCGCCGCGGTTGAACACGCAAACCGCGTAGATCGATTGGTACTCGTCAACCCGGCGCTCCCGGTCAGCCGGCACCGCCCGCCCGATCTCGAGGTGCTGACGAAGCTGATCGGTCCGCTCGTACCCGGTATCGGTGTGCCCGCCTTCCGCATCTACCGCGCCGCCCATACCCCCGAGGAGGAGATGACGGAGACGCTTCGCATGATCGCGGCAGACGCCGAGACCGTGCCCGAGTGGGCCAGGGAACGACTCACCGAGGCGAACCGCTCCCGGCGCGATCGAGACTGGGCAATCCCGGCGTTCCTCGAAGCGGATCGGTCGATCGCACGGTATGTGCTTCGACCTCGTCGGTTCGCTCGTCTCATCCACCGGATCGGTGCGCCGACGCTGCTCATTCACGGGTCCGAAGATCGACTGGTCTCCGTCGACTCGGCTCGGTGGGCCGCGCAGCAGCGCCCCGACTGGACGTACGTCGAGATGGAGGGTGTCGGCCACGTCCCGATGCTCGAAGCTGCCGATGCGTTCTCCGCGATCGCGCTCGATTGGCTCGAGACGGCGTCGTGAGCTTCGACTTCCCTGGGATCTACCGCTCGCATCGAGAGCGGTTGAGTGTGCTCGTCGTTGGCCTGGACCCCGAGGCCCTCGCGACGCCGGTACCGGCGACTCCCCTCTGGACGGTGTTGGACGTCTTCGCCCATGTGACCGGCGTCGCCTCGGACTACAGCACCGGGCGCATCGAGGGCGCCCCCTTGGAACCATGGACGCAGCGCCAGGTCGACGAACGGCGCGGACGCACGCCTGCTGAGATTGAGCGGGAGTGGTCGGATCTCGGACCGACGATCGACGCGGTTCTCACCGCCTCCGGCCCGGCAATGTCGGCCATGGTCATGGATGTCGTGATGCACCACTGCGATGTAACAGGAGCGCTCGGGACCCGAATACCGGGCGACGACGAAGGGTTGCGACTCTGTCTCCGGGCGGCGAACGCCACCACCGCTCGAATCGACGCCGCCGGCCTCCCGGCCCTCCGGATTCAAACTGCCGGGCTCGATCGGGTCTTCGGAAGCGGCGACGAGGGCATCAGGCTCCGGGGCGAACCGTACGAGATCACTCGAGCCTTGTTCGGCCGTCGCAGCCTCGACCAGATCGCCGCCCTCGACTGGTCCGCCGATCCGACGCCCTATCTCCCATTGCTCTCGTTCTTCACCCCGCGCGATACGCCACTGGTCGAGTAGCTGAGGACTACTCGACGACCGGGTACCCGGACTCGAACCAATTGACGATGCCGCCGTCGATCTCGTAGACCTCCGTAAACCCGAGATCCTTCATCGTCTTGACAGCATCCGACGAGCGGTTCCCGGAACGGCAGTACATGACGTACGGGTCGTTCTTGTCGAGCGTGTCGAGCTGGTCGGCGAAATCCGCGTCGTAATAGTCGACGTTGATCGCTCCATCGAGGCGTACCTCGTTGAACTCCTCCGGAGTCCGAATGTCGAGGACGACGAGACCGGACGGGGCGTCTTCAATCACCTGGGCTGCCTGTTCTGGCGAGACCAACTCGATGGTCGCGGTGTCACTGCCGGAGGAACAGGCGGTGACCAGCACCGCGAGTACCACAACCAGGACAGACATTGTGCGAATCATTCCGCTCTTCATAGTGGGGTCACTCCTCTTTCTTCCCGACTCAGTGTTGATGGTTCACGCCAACCCGAGTGCCACAAGGCCCCCGGTCAGGTTGGCAACTTCGTTGAAGCCGTGGCGAACGACCAGTTCGGCGGCGACCCCGGAACGGCTTCCGGTTCGGCACACGAACAGGATCGCACGATCGCGGTCGAGTTCGTTGAGCCTCCCGAACAGCGAGCCGAGACCGATGAGGTCGGCTCCGGGGAGCGTCCCCATGGCCCATTCGAACGGTTCCCGAACATCGATGATGACGGCGTCGTGATCCTGGCTCCAGGTCTGCCAATCGTGCGCTTGGACATGGACTACGTCGCTCATTCGCTCGCCGATCACGTCAGCTGCATGAACAGCTTCTCGAGGCGCTCGGGGTCGTAGCCCGCGAGAGCGGCGCTCTCGGGATCGAGGGCGCAGGTGGCCAGGGTCATGGCGAAGTAGCGGTATCCGGCTTGTTCGAGCGCACGCATCGAAGCAGAGAACTGGGTGATCACGTCGGAGCACTCACGCCCGTCTTCGAGCATCCCTTGGATGCCCCGAATCTGGCCCTCGACGCGACGAAGCCTCGTCACGATGTCGTGGACTTCGGCCGCATCCGGTTTCATACGGCAAGGATATACCCCCATGGGGTATACGCGTCCGAGATTCCCTCAGAAACCACACAAGAACCGGGAATTGATACAACCCGACTCAAGTTATACTGTGTACAACGACTCAGAGACATCCCCCACCGAGCCGGTGGGAACCCACAACGAAGGAGCACACCCATATGGGACGCGCCGTAGGCATCGACCTCGGAACCACCAACTCCGTCATCTCAACGCTTGAGGGCGGGGAACCAAAGATCATCAGCAACGCTGAGGGGCACCGGACGACCCCCTCGGTCGTCGCGTTCGCCAAGAACGGCGAGGTCCTGGTCGGCGACCAGGCCAAGCGACAAGCCATCACGAACCCGGAGCGAACCGTCCGATCGGTGAAGCGCCACATGGGCACCGACTGGAGCGTCGAGGTTGACGGAAAGGCGTACAACTCGCAAGAGATCGCAGCCCGCATCCTCATGAAGCTGAAGCGCGACGCCGAGGCGTTCCTCGGCGAACCCGTCACTGAAGCAGTGATCACGGTCCCCGCCTACTTCGGAGACGCCCAGCGCCAAGCCACCAAGGAAGCCGGGCAGATCGCCGGCCTCGAGGTGCTGCGGATCATCAACGAGCCGACCGCCGCCGCATTGGCATACGGTCTCGACAAGACCGAAGACGACCATCTCATCCTCGTCTACGACCTCGGCGGAGGCACATTCGACGTGTCGGTGCTCGAGATCGGCGAAGGCGTCTTCGAGGTCAAGTCGACCCACGGTGACACCACGCTCGGTGGCGACGACTGGGACGACAAGGTCATCAACTGGTTGGTCGAAGGATTCAAGAACGACAACGGCGTCGACCTCTCAACCGATCCGATGGCGATGACGCGCCTCAAGGAGGCCGCGGAGAAGGCCAAGATCGAACTGTCGTCGGTCATGGAGACCGAGATCAACCTGCCGTTCATCACCGCGACGAACGAAGGCCCGATTCACCTGCTCCGCACGCTCACCCGCTCAGAGTTCGACCAGATGACCGAAGACCTCGTCGAGCGCACTCGCATGCCGTTCGAGGAGGCCCTCAAGGACGCCGGCGTGACCATGAGCGACATCGATCAGGTCATCCTCGTTGGTGGCTCAACGCGCATGCCGTCGATCCAGAAGCTCGTGAACGAGCTCGCCGGCAAAGAGCCGAACAAGGGCGTCAACCCGGATGAGGTCGTTGCCGATGGTGCATCTCTCCAAGCCGGCGTTCTCACCGGCGACGTGAAGGGCATTCTCCTCCTCGACGTCACCCCGCTGACGCTGGGTGTCGAGACCGAGGGTGGCGTGTCGACCAAGATGATCGAGCGCAACACCACGATCCCAACCCGCCGGTCGGAGATCTTCACGACGGCTGCCGACAACCAGCCCGAGGTCGAGATTCACGTCCTCCAGGGCGAGCGCGCCATGGCGAACGACAACAAGAGCCTCGGCCGCTTCAAGCTCCCCGGCATCGCAGCGGCGCAGCGCGGCGTCCCACAGATCGAGGTGACGTTCGACATCGATGCCAACGGCATCGTCTCGGTCTCCGCAAAGGACCTTGGCACCGGCCAGACCCAGCAGGTGACGATCACCGGCGGCACGGCACTGTCCGATGATGACATCGAGCAAATGGTCAAGGACGCGGAATCCCACGCCAACGACGACGAGAAGCGCAAGGAAGCGGCGGAAGCCCGCAACCAGGCCGATCACACGGCGTACCAGATCGAGAAGCAGCTCACCGAGCACGGCGACAAGCTGACCGACGACGAGCGCAAGCCTCTCGACGACAAGATCGCCGAAATTCGCACCATGCTCGCCGATGAGGCTGCAGACCCGGAGGCGTTGAAGAACGCCACGAACGAGCTGATGACGTCATCGCAGATCCTCGGTCAGAAGATCTACGAGGCCTCGGCCGCTGAGAGTGCTGCTGCCGCTGCCGATGACGCACCGTCGAGCGACGACGAGGTCGTCGAAGCCGAGGTGGTGGAGGACGATGACGAGGCCTGAGGACAGCTACCAGTCACCAATCGCCGGTCACCAGTCCGATGAAACCGACTCGCCTGTCCCCTCCCCTTCGGGGGAGGAGGGCAGCGGCGAAACCGTCGATGACGTCGAGATTGTCGACGAGGTTGTGATCCTCGAGGCGGGGCCTACGGCGCATGAACTTGGGCTGGAATTGCCGGAGGATCCGGACGAGGCACAGGCTCTGTTGTTGCGTGAGTTGAGCGAAGCCCGGCAGGAAGCCGGCGAGCAACTCGAGATGCTGCAACGCGTCGCTGCCGATTTCGACAACTACCGTCGTCGCGTCGAACGAGACCAGGCCGAGAACGTCGAACGCGCATCTCAGCGCGTCATCGAGAGCCTCCTTCCGACCCTCGACGCTTTCGACGCCGCCGCCGCGTTCGAGCCGCAGACGCCGACCGAGCAGAACACGCTCGACGGCATGGTCTCAACGCGGGCGCAGTTGCTCGAGACGCTTGGCCGTGAGGGATTCGAGTTGATCCCGGCCGCCGGTGAGCCGTTCGACCCGAAGGTCCACGAGGCCGTATCGGGGCCGGGCGACGGCGAAGGTGACCTCGTCGTCGACGCTGAACTTCGGCGCGGCTACGTCATGCGCGGTCGGGTGATCCGGCCGTCCCTTGTGACGGTGAAACATGCGTAAGGAATGGCTCGAGAAGGACTACTACGCCACGCTCGGTGTCTCGAAGACCGCTTCGAGCAAAGAGATCAAGAAGGCGTTCCGGAAGCTCGCCCGCGATTTCCATCCGGACAACAATCCTGACGACGCCGTTGCAGAAGCACGCTTCAAGGAAGTCAACGAAGCGTATGACACGCTCTCGAACGACGACCAGCGCAAGGAATACGACCACGCCCGCGAGATGGGCTACTTCGTCGGAGACCCCGGCGGCCACCAGCAGTACGTGCGAGTCGAAGACATCTTCGGCGGCCAGGCGGCAGCCGGAGGCGGGGGCGGATTCCAGGACCTCCTCGGAGGCCTCGGGGATCTGTTCGGCCAGGGAGGCGGACGACAGTATCAGCCCCGCCCAACGGCTGGCCGAAACCTCCAGGCAGACCTCTCGCTGACGTTCCACGAGGCACTCTCGGGTGCCACGAAGACCGTTCCGGTCGATGGGCGGAGGGTGAAGGTCAAGGTGCCCATGGGCATCTCCGACGGCACCAAGGTTCGCGTCGCCGGCAAGGGAGAGCCCGGTTCTGCGGGCGGCCCGACGGGCGACCTGTTCGTTCGCGTGCATGTGGCTGAACACCCCATCTTCGAACGGACGGGGAAACGCGACCTGATGATGGATGTGCCGGTCACGTTCGCGGAGGCCGCCCTCGGTGCCATAGTCCAGGTCCCAACCCTCGATGGCACCACCAAGATCCGCGTGCCTGCTGGGACGCAGGGCGGTACGGTGATGAAGGTGTCAGGCAAGGGAGTCGAGACGGCCAACAAGACCGGGGATCTCCTCGTGACCATCCGGGTCACCGTTCCGACTGAACTGTCGGAGGCGGAACAGGAACTCCTCGAGGCCTTCCGCGACGAACGGCTGCCGGACAACCCGCGAGAACACCTTGGGGTGACATGATGAAGAGCGAAGAAGCCCGATACGTCATCTCCGTCGCTGCGGAGATGTCGGGGATGCATCCGCAGACGCTGCGCATCTACGAGCGCCGCGGCCTCATCGAGCCGTACCGGACGCCGGGCGGCACCCGACGCTACTCCGAAGCCGACATTGAGCGTCTCGACACCATTCAAGAGCTGACGAGCGCCGGAGTGAACCTCGAAGGGGTTCGTCGGATTCTGATGCTCGAGAGCGAGATTGAGAGACACCGCAGCCAGATCGAGCGCCTCCGTCGACTCCTGGAGGATTCGGACGCGCGTTTCGTCGGCGACCCGGAGCGGAGAACGGTCATCAGGATGGGCGTGGTGCAACGGAGGAATCTCCCAGCGATTCGCCGGACCCGACCGTTGACCGAGAAGTGACTGCTTCGCAGTAGCCGAGTAGCGGAGTAGCTCAGTAGCTGAGTAGCGTCGGGGTCTCTTCTGGAGGTAACCGTGACGCTCAACGTTGAAGCCGTTCGCAGTCAGTTTCCCGCTTTGTCTCGGGTGGTCGGGGGGAGGCCGGCGGCCTATCTCGATGGGCCGGGTGGCACGCAGGTACCGGAGTCCGTCATCGATGCGATGGCGGACTTCATGCGTGCTGGGGGCAGCAACCACGGCGGGCCGTTCGCAACATCACGTGAGACCGATACCGTTGTTGAAGAGGCACGCCTGGCAATCGCCGACCTGTTCGGAGCAGCCCCAAGCGAGATTGCGTTCGGTCAGAACATGACCTCACTGACGCTCTCCGTCAGCAGGGCGCTCGGTGCAACGTGGGCGGCCGGCGACAACATCGTGGTGACCCGCCTCGACCACGATGCCAACGTCTGGCCATGGGTGATCGCAGCCCGGGACGCCGGTGTCGACGTCCGCTGGATCGACTTCAGCCCGGACAGCGGATGCCGTCTGGACACCGGGAACCTCGGCGACCTCATCGATTCCCGAACCCGCCTCGTCGCGGTGACCCATGCGTCGAACGCGGTCGGGACCATCACCGACGTGCGCCCCATCATCGAGGCGGCGCATGTGGTGGGGGCGAGGACCTATGTGGACGCGGTGCACTACTCGCCTCACGGGCCGCTCGATGTAGCGGACCTCGAAACCGATTTCCTTGCAGCCTCTTCCTACAAGTTCTTCGGCCCGCACACCGGGTGCCTCTATGGCAGCGCTGAAGCGCTCACCGAAGTGGCCGCCTACAAGATCCGTCCTGCCCCAGATGATCCGCCTGGGAAGTGGGAGACAGGGACGCAGAGTTTCGAGAGCCTCGCCGGTGTCGCCGCCGCCGTTGACTACATCGCCTCGCTCGGCAACGGTTCGTCTCGACGAGACCGCGTTCTGTCTGCGATGGGGACCATCGGCACCTACGAGCGTGCCATGTCCGCCCGCTTCCTCGACGGGATCGCGGCGCTGCCGGCGGTGACCCTCTACGGACGGGGCACACCCGACGGCCGGACACCGACGTTCGCCGTCTCGGTCGACGGGGTTCACCCCGACACCGTGGCCGCGACACTCGGGGATCTCGGCATCTTCGTGTGGTCAGGCGACTACTACGCCGTCGAAGTGATGCGCCGCCTCGGCCTGGCCGATCAGGGCGGTCTCGTCCGCATCGGGTTCGTTCACTACAACACCCTCGAAGAAGTCGACCGAGTCGTGGCTGCGCTCGGGGATCTGTCGGCATGACCTCCTTCCCCGACGACTTCGTGTTCGGCGCCTCGGCTTCGGCCTATCAGATCGAGGGTGCATGGGATGAGGACGGCAAGGGCGAGTCGATCTGGGACCGCTTCGTGCGCGAGGCGGGACGCATCGCCAACGACGACACCGGTGACGTCGCGTGCGACCACTATCACCGATACCCCGAAGATGTGGCGCTCATGGCGTCCGCGGGGATCCCCGCCTACAGCCTTACCACCGCTTGGACCAGGATCATCCCCGACGGAACCGGGCCGGTCGAACCGCGTGGCGTCGCGTTCTACGACCATCTCGTCGACGAACTCCTGGAGAACGGGATCACGCCCCACGTGACGCTCTATCACTGGGACTTGCCGCAGGCACTTCAGGACAACGGCGGATGGGCGAACCGCGACACCGTCGACGCCTTCGTTCGCTATGCCGACGTGGTGAGCAGCACGCTTGGCGACCGTGTGAAGCACTGGGAGACCCACAACGAACCGTGGGTGGCGTCGTTCCTCGGCCACTTCTTTGGCGAGTTCGCCCCCGGCCACACCGACCTGGCCGAGACGCTCGCCGCAGGACATCACCTCCTGCTGTCCCACGGTCGTTCTGTCCCGGTGATCCGATCGAACGTGACCGACAGCGACGTCGGGATCATCCTGGACTGCCGGCCGTCGACGCCTGCAAGCGCCGACCCCGTCGACGTGGCGGCCGAGCGTCACTTCGACGGATTCCGGAACCGCTGGTTCTTCGATCCCGTGTTCGGGAAGGGCTACCCGCAGGACATGCTCGACAACTACCGGGAACGTGGAGCCTTCGCAGGCGCGGTCCCTTCGTTCGTCCGCCCCGGGGACCTCGAAGAGATTGCGGTGCCGATCGACTTCATTGGCGTCAACTACTACACCGCTCTCGCGGTGGCCGCCGGCCACGAGGAGGAGGAGACCACCTGGCTGGAGCCTGGCCCGAACCCGCCAGAGGGCTTCACCGAGATGGGGTGGGAGATCGTCCCCGCGGCGCTCACGACCTTCCTCAAACGGATTCACGACGACTACGGAGCGACGGACATCCGCGTCACCGAGAATGGCGCCTCCTACTCGGACGGTCCCGGGCCAGACGGCCACATCCATGACCGTCGTCGGATCGACTACCTGTGGTCACACCTCGACGCCGTGCTGGACGCGATCGAGCTCGGTGTTCCGGTGACGGGCTACTTCGTGTGGTCGATCCTCGACAACTTCGAGTGGACCCTTGGCTACAGCCAACGGTTCGGACTCATCTGGGTCGACCACGAGACCGGCGAACGGATCCCGAAGGACAGCCTCGCCTGGTACGGCAACGTCATCTCCACCCGAGTGCTCGCCTAGGCCAGTACCCCGTTCGTCGCTGTTGGTGGGTCCTTCTAGAGATTGGCCGCAATCCACCGGGCGGTGATCGTCAGTACCTCCCCGGCAATCGCGTTGTCGGGGTCGACGTAGACACCGAACGTGTGGTCCCCATCGGGGATGACATGCAGGGTCGCGTCGTCGCCCCCGGACGTGGCGATGAGGTTCGTTGACACCGAAGGGAGCACGACATCGTCGTTCTCGCCATGGATCGCGAGGAGCGGTCCGTCGAAGTCACCGACGA
>Ga0316197_10002443_pt1 | contig 13273 bp, 10 predicted proteins | sample OudBiesiAoxic_MG_FD_204939 | JGI IMG/M metagenome (GOLD analysis project Ga0316197, IMG submission 204939) | Coastal sediment microbial communities from Oude Bieten Haven, Netherlands - site A oxic | ecosystem: Environmental > Aquatic > Marine > Coastal > Sediment | place: Netherlands...
CCCCTGAAGGGGCACCTTCGCAAGTTCTCCTCCACGAGCTTGCGAAACGCCTGACCGCGCCTGCGGAGTGCGCCCCCGACTGCGTGTCGGTTGCGCGGGCAAGTATCGATGCCAGCAGCTCGCGCATCGTCTTCGAAGCCGAAGTGCACGTGGGAGCGACCAGCGCATTTCGGATGCCCGGACCGGCTAGCGCCTGGCTGCCGAACGTGATCATCGTCGATGGCCAGCCACGCAGCGCCATCGCGCTCGCAGCCGATGGCTTCGCTCTGCTACGGCTCGCAAAGGGCGTGCACCGCGTGCGGCTCGAAGGTTTCGCGCCGCCGGGCGAGAGTCTGACACTCGCGTTCGGCGATCAGCCCAAGCATCTGAGCGTCAATGCGAAAGGCTGGGAAGTCGACGGCCTGAGGGACAACGGCCGTGCCGACGCATCAATTCAGTTGCGACGCACGCTCGTAAGCCAAGACAAGGCGACCGATCAGCCTGAGGCCGTGCGCCCGAAACCCTGGTTCGAAGTCAGGCGGACGATCGGCATCGGTGTGCGCTGGACCGTGAACAGCACCGTGCGACGCATCAGTCCCTCGTCGGCAGTCGACGTGGTGCGCATACCGCTCTTGCCCGGCGAGGAGGTGAGCAAGGCCGACGCAATTGTCGAGGATGGGTACATCGTGATCACCGTTCCGCGGGGAGAGACCCAGGTCAGCTGGTCCTCAAACCTCGAACCAAGCGCCGAGCTCGCACTGGTCGCGCCACAGAGCGTGCGCTGGTCTGAAGTCTGGGAGCTCCGCTGCGGCCCGATCTATCGCTGCCAGCATGCGGGGCTGCCTCCCATCAGGCACTTCCAAGCTGGCCTCTGGCAACCACTGTTTCGCCCCTGGCCCGGCGAGAAACTCCAGCTGAGCTTCGACCGTCCCCCCGCCGCCCAGGGAAGCGTGCTGACAATCGATGCGCTCACGCTCGTGACGCGACCAGGCCTCCGACGTAGCGAATCCACGCTCAGCGCCACCGTGCGCAGCAGCAGCGGCGGCGTGCACGCCTGGACACTCCCCGAGGGTGCCGAGCTCCAAAGCGTGACGATCGATGGCAGCCCGCGGTCGCTGCAGATGCAGGACAACGAGCTGCGGACCACCCTCCGTCCCGGCGTGCAGCAAGTGGAGATCGCCTTTCAGCAAGAGGGCGGTCTCGAGACCTGGTTCAAGACTCCTCAAATCGGCTTGGGCGCGCCGGTCGTCAACGCGCGCGTGCGCGTGAACCTCCCCGATGATCGCTGGCTCCTCTGGACCGAGGGCCCGGCATGGGGCGCGGTAGTCCTCTTCTGGCCGTACCTCTTGCTCGCCCTTCTCGTCGCGTTCCTGCTGTCACGCGTGCCGCAAAGCCCGCTACGCATCTGGGATTGGCTGCTCTTGAGCCTCGGCTTCGTGACCTTGCCCGTCTGGGTCGCCGTGCCTGTCGTGGCATGGTTCTTCGCACTGCAACACCGCCGCCAACATTCCGACCTCCCTAGTCGCGCCTTCAACGCGCGCCAGGTCTTGCTCGGCGGCCTGAGCATCCTGGCCCTCCTGTGTTTCTACGCGGCGGTGCACAACGGCCTTCTGGTCCGCCCCGACATGCAAGTCGCCGGCGCGGGCAGCTATGGCGGCAGCCTCGAATGGTACATCGACCGTAGCAGCAACGACCTGCCGGAGACCGCAGTCCTGAGTCTCAGCATCTGGGTTTGGCGCCTGCTCATGCTCGCCTGGTCACTGTGGCTCGCCTTCCGTCTCGTCGGTTGGGTGAGATGGGCATGGTCCGCGTTCAGCACCGACGGCCGCTGGAAAAAAACCCAGCCCGCGACCCCAGCGCAACCCGACCGGGGTGGCTTTTGGCCGTAGTATCGAGCTCGCAGCGACAGCGTCAGTGCCAGCGACACGGTCGGGCTCGGACTCGCGATCTAAGCAGCCCGAGTCGCGCCGCCGGCCTTGCCCGCTTCGTCGACGAAGAGGCGGCGTTCGGCGTTGACGAGCTCGAGCAGCTGTTTCTGGTCGATCAGGCCGGCGTCGAGGAGGGCGCGCATGTAGCCGTCTGCGTAGCCGCGGGCCTGGGCCAGGGTGGCGTAGTTGGCTCCGCTGAAGCGGGTCTCGATTGTTTTCCGCACGAGGCCGCGCAGGGTCACCTTGAGCTCGTCTAGGTTCATAGCCGTTCCTTCCTAAGACCGCAGTGTCGGTTTCGTGCGGTCCGGGTCAAGAAAACGGCGGGCTAGAAGCAGGTGAGCTCGCGAAAGTCGTGGATTCGCTTCTCGAGATGATCGCGGTTCAGGTCTTGGAGCGCGCCGGTGCCGACGTCCTGCACGCAAAACGACGCGGTCGCGGAGCCGCAGATGACGGCCTGGCGGAGGTCTGTGTGGCCGTTCTCCGCTAGGTAGCCCAGGAAGCCGCCGGCAAACGAGTCCCCGGCGCCGGTCGGGTCAGAGACAGCCTTGAGCGGGTAGGCCGGCGCGCAGAAAATGTCTTCTTCGAGAAACAGAAGCGCGCCGTACTCGCCGCGCTTCACAATCACCGTCTCCGGGCCGAAGGTGCGCAGAGCCTCTGCGACCGCGAGAGGGTGGTGGAAGCCCGTGAGCTGCCGCGCCTCTTCTTCGTTGATGACGAGGATGTCGATGCGCTTGAGCACTTCTTTGAGCGGGTCGAGCGCGGTGTCGATCCAGAGGTTCATCGTGTCGGCGATGACGAGCTTCGGGTTGTCGACCTGGTCGAGCACGTGCAGCTGCAGCTGCGGCGCGATGTTGCCGAGCATGACGAATTCGGAGTCGCGGAACGCGGTCGGAATCTTTGGGTTGAAATCCGCGAAGACGTTGAGGTCCGTCTTGATGGTTTCGCGCGACGTGAGGTCGTCGGAGTAACGACCTTCCCAGTGGAACGTCTCTCCGTTCGCGACCTCGAGCCCGGTCGTATCGATGCCGTGGCCCCGAAGCATGTCGACCGCCTCCCGGGGGAAGTCTTTGCCGACCACGCCGACCAGCCGGACGGGAGCGAGCTGGCTTGCCGCCAGGGAGGCGTAGGTGGCCGACCCTCCGATGACCCGATCGTGCGAGCCGAGGTGATTGTGAATGGTGTCAAAAGCGACGGAACCGACGACGAGAAGCGATGACATATTGGCTTTCAGGGTACGTATTTGCGGATGAGGGGCCACAGCTTTTCACGGGCGGCCGATGAGATCGAATCGGGACTGCTGAGAATGGCCCCGGCAAGCGCCGAGGTGGCAGGGCGTTTCGCTGGATCGGGCACCGTCGGGGCAAGCTCCAGGATGATTTCCTTGGCTTTGGCGACGTTCTTGTGCATCACGGCCAGGACGGCGTCGACCGAGACCGCATCGTGCACCTCGTGCCAGCAGTCGTAGTCCGTCACCATTGCGAGCGTGGCGTAGGGCAGCTCGGCCTCTCGTGCGAGGCGCGCTTCGGGGAGGTTCGTCATGCCGATGACCGATACGCCCCACGATCGGTAGAGCTCGGATTCGGCGCGGGTCGAAAACTGCGGGCCCTCCATGCTCAAGTAGACTCCGCCCCGGTGCACCGTCGCGTCGGCTTTTTGTGCCGCTTCCGCCAAAGCCTCTGCGAGCTGCGCGTCGATCGGGTCCGCGAAACCGACGTGCGCCACCACACCGTCATCCTCGAAAAACGTATCGATGCGATTCCGGGTTCGGTCGATGAACTGATCGACGACGACCATGTCCCCCGGGTGGATGTGCTCTTTCATCGAGCCCACTGCCGAGATGCTGAGGATCTGTTCGGCGCCGGCCATCTTGAGGGCGAGGACGTTCGCCCGATAGTTGACTTTGTGCGGGGGGAGATGATGCCGGCGGCCATGCCTGGGAACGAAGAGCAACCGCGTGGTTCCGATGCTGCCGGCGACGATCGAATCGGAGGGTGCGCCGAACGGCGTCGTCATTTCCAACTCTTCGACGTTTGCCAGCTGCTCGAGCTCGTAGAGCCCGCTCCCTCCGATGACCCCCAGCGTGCGTTGAACTTCGCTCATCGGCTGTAGGCCTGCCTCATCACAGCGACCGTGTTCACTTCACCGGCGCGAAACACCTCGAGCTGAACCGTCGAACCCACAGGTCCCCGAAGCCGTTCTACGATTTCCTCGTAGTCGAGCTCTCGAACCGAAACCCCGTTGATCGCGATGATCACGTCGTTCGTCCGGATCCCTGCGAGGTCGGCCGCTCCCCCAGCCGGCGCCTCGACGACGCGGAGGCCTCCACCCTCTGAATAGCCGAGCTTGGCGTGAATTCCGCCAGCCGGTTGTCCACGCCCGGCGCCCCCGCAGGAGGCGAGAAAAGCAATGCCCAATGCGAGCGCGGCGGCTTTTCGAGATTGCGGGCTCATCCTCGGGCAGGGGCATAGCCGGGTTCCTGACGAGTGCAAACCTTCACCGAGGCAAGATTGACACCAGGGCCCGCCGCGGTACCATTCGCTCAACCCCTCGGAACTGTAGCGGAAACTGCTCTTGGGCCGGAACCATGTATAAGCTCGTCATCTCGGACGACAAAGGTCACACGACCGTCGTACCGCTATTGCGCGACGAGATCACGATCGGTCGCGAGGCCGGCAACAGCATTCGGCTGACCGAACGAAACGTCTCTCGCAGTCACGCACGCCTGCTGAAACGTAATGAAGCTTACATAGTCGAGGATCTCGGCTCGTACAACGGCGTCACGATCAATGGCGAGCGAATCGACGAGAAGGCGGAATTGACCGTCGGCGATCAGGTTGGGATTGGCGACTACGACCTGGCGTTTCAGTCCGACGCTCCAGCGACGCGAAGAAAGATGGCTGCGGCTGCGCCGAAACCCAAGAGCGCACCGCCTGCCAGATTGGTCGTGCTCAGCGATCCCGTGATTGGCGCCGAGTTCAGTTTGAGCAAACCGGTGCTTCGAATCGGCCGCGACGAGCGACTCGACATCTGGATCAATCACAAGTCCATCTCGCACGAGCATGCCGAAGTTCAATTGAAGGAAGGCACGGTGACGGTCTTCGATCTCGACAGCGCCAATGGGATGCGGGTCAACGGCGTGCCCGTGTCGCGCGCCGTGCTCGAAGCCGGAGACACCCTCGAGCTCGGCAAGGTTCGATTCCGTTTCGTTTCCCCCGAGGGTGCGCGAAGCCTGGATCCGGTTCCCCTCCAAGCCGTGTCGGACGGCCCGCCCGCAGCGTCGCGCAAGGCGGGGATTGCGATTTCGGTGATCGGCTTGCTGCTGCTTGCTGGGGCTGGCGCGGTGTTGACCACGATGCGTCAGGAGCCGGAGCGCATCGCGACCGCCGAGGGGCCGTCGGTCGTTGTCGCGGCGCTGTCTCCCGAAGTCGCGGCCGTGCCTGAAGAGGCGGTCAGCGCTCCTGGCGACTCGGACGGCCAAGCGATCGACGAACCAGAGGAGTGGGAGGGGAGGCTTGCCCAGGCCCGGGAGGCTCTGGCCGGTGGCGAGATCGACGAGGCGTACGCCATTGCAAACGATCTGCCCGAGGACAGCGTCCTACGAGAAACACCGGAGTTCGGCGAGATTCGGTACCGCTACGCGCAGTCGCACATCAGTGGCGGGGAGCGCGCTCTCGAGGCAGGGGACTTCGAGCGGGTTCGTGGCGAGGCCAAGCTCGTGCTCGAGCTCGACGAGATCACGTCGAAGCAGCGCTCGGACGCCAAGCGCCTGATGCGAAGGGTGCGGGCCGCCAAGCCGGATCCCGAGCCACGCCCCAAGCGGGAAGCCGAGCCGGTCACTGCGCCCGATCCAAATCTGGCCCTCGAGGAGGCCTATGCTTGCGCGGCTCGAGGAGACAACGCCTGCGTGATCGAGGCCCTCGGCGGAGGCAAGGCGCGCAGCCCCGCGGCCCTGGCGCTCTTGATCGAGACTTACCGGGCCATGGATGACCTCGGGGCGGCCCGAAGGCACATGAATACCTTCGTCAAACGATATCCGGACAACCCACGGACCCCCAAGTACCGCCAGATGTTGGCCTCGGAGTGACGCAGGAGCGCAGAATCGTTGATTAATGGGCTCCGCCCGTGACAAACTGAGGCAGGGTGTTTGGGGGAACACGAGGCAGGCGGGTTTCGGCCGCGTGGTCGGCATGGGCGATGGCGCTGGTCGTGGGGGCATCGGTCCTTCCGAGCGGCGCCCAGGCGCAGGTGGCGACCCTCTCCGACGGCGGCATGGACCTGCACCTGTTTCGCCCGGCCGTCGACTCGCGCGGGTACTTCACCGTCAACGGTACCGAAGTTATGCCCCACAAGGATTTCAGCTTCGGGCTCGTCCTCGACGCGGGCTTCGGCATCCTTCGATACAACGGCTTCGTGAACAACCCGCAAGGCCCGGCTGACCCCCCGGCGCGTCAGAACCGAATCGCCAAGCAGGCTTTTACCGGGACGTTCATGTTTAGCTACGGTCTGTTCGATCGGTTGATCCTCGGTCTCCAGCTTCCGATCACCTTCTTTCGGGGGGACGCGGTTCAGACGCCGCCGCTCGGTGGAACCTGCATGCTTGGAGCGGGCTGTCTCTACAACAACCAGGCGGGCGGATTGCGGTCACAGGGGGTCGGCGACCTGACCATCGTTGCCAAGGCGCGCCTGCTGAACCTCGGGGAGTTCCCGGCGGGCATTGCAGTGACGTTGCGAGCGGGGTTCCCGACGGCCAAGTCGACGCAGTTCGCTGGGGAGCCGGGCTACTCCCTTTGGCCCACGGCCGTGTTCGAGTTTCAGCCGATCGAGAAGATCCGCTTCGCATTCGAAGGCGGCTATCGCTGGGTCTCCGGGCAGGGCGCCACCTTCATCTGGGACGGGCTGTCGAACCCCGCCGACCCTAACGGGAACGCGGAGGATCCGGTCGACCAGGGCACCGGCCGAGTGTTCACCTACGACGACCTGATCACGTTCGGCTTTGGCTCAGCCTTCCGCATCGCGAGCTCACTCGACTTCATCATCGAGTTCTACGGCAGCCAAATCGCCCGTGAAATTGGGACCAAAGGCACCCTGTCGATGGAGGTTCTCGGCGGTTTCAAGTATTTCGTCACCAACAAGAGCTTCCTGTTCATCGCGGCCGGTGCAGGGATTCCAAAAACCGGCTTTGAAGCGGCCGACATTCGCGCAACGCTCGGAATCGTCTACGAGCCGGCCGTCGGGGACCGCGATAAAGACGGGATCGCCGATGATGATGATGGTTGTCCCGATGAAGCGGAAGACCGCGACGGTTTCGAGGATCGCGATGGCTGCCCCGATCTCGACAACGACGGCGACGGAATCCTCGATGTGGACGACGCCTGTCCGTTGGTCAAAGAGGACTACGACGGTGATCGCGACGAGGACGGCTGCCCGGAGGGTAGAGAGGGCGACCGCGATGGAGATGGGATTCCCGATACGGTCGACGATTGCCCGGACGAGCCGGAGGACTTCGACGGCTTCCAGGATGAAGACGGCTGCCCGGACCCAGACAACGACGGCGACGGAATTCCCGACGAGACGGATCTCTGTCCGAACGACCCGGAAGATTTCGACGGTTTCCAGGACGAAGACGGCTGCCCGGACCTCGACAACGACAGCGACCGGATCCTCGATGTGGACGATGCCTGCCCGAATGACCCGGAGACCTACAACGGCCACGAAGACGAGGATGGCTGCCCCGACAAGGGCTTGGTGATCCTAGAAGACACGCAGATCACGATTCTCGAGAAGGTCTACTTCGAGACCGACAGCGCAATTATCAAGCCGCGCAGCTTCCCGCTGCTCGATGCGGTTGCCGCAACGCTGAACGCCAGCCCGCAGATTACGCTGGTCGAGATTCAGGGCCATGCAGACGAGAGGGGTAGCGACGGTTACAACATCAAGCTGACGCGGGCTCGGGCCGCCTCGGTCATGAATGCGCTCATTCAACGGGGTGTCGTCAAGCAGCGGCTGAGGTCTGGCGGATATGGCGAACGATGCCCTGTCGACCCCAAACACAACGCAAAGGCCTGGGAACGAAATCGGCGCGTGGAGTTCAAAATCATCGAAACCGACGCCGGTCCGACCGGAGTTGAGGTAACATGCCCGCGCGGCCGTTCTCTGGTGCCGAGGTGATATGTCGCGCGAGCGCTTCGTCGAGTTGATGACCCCTGCACTGATTCGATTCAGTCAGGACTTGAAATCGGTCCTACGGATCGTCGAAGACCCCGAGGTCGACGACGAGAGCCGAATCGCGGCGGCCGGTGCTCTTCTCCACGTGATCTTTTCGAGCGGAGCCATCCCGGGCGTTCGGGGCGTGCTCCGTCATTTGGGGGACGCGCTGCTGATTCGGCTCGTGCTGAACGACGTGCGCGACCGATCTCCGGACGCGTTCGCCAAGCATGCGCAGGTTTCGCCGGAGCTGTTCGACCCTTTGTCCGACGAGCTCGATGCGATGCGCGCCTACCTCGGAAATCGGGTCACAGTCTTCGAGCAAGTTGCCAAGAAGTTCCCGACTCTGAATCAGCAAGGGCATGAAGCCTCGCACTGCATCGAGGACCCCGATTCGGGCACCTGGCTCTACGACGCGGTTCACGAAGCGCTGATCGACGAAATCGATTTCGATGAAGAAGACGTGATTCGCGAGATCAAACACGTCGACCAGATTTTGGCGCCACTCGCCTCGCGTGTCGCTCGATAGCCGCGCTACGCGGCTTTTCGTCCAGGTTCGGAGATTTCGCGCAGCAGCCAGGTTCCGCGCGACGCCTTCACCGGCTTGGGAGCCTTGTGCGCCAGAGCTCGCAGCAGCGCGACGGCTTCTAGATCCCACTCCACGAGTCGGAGGATGGTGCGGTTGGGCGCGCGGAGATCGGGTTCGACCTTCGTTCGGCGGCGCATGAGATCATCGGCGTCCGATTGAGCCCGCGTTTCGACGACGAGCATGACTGTTCGCCGAAGCACGAAGCCGACGGGGCTCGAGGCAAGCGCGAAGCTCACCGAGCTGAGCCCGGAGCGCTGTGTCGAGAGGTGAGCTCGAAGCCGCGGCGCTTCATCGGACGACAGCTCCCACGAAAACGAGATCCCGGGTGCCTCAGCCGGCAAACGCAGGTCCAACGCGAATCGGCGGAGCGCATCGGCGGCCTGCGAAGCAGTGGCCGGCATGTGGTATCGCGTTCCCGTCAGAAACACCGGCAAGAGGAGGAGTGCGGCCGTCGCTTCGCCGAGCGCGACTAGGCAAGTCCCGCTGGCGAGCAGGGCCGCGAGACCGATTGCGCTGGTCCCATCCAGCAGCTCGCTCGCCCGGGTTTCGGGGCACGGCAGCTCTTTCGCGGGAGCAGGGCGCCAATCTTGGGGCGCGGGGGCTGCCGTCCAGCGGACCGGACGGTGAAGCGCGAAGGCGACGAGCGGCGCCGCGCACAGGAAGTAGCTGGGCGCGAGCCATTGACCGATGGCAAGGACGATTCCGCTGACCGCGAGTACAGAGACCCAGGGCGAACGGACGAGAAGCGCGTCCGATCCCATGCGAACCTGGACCGTGCGCCGCTTTAGCAGAACTAGGATCGCGACCAGGAGCATAGGCCAGGCGATCGGGCGTTCGTCCGGCGTGCTGAGAGGACGAAAACCGGTTGGTGTCGGTGCGTCCGGCGCAGACACGGGCAGGTCAATCGCCCGTAGTGGCACGTCGAGGGGCAGGGGCCAGGCGGTCAAACGCGGAAGATGGATTCGCCGCCACTCGACGGTGGTTCCGTCGCGGTGCTCTGCAACCTGGAAGTCGACGCCAGGCGGTGTCTCGTGCAAATCACTCGGGACCGATGAGCCTTTGGGAGCCCGTATCTCGACCAGGACGTCATGCAGACCCGTCTCCCAGGCCGGCACCGACCAAACGACGCGCGCGAGGTCCGTTTCTTCGATGGCGCGAACGTCGGCTCGAATTCGGTACCGCATGAAGACACGGTATTCGCCTCTCCGCGGCGCTTCCCTCCGCGGAAACGAGAGGTGTATCCGGCCGTCTTCGAGAACCTCTGCCTCCGGGCGAAAAATCTCGCCTTCTTCCGAACGAAAGTAGGGAGGCCTATAGCGGTCGAGCTCCAGGCCGTCTCCCAGGTCGACGAGCTCGAGCTCGTGCAGCCAGCCGGCGTGAATCTCGACGTCCAGCCGAAGAAGCACGCTCAGCGTTGCGTCGCGCTCGACATCCACCGTGGCGCGCGCGCCTTTGACCACAGTACGGGTCCAGGCCTGCGCGGTGGAAGACGAACCAAGAACAGCCGCGAAGACACAAAAAAGGAGGCCTGAACCGAGGCTGGGGCGCATGGACCGAACCTACGGAATTCCTTCGGTCCCGTGAAATTTCCTACTGCATCCGGATCCAGGATGGCATGAACAACAGGACGAACAGAAAAAGGGTTAACCAGCCGACGAGCCTGCGCCGGGGCGAGAGCGGGGCGTCCTCGGTCGGCGGATGGCCGGGGCCGGTTGCGCGGGTGAGGAGCCATAGGACGACGGCCCAGACCAACCAATGACTGCCCGCAGTCGCGTCCGCGACGAGTGCGTCCCCGCGAAGTCCGTCGAGGTAGCTCGGGATGCCGTACGTCGCGCTCACGACGACGGCGAGCAACGGCAGCAGGCGAAGGACGTACTTGGAAACCTGGTTCTGACGTGGGCCGAGGAGGGCATATGCGATGTGGCCTCCGTCGAGCTGGCCGAAAGGAAGAAGGTTGATCATCGTCACGAGCAGCCCGGCCCAGCCGGCGAGCGCGGTAGGGCTCAGCATGATGTCGTACCCCTCGGGGATCGGACCTTGGAGCGCGTTCAGAAGGCCCAGGTAAAGGAGCGAACGGCCTTCGAGAACGTAGGGTCCCTCAGGAAGGGGCTGGACGGGCGAGGTGGCGAGGCCGTACGCGATCACGAGGAGCGCGACCGCCATGCCGGCGAGAGGGCCCGCGGCCCCGATGTCGAGCAGCGCATTTCGAGAGCGGATGCGTTCACGGATCTGGATCACCGCGCCCAAGGTCCCGAGCAGAAAGAACGGAACAGGGATGAAATAGGGCGGAGAGACGTCCACGTGATGGTACCTGCCCGCGAAGAAATGGCCGAACTCGTGCGCGAGCAAGATGGCCATGAGTGGGAAGGAAAACACCCAGCCGGCCCCGAGCTCTGCAAGCGAGCTGGGCGCTTGTCCAAGGACCATCCCAGCGCCGACGAACAAGGTGGAGGCAAAGGTCAGGGCAATCAGGGTCAGCGGCAGGGCCCAGTTCACGTTTCGCCTCTGCACGGCGTGCCTGTAGCATGTGCGTTGCGAAGCGCACGATCTGCTATTCTCTGGGGCGGATGGACCTCTACAGCGCGGCCAAGCGGCTCAACCGGCCGTTCGTCTTTACCGACGAACAATCCACGGGGGCTCTGACGATTTCCGACCATGGATTGATTGGTGACGGGTTCTCTGCCGCGCTCGTCCGGGCGGACGGCGCCATCGACTGGCTCTGTTTGCCGCGTTTCGACAGCCCGAGCGTCTTTGCCGCGTTGCTCGACGAGAAGAACGGCGGCTCCACCTCGGTCAGGCCCGTAGACTACCCCTTCGAGAGCCTTCAGCGCTACGACCCGGGCACCAACGTCCTCGAGACGCTGTTCCAAATCGATGGCCGCGGAACCCTTCGACTCACCGATTACATGCCCTGGACCGACGACCCGCGGTCCGCGATGCACGAGGTTCACCGGCGTGTGCAATGCGTGGAGGGCGAGGCGGTGGTCAAAGTCGTCTTCGATCCGCGGTTCGACTACGGTCGCGTCAGCACCACGTTTGAGATCGATGGGCGCTCCGCGCTAGCCAAAGGCACGACGGGAGAGCGTCTCCTAGCCGTTCTCGGCGGCGTCGGACAGTGGGAGCAGCGGCTCGAGGGCGGGGTGCAGGCCGTCTTTCGACTCAAGGCCGGTGAGCGTGGATGGATCGTCATTAGCTGGAACGCAGCGGAATCGGAGTCGATCCTGGCGTATCGCCCCTTCGATGCGCTTCGCAAGACCCGGCGTCGCTGGCGCGACTGGGCGCAGCAGCTCGAGTACGATGGCCCGTGGCGACACCACGTGACTCGATCGGCACTTCTTTTGAAGCTACTCATGTATGCGCCAACAGGGGGGATGGTCGCTGCGCCAACGACGTCGATCCCCGAATGGCTCGGCGGTGTTCGCAATTGGGACTATCGGTACACCTGGACGCGCGACACGGCCATGGCGGTTCGTGCAGCCAATTTGCTCGGCTGCAGGCGAGAAGCCCGCGAGTTTTTCCACTTCGTGCGAGATACGCTCGAACGCGATCGGGAGCTTCACATCATGTACGCGGTCGATGGCGGCCGAGTTCCCGACGAACGGACCCTCGAGCACTTCGCGGGATATCGCGGTTCGAAGCCTGTGCGCATCGGAAACGGCGCACGCGACCAGCTTCAGCTCGACACCGCCGGCGCGCTCATGGACGCGGCCTACGTGTACGAGCGCGGCGGCGGCTCACTCACGGCGCGCGGCTGGCGGCGGCTGCGCGCCGTGGTCGAGAACGTGGTCGCCATGTGGGCCGAGCCAGACCATGGCATCTGGGAGCCGCGCGCGGGCAAGCGGCACAATGTGCACTCGAAGCTCATGAGCTGGCTTGCGCTTCGGCGCGGGGCCGAGCTTGCGCCGTTGTTTGGTGACCAGTCCCTGCAGGTGCGATGGCAGCAAGTCGCCGATGGGCTCCACGCCGAGCTCTGCGCGCGCGGCCTGGACAAAACTGGAAAGCGGTTCGTTGCCGCCTACGATCACGAGCACCCCGACGCGTCCTTGCTCCTCTTGCCGATTCATGGCTTCCTGCCGCCGAGCGACGAGCGAATCCTCCGCACGGTCGAGTGGATTCAGCACAGCTTGGGAGCGGGGCCGTACCTGTACCGCTATCGCACCGACGACGGCGTCGGCGGGGAAGAAGGCGCATTCGTTCTTTGCGGCTTCTGGTTGGCTGAGGTCTTGGCGATGGCAGGTCGTATAGACGAAGCGCAGCGGGTTTTCGTTGCGCATGCGGAGGCCTCGAACCACTTGGGTCTGCTCGCCGAACAGATCGAGCCCGGAAGTCGGACGCTCCTCGGGAATTTCCCACAGGCTTTCAGTCACCTCGGCCTCATCAACGCGGCGGCCAGGATCGACTTGGCGCTGCGGCTGCGGGATGAAGGCTCCGCTCGCGTACCCGAGGTCGAGATCGGTCGCTAGGTGGGGAGCATGCCCAGTGGACATGAGTTGAAGCTTCGACGTGAAGTGGTGCTGCGGTTTGCCTCGTATGTGACGTTCCTAGGCCTCCTGACGGGTCTGGGCCTTTTCTT
>Ga0316197_10002444_pt1 | contig 13273 bp, 9 predicted proteins | sample OudBiesiAoxic_MG_FD_204939 | JGI IMG/M metagenome (GOLD analysis project Ga0316197, IMG submission 204939) | Coastal sediment microbial communities from Oude Bieten Haven, Netherlands - site A oxic | ecosystem: Environmental > Aquatic > Marine > Coastal > Sediment | place: Netherlands...
TGTGACACGTTGTCGATCTATCGGCCGTCGGAGGCCCGGTTCTACATCATCAATCAGCTTGGTCAGGACGGCGGCGGTTTGGGGGCGGCGGACTATTCGTTCTTGTTCGGCGATATGGGTGACAAGCCGGTGGTGGGTGATTGGGATGGTGACGGGGTTGATGAGATCGGCCTGCATCGTGAGTCGTCGGGGTTCTTCTACTACCGCAACACGTTGTCGACGGGGATCGCGCACGGGCAGTTCTATTTCGGTGATCCGGGTGATCGGTTTGTGGCGGGGGACTGGGGCATTGTGGACGGTGACGATACGCCGGGGTTGTTCCGCCCGTCGAACCAGGTGTTCTACTTCCGGCACGACTTGACGCAGGGCAACGCGGATTCCCAGTTCACGTGGACGGGTGCCGGTTCGGGTTGGCTCCCGGTAGCGGGCGACTTCAACCTCAACTGAGCGGAGTCCATCGGTTCGTCGACGGGTCGGTGTTCTTGGTCTCTCCCACCGCAGAGGGGGGAGACGCGGACGAGCTGATGCTCGGCCGCAGAGGGGGCCCCTGGGAGCTTGAAGCCTCGCGATGAGACCGCCCCGGCAACGGCCCACCGGGCCAGAAGAAGGCACAGTCGTCTCAGCTACGGAGCGGGAGTGCGATCAACGATCACGGCATCGAGGACACCGTCGAGGTCGATATCAGCGCACGATGGCGTTCCCGGCCCAGCGAGGTCGGTGGCGAGGGTGAAGCCGAACCCGTTCCAGACCCCGGCCCCCGTCGCCACCACGGTCGGATCGTCGAGCGTGGTATACCCGAATGCGACAGATCCATCGCACGCAGCGAGGGAACTGACGGGATGGGGCGGCCGGCGGGACATCCAGACGGGCGTCCAATCGGGTTCAAACACCCCGATGTGTGCACTCCTGCCGGATGCGTCGGTGGTGAGTGGTCGCGGATCCCAGTCGAGGCTGCGCATCGGATGACGAAACGAAACGAGGATCTCGTCAGTTCCGTCGCCGGTGATATCGCCGGCCGCGGCTGCGAGCGCGTCTCCGAACGGAAACCCGGCCGACGGCGCAGGAGGGGCCTCGACAGGAACGTCGCGGATGAGGCTCCACCAGTCGCCATCGACAAGCACAGCGTTGCCTTCGGGTATCTCCCACTCCACAAAGTGGACTCTCAGGTCGTCGTGGTGTTTGGAGCCGGTTCTCCACGCCATCGCGCCATCTCCGTCGACAAGCACCTCGAGGATCAATCCGTGGCTCGTCTCCGCGGTCTGCTGATCGAACAGGAAGTTACCGAGGCTGGTGGCGATCACCGTCTGTCGGACATCGTTCGCGCGAGACACCGAAATCGGCTGTGCAACGTGCGGGCCATGACCCCACACGATGTCGACCCCCCACGCGGCGAGGTCTTCCGCGACGGGCCCCAACTGTGGATCGACCTCGTGCCAGAACTCGAGTCCGCCATGAATACCGGCAACCACCACATCGGCGATGGCGCTGGCATCCCGCACGGCGATTTCGGCGCGGTCCGGATCCCACGACGCAACGCCGGACCCATCGCCCGCGGCGAGTCCATGTCGACTGACGTCGAACGCCAGAACGGCGACAGCCAGCCCCGACACGTCGATGAGGAGCGGCTCCCATGCCGCGGCGGCGTTCTCCCCGCCGCCGACCGTCCGCATCCCTGCGCCCGAGACCGCGTCGATCGTGTCGAGGATCGACGCAGGCCCAGCGTCTCCGGCATGGTTGTTCGCGATCCCGAGCACGTCGAAGCCGGCTGCGGAGACAATCGACGAGACGGCAGGGTCGGCTTCGAGGGCGTACGGGTTCGGCGAGGTATGGGGGCGATTGGTGAGCGGGGATTCCAGATTGGCGAACGCGAGATCCGCGCTGCGAACCACGCGCTCGACGTCGGCGAACAACCCCTGCGGGTCGGCCTCGGCGACCGGAGCGACCCGCCGCCCGAGCATGAGATCCCCTACGAACAGCAGACGTGCCGTCGACTCGTCGGGCTCCGCAATACGCGATTCGGAAGCGTGCGGCGCATCGGGAACGACCGGTGTGGCATCGGCCGCGCCCGAGCACGCCGACGTCAGCAGCAGGAGCCAGGCTGCGATCAGGGCAGTCGCTTTCACAGACCAAGCCCTGTCTGGACCCAGGTGGGTCTCGGCGGCTCCGTCCCCGCATCCAATATGTCCCACCACGCCTCATCGGTGAGGCGGCTTGTTCTCGGCTGCCAGAACTCGTAGTACGAGTAGACCGCGCCGGTCGCCACCTCGAAGCCGCCGGCGCCATCGGGAACGATCACGTGGATCCGGTCGAATCGTCCGGTGGCGACCTCGAGGACCTGGTTGCCCGCACCGAGGAAGATGTCCGCCACAACCGCGTCGTAGCGATCGAGTTCGTAGTCTCCGGCCATTTCGAGGATCAGGCCGAATCGATGTCCGACGCCGTCGAGGAAGTCTTGGTCAGCTGCCGAAATCGGTCGAGCGGCGAGCTCGTCCTCGGAAATCAACGCGATCCGGTCGATCATCGCGATGAGATAGTCGAGCAAACCAAAACTGGTTGTCGGGTCGCCCGCCGACCCCGGGAGGAGACCTCGCAACAGCATCTCATCTCGCAGCAGCTTCGCCATGTCCGCGATCCGATGGAATGCTTCCGGTTCGGCCTCTACGGCGTGACGCACGACCGGTGGGGTCTCCATCTCCCCCTCCGCGATGCCCTCCTTCGCGTAGAGGATCGTGTCGTGTTTCAGCTCGGTGTAGGAGCCGAACCCGGCCTGGTGGCTCTTTGCGGCCCAACTGCTGCTCCTCATGTACGGCGGGAACTCGTCCCCGTGGGGATCCCAGACGGGGGTGAGGCTGGCGAGCCAGGTGTCGTAGATGGTGGCGGACCAGGTCGCTGAATCGCGCGCTCCAACCTGAGAGCGGAGGGTCGCAACCGCCGCGGCATAGTCGGGGTAGGTGGAGGTGACGCCGGCTTCGACTTGCCGCGCAAGGGCCCAGTCGCTCCCCATCACCGCTGCGAAGTCGAGCGGGCTGACGGTGCCACGGAATGGCACGTTCGGTGCACTGAGCTGGTCGTAGACCCACGAGTCGAGAACGAACCGCACCCCCATCGTCCGCAGCGACGCATTCTGTGGGTCGATCTGGACCGGACGTGTCGCCACGAGCTCGTCGCCGATCGCGTTGACCGTTGCATTGCTCGCCAGGGCGAGCGGTGATCCCAGCCCGCCGGGAACAACAGCGGCGGCTGCCGTGGCGGCCTCCGGTGGCGTGTAGTCATCGGCGGCTCCGACGATGAACGCGGTAGGTTCATACACCGTGGCCCATCGACCCGCGAGCACCGGATCGGTGGTCAGGATCCGTGATGCAAGCAGACCGACCCGCAGAACGCCGGGTTCGTCAACCGGGAAGGCGAGGTTGCCGAGCATCGACATCGCCTTGAAGTAGCGCGTGAGTTCCGTCGTCCGGGTGTAGTGGCCGCGCGGGGTCATCTTCGAGTAGTCGACACAAGCGGGAGGGCACGACCCGCCGACGGTCGGGGAGGCCTGAAGGGCGGTATGGGTCTCGACGAGCGCAACTTCCTGTTGGGCCCGGGGGCCGATTGGCCCGACGCTGAGGCCGAGGACCGTCGCCGTGGCTTCGAAGTACTCCTCGACGCGTAGCGCGGCATCGGCGATCGGGGTCCCGGAGAGCTCGGTTGTCTGAGCCCGAGCGGCAGCGACCGCGCCGGTTAGCAACGCCTCCAACTCGGGAAGCAACTCGAGCTGCTCGACGTCGCGCAGCACCTTGTCGAATACCAGATGCCAGTGGTGATAGGCCGCATCCGTCGTGACGAACATCGGTCGTCCGCCGTAGGGATAGAGACCCTCATAGATCCAGGCCATGTGCGGTCTCGAACGGGTGGGATTGACGACGAACCCGTCGGAAGCAAGGCTCGATTGCAGGTCGGCGGGGACGTCGGATGCGTAGGCAACCCCGTTGAGTGATGTCGGCCACGCCGGTCCCGGATACAGCGGCCCGGGCAGCGGCTCTCCTCCGGCGAGGTGCGGCACACCGGCCACAGGGAGCCATCCAGGCCGTCCCCACACGGCACTGCTGTCGGCGTTGCCCTGGGTGTTTGTGTACCGGTAGTAGAAGGTGGTGTTGCCCGGTCGATACACCGCCGGGGTGTCGCTGCCGTCGCCGGTCCAGTCACCGGCGATCAGTCGGTCGCCTGGGTTTCCGAAGTAGAACTGGAAATCGGCGATGCCCTGGGTGTTGGTGTTTCGGAAGTAGAGATATCCGGTGGACTCGCGGTGCAGGCCGACGGTGTCCACGCTGTCGCCGTTGAAATCGCCGACGAATGGTTTGTCGCCGGGGTTCCCGAAGTAGTAGTGGTAGTCGGCGGCACCGAGCCCGCCGTTGTTCTCTCCGAGTTTGTTGACGATGTAGACCCGACCTTCGGTCTGGCGATAGATCGAGACCGTATCGCACCCATCACCGTTGAAGTCGCCGGCAATCGGGATGTCGCCGGGGTTCCCGAAGTAGAACTTGATATCGGCGATGCCCTGGGTGTTGGAGTTGCGGAGGTACACGTAGCCATCGGACTGGCGGTACAGGCCGGGTGTTGCGCTTCCGCTGCAATCCCAGTCACCCATCATCGGGTAGTCACCCGGGTTCCCGTAGTAGAACGACACGGCACCGTTGTCCGACTCCAGATACCAGATGCCGGTTGTCGGGTCGACAAGACCGACCCGCTCGTGGACAGTCGGGGCAGCGAGCGCGCTCGCCACCGTCTCAATGGCGGGTGATGACGCGGTTGCCTCCGGTGTGTCGGGAGACACACCGATGGACACGGTGAGAAGGGCGAGGATGGCGAAGAGAACCAAGGACTTGGGTGACCGCAGCATGGCAACACCTCCGTACATGCTTCCTTCGGACTAGCGCCGCGAGGGGGACGGCGGTAGGGGCTATCGGACGGATGTCTGCGCACGTCGAGCGGGCATCTTCGTCTCTCCCACCGCCAGGTGGGGGAGACGCGGCCGAGCTGATGCTCGGCCGCAGAGGGGGCTCTGGGAGCTTGAGTCTCCGAGATGAGGCCGCCGCCGGAACGGAGAACGAATGGCCGCACCCGTCCGTCCGACGCCCCAAAGGGGCTTTTTCCCCTGGCCGTCGCCGGAGATCAGGGAAGTGTTGGGGATGTCGGAGTCCAGCCGCGAGAGGAGGATCTCATGCGCAGGTTGCTGGCCGTCCTAGCCGTGGCGTTCGTGTTGTTCGCCGGATTGGCAACCGCTCCGGAGGAAGCGGATGCCGTGATGCCGGGGGACGTCGGCAGGATCGTGTTCTGGTCCAATCGCGACAACCTCGAAGGCGAGCTGTACACGCGGGACTTCAGCGGTGGACCATGGTTGCGGCTCACCACGAACACCGCGTTCGAGACCGAGCCCGCGTGGTCTCCCGACGGGAACGAGATCGCATACGCCTCGGATGTCGCCGGCACAAACGACATATGGGTCGCGAGCAACATCGGCGGCAAGCAGACGAACCTCACCAATGACGCATCCGACGCCTACGGACCTGCGTGGTCTCCCGATGGATCCCAGATTGTCTATGCGAGCACCGGAGTACCTCTCAACCTGGACATCTGGGTGATGAGCGCAGACGGGTCCGCCAAGATCAACTTGACCCCCATGGCCAGTTCGAGCTTCGAGTTCGACCCCGAATGGTCGCCGGACGGGACGAAGATCGCCTTTACCTCGGACAGGGGCGGCTCCGAGGACATCTACACGATGAGCCCCAAGGGCACCGGCATCATCAACCTGACGAAGAGCGCGTTGTCGAGCGACAGCCAACCCACGTGGTCACCCGACGGGAAACAGATAGCGTTTGTGTCCGACCGGGGAGGTACTGCCAGTCGCTTGTACGTGATGAACGCCGACGGATCAAACGTCCACCCATTGACGGACGGCACCATCATCGCGTCGGCGCCGTCGTGGTCTCCGGACGGTCACCACATCCTGTTCGCGGCAATGGAGGGTCACCTGAGTGATCTTGTCGCGGTCGATCCAGACGGTTCGAAACTGCGTCGCGTCACCGATGATCCGGGAACGGAGTTGTGGAGTGCCTGGGAGTCGGTGAATCGGGTTCCGATCGCGGTCGACGACGGTCTGTTCTACGTCGAAACGGGCGGGCGGCTCATCGGGACATCGGTGGTGGACAACGACTCCGATCCCGACGGGGAGTCGTTCGAGGCCGTCCTGGTTGTTCCTCCCAGCCACGCTTCGCTGTTCAGCCTCCGGCCGGACGGGGTGTTCGCATACGAACATGACGGCTCGCCCCGTGGTGTCGATTCGTTCGAGTATCGGACCGTCGACGCCAGAGGCGGCGTGTCGAACAGCGCCACGGTGACGATCCAAGTTGGCTTGCCCGATACGGTCGGGCTGGTGGATCCCACGACCGGCGTGTGGCATCTCCGCGACCGCGCCGGGGAAGCTACCTCGTTCTACTACGGCAATCCGGGGGACTACCCGTTCATGGGGGACTGGGATTGTGACGGGATCGACACGCCGGGGTTGTATCGCCAGTCGGACGGGTTTGTGTACCTCCGCGATGCTAATACGCAAGGAATCGCCGACTTGACGTTCTACTTCGGGAACCCCGGAGATGTGCCGATTGCCGGCGATTTCAACGGCGACCGCTGCGACACGGTCTCGATCTATCGGCCATCGGAAGCGCGGTTCTACATCATCAACGATTTGGGTGCAGACGGCGGAGGATTGGGTGCAGCGGACTACTCCTTCCTGTTCGGTGACGTGGGCGATAAACCGGTGGTCGGGGATTGGGACCGCGAAGGTATGGATGAGATCGGCCTGCACCGTGAGTCGACAGGCTTCTTCTACTACCGCAACAGCTTGACGACCGGGATCGCAGACGGTCAGTTCTACTTCGGCGATCCGGGCGACCGGTTCGTTGCGGGCGATTGGGACGGTATCGATAGAAGGCAAACGCCGGGTCTGTTCCGCCCTTCGGATCTGACGTTCTACTTCCGCAATTCGATGACGCAGGGCATCGCTGATGAACAGTTCACCTGGGCCGGCGCCGGCACAAGTTGGATCCCCGTATCCGGCAACTTCGCCCTCAACTGAATCCAGCGATTCGTCGGCCGGTCGGTGTTTTGGTCTCTCCCACCGAAGGTGGGGGAGACGCGGCCGAGCTGATGCTCGGTCGCAGAGGGGGCTTTGCGAGCTTGAAGCCTCGCGATCCCACAAGTTCGTGCCGGTTTCCACCGGACCCTCAAGGCCGATGCGTCGCCGCTACCCATGGCGAGGACACGATTCGGCGATCAGTTCATGTGGCCGGAGACCGGCAGCCAGGTCGCGTCGTTCGTGATCGGGATGTATTCGTTGTCGGCGACACCTTGCGTGTTCGTGTACCGCATGTACGTGGTGGTGTTCGACGGACGGAACAGCGCCGGACTGAACACTCCGTCGGCAGTCCAGTCCCCGGCGATGAGCCGGTCGCCCGGATCACCGAAGTAGAACTGGCTGTCCGCGTTGCCTTGTGAATGGCTGTTCCGGAAGTACACCAGTCCGGTTGACTCGCGGTGCAGCCCGACGGTCTCGATGCCATCGCCGTCGAAGTCGCCGACAAACGGTTTGTCGCCCGGATTGCCAAACACGTAGTCCAGGTCTGCAGCACCAAGCCCGCCGTCGTTGGCGCCAAGTGCGTTGATGATATAGAACCGCTGGTTCGACGGCCGGTAGATCGACACGGTATCGCAACCGTCCCCGTTGAAGTCACCGGCGATCGGGACATCTCCAGGGTTCCCGAAGAAGAACTTGATATCTGCGACCCCCTGCGTGTTGGAGTTGCGCAGGTAGACGTATCCGTCGGACTGGCGATACAGGCCGGGTGTCTCGCTCCCGTTGCAGTCCCAGTCACCCAGGAACGGGTAATCGCCGGGGTTGCCGTAGTAGAACGACGTGTCGAGGATTCCGGCCACGTCGTAGAGGTGCCACTTCCCGTTTGCCGGATCCACGAGTCCCGTCGTGTGTTTCGCCGTCAGTTGTCGGAAGATCGGCTGCCAGTCGTATCCGCCCTCGGAGCGCGGGTATACCTCCCACTCCCACTTGGGCAGCACCATCGAGGCGCCGCCAGTCGACGGCACGACGTTCGGGCCTCCGTACCCCGAGTAGAGGATGAGCGCACCGTTCGGAGACCACTCGGGGTCACTGCCGTCTTCCGCCAGCTGGGTCGCCCCTGACCCGTCGGCGTTCATCACCCATACGCCGCTCTGTCCGGTTGGGTCGGTGCCGGTGAAGGCGATCTTGGTGGCGTCCGGTGACCACGCAGGGTGCCGGGCCTGGACGAATTGGGCGTTCGGCGACGTGAGGGTGTCCAAGATGCCGCCGCCGGGGGTGACTACGACGATTTGCCACGAGTCGTCCGGCGAGAGTTGGCGGGCCACGGCGATCCGGCCACCAGCCGGCGACCAGTCCGGGTCCGCGACGTTGTCGGGGAGCAGTTGGGTGAGCGCGGTCCCGTTGATCGTGATCTTCCAGAGGCTGTTACCGGGGTTGTTGCTCATTGTGAACGCGAGCCAGTACTCACTTGGTGACCATGTGGGCTTTCCGGCACCCCTGTCGTCCGTGAAGATTTCCCTGACTCCGGTTCCGTCCGCATTCACCACGCCGAGGCCGGAATTGTCGGGTCCAATGAAGCCCTTGAAGAAGCTGAACGCGAGCTGCTGGCCGCTTGGTGACCAGGAAGCCCCACCTTCCGCCCAATGACTTCCCCCGATGGCCTCTCGGTTCGATCCGTCGGGGTCCACCGTACCGAGGGTGTTCCTGCTCATCTGGAACGACACGTCGTACGCAATCTTGCCGTTCCCCTCCTCCGCGACGTATGCCGCCGCTTCCGGGGCAGCGGCAGAACTGACGATGACGAGGGTTGCGGCGACGAGGAGTGTGGCCATCGCGGCGGTGAGCCAAGGCCGACCTTGACCACCGTTGAGATGTCTGGGCTTCGGCGTTGGGGGTGTTGACGGGGTCTTGTCTCGGATGGCGACGGTCACGACTCCGGTCACGGTCGATCCTCCTGCGTAGGTGTCGCCTCCCAATCGTTCCGCCCCGTTGTGATGCGAGCGTATCGCCCGATCACCACTCCGAGAAGTCCTTTGTATAACAAGGTATCCCGGGTTCCTTCCTCTTCCTCCGGTCCTCTTCCTCCCCTTGAGCCTCAATCCACGGTTTTTCAGGTGGAGAATCGGCGGATTTCCCAGGCGTCCGACGGATTCTTCCACCGCTCGTGCAGCCATAATCTCGGTGTAGCCGCGGAACCACGGGAGACCTTCTCTACCAAGGGCTCGGGACAAATTCGGATCCACGACTCCGTGGATTGAGGCTGAGGGGGAATCTGCCTGTCAGAGGAGAGAGGCGCCCCCCGCCACTGCGCCTCTCTCGAATCGGGTGGTCGGCTCAGATGTAGCCGAGTTCGGTCCCAACCCCGGTGTACGACGTCATGTTCTTCATCAGCTTGCCGCCCGTGACCACAACTTCAAGGTCGAAATCGGCGACTGTGAACATGGCCCTGTTGACGATCTCGCGCACATCCTCCACTTCGAGGATCTCGTATGCCTCCGAGATGCCCCCGGTCTTCAGGATCATCATCCCGCCGCCGGAGAGGTGATGGAACACTTCGGGCTCCGAGCACTTTCCGTCGGCTGCGAGTTTCCCGAAGATGGTCAACGCATCAGCGAAGACCCCCATCCCTTGTGCCTCACGGCCGGGAATCGGGACGGCGTAGCTGATGATGATGGCTGCGTTCCACGTCATATCTTGCCTCCTTTCGCTCGTGGAAAGGCTTCCCCACCATTGCTAGCAGATGCAATGCCCGCGTGGGCAACCTATTGATCCACGCTCGCAGACACGGGTTCGCTGGAGGGATTCCGGAGCGGGGCTGGTCAGTCGCGGCGCGCCTGCACCACAATCCGTAATTCTGGACCGGGAACGAGACGCCGGTCGCCTACCACTCCGAGAACGGGTGCGCGATCAGGTTCGAGTTGAAGTAGCGCGGGTCGTTGGTGACTTCCGCTCCGGACCAGTCGGGCAGGGCGATCTCCTGCGCTTCGTCCTCGAGCTCCACCTCAGCAACGATGAGGCCCTCGTTGACGCCGGCGAACTCGTCGATCTCCCAGGTGAGATCGCCGGCCTCGATCTCATGGCGCGTCTTCTCGATCAGCGGCTGCTCGCAGAGTTCGTCGAGCATCTGATCGGCGTCGGCCCGCGGGATCTCATACTCGAATTCGCTGCGGACGGCTCCCACGGTGATGCCCTTGATGGTCAGATACCCGCGGTCCCCCGCGACGCGTACTCGCACCGTGCGCTCCTTGACCGTTGAGAGATATCCCTGACGGAACAACGTCCCGACGGCGAGAGAGCGCCAGGCATCACCAACGACGAGGTACTTGCGTTCGATCTCCTTGGCCACGTTGTTCTCCTCCGGGCGTTGCCGCTAGGGGCCTTCCCACCCGATTGTCCGCTTGATAGCTGCGGGGTAGTTGATGTTCTCGTACGCGTCCAGACCGGTCAGTTGCCGGGCATCTCGCAGCGCCTCGAGGTCGGTCGATTCGACGGCTGCCGTCTGAGTGTCCGAACCTGCGATCGACACATAGGCGAACTCGGTGATACAACCCCTCACGGTCGAGATCTGTCGCTGCTTCACAACTTCCACCGCCTCCAACTCGTCATGACGCTTCACGATGTCATGGATGAAGTGCTCATAGGAGTATTCGTCCCGATCGAGGTTCGGAGCGAACTCGCCGAGGATCCGGAAGAAGTCGTTACGGAGCACGGAGGCCGCTATCGGGAAGCTCGTCTTCAGCTGCGGTTCCCACTGCTCGAACCCATCTCGGCTCGCGATGAGGACCTTGACGTCGAGGAGGTCCCCGCGCACCTTGGGATTGGCGTCGGTCGTCGCGGCGGAGACGACGTAGGTCTCGACACTCTCACGTGTCTCATACGGTTCGGCAAGAGCCGAGATGCGGTCCCGTACGTTGGTGAGATCGTCGGCCCACGCCCGAAACTCGAATCGGGGTTGAATCGGGTTCATCGCGTCACAAGCCTCTTCGGGAAACGGGGTCGAACGCCCGCTCAGAATCTACACACCGTCGGAACACTCAGGGCGGGGAGGTTCGGCCGAGGTCGTTGGCGTCGCCTCGAATCACCATTGGCCCTCGGCGACGCCGTCTACGCTGGGCGGCGAGCAGCACATGGAGGCACTGTGACGAATGAGTGGACGATCAACTACCTGCCGACAGATGGCGGACGTCTCACGGGGAAGCTGAAGGTTGGGGACCAAGAAGTGCGCTTTGTCACGCTCTATGACTCGTCAAACAAGGAGATCCTCAAGGGCATCACCGGATCCATTGGCTCGTTCGCGGCTTCCGGTGGCCATGTGGCGTACGTTCACAACACCGACACCGACTTTGAGCTTGTCCTCCCTCGAGCTGAGATCGCATCTGCCGTTGCGGCGAAGAAGGGGATGATGAAACGAGTGCTGATCACGATGTCGGACGGGGGTGAGTTCTTGTTCGACTACGGCATGCTCTCGACGAAGAAGCTGGTCGCTGCTCTCAACAGCTAGGCGACTGGTTCCTGTCGAATCGAGCGTCCCGTTACCCGCACCCCTCGTGGGTTGAAGCTGCAGTGCGCGCTCTTCGTGTGCCCGTCGAGCGGACTCGAGCCGGTCGCTTCCGCTCACTTTCCGGCCCACCCAAGGCTTTGACCCGATCATTGAGACATCGATGATCTGAGCGGACTTGTGGGCCGGTTGCAGGTCGTAATCTGGTGCCAGTGTGGCCGCGCCGGTTCGGCCGCCAGGTGGCAGGTCGGGGTGAAGTGAGTCGAAACGAGTACCTCCGTCACATTGTGTTGAGAGTTGCCGTCACGATGCTGATGGCATCGTTCCTCCTGTACGCGTTGACGCATGTGATCCCGGGTGATCCGGTCCGAGCGTTGTTCGGTTTCCGGCCGCCACCGCCCGAGGTGCTCGCCGAGTTACGTGGGCAATACGGTCTCGACGATCCCTTCTACATCCAGTACGTCAAGTTCCTCGGAAACGCGTCTCGGCTTGATTTCGGGTTCAGCACCAGCGGCGCAACAGTGCGTGAGATCATTGTGACCGGTCTGCCGATATCGCTGCGCCTCGTCGGTCTCGCGATGCTGATCCAGATCGTCTGCGGCATCGGGCTCGGCCTGTTGGCTGCTCTTACCCGGAGTCGTGTCGTGCGGGGGCTCATCAGTGCCGCGACGCTCGTGCTCATCGCGATTCCGGTGATGGTGATTGCGTTCGCCCTGCAGACATACATCGGGTTCGACTTCCGCCTTCTCCCGATCAGCGGGGTAGCGCAGGGTTGGACCAGCTTCATCCTTCCTGCCGTGGCGCTCGCCGCCGGTGCAACGGCATACACGATCCGGCTGACCGCTGGCGAAGTGCGCTCGACGATGTCCAGTCCGTTCGTCAAGACGGCGGAGGGCAAGGGCCTGTCGCATCGTCGCATCATCGGCGTCCATGTGCTCCGACCGTCGCTCCTGCCCATCATCACGCTCATCGCCGCAACGGCGGCGCAGATCATCGGAGGTCTCATCATCGCCGAGGTGATCTTCGAGATTCCGGGAATCGGGTCAGCCGTCGTTGACGCGATCCGAGCCAAAGACCACAACGTGATCGTGGCGATCCTTGCACTCGCCGTTCTATTCGCCATCGCCGTCACGGCCGCGGTCGACCTGCTCCACGCGGTGATCGATCCCCGGCTGGACGAACCAACCAATCCAAGTATCGGTTAGGTGCCTCCCGCTCTCCCGACCCCTTCATCTGGCTCGTGATCGAGCGCATCGGGCCGTCAGATGTCGAGTTTGGCCAGGACCGCGTTGACGGTTTGAGAGCTTGCCATCACGAAGAAGTGAGCCGACGGGGCCCCGGATTCGAGGAGCTCGCGGGTCTGTTCGACGGCCCAGGCGACGCCGACGTCACGGGTGTGATCGGGGGAGGCCTTGATCTCATCCGCCAATGCAGCGGGGATGTCGCAATGGAAGGTGCGCGGGATCGACTCGAGTTGGCGCGGACTGGTGAGGATCCGCAGTCCGGGAATGATCGGAACGTCGATGCCCTGCTTGCGGCACTCGTCGACGAACGTGAAGTAGTGGCGGTTGTCGAAGAACATCTGAGTGACGATGTACTCCGCGCCGGCGTCGACCTTCTCCTTCACCCGGGCGACATCGGCTGAAAGGGTGGGGGCGTCG
>Ga0316197_10002445_pt1 | contig 13273 bp, 12 predicted proteins | sample OudBiesiAoxic_MG_FD_204939 | JGI IMG/M metagenome (GOLD analysis project Ga0316197, IMG submission 204939) | Coastal sediment microbial communities from Oude Bieten Haven, Netherlands - site A oxic | ecosystem: Environmental > Aquatic > Marine > Coastal > Sediment | place: Netherlands...
AAGACTTTGATCTGGGCTGGAGAGCGGATCGCGATCTGTGGATTCCCCTGGTGACTCGTGACTTTGCCGCGCGCCTCGACCAGTTTCCCCTGGTAGAGCTCGGCCGGCCCGCTGCCATCAAATTTCCCCACGTCGTCCTTGAGACAGATGATCTTGAAGCCGTTGGAAAAATTCAGGAACTGGTGACCGCTGCCAGAGGTCGATGTCCCCGCCACCTTGCCGAACACGATGACCTCCTTCCCCACCCGGGAGCGGATTTTTCCAATCTCGGCAACGCTGATCCTCTCCGCGCTAGCCTGCTCGGAAGCCTTGGGCTTGGACTCCCCCTGCTTCCCCTCCTTCGCACAGGAGGCGAGCGCGCCGAACCAGAGCAGCCCGAGGATCAGGAGCAGACAGTTGGAAGATCTCATTCTCATGGGAGGTGGCTGGCGCGAGGGGCAGGATTGCCCCGGAACTAGCCAAAGATGATGCTCTGGACGCCGTGGACATGCGAGGAGAAACTTGCGGCGAATCGAGCTTGTCCTCGGGCGAGCCATCCGCTATTCCTCAGGTCGAGCCTATTCCCAACCATTCCCATGAAAACCACCCTACTGGCAACCGCCTCCCTAGCCATGCTCTGCCTCCTGGCCGAGGCTGACCACCATCAGATGAGCATTTCAGATCAACCATTCGGCAAGACCGAGGACGGCACCGAGGTGCAGCTCTACACCCTCACCAACGAGACGGGCATGAGCGTCTCGATCACCAACTACGGCGGCATTGTCACCTCGATCATCGTGCCGGACCGTGACGGCAAAGCGGGTGACGTCGTCTGCGGGTATGAGAAGGTCGAGGATTACATCGCTGGCAGCCCCTACTTTGGCTGCATCACCGGTCGCTACGCCAACCGCATCGCAAAAGGAAAGTTCACGCTCGACGGGAAGGAATACACGCTTGCGACCAACAACGACCCCAACCACCTCCATGGCGGAGACGTCGGGTTCGACAAGAAGGTGTGGGAGGCGACCTCCCTCAAAGATGCCAACTCCGTCCAACTGATCTTGAACTACTCCAGCCCTGACGGCGAGGAGGGCTACCCGGGCAAACTCGATTGCAAGGTCACCTACCGCCTGCCGAAGAACGAGAATGCGCTGCACATCGACTACCAGGCCAGCACCGATAAGGCGACCCCCATCAACCTTACCAACCACTCCTACTTCAACCTCGCCGGCCATGGCAGCGGCACCCACCTCGACCACGAGATCGCGATCAATGCTGAGCGCTACACTCCGACCGACTCGACGAACATCCCGACTGGCGAGCTCGCCCCGGTCAAAGGCACCCCCTTCGATTTTACGACCTCACACAAAATCGGTGAGCGCATCGATGCCGATCACGAACAGCTCAAATTCGGCCTCGGCTACGACCACAACTGGGTGATCAACCAGTCGGAGCCGGGTCAGCTGACGCTCGCAGCCTACGTCTACGAACCGACTACCGGCCGCGTGCTCGAGACCCACACCACCGAGCCCGGGATCCAGTTCTACACCGGCAATTTCCTCGACGGTAGCAATGTCGGCAAAGGGGGGAAAGTCTACAAGCACCGCTACGCCTTCTGCCTAGAGACCCAACACTACCCGGACTCGCCAAACCAGAAGGACTTCCCATCCTGCATCCTCCGGCCAGGAGAAAAGTATTCCCACACCTGCATTTACAAGTTCAGCACGAAGTAGGCGACGTGTAGGGATCCATGACGCAACGAACCTACCTCATCACCGGTGCCAGCAAGGGCATCGGCCTGGCAACCGCAAAGCAGCTCGCAGCCGCAGGACACCAGATCGTCGGCCTCGCGCGCACCGAACCCGAAGGCGGCTTCCCCGGCGAGTTCTTCCAGATCGACCTGTCCGACCGCAAGCGGAGTGGAGAGGTCATCTCCCAGGCCGCCCGCCAGTTCGAGATCGACGGCATCCTCAACAATGTCGGCCTGGTGAATCCGGCACCACTCGAGGACATCACGCTCGAGGACTTCGATGCGGTGATCGACGTCAACCTGCGCTGCGCCATCCAGACCACCCAGGCGGCGCTGCCCAACATGAAGGCCAAGGGCTGGGGCCGGATTGTCAATACCTCGTCACTGGTCACGGTCGGGGTCCCGTTCCGCACCAGCTACGCGGCGGCCAAATCCGGGCTGATCAGCTTCACCCGCAGCTGGGCGCTCGAACTGGCCCAGCACGGGATCACTGTAAACGCGGTCGCTCCCGGCCCGGTCGCCACGGAGCTGTTCAACACCAATAACCCGCCCGGAAGCGAGAGCCGCCAGCGCTACATCGACGGTATCCCGATGAAACGCACCGGCACACCTGAGGAACTTGCCGCCGCCAACTGCTTCCTCCTCGGGGAGGACAGCGCCTTCATCACCGGGCAGACGCTCTACGTCGATGGCGGCTCCAGCATCGGCCACGCGCCTGTCTAGTGGGCTGGCTCCGGCGATTGGCTAGCTCAGCCGAGCCTCTTGCGCATCCTCTGGTGCGGGATCCCAACTTCCATAAAGCTCTCCCCCACCCGCTCGTAGCCCAGTGCCTCGTAGAACCCGACCACCGGTTCGCGCGAGTGCAGGAAGATCTCATCGCCACACTCTGCCCACACCAGCGCCTCGGCGAATTTGACAAGATCCCGGCCGACCCCATGCCCCTGCCGCTTTTTGGGCACCGCAACCTGCCGCATCTGCACCAGCCCATCACCCGCCGCCCTCAGCAGTAGCGTCCCCACGATCTCGCCTCTCTCGATCGCAACGATGTGGACATCGCTAGACTCAGCTGCGATGTCCTCCTCGGAATAATCTAGCCCGAGCGGAGCCCGGAGGATTCCATCACGCATCAGCAGTGCCTGCCAGTAGGCGTCCGAATCGTGCTCGATCGTCGAAATCTTAATCTTCGACTTCATCCCGACTCAGGCATGAAGCTTGGCATTACGATGCCCCCGAACCCCTCGAATTTCCCCAACACTTGGCAAAAATGCATCTCGCAGTTCCTGGCGCCCCACGAGTAGGCGGTGCGGACTAGGTCAGCAGCCTCGACGGGGACGAGAAACACCGGCGCCCTGCCGCGGTGCGCATCCAGCTCCGCATGCAGGAGCGCGGCAGCATCTGCCTGCGAGCGCATCACCCCGGGCCCGAGCATGTTGCTCCCAGGGTGGTTTACAGAACAGAGGAAGCCGTCGATCGAACCGGCCGCGTTTTCGATCACCGAGGCGTGCCAGATCCCTGCCTCGTTCTCCATAAAGTGCCGGAAGTCGTTCTCGCGCCTGATGTGGCTCAGCTCCATCTCCAGATCGGCCATTGCTCTCGCATCCTCAGGGGCGGCCGCCCTGACCCGCTCCCGCCCCGGGGGAGGTGGAGCCTCGATCCCCCCTGCCGGGACCGGCAGGAACATGTCCTGGAACGCTGCCCGCGGGACGAAGCCATGCCGTGTGTAGAGGGAGAACGAATCCAGATTCATCGCAGACGAGACCAGCCGCACCGGCTTCCCTTCCGCCTCAGCCGCCGAGATGATCTCGCGCAGCAGGATCCCGGCCACCCCCTGCCCATAGAATTTCGGGTGCACGTTCATGATGCCTAGTGAGAAGTGGGTCTCGCGGGGATGCACGAAGCACGAACCCGCCATCCGCCCCGAACTCGCGCACTCAGCGATCAAGCAGCCCCCTGGATCCAGCGCCTCATAGACCTCCGGAAAGACGCGTGCCGCAGAGGGATCGCCATTAAAGACGTTTTTCGAAAAATGCTTCGAATACCACGTGTTCGTCGAGTCGAAGATCAGGCTGGCGACCTCATCCCACTCGTCAGATCTCAAGCGGCGCAGATTGATGTCAGAGTCCTTCATGATTTGGAGACTTTCTCATAGCACATCCTGCAGGCCTGAGACACGGAGATATTTCTCTCTGTAGGCTGCAACCGGAGCCTACAGATGCCGCCAGCACTCCAAAAATCCCGGAGCAAAGTCCTGCGGGCGGGCGGCGACCCACTCCCTGATCAGCTCCTGGGGGAAAAAGAGCCCACCCTCGATCTCGCTGCAGGGAAACGAGAACGGGCCGCCATGCTCACACTTGAATAGCTCCACGAATTCCCAGCCAGTCTCCTCGCTCGCGGAAATCTCGGCCAACTTCTCCACCTCGGCGACCACCCCGAGTTCCTCTTCCAATTCACGCACGGCACAGTCGGCGTAACTCTCTCCAAGGTCGAGGTGCCCGGCCGCGCTCGAGTCCCACAGGCCAGGGCAGGCATCTTTCAAAATCGAACGCTTCTGCACAAAAAGATCGCCGCGCTTGTTGAGGGCAAACACATGTACCGCCCGGTGCCGCATCCCTTCGGCGTGCACGACGGCGCGCCGCTCCCGCCCGATCACGACATTCTGCTCATCCACCAGATCGAACATCTCGTCCCCACTCTGCGGGTTGTCCTTGAGCGGATGGGGGTCCAGCAGGCGTGCGAGCGCTACCCAATCCTCCACCGCTACCTGCTCCGCCCGGACGCTCGTCTCCCAGCCGAATTCCTCACACACGTCCCCCCAGCTCAAATCGCCAGTATCCAGGAGCTTCTTCATCTGTTTGCGCCGCTGCGAGAACCCCTGCCTGACAACCCGATCAAAAATCCGTGCATCGAATGGCGGCAGCTCACCCGGCTCACGCTTCTGGAAATGTACGATCGCCGAATCGATCGTCGGCGCGGGGTGGAAGTATTCCGGCGGGAGTTCGCGGATGATCTGCGGCCGCCATCCAGCCTGCACGCGTACGCTGTTCTTCCCATACGCCCGCGACCCCGGCCCGATGCAGATCCTCTCGGCGACCTCCTTCTGCAACATCAACACCGCCTCACAGATTGGCGTCGGATGGAGGTGGGGTAGAAAATTGCGGATGATCTCGCCGCCACATGAATAGGGCAGATTCCCGATCAGCTTCACCGGTCCGTCGACGAAGAAGCGCCGCAGGTCGAGCCCGACCGCGTCCGCCTTGATCACCTCGACATCCTCGCGATCCGCAAATCTGCCCGCCAGGTAGTGCGCCAGCCGGCCGTCCACCTCCACGAGATAGAGCTTCTTCACCCGACCGGCCAGGTGTTCGGTCAGCGCGCCCATCCCCGGCCCGACCTCGATCACCACGTCCTCGATCGAGGGCTGCAGCTGATCGACGATCCATGCCGAAACACTCGGATCGGTCAAAAAGTTCTGCCCCAGCGCCTTGCTCGGCGTGATCGACAGCTTGCGTAGACTATTTTCGAGTTCTGAGATAGCGGTGAGTTCAGATTGAAAGCGCGCCACACTCGCCGTAAGGAGGAGTTGAAACAAGCACTTCATTGACCCCGGCAAACAAAATCACGATCGGTCGACTCCTGTCGATCCCGGTCTTCATCTACCTGGCGGTGCGCTATGCCAACACCGTCGCTGCCGGCGCGCCAGAGCCGGTTTTCCGCTGGTCGGCCGTCCTGCTCTTCACCATTGCGGCTGTCAGCGACTTTTTTGATGGCTACCTGGCCCGGCGGAGCAACCAGAAGAGCCGCCTCGGTGCGGCGCTCGACCCGATCGCTGACAAGCTCCTCATCACCTCAGCACTCGTCACGCTCAGCCTGGTCAACTGGGGGCAGCAGTTCCCGCTCTGGTTCATGTGGCTCAACATCGCCCGCGACCTCGCGCTGCTCACCGCCTGGTGCACGATGCTGGCCGTCCTCGGCAAGGCCGACATCGCCCCGCACTGGACCGGGAAGGCGTGCACGACGATGCTCTTCGTCTGCATCGGCTGGATCATGTTCGACTTCCCATTCTTGCCGCCCGTGATCTTTCCGGTGGCGCTGACCTGCATCTTCCTCTTTACTTCGACCTACCTCCATTTCCGCGAGGGGTTCCGCCAATCCCATGAGCTCGGCTACCGACACCACAGCAAGCAGTAAAGAACGCACGGTCGCCATTGTCGGGCGCCCGAACGTTGGCAAGTCCGCGCTCTTCAACCGCCTCGCCGGCCGCCGCATCGCCATCGTCCACGACGAGCCAGGTGTCACACGCGACCGCATCCAGTCCGAGTGCACGCTGGGCAGCGCCCCGTTCACCATCATCGACACCGGCGGGATCGGCATGGCGACCGATGACGACTTCGGCGCGGAAATCCGGATCGAGGCCGACATTGCGATGGCGGCCTCCGACGTGATCATCTTCGTCGTCGATGCCACCGATGGACTGACCGGCGACGACATCGACCTGGCGAAGCAGTTGCGCAAGACCCACGTTCCGATCGTCGTCGTCGCGAACAAGGTCGATTCTGAGGGGCACGTGCAGCTTGCCGACGATTTCACGCAGATGGGATTCGCTGATACGATTGCAGTCAGCGCCACCCACGGGCGCGGAATCGATGAGCTAGTCCAGGCTGTCGAACGTCTCCTCCCGGAGCCGGGCGAGATGCGCCCGGAGAAACCACGCCGCCCGATCCGATTGGCCCTGCTCGGTCGACCGAATGTCGGCAAGTCGTCGTTGATCAATGCACTGCTCGATGACAAGCGCACCATCGTCAGCGATGTTGCCGGAACCACACGCGACGCCGTCGACGTCCCGTTCTCCCACGGGGGGCTCGACTACGTCTTTATCGACACCGCCGGTATCCGCTCGCGGAACAAGCGCGACACCTCCGTCGAGGTGTTTAGCTCGATGCGCAGCGAGCGCAGTATCCGCCGCGCCGATCTGTGCGCGCTGGTCATCGACTGCTCGGTCGGCGTCACCGTCCAGGACCGGAAGATAGCCAGGCTTATCCTCAAGGAGAAGAAGCCGTGCATCATCGTGCTCAACAAATACGATCTGTTCCATCCCGGCGCACCGAAGAGCGACCGCCTGGAGATGCTCAAGGAGGAGATGGCCGAAGATCTGCAGGTCCTCCACTACGCCCCGATTCTCGCCGCCTCAGCCCTCAAAGGGCAATTCGTGAAGCGCATCTTCATGGCCGTCGATGATGTGCGCAAGGCTGCTGCTGAGGGGCTCACTACCGGGCGCCTCAACACGCTGCTGCAACAGGCAATCGATCGCAACCCTCCGCCCTCGCGGAAGAACAAGCGCCTGAAACTGCTCTACGCCACCATGGCGAAAACCCGCGATGACGAAGAGCGTCCCATCCCGGTCGCCGAGTTCATCCTCTTCGTCAATCGCGGTGCCCTGTTGGAGAATAGCTACTCCCGCTACCTCGAGAGCAAGATCCGCAGCGAGTGCCCGTACGTCGGGCTCCCGGTGAACTTCGCCATCCGCGACCGTGAGAAACTCAAGGATCGCAAACGCGGTTAGGGCGCCCCCCGGAGCAACCAGCGCCCTAGGATCTAGCCCCAGCCCGCCGCGGCATCACTCACTCTGGCGCCGGCGACCTACCACACCTGCTACTCTTTCCCGGCCGCCTCGGCAGCCGCCTTTTTCGCGGCAGCCCTTGCCTCGCGATCCTTCACCCGCTTGCTCTTGCCTCGCGAGAGCTTGTTGAGTTTTAGCAAGATCTCACGCTGGTCGCGGGTCACCAACTTGCCGTCCTTGTCCAACAGCAAGACGGCTGGGATGCTGCCGGCGTAACCATTGGTCAGCAACGTGGTGAGCGGCTCCCCATACTCCAACTTCCCAATCGGGGTCTTCACCGCAGCGCAGCCGAGGCCGGAAGCCTTCAGGTAATCTGCAACCCCTTGCTCGGTGTCGTCGTGCCCTACTAGGATCAGGCTGAATTTCCGCTCGTCCGCTGCAAGCTCCAAGTTCTTCTCATAAATCTTCGCCAACTGCGAAGTCACCGCCTTACAGCCGCCTCACCACGAGGCGGAGTGATAGACCAGATAGTAATCCATCCCCTTCTCCAACTTCGCAGCTTTCACCCCCTCGCCATCCGCAACGATCAGCTGCTCATCCAAAAGCTTGGCGACGTCCTTCGAGATCACCGCATCCGCATCGGCACCAGCCGGCTCCGCCTCGATCTTCGCCCCAGCCTCCTGCGCCATCGCACTTCCAGCCATCACGCCGATCGACATCATCACAAACAAACACTTCTTCATCATTTTAGGTAGGTTCGAGTTCAATTCCAACCGACCAACCTCCCGCCAGACCCGCGAAATGCAAATGAAGATCGAAGACTCCAGCACCAGCCCACCCAGCAGCAACAGCTCTGCGAAGAGGAGGAAGCCGAGCAACTATCGAGGCCCCATCGCTCGTCAGGCTAGCTCCCGGCTCCCAATTTCCCAAGCACTACCGGCTCAATCGCGTATAGTTGCCTGCAAATACCCGATGCTCGATACCTATCAACAACGCGCCACCCAGTTCCAAGCCGAGATTGAGGTCGCCGAAGCACTCTCGTCCCAGGCCTCCAATCGCCGGGGCAGCGTTTTCCTCGCCGCTATCGCCTGCGTCGTCATCGCCCGCTATGCGCCGATCCCACAGATCGCTTCGACCGTCCTGTATGCCCTCGGCCCGATCCTCCTAGCAGTGTTCGTCGCCCTCATCTTTGGCCACCGGCGGATCAGCGACCGGCTCGAGCGAGCCCGGTATCTCAAACAGCTCAACCTCGACGCAGCAGCGAGACTCAGGCGTGACTGGGATCACTTCCCGGTCCCGCCGACACCGGTCGGGTTTCGAGACCACGCCACCGCCAAGGATCTCGACCTCTTCGGGCACGCGTCGCTATTCCACCTCGTCAACACAGCCATCACACCGGGCGGACGGGAGTGTCTCGCCGACTGGCTCAGCAACCCGACCGATCCGGAGACTGCCTCCGCCCGCCAACCAGCTGTCCACGAACTCGCACCTATGCTCGACTGGCGCCAGGAGCTCCACTTGGCGGGCCAGGATCTTCACGATCGTGATGAGTCTAGGAATGCCATGCCCGTGCGCGAGGAGTCGACCCCATGGATCAGCAACCGCCCCGCCCTCCTGCTGGCATCACGCTTGCTCCCAGCCGCCTTCGTCGTGCTCGCCCTCTGCCAGCTGGGCGGGCTGTTGCCGAAACCCTGGTGGCTCTTCCCCCTCATCGCGATGTTCGCCCTCAACAAGGTGTTCGGAAAGCGGATCGAACACACGCTCGGCGACATCCGCCGCGAAGAGTCGGCCCTGCAGGCATACTCCTCGGTTTTCGCCAAACTCGAGGAGCTCGCCCCGCAATCGGACTGGTTGAAGCACCACCACGACCAGATCGAGGGTGCCCACGAGGCGGTGGAACAACTCTGCAACTACGCCACCAGCAATGCCGCGCGTGGCAGCATCGTCTACCCGCTGCTCAAGTATGGCCTGATGTGGGACTTCCACGTAGCCAGGGGGGTCGAGGAATGGCATGCGAACTTTGCACAGAAAGTCGGCGGCTGGTTCGAAGCGCTCGCGCAGATCGAGGCCGCTGCCTCGCTCTCCAACCTCCACCACGACGAGCCCGACTGGGTATTTCCGGAGTTCTCGCCGGAGAAGTCAGTGGTCGCATTGCAGCTCGGCCACCCACTGATCGATCCGGCGAGCCGTGTCGCCAACGACCTGACGATCGCCCCCCCTGGCCATTTCCTCCTCATCACCGGGTCGAACATGTCCGGCAAGAGCACCCTGCTGCGCAGCCTCGGCCTCAACCTGACACTCGCACAAGCTGGCGCCCCAACCTGCACCACCAGCCTGCAACTCCCCCCGCTCCACATCGTCACCAGCCTGCGCGTCGAGGACTCCCTCACTGAGGGGGTGTCGTTCTTCATGGCCGAACTGAAACGCATCAAAGCGGCCGTGCAGCTCGCCGACAACCCACTGGGCGGCCGCACGATCCTCTACCTATTCGATGAGATCCTGCGCGGGACGAACAGCGTCGAACGCCAGGCGATCGTGCAACGCCTCCTGGGGCACCTGTTGCAACGCGATGCCATCGGCGCCATCACCACCCACGACCTGGCCCTAGCCGAGATCGAATCGCTCAAGCCCGCAGCGCATGCAGTCCATTTTCGCGAGGGTTTCACCGACACGCCCGAAGGCCCGAAAATGACCTTCGACTACCAGTTGAGGGAAGGGCTGGCCACCACCACCAACGCGATCAAGCTCCTGGAGATGATCGACCTGAAGCTGTAGTGGTGACTTTCAGTCGCCACTACGAGTCCTCGTCGAGGAAGCTGGTCTTGCACAGCTCGGCGTAGATCCCGCCGTGTTCGAGGAGTTCCTCATGCGTCCCCTCTTCGACGATCTCCCCCCCAGAAAGCACATAGATCCGGTCCGCGTTGCGGACGGTGCTCAGCCGGTGCGCGATGACGAAGCTAGTGCGGTTCTCCATCAGGCGTTCCAGCGCCTCCTGGATCAGTCGCTCGGTCTCGGTGTCGACACTCGCCGTCGCCTCATCGAGGAGCAGGATTGGCGGGTTCTTGAGCAGCGCACGGGCAATGCTGACGCGCTGCTTCTCGCCGACGCTCAACTTCACACCGCGCTCGCCGACATGGGTGTCTAGCCCGTCGGGCATGTTGCGGATGAACGTATCCGCATTCGCGATCTCCAAGGCCTTCCACAAGGCCGCATCATCCGCATCGCGCTTGGCGATCACCAAGTTCTCCCGCACCGTCCCGTTGAAGAGAAAACTCTCCTGGGTCACGTAGCCGATCGCAGCGCGTAGCGAGTCCTTCTTCAGGCCAGAGACGCAGCGCCCGTCGATCGAGACGGTCCCCTCATCGTGCTCGTAGAATCGCGTCAGCAGGTTGATGATCGTCGACTTCCCTGCGCCAGTCGGCCCGACCAGCGCGATCGTCTGCCCCGGTTTCGCCTCTAGGTTGACCTCTTTCAGTGTCGGCATCCGGTCGGTGTAGGAGAAACTCACGTTATCGTAGACGACGTGCCCGGACACCACCCCGAGCTCCTCGCCCTCTGTCATGTTCAACTCCTCATCCGAATCGAGGATCTCGAACACGCGCTCGCCCGCAGCCCGCCCGCTCTGGATCAGCTGGTTCAAGGAGTGCAACTTCCCGATCGGATCATAGAACAGCGCGAGGAAGAACAGGAAAGCCGTCAGCTGGCCAGCCTTCAGATCCCCCCCATCGATCGCCAACTTGCCACCGACGCCAATCACGATCACCGACCCTACAGCGCCGAGGAAGCTCATCGCCGGGTTGTAGGCCGCCCAGGCGCGCATGATCCGGAGGGTTGCCTGGCGAACCCGCTCGCTCGCCCGGTTGAAGCGCCCGTGCTCCTCGTCCTCCATCGTGTAGGTCTTGATCTGGCGGATCCCCGCAATATTGTCATGCAGCAGCGAGTTCATGTCGCTCGTCGCACGCCGGTTCTCGCGGTAGCGGTCACGCGCGGTCGAGGTGTACCAGACGGCACCGATCACGAGGAACGGGATCGGGATCATCGCCGTCGCCGCCAGGGTCGCGTTCATTGAGAACATGACGATCCCGACCACCAGGATCTGCAGGATCGAGACTGCCCCCTGCTCGATCCCATCGATCAGGACGCGCTCCATCGCCTGCACGTCCTCGCTGACCCGCGTCATGATGTCGCCGGTCGGACGATTGTCGAACCACTGCAACGGCAGCCGCTGGATCTTATCGTACAGATCGCTGCGCAGGTCGTAGATGACCTTCTGTTCGAACACATTGTTGACTAGGATCCGCATCGCATTGAGGAAGTCGCGTGCAAAGAAGGCTCCTAGGCTAATCAAGACCAGCGGCAGAAGTCGCTCGATCTGGCCCTGCGGGATCACTTCGTCGATGATCACCTGCGTGACTTTGGGGAAAACGATGACCATCAGAGTGCCGATGACCGCGCACAGCATCTGCGTCGACGCCAGCAGCGGGTAGCGCTTCAGATAACTCAGTACTCTCAGGGTCGTAGACACGCCCCAGATTCGGAAGATCCGCCGGTAATGCAAGCGCCGAACTCAAACAATCCGCCTGACCGGCGGTTCAGGCAGTCCACGGGGAAGTGGGGAAGGAAATCCCTTGATGCAATCGAGAGATTCCGCTAAATACCGGGTTCCGATGCCCGCGCTGGGCAAGTCCGCGCTGGGCAAGTTTTTCCAACCAACTACCATCATTAATCAAATGGCAAGACCAGTCACCCTTTTCACCGGCCAGTGGGCCGACCTCGGCGTCGAAGACATGTGCAAGAAGGCGAAGTCCTTTGGCTACGACGGGCTAGAACTCGCATGTTGGGGTGACCATTTCGAAATTGACAAAGCCGATGCCGCCTACTGCAAGGCCAAGCGCGAACTGCTCGACAGCCACGGCCTCAAGTATTTCTCGATCTCAACCCACCTGGTCGGTCAGGCGGTGTGCGACAACATCGATCCTCGCCACGCGCAGATCCTCCCTGATTACATCTACGGTGACGGGGATCCGGAGGGTGTCCGCCAGCGCGCTGCGGAGGAGATCATCAAGACCGGCAAGGCCGCGAAGGAGTTCGGCGTCGATATCGTCAACGGGTTCACCGGCTCTTCCATCTGGCACCTCGTCTATTCCTTCCCACCGAATCTCCCCGGGCAGATCGATGCTGGCTACGAGGACTTCGCCAAGCGGTGGGGACCGATTTTTGATGAGTTCCAGAACATGGGTGTCAAATTTGCACTGGAGGTCCACCCGACCGAGATCGCCTTCGACATCGCGTCCGCCGAGCGCGCGCTCGCGGCGGTCGGCAACCACCCCGCCTTCGGATTCAACTACGACCCGTCGCACTTCGGCTACCAGGGGGTCGACTACGTGAAGTTCATCCGGAAGTTCAGCGACAAGATTTTCCACGTGCACATGAAGGACGTCGCCTGGAGCGACACGCCCTGCGATGCCGGCGTGTTCGGCGGCCATGTCGATTTCCACCAGCCGAACCGCTACTGGGACTTCAAGTCAGTCGGCCGCGGATCGATCAACTTCGAGAAGATCATTCGCGCGCTCAACGATATCGGCTACGCCGGCCCGCTCTCGATCGAATGGGAGGACGGCGGCATGGACCGCGAGTTCGGCGCAGCCGAGAGCTGCGCATTCACGAAGAAGCTCGACTTCCCGTCATCGAACATCGTCTTCGACGCCCAGTTCGCCGAGTAGAGAAAGCCTAGCTAACTACAATGGCACTAGTTTAAGAGTCGTCGCCGGCGAAAGTGGCTCAAGCATCCCTGCTTGAATGCCCCTATTTTTCAAGCCTCCAAGCAGGGATGCTTGGGCCACGGCTCGACCCGTCTCTCCTTAAGAGCCTGTCGGACTTACCCGATCCGGCAAGAATCGTTTTAGAATTCGCCCAGATCCACCCGCTGATTCGTCATTGAATCCATTCAAATCCTCTCCAGCATGCGGATCTGGAGCAGAATTCTA
>Ga0316197_10002446_pt1 | contig 13270 bp, 13 predicted proteins | sample OudBiesiAoxic_MG_FD_204939 | JGI IMG/M metagenome (GOLD analysis project Ga0316197, IMG submission 204939) | Coastal sediment microbial communities from Oude Bieten Haven, Netherlands - site A oxic | ecosystem: Environmental > Aquatic > Marine > Coastal > Sediment | place: Netherlands...
TACTTTAATGAATTCCCTAAAAAGCTCTGTATCAGACTTTGCTTTGTCGATATGAGAGTTAATAGTTTCATTTGATATCTCATTTAGCTCTGGGTATGTCTTTTGTAACCAATTTAAATAATTCAATTATGCATCCTTGTATTTTTATATCTAGCGCAGCCTTAAATAGGCAAAATATATTTGCTAAAGTAAGCAACGTCACAGAAAAAATCTAACAGTTAGGGTGGGTATCATTCTAACTTTGTTAATGACTTCTTAGCTATTCTTCCACCATTTTTGGAGCTACGTACTTTTCAAATGCCTCTTTTACAGATTCTAGCTTCCAAGCGACTTTTTTCTTCTTTATTTCTAAAATATCAAGACACGCTAATTCAACAGCCTGAAAAATTTCAAGTTCATTAGTACCATTGTGAATTAAATCTTCCATACTTAAGTCACAGACATCTCTACTAGTTGTTGAATTACAAAACTGACAAGCGGTAACGGTGTTCAATGCATCAAGCTTTTTAGATAATGATATAATTTCATCAGCAGCATAATTAGGGTATTTAATCAAAAGTGAATCTTTGATCTGTTTTAAGTACCCACCTTGTGATTTTCCAATTAAGTGTTCGACTGTCATCTGCCTCCACATATCAAAATCTAGAGGTCCCCCACCGCAGCCACATAACTGATATTTTCCTCTACAACGAATATGAACTTCCGCAGAGTAACCAAAAAGCGATTGGCAATTCTTATAATTATAATCGGACACTAAAGCTCCTATGCAGCTAACGAGCCTGTAGATTAACTCGTTTTTTTATTTGTTTTTATTAATAAACAAACCATAGCTGAGTTCCTATTTTGGTTCAATCGTTACTGTATTTCACGTGGAATATAAGAAAAGGACTAGGTGTTGTTTAAATTGGCGTTTTGGAAGGTATTACTGAAAAATTTAGTGTGGCTGTCTTTTTTATTCTTCAATAAAAATTGTTCTCGCCTATCGGGCTATCTATTTTTATTTTCATCCAGTCAGTATAGCTCAGCTTTTTACGTGACTCATTTCCATGAATTTCACTTAACTCACTACTATCATTGATAATTTACGTAAAAATTAGAATGGGGGTCATCCTAACTTTTACTTTGCCTTAGCAGCACTACTGTTCCTGGAATCACAGTAGTGCTGCACAAGCCTTTTTCATTCGGGTGATGTAAGTTTGCTCAGTTTCAACTTCTATCTTAAGTCCTTTCGAAAAAGTATTTAATATCGCCGTCAACTCGTCCGCTTCAACTTTTGTACTGCATAAACTTTGTTTGCTTGCATCAACAATGACTTTAGTGAGCAGTGTCATAAATGCCTGTTCCGTTTCTGCTAATACATTCCCTGAATACTTGATAGCGGAAGGCATAAAATCAGTCTCAAAGTGATTGACCGGCTTTGAAAATCGACCGTGCCACAGGCGAAAGGCCTCTACCACGGCATCATGTAGCGGTAACGCCAGCGTTAGGCTCCGCTCAACGTCATTCAGATTTCCTCGAAGATTTTGCTCTATGGCAGCACTAAATAAGCCAGGCTTGTCCTTAAAATACATGTATAGCGTTTGTCGAGATACATTCGCAGCCTGCGCTATATCGTTCAGCGAGCTCTTCTTATATCCAAAACGTATAAAAACGTCGAAGGCTTCAGCCAAAATACGTGGCTGTGCTCCTATTGTATTGGAAGAAGAATTCATTACCGATATTCCTTATATGTGCAAAAAATTTATAGGGCGGTGATTATACAGGTGCTATATAAACATTACAAACATTACAAACATTACATAAGATCACTTGTTGTAATGTTTGTAATGTTTGTGTATATTTTCTTTCTAACAGAAATGTAATTGGAGAGCAATATGAACGATTTGCCTATGCGTGGGAAAACGGTGGTAATAACGGGGGCAACAAGTGGCCTGGGAGAAGCTACTGCACGTCAATTATCAAGCCTTGGTGCTCATGTATTAATTGTTGCCCGAAATAAGGCACGTGCGGATGAACTTGTCGAGGATATAAAATCAAACGGCGGGTCGGCCGAGAGCGTCATTGCAGACCTGTCGATTATGAGTCAAGTACGTATGGCGGCAGATCAGATAGCGACTCATTACTCAAAAATAGATGTTCTAATCAATAATGCAGGCGCATTTTATGCCGAGAGAGCCGATACAGAAGAAGGGTTTGAACGGACATTAGCGACAAATCACCTAGCGCCTTATCTGATGATTGAGCGACTTTTATCGAACATTCGTGAAGCCTCGAAAGATAATGGACCTGCACGAATCATTAACATTGCTTCACTTGGGCATAAGCGGCCTATTCATTGGGAAGATCTAAATTGGACTGAAGATTACGATGGTCCAGTAGTGTATGAACACTCCAAACACCTGATGATTTCTGCTACTTACAAATTGGCACGCGAGCTAAAGGGTGAGAATATTATTGTTAGCTGCGTTCACCCTGGCTTTGTGAGGTCAAATCTTATACGTGGTCAAAAACTACGTTTTCCAATGAATATCATGTTCCCATTACTGGGAGGTTTAATTGGGATCAGCCCCAAAAAAGCCGCAGAAACGCCAGTTTGGCTAGCCAGTACAGAAGCTGGTGCAAAGCAGCATGGTAATTATATTGTTGGCAAGCAACAAAAGAAAAGTTGGCGACCAACCTATGATACTGATGCGCAAGACCGGCTGAAGCGTATAACTCGAGATTTATTACAACCATGGTTACTTAAACAGAAGGAATTAAACCTATGACGTTCAATTTTAATACAACCGCTGACCAAGTACTGGCAGATATAAACCTAACAGGAAAGACTGTTATCGTGACAGGTGGCTCATCGGGTCTTGGGGCAGAGACAGCTCGTGCCCTTGCGAAGGCAGGTGCGGATGTGACTATCACTGGTCGGTCTTCAGAAAAGCTGGCGGTAGTCGCAGCGAATATTTTGGCAGAAACAGGAAAAGCGGTGACACAGGCCCTGCTTGAACTTTCGTCACCAGAGAGTGTACGCACCTTTACTGAGAAATGGCTGACCAGTCATCAAACCCTTGATCTACTGATCAATAATGCAGGTGTTATGGCACTACCGTTATCACGGACCCCTGAAGGTTGGGAGATGCAATTTGCAACCAATCATCTCGGTCCATTCCTGCTGACGCATTTGTTGATACCGGCATTGAAACGAGCGGGTCATTCAAGAGTTGTGAATCTGAGCTCTGTGGGGCATTGGATCTCTAGCGTAGATTTAGATGACTTACAATTTGATACTCGGCCTTACGATCCCTTTGTGGCTTATGGGCAATCCAAGACTGCGGCCATCTGGTTTAGTATGGAGTTAACTCGTCATTTTGCTCATGAAGGCATTGAAAGCTTTGCCGTTCACCCCGGAGGTATTGGTGAAACGGATTTGGGACGACATTTTGGTCAGGAAGAAATCAATCAAATGACAGAACAGCTATTCGATGAAGAGAATCCAATCGCCATGAAGTCTATCCCACAAGGAGCGGCTACAACGTGTTGGGCTGCAAGCAGCTCGATATTAGATGGCAAGGGTGGCGCATACTTAGAAGATTGCCAGATAGCAACTCCTGGCCAGAGTTTTGCCACTGGTGGTTATGCAGCACATGCATACGATGTAGATGGAGCCAAACAACTTTGGTTAAAATCCAAAACGCTATTAGGGCTGTAATGCTGCCTTAACAATGGGCTATTATGCAGATGCTGAAGACTTCAATGACGGACCTCCAACATCCCGACTTGCAGTCTATTTAAGTGACTTATCTCGTTCAATAGCATTGAGTTTCAGATTCATTTTTTAATTAACTAGCGTATAAAATATGGATATAGCGACTCGCCTTGACCTGTGACAAAATTAAGATGACACCCATCCTAATTCTTATTTCGTCAAAGTATAAAATTTAGAATGGGTGATGAAATGGAAGCTCCTCAAAACGCATCAATTCGCCAAACTAAATTAAGCAAGACAGGCACCTTAATTGAACAAGCAAAGCTATCCCAATTAAGATGGGTGTCACGTGAATTTTACTCAGATGGGTGTCACGTTAATTTTACTCGTTAATTTTACTCTAAAAACATTACCCGTATGTGATTCATTAAAACTTGTTAAACCATTTTTCAGTGCTTCAAATTCATTATCTTGTGGCGGATGAGGATTAGTTAATTCCATAATTATGCTACGAACTCCATTTGGGCATATAACGAGCCTGTAGATTAACTCGTTTTTTATTTGTTTTTATTGATAAATAAACAATAGCTGAGTTCCTATTTTGGTTCAATCGTTACTGTATTTCACGTGGAATATAATAAGAGGACTAGGTGTTGTTTTAATTGACGTTTTGGAAGGCATTACTGGAAATTTAGTGTGCTAACTGTTTGTTATTATCCTAACTTGGCGTATTTCAGAGTACTCGGACTGAATTAATCCAAAGCATTTAAGATCGTGAAACTGATTTTTCCAATAACCACTTTGACGCCTTATCCCCTCCTCTTTGAATCCAACTTTTAAAAGGAGTGACTCAGACGCAGAGTTTCCAAGAACGGTATCGCCTTGAATACGATTAAGTTTACCGCAAGACAAGTCACCTGAAAATGCGGCTTTAACTATTCGATGAACTGCTTCAGTGGTAAAACCCTTACCCCAATATTTAGAAAGTAAATCATATCCAATAACTGCGTTTTTCATTTTAGGACTCTAAGTATTAAAGCCGCAAGTACCTATAAGTTGATCTGTTTCTTTTAGGCGAATAGCCCAACGAATACCTGAATTTTCTTTAAAACGAGCGTTAAAAAACTCAATTAAATGGCTGGCTTGTGACAGTTCAGTAAATGCCTCTAAATCATAATATTCTACAACTGAATTGTCCGAAAACAACTCAAACAAACTATTTGAATCTTCTTTTGATAATTGATCTAACCTTAAGCGATTTGTCTCTAAAGTTGGAAATGACAACCTAAATCCTCCATGAAATATAACGAGCCTGTAAATTAACTCGTTTTTTATTTGTTTTTATTAATAAACAAACCATAGCTGAGTTCCTATTTTGGTTCAATTGATTACTGTATTTTTACGCAGAATATAAAGAAGTGTTTGGTGTTGTTTAAATTGGCGTTTTGGAAGGGATTACGAGTGGTTGAGTGGCTTTTATTTAGGTTAAAAGGGCTTACCCTTCATAATGCATCGTGTTTTGCAGCTTTTCTATATTATGAACAAGGCAATACAGTTGCCGCAGCGTAAGGTAAAGGCAAACACTTTAGTTTGTCCTCGCAAGGTCAATTTATTTATCCCTTTCTTCACAATAATATTCCGCTTTTTATTAAAGGTAAGCAGGCTCAATAAAGCAGAGTCGTTTACCATTATTTAATAAAAACTGTTGTCGCCTATCGGGCTACCTATTTTTACTTTCATCTTGTCAATGTAGCTCAGACCTTTACGTGACTCACTTTCATGGATGTAACCTAACTCACTGCTATCATTGATAATTAACGTAAAATTTTGAATGGAGGTCATCCTAACCGTTGCGTTAAAGTATCTAAAAATAGATACCCTGCTGCAAAAAGAAAATATGCCGCTCACCTTAAATGAGCAGCATTAGCTTTATGTCTCTTTTTATCAATTTCACTTTTTATGACGAACCGCTACACCTACAAGGCCAAGTAAAATCATCCAAAGTGACATAGAACCACCTGACGAACCACCTGACGAACCACCTGATTCAGGAGCTACAACGACTGGGTCTGTGCCAGTATCACCACCAGTATCACCACCAGTGTCACCACCAGTATCACCATCATCATCGCCGCCGCCATCATCGCCGCCGCCATCATCTTCTGATTCAGGTTTTTCAATCACAGTATCTGCAATATTGTTAAAGCCATTGCGATCAACGTGAAATTCATTGGTGTAAACTTCGCCATCAACCTTAAATCCAGACTCTGAAATAGAGCCAAAAGATAAAGTGAATGTCTTTTCTTCACGCTCATTTAGCGTCAGAGAACAACTAATTGAGTAGCCATCTTGTTCACAGCCTGCAACCTGACCAACCATTGTTAAGTCAGTGTACGCCTCATCTAAGCGAAACTTTGCTTCAACTTGACCAATTACGGCGTCTGTGTTGCTGCCGATTGTAATATCAACAAATGTACTTTCTTCACTGCTTGCGTTTTCATCTAATTCAACGTTTGTGTAAAGGTCGATTACCTGCCCTTCATTACGACACCAACCCATATCACAAAGAGCAAATGCCGCAACGCCTAAATCTTGAGTTGCACTTGCTGATGAACGCATTAACTGTGCTGGCAGAACAGAATTTGAAACATGAGAACCTGCTTGAGAGTCCCAACTACCATCCGCATTTGGTGTAGAATGCATTTCGACATAAACTTCATTACCCAAAACCTGCTTGCCAGATGTGATTTCATCTTTGAAAACAGCTTGAGATGATTCGTTTAATTTAAGCAAGTAATCTGTTGTCGATGTAGCCGCTTCTAATTTTTTTTCATTACTCAATAGGTCGTAAAGTGAAATTTCACCGTTACTATCATTAAACCATAAATATTGTGAAAGCATCGAAGGGGTACTGAAAAATATGGTATTCCCATTGCTATCTTCATTACACTCTAAACACTCTAATGCTACAAAACCATAAAAGTGAGCAAGCTCATGATAAACAATTGTCGTGAAGTATGATTGACCCGTGCTTGCTACAATATCGGTGTAAACGAAATTGTCACTTTGAAAATCTGTATTTGCATAAGAAGCGTCACCAGGAGACAGCGTACCTTTTTTTAGTAAAGATGCCTGTAAAGTATTAGGCACCGCTCGTTCTTTTTCGATAATGCCATATTCATCTAGTTCGCTACCCGTCACAAAGCTTGGACCTAGCGTTAAAGCGTTATATCCTCCATTTAAAGATTTAAACTCAACTTCCCAAGATAATGATACCTCAGTGTTGAATTGAAGCGCCGTCGCACGAGCAACATGTTCGATACTTGACTTACGATACTCACCATACGTTGTCACTGTACCGTCTGAAAGTTTTAACGTTCGAGTGTCATTTACACCTACACCGTCGCCGTCATTGTAGATAATATCAAGAGGCTCATGAGCGGCAAATGTTCCAAATGATGCAGCCATTACCGATGCGGCTAATAATGTTAATGATAATTTATTTTCCCTAGTGTTTTTCATTGCATTTCCAATTGCTGTTATTAGTTGACAAATTCATAGAAAAATTATGTGCGGCTACACTAATTGAACAAACAAAGCTATTCAAGGTAATCTCTCTATTTTTTAAAAGGCTATCTGTAGAATTTCCGGTGTTTAACTTTCCAGTTTTTTATGGATGTATTAAAATAATCAATTTCTATTATTCTAAACCCACTACCCGTCTTTTTAATAATACTTTTTTCCCTTCTTGTTAAAGCATAGCGCCCTTTTTGAGTAAAAAGTTAGAATGAGTGTCATCCTAATTTATGTTCATCTTGTCAATGTAGCTCAGCTTTTACGTGATTCATTTTTATAAATCAAACCTAACCAGCTGATATTATTTCAATTTACTTAAAAATAAGAATAGGCTTCATCTTAATTTTGTTTCTGTATTTCTCATTAAATAACCATTTCATTTATTTTTTAAGTGTTTTTTGACCTTTGCTTGTTTTGGTTTATAAAAAACCATGATGTACATGGTCACAAATATTCTGTGACCACATTGGTTGCCAATTAAGCGGGTTTAACGTTGTAAAAAGACTTACCCTAGCAGTACGCTAAATAGCTTTTTGATAGCGGCTTGCCTCTGTTCGGTTAACGGATGGATATAGCTTAAACGTAAAAAGTTTTTATATTGACCCGATGCCGAGAAAAGTGAACCGGGGGTCATGATCACACCTTGCTCTAATACTTTGTTATAACTGTGTTGTGTGTTGATGGATTCCTCTAATTCTACCCACATAGAAATCCCCCCCTGGGCGTGGGTATAGCGAATTTTGTCACTCCAATGGGTATCTAATAAAATCATCAACTCCCTTTGTTGTTGCTTTAGCTTATTGACCTGTTGAGAAAGGTAGCGACGGTAATGGCCTTCTTCTAAAAATGTCGCAAGCCCTTGTTGAGTGGATTCGCTAGAGGATAACTGGGTAACCAGTTTCAATTGAGTAATCTTGTCGTGCCATTTACCTCCAAACACCCAACCAATCCTTAAATCTCGTGATAAACTTTTCGAAAAAGAGCTGCACAGAATAACTTGACCATTAGTATCGAATTTCTTCAATGGTTCAGCGGTAAAAGGCGGAAAAGCCAAATCCCCATAAATATCGTCCTCTATGATACAAAAATCTTTCTCGACCGCTAAGTTGATTAATGCTTGGCGTGCCTTTTCAGGCATGAATGCCCCTGTTGGGGTGGCGTAGTTTGGGGACACAATACAGGCTTTAATTGGCCACTCTATTATTTTTTCGGCCAAATCTTCAACGCTTAAACCTTCTACGGGGTCAGCAGCAACTTCGATAATTTTCAGTTTGAGTTGCTCCATTATTTGCAGTACGCCATAAAATGCAGGCGATTCTACAGCCACAGTATCACCAGGTGAGCATGTTGCCATGAGGGAAATGAATAAGGCGTGTTGGCAACCACCGGTAATGCAAACCTGTGATAGGTCTTGGTTCAAACTACGGTGGCGATAGTGATTTACAATGGCATCTTTTAAGCGTATGTCGCCGCTAGAGTCGTTGTAGTACAGAGCTTTTTGAGAGGGCTTGGAGCGCAGTGCTTTGCTTAAGTGTCGGTTCAACGTGATGAGGTGGTTCGCATCATTAGTCGTGCCAATCGTTGGTAAAATATCGAAGGCGGCACTGCGTGTCATGATGTCTTTTAAGATGGCTGGAACAGTTACCTTTCTGGGAGCTGCTGGTGGGTCAATGCGCTTTGGTGATAGGCGCTCACCTAGTGTCGCTGCTTTGACAAAGTAACCTGATTTTGGTTTAGAAAAGATCAGTCCCTCTGCTTCGAGTCGATGCAAGGCATGTAGCACGGTGGCCTTGGAAAAGCACAAGCTCTGACACATTTCTCGGATAGAAGGAAGCTTTCCACTTGGCAAAAAATGATTGGCTTTAATGTCTTTACGTAATAAGTGTTCCAGCTCTAGGTATTTAAATTGACTCATGGCTGTGCCCTTAATAATAAATCTGTGCCTATTATAAATTAATTTATTGTGCCTGTTCTGTATTTTTTTAAGCCTTACACTTAACAACGTAATTATTTTTAGCTTTCTGACAGTGTAAAGGGTAGACAGAGCACAATGATTGATTTAAATGCTATTGATTTGGCGCGAATACAATTCGCGTTCACAATTTCGTTCCATATTATTTTTCCTGCTATTACCATTGGTCTTGCCAGTTATTTGGCAGTATTAGAAGGTTTATGGCTGTATACAAGAAAGCCGATTTACATGACCTTATGCCGGTTTTGGATGAAAATATTTGCTGTTAACTTCGCTATGGGCGTTGTTTCTGGCATTGTGATGGCGTATCAATTTGGCACCAACTGGAGCCAGTTTTCTAACTTTGCTGGATCCATTACTGGCCCATTACTGAGTTATGAAGTTATGACGGCTTTCTTCCTTGAAGCTGGATTTTTGGGTGTTATGTTGTTTGGCTGGAAAAAAGTCGGCGAAAAGCTCCATTTTACCTCTACTATTTTGGTCGCTATTGGGACCTTAATCTCGATGACTTGGATTTTGGCGTCTAACAGTTGGATGCAAACCCCTCAAGGTTACGACATTGTCGACGGCCGCGTTGTACCAGTCGATTGGTTTGAGATCATTTTTAATCCTTCTTTTCCTTATCGTTTAGTTCACATGGGCTTGGCTGCTTTCCTAGCAACCGCTTTGTTGGTCGGTGCTTCTGGCGCGTTTCATTTGCTGAAAGGATCTCATACACAGGTAGCGAAAAAAATGTTGTCCATGGCAATGTGGATGCTGCTTATTTCGGCGCCTTTGCAAGTTATGGTTGGTGATCAACATGGTTTAAACACTTTAGAGCATCAGCCAATTAAAGTGGCAGCAATGGAAGGGCATTGGCATCAAGCTGAAAAAGGTGAAGGCGTTCCGCTGGTCTTGTTTGGTTGGCCGAATATGGAAAAGGAAAGAAATGATTTTGCGATTGAGATTCCAAATGTTGCTAGTTTGATTTTGACTCATTCTTTGGATGGGGATATTCCACCGCTTACTTCTGTCCCACCAGAAGATCGTCCTTATGTTCCTGTGGTCTTCTTTAGTTTTCGCATCATGGTGGCGCTTGGTATCTTGATGATTGTGCTGGCCGTTACCGCATTGATTCTGCGTAAAAAGGGCAAAATCTACGAGAGAAAATGGTTTCTGCGCTTCTGTGTGGCGATGGGACCATCCGGCCTAATTGCCATGCTTACAGGCTGGGTTGTTACAGAAACAGGTCGTCAGCCTTGGGTAGTTTATGGTTTGCAACGCACTGTGAATGCAGGCTCGCCCAATAGCATTACTGCTATGAGTATATCATTGCTAATTTTTGTGTTGGTGTATGTCTGTGTATTTGGTGTAGGCGTGCGCTACATGTTAGCGCTAATTAGCAAAGGTCCAGCTGACGATTATTCACTTGAAGACGATGAGCATTTAAATAAACGCCCAGCCCGTCCGCTATCTGCCGCTGATGGCGTAGAAATTTAGGAGACAGTATCATGCATTTTGATTTACCGACTATTTGGGCCTTTGTTATTGGCTTTGGTTTGATGATGTACGTGTTCTTAGATGGCTTTGATTTAGGGATTGGCTTGCTGTTTCCTTTTATTAAAGACAAACATGAACGAGATATTATGGTTAACTCGGTTGCCCCCGTTTGGGATGGCAACGAAACTTGGCTTGTATTGGGTGGCGCTGGCTTATTGGCCGCGTTTCCTGTGGCGTATTCGGTCATTTTGTCAGCCTTATATGGGCCAATTCTGCTGATGCTATTTGGTTTGATTTTGCGTGGCGTCGCCTTTGAGTTTCGCTTTAAAGCCACGGAGTCTCATCGCCCAATGTGGGACAAACTATTCTTTGTTGGCTCCTTAATGGCCACCTTTGCTCAGGGTGTGGCAATGGGGGCTGTAATCCTTGGGTTTCAGGTAAAAAATTTCGAGTTCGCAGGCGGTGGATTAGATTGGCTGAGTCCATTTAGCCTGTTCACCGGTTTTAGTTTGTTGTTTGCTTATGGGTTGCTGGGTGTCACTTGGTTGGTCATTAAAACAGAGCACGGTTTACAGAAAAAAATGCGCTCACTTATTAAGCCATTAACTCTGTTGCTCTCGGCTTGTATGTTTATCATCAGCATTTACACACCAATGGTTAATGAAAGCGTGCGTGATTTATGGTTTAACTTGTCAAATATTATCTATCTGGTGCCTTTGCCGATTTTTACTGCTACTTTTGCGTTGTTGCTCATGGGTGCGGCGCATTCTAAAGACGAATATCGTGCTTTCATATGTACGTTATGCATGTTGTTTCTGGGTTATTTAGGGTTGTGCGTCAGCCTTTGGCCCAATATTATTCCACCGAGTATTACTATTTATCAGGCTGCAGCACCAACCTCTAGCCTTAAATTTACCTTAGTTGGCGTCGTGTTTATTGTGCCTGTCATCTTGATTTATACATTTTGGTCTTATCGAGTGTTCCGTGGAAAAGTCGTAGATACTGACGGTTATCATTAGAAAGCAGAGATCAAATGGACTGGTGTTTACAGTGAGCCAGTCTTTTCTATGAGTAAGTTTGGAGAAAAGTACGATGAAAAAAACTCTTCATCAATTTAAATGGTTACTGATTTTTTGGGTGCTTGGCGTTGGTTCGCTTTTAGTAGTCGCGACGATTATACGCTTTGGTATGACCTTGGCTGGAATGGAATCCAAGTAAAGGCCTCTTTTAAATAAATGCCTTTGGATGTAGAAGGGAGCACTAACACGCTCCCTTTTAATGCATGACTTTGGCTAAGTACGCAGACTGGTTGAGTAGTTCAGATAAAATAGTCATTCCTCTTGGCAATGTTGTCTGAAGATGGGTCAACAAAGCAAATTCTTAATGCTTATAGTGGATTGTTATCTGCCGAAAATGCTGGGCTAGCAACAGCATTGACGCCTTGTGAACGAAGCTTTGTGACCAAATATGATAGATTCCAACCTAGGTATTTTGACCGTTTTATCCAAAAATGAAAGGCGTTGGCTGCCGTGTATTTATGTCTAAGTTCAGTGGACGCTGTAAAATATTCTTAAACAAGAACCAAATGCTGTTTATTTGTATTTTTTGACTCGCTCTGGAGAGTTTGCGAATAGCGGGATCTTTAAAAAAGATATTCAGCTCATCATCTGTGATTAAATCGAGTGGTTTATTAAAATAATGGCTGAGTTTAAGCAAATGCTCGCAGTAACTTTTACAGGTACTTTGTGAATAACCTCGGTAGGCTATTTCAGTTTTAACTTGTTCAATGAGTGTATTCATGACTTACCTCCAACTGAAGGGATAACCTCAAGGCAAGTGTGGCTCAAATGGTCAGAATAGGATCTCCGCTTCAACAGCTTTATCAGAGGACACTTTGGGGGGTTATAACCCCCCAAAACAGCGTGTATTACTTTGTTCAATAATTCCACTAAATAACTTTAATGTAAACAAGTGATAAGGCATGTTATAAAACGGCCTTTGTTATTTTTCACCAAAACGGCGTTTAATAATATTATTGGACAAAATTAAACTAGCTGTTTATAAAAACAATTGCTTCTGTAAGTTAGCTTTATTTATGTAGCTACCTTTTACGATCATAATTAACAAACGTACGGATACTAAGCGCTACACAAAAGCTTATTGAGGCTTACTTATAAAGTCATGATTTTATAAGTTTTAATAATTAGCGTTTAGCCTTATTCTGTAAAAACGTTATTAAAAAATTAAGAGAAGTTATAGGGGAATTTTGGCTTTATGTATCTAGCGTGTAATTAGCTAAAACATTGGTTAGATAAGCGAGCCTTAACATATTAATGATACAGGCTCGCTGAGGTGTTTATGATAAAAACGAATGAGTAAAGTGTTTACTTTATATCAAAGTTCACGTGGTCAAAGTATGGGTTTTTCTCACGTGCTTTAAGTACGCTGATTGTAGTGAGCACAATGAGTTGCAACTCGCTATTTACGCTAACAACTATGCATTCGTCTCTATTAGCATTGCGCTTTGTGTCAATTGCTACGCCACA
>Ga0316197_10002448_pt1 | contig 13268 bp, 8 predicted proteins | sample OudBiesiAoxic_MG_FD_204939 | JGI IMG/M metagenome (GOLD analysis project Ga0316197, IMG submission 204939) | Coastal sediment microbial communities from Oude Bieten Haven, Netherlands - site A oxic | ecosystem: Environmental > Aquatic > Marine > Coastal > Sediment | place: Netherlands...
AAAGCCTTGGGAATTCGGCCGATTTTACGGCTCAAGTTATTTCGTTGATCCCCGGGGAGAAATACTTGTCAAGGGAAGCGAGGACAAGGATGAAGTTGTAATAGCCGACCTCGATCTGGACGAGATCCGGGAAGTCCGGGACGGCTGGCAGTTTTTCCGGGATTTGCGGCCCGACATGTATGGTGATTTGAGCCGTACGATATCCAGCTGAGCCGAAAAAGAGGAAATATCTGTTTCATTCTCCAGATCACGAGCGAATCATCTGATTTTTGCACTGATCACAAAAAAGGAATAACCGTCATTAAACCAAAAACGGGGCAGTCAAAATCACGCTTAAATAGTCTCATATGGGCATAAGTCTTGGTCTCAGTTTTATTCCGATACGTAAAATATTTCCAAAGTGGTCTATCTGCTGTTTTTTTTGGCCACAGGATACGATTAATGGTAAACCATGCTCCGATTCTAGGTTAATATGACAAACACCTCGCCCCAAGCGATCCAAACCACTCGCCCTGCCGTAAGCCCTTATAGTCACTTTATGGATTTGTCTAAAGGGGAAAAGATCCTTGAGATGAAGGGGATCACCAAAAGATTTTCCGGCGGTGTAGTTGCCAATGATCATGTCGATTTCGATATCGAGGCTGGGGAAATCCATGCGTTGCTCGGAGAGAACGGTGCCGGCAAGAGCACTTTGATGCATATTCTTTCCGGGTTAATCGAGCCGGATGAAGGCGAAATAATTATCGCTGGCCAAAAGGCCCGAATCGGGTCACCGCAAGATGCCTTGAAATTGGGAATCGGCATGGTTCATCAACACCGCAAGCTTATTCCTGCCCATTCGGTTTTGGAAAATATCATCATCGGACATCCTCGCACGCCGATCATTTTGAATAAGCGCAAGGCCAAAAAAGAGATTTCCCAACTGGCCCAAAGCTTTGGATTCGAAATTGATCTCGACGCTAAAGTTTGGCAACTGGATGCCGGCGAAGCTCAGATAGTTGAGATTGTAAAGGTGCTCTATTTTGGTGCCCGGATTCTCATCCTTGATGAACCGACATCGACCCTTACCCCACCCGAGACGGAACAGCTCATGCTTTCCCTGAAAAGAATGGTCAAGGAGGGGCTTGCGGTGGTTCCATTTATTACCCACAAGCTGCCGGTGGTTTTGGATATCAGTGACAGGATCACCATTCTCCGGAATGGAAAAATCGTCGATCACATTGCAACAAAAGCAGCTGATGAAAAATGGTTGGCTCGCAAGATGGTGGGCAAGGAGACCTTGTTCGACCTGCATAGAACCGAGGTCGAATTGGGCAAGGAGGTTCTCAAGGTCATCAATCTGTCGGCACTGAACAACAAGGGATTTCAAGCGGTCAAGGGGGTTTCCTTCTCTGTACGGGAAGGCGAAATTGTCGGCATCGCGGGTGTTACCGGAAATGGTCAGTATGAGTTGGCTGAAGTCTTGATGGGGCTCAGAAAACCCACCCAGGGCGCCATTTTTTTCCAGGGTAAAGATATCAAGCGAGCCTCTATCAAGAAACGGTGGTCTCTCGGGATCGGATATGTTCCCGCCGAGCGGATAGAAGTGGGATCCGTGGCCGATTTTTCTCTGGGAGACAACATGGCAATCAATCTCTACTTCAATGACAATTATTGTACGTGGGGAATTCTGAATTTTAAGAAAATCTATCGGGGCACCGAGGCGTCGATTCGTGAATTCAACATCAAAACACCGGACCACAGGGCCAAAGCCAAGGAGATGTCCGGAGGGAATCTTCAAAAACTCATTTTAGCCCGGGTGATCTCCTGCAGGCCTCGTCTGCTGATCGTAAACCTGCCCACCCAGGGTCTTGATGTCGGAGCGGGCGAATTTGTCCAGAACAAGTTACTGCAGTTGAAAAAACGAGGCGTCGGAATTCTTCTCATATCCGAAGATCTCGACGAGACATTGTCGCTGTCGGACAGCGTCGCCCCCATATACGAAGGGCAGTTGATGGGCATTCTCAGCCGAGCGGAAGCGGACAAGCAAAAAGTGGGTCGAATGATGGCCGGAATGGTGATGAGCTCAGAGTGAAAATCGGGTCATACCAATACGGCATCGAAAAGCGAATCGTTTGCACCTCCTTCGATGCGATAAAAATAGCCGCTTTGTCGGTAGCCCTGACCTTTGTCCTCTTTAGTTTCTTTTTCTGGCTTGAGGGGATCAGTCCGGTTACGGGATATTTCCAAATGTTCTCTTATGCCTTTGGAACCTCAACCGGAATGGAGCTTACGATCCGAAGAATGACGTTTATGCTTCTGGTTACGCTGGCATTTATCTTCCCGCAGCGGGCCGGGGTTCTGAATATCGGTGCCACCGGTCAACTGTACGCGGGGATGCTGGCCGCCATTGGAATCGGTTTGTGGGGCAAAAGCTTGGGGTCCTCGGCCCTGATACCACTGATGGTTGTCGGTGCCATCCTTAGCGGCGGCATGCTGGCCATTTTTGTTGCCTACCTGCGGGCAAAGATGAACGTGAACGAAATCGTTGTCGCGCTGATGCTCAATTCAATCATGTTCTATCTTGTCAAATATCTGATCGAGGGGCCCTGGATGGACCCCTCCGGAAGACCCGAAAGCGCCCAGCTGGTCAAAGCGGCAAGGATACCGATGATTCCGGGAACGTCGGTCCCGTATTCGATTTTTGTGGCGATTGCCATTGCCGTTCTACTGTACTTAGTTCTGGCCAAGACATCGTTCGGCTACGAAATCAGGCTTACCGGCGCCAACCCTTCAAGTGCCCGATACGCGGGGGTCAGCTTTCTCAAAATCGCCCTTCTGACCATGTTCATCGGTGGTGCCATTGCGGGAATTGCCGGTATTCATCAAACCGCCGGAATCAGGGGTGTTTTCAGGATTCATCGTTATTTTGCTTTATATCCGGGGACCTGGGCCTACTACGGCATCGTATTCGGCCTGATCAGCCTGTCTAATCCTCTGGCGGCCATTTTTGTCACGTTTTTTTTCAGCGGCATGCAGGTGGGCACCCAGGCCCTTCAATCCAGGCTAGGGATGGGATATGGGGCCGACCTCGCTTTCGTCGGGATTTTGATGATCGTTCTGGTGTCGGGGCAATACTTTTACCACAAGAAAATCGTATGGCATAAAATGGGCAGCCGGGACAGGAAGAAAGAGACATAGATATGATCAACTGGGAGTTTTGCGTCGCCTTTATTCAGGCATCCATGATTTTCCTTCTTGCCGCCACGGGAGAGTTGGTCAATCAGCGCTCGGGCGTGCTCAATGTCGGCTTGGAGGGGTTGATGCTGGTTGGCGCACTGTCGGCGTTTGCCATAGCTGAGAAAACCGGCAGCCCTTGGCTCGGATTTGCCGGTGGAATGGTCAGCGGCGGGTTGATTGGATTGCTGCATGGCTTTCTTTCGATTTCCCTCAAAGCCGACCAAACCGTCAGCGGAATGGGGATGTGGATTCTGGCTTTGGGCATGACCACCTATTTGGGGCAGCCGCTTTCAGGTCCCCTGCGTGCGGATGGGCGCCTGGAAACCGTCATGGCCGGGCTGACCCCCATGTTTTTCATCGGAATTGCAGTCGTTATTTGCGTCTGGTTCGGCCTGTTTCGAACCAGATACGGGTTGTGGATCCGATCCGCCGGCGAAGATCCGTCCGTAGCCGTGGTGTCCGGACTGAACGTCACCCGGATTCGATACAGCTGTGTTGTCTTCGGCGGTGTCATGGGGGGGCTGGCCGGTGCCTATCTCACACTGGTATACAATCCTGTCTGGTCGCCCAATCCCACCATGGGGCGCGGGTGGATCGCCCTTGCCATTGTTTTCTTTTCCATGTGGCGACCTGAAATCATGTTGCTGGGATCCTTTTTGTTCGGTTTCCTGTGGCACCTGGCCATATCGCCAAATGCCCTGCAATTTCAGGGACTCGATCTCAGTTACCACTTTTACCGTATGATACCCTTTATCGCTACAATCGTCGTATTGACAGTTATTTCTTCAAAAAAAATCAGCCGCATCATCGGTGCGGATAAGCCGGCAGCTTTGGGTAAACCCTATTTTGATCAGGAATGAAGGAACAGGCGGGGGAAAATTAAAAGACGGATCGTTAATCGTTGTCCGAGTGCTGACGGGTATGGCGGCACTCAGACCTTGGTATTTTCACAATGCATAAAAAAACAGGAGGAGGTAAAAATGAGGGTAAAAAAAGATTTTACATTATTAGTTTTGTGCGTTTTGGTTTCGGTATTTGTCGCGAATTTTACGGTTGTGGACGTACGGGCAGCCGACAAACCCAAGGAAGTCGTATTAGCCGTGCAGCATTTCTCGCCCGTTGCCGGTGCATCATGGTGCGGTTCATTTCATGCCGCTTGTCAGTGGCTTGATAAAAAGTACCCCTGGCTCACCTACATTTACCAGGAAGGTGTCGGGCCGGACGCCACGATTTCGGTGGCAGAGGACTTTATAAAAAACAAAAAGGCCAATATCGTCGTTTCCAACGCCGAGTTCATGGCCTTGCCGATTGAAGAAATTTACGAGCAATATCCAGATGTTTACTTTATGGGAAATATTGCCAGTGATATCGAGAAAAAGGGCAGGAATTGGATCCGCTACTTCGGCCGGCAATACCAGGCCCAATTTCTTGCCGGGATGGTCGCCGGCGCCATAACCGATACCAATTCCGTCGGACTGGTTTGCGCATTTCCAGCCGTTCAGGTTGTTAGAAAAGTCAATGCATTCACTTTGGGCGTCAAAGCGACGAACCCGGAGGCAAAAGTTTACTTGGGCAGTTATGTCGGCGGCTGGTATGACCCGCCAACGGAAAGGGAAGTGGCCGAAAAGCTGGTGTCCGAGTTCAAGGTTGATGTCCTCTCCAATCCGGGATCGGATTCTTCCGCCCCCGTGGATGTCGCCAAACAGAAAGGCATCTGGTTCATCGGGAAGGATGCCGACATCGTTGCCCTGGGTTGGGCCACCGAAAAAACGGTTGCCACGTCCTATGCGTGGAACTGGCAAGTCATTCTGGACCGAGTGATTGCCGACTTCGTCAAAGGAGAGAAAAACCCGAGGAACCTATATTTTATTGGGATGGAAGAACCTCTAAAAGATGAAAGCGGTATGATTCCCGTAGCCGATATTGTGAACAACGGCAAATCAGGCATTGATTCCATAAGTGCCGATGCCAAGAAAAAAATGACCCAGGAGGAGCTCGACTTGATTGCCAAAAGAAGGTCGGAGATGCTTGATGGCAAATGGGATCCCTTTAAGTACTACGAACTTGTGGATGCCAAAACCGGTAAGGTGATCAGCCCGGCCGGCGAAATGCCATCCGACGCGCATTTACTTTCCAAGATGGACTACTATATTCCGGGAGTGGTCCCTCCTGCAAAATAGACGTGGACAAACGTCATCCCCAGCGAAGATATCGGGGATGGCGTTTAACTCCAGCGCTTGTGCCTACGCAAACCGGGCATTCCCCAAGCAGTCTGGCAGAGCACATTAACAATCCGGACCTACTTATTGTTTCCTGAGGGTATTTAGCCATGACCATGGTAAATGATAAAAGAGCCCAAAAAGTCGCATTCGTAGCCCATTGTATCCTCAACCAAAATGCCAAAGTGAATGGATTCGCCTTTTTCCCAGATTTAATTTTCGAAATGATTGAAATCCTGCACAAGCACCATTTTGGATTGGTTCAGTTCCCCTGCCCGGAGACTTCCTATGCCGGAACGCGCAGATGGTGGTATGTACGCGAGCAGTATGACACCCCAGGTTACAGAAGACACTGCCAGCAAATTTTAGAATCTGTTTTGGACCAACTGGAAGCCTACGACCAGGAGAACTACAAAATCGTCATCGTGGGACTCGACGGCAGCCCATCCTGTGGAGTGACCGTTTCAGGAGCGAGTGAAAAGTGGGGCGGTCCCCCGAAGATATCGGACGAAGATTTGAAGAACTATCCCACCACCAATAGCCCCGGGGTTTTCATGGAGGAAGTTTTTAAAGCAATCGAACGAAGAGGGATGGAAATCCCAAAGTATACCGGAGCCGGATTCGATATGCCAGGTTTTGACTTGAAAGCACAGGTCAATAAGCTGGATGAGTTCCTTGCAAAGATATAAGCAAAACCCGTAGGAGCCAGATCATGTCACTGTAGGTGGCGGCGGGCTTTAGAGGGGCTTGCAGGTCGTTGGTTTGACTTGTGGGAACGTAATTGACTTCGATGAATTTGTCCCCATTTGATTTTATTATGGCCTTGAATATAGGGTAGGTGAAAGAACAAGCGGACTTGGCTACTTCGGCCAATGGCACCTCATTTTTTGTCACATTTGAAAAAAACCGGCCGGAATATCGACCATCCCAGTAAAAAACATAAAAAAGTCAACCAGATGATCACCAGATAATCATTGATTGACTTTTTTAGTAAGCCTAAGCATTGTCTGCAACCGGGGCACCACCCCCGATCATCGGTCTCGTGAATCTCTGGTGGAGAGATTCACCTCCTCACTTCAGAAACTCTTAAAGACAACTCTTTCCGGGAGCAACTTCAAGAACTTTTGGATTGTCCTTTCCGGGGACGCAGCTAAAATATTTCTGAAGGCCACACGCTTAGTTGTTTGTTTTAAACGGCGTGCCAAAATGCCGTTATTAACCCCCGGTGCAAAACGCTTTCGATAAATGATGAATTATTCGTTTGTTTGGTTATGACCGGCTGAAAAGATGCACGCGCATTCGAGGGGCCGTTTAAATTTTATTTTGTTATGTAAAAGAACGACGTTTTAAAAACCATTTCTTTTGAGTCTGACTATTTTAGATACAAATAGCATGCCAATTTTGCGAATTTGAAAAATATTCTTGATATTTAGTGCCCATTCATTAATTATTTTTTTAGATGGACACCTAGTGACGATTCCAATTTAGATATGAGGATCTTTGTAAAATAAAAGGAAATCAAGGTATTACGCGGCGGCAGTCCGTGCTACAGCGCACAAGCGATCCCGCCGATTGACGCCGATTTTGGGTAAAAAGACCATTTATGGATGGAAACTATTTAGCAAGTTACAAAGATAAAAGCAGCGCAGTCTTCATTCTGTTGGATAAAAAACGTCAAATTAGTTGACAAAGAATGATGTGCCAAGCAACTGAATGGGTTTTTATACTCAAATGATCGTCAAATTAAGCCAAAATTTTGAAAAATACCAAGAAACGCATAGCATGAAGCCCAAAAAAAGCCTCGCGGTTGAAGATAAATTATGTTACTTGTAAAGTATTCATACATTCTGAGAGTATTCATGTAAATCTAGTTGGCAGTTGTACGTGATTTAGGTTAGTTTTTTTTACGAGAGCTTGCTGAGATTGCCTGGCCTCCACGAACGCTTCGATACCTATGAAAGATGTTCCCGACGTTAGCGGGATTCAAGTTCAATCTGAAAATCCCGTCGCCGGGCGAAAGCGAAAAATTCACCCAAATGGATATCATTAATATTTATAGGAACATCCGTCACGGGAGGATTAAATTTTGAGCCTGACACCAAAATTTGAACAAAATAGTTTAGACAACCGGCTGAACGACACCTAAATAGGGGGAAATATGGCTACTAAAATAAATAATACCCTCAAAGATCACCTGGTCGCAATAAAAGAGGAAAAACGAAGCTTTGAAAATGCCTTCGAGGGTATTTCCCGGATGATTCTTGAGAATCCCATCGAAAAAGTGGTGGTCAACGGTAGAACCACCTACGATTTTTCCATTTTCAGGACAGGAAAAAAGCACATCATCGGTATGTATGATGAGCTGAATAGTTTTGTATCCTTTGTTAAAGATGCCGCCGAAGGGGGATCATCCAAAGAGATGGCCTATGTGCTTGTGGGTGAACCGGGTAACGGAAAAACATATTTTGTAGATTTTTTATGCGATAAGTACCGTAAGTTTTTAAGCGAAGCAAAAAATAGAAAATACACCTTCAGATTCAACAACATGGACCAGATTGGCACTTATGGCCGGCTGACCACCATTGAATCCCAGACCTATGAAGATCCCATGATCCTGGCCATGAACCTGTTTGAAGATCCGGACAAGAACAAGGAATACCTGGCCAAAACAATCGGTTTTGAAGACAAAGCCATTGAAAGACTATATGAAAACTATCGACCCCTGGGGGCTTGTACCGGATATATTTGGAACGATATCAGCAGCTTCAACGACGGAAAGATTGACGATATGCTTAATTGGGTTGAAATTGTCCCGGTGCCCATGACGGAAAGCTTGGGCACCATCACGGGAAAATATCCGGCCAAAGACAAAATTACATCCTCGGCTGTGGACCTGTTGGGAGAAGAATCGATCCAGCGGCTGCTTCACATTACAGATACCAACAATCCCTATCGGTTTGATTTGCGGCGCGGTGCGCTGGCCAGGGTGGCCGGTGGCGGCATTCATTTCAGCGATGAAATCTATAAAAATAAAAAAGACCTGGTCCAGGTTTATCTGGGTGTTATCCAAAACCGCAACATTGAAATCGACGGGTTTAAATGGCCCATCGACACCCTGATCATCGCCACCAGCAACAATTCGGAGTTTTACAAATTTTTAGCCGAAAAGGAAGAGGCTCCCATTGTCGACCGGTGCCGGATTTGCTATGTTTCCCATAATACCAATTACAAGCTGCAGAAAGAACTCACCGACTATGCTCTTGGCAGCGAAGCCCGAACCACCCTTACCAAGGAAAAACTGCACCAGGACCCCAATCTGAATTACGCCGTCTCAGTGGCCATGGTCCTGTCCCGTCTATCGCGTTCAGAAAAGCTGACCCCCATTGAAACTATGAAGCTGGCCGCCGGTGAAGTGGCCGGTGAAAAAAGCATCAAGGCACTGGCCGAGGTGATCGACACCCTCAATCAGGATCCGGAAATCACCAATCGTTTTGGCCAAAAGGGTCTGGGGCAGCGAAACCTGGGGCGGTCAATCCAGCTCTTGCTCGAGAGCTCCGAGACCAACGAAGGCCAATGCATGTTCGCCTATGATGTTTTCAAATCGGTAGATCGAATCATCCTCGATTATGTCAACGATGCCAACGATCGGGTCAAATACTTGGAAGACCTCAAAACGGCCAAAGGCTTATACCGGGAACGGATCATGACGGAGATGTTTAACGCCTACATGGATGAACCCTTTGCGATTCGAAAAGATGTCATGAATTATGTCAATATGATCATCGGCATTGATGCCGAGAACCTTGGTCCGGATAAAATGTGGAAATACAAGGATCCCCAGTCCAGTGAGCTCAAAGCGTTGAAGGTAGATGAGCGCTATATCAATAGTGTTGAAGAGCGACTGGAACTCAAAACCAAGGAGCAGCGCGATTCATTCAGAACGTCGATACGAAAAATTTACGGTCAAAAGATTTCCGTGGATCCCAATTACGATTTTATGGACAATCTAGAGCTGGTCAAGGCGGTTACCGATGTTCGCCTTAAATCGGATATTGCCGGTGCGGGCAGCCTCATTGGGGCGTTGGCTAACCGTACCAATGAAGAGAACCAAAAACTTTACGACCGCATGATCGATACCATGCTGAACAAACTAAAATACTGCAGAACCTGTGCGCAAAAAACCATCGAGTATTTCTGTACCCAGGAGGATGAAAAGTAGCAGAATTAACCGGTTGCCGAGTGCCGATTGCCTATCTAAGGTATGCGGCCAATTTAATATAAAAGACAGAGTGAATCCCGCGGTGGCAAGAAATAAATCATCCATAGCCAATGGTACCCAACAGATGAATCCGGAATTTAAAAAATATTATCAACGGCTTAAGAAAAGCGGTCTTACATCCGAGCAAAAGGAAAAGATACTTTCCGAGATGAGCGATACCGGATCCCATGGTCTCCCGGAAGATTCCAAGAACCACGAAAAAGGCACCTTCTCTTGGCAACCGGATAATGCCTATGCCTTCCATGACCTTATGGTCCTTCAATCGATGCCGCAGCCCAAAAGTTCCTACACTACTTGCCTTAAGTCCATCGACGAGCTTTTAGAAAGAGACAAGCAGAGAGAAAAAGACGGCTTTCCGCGAAAAATACGCGTAGGGCGCTTGATCAAGCCGGGAAAAAGCGGAAAGGACAGGGTCGTCGTCGTCCCCACGACGGTTGAGGAAAAATTTATCCATGACCCCTCCTTTTCACCGGAAGATGAAGGCGACCCATCCGGGGGTACCGGCGACGGCCAAGAAGGCGAGGTCATCGGCGAGCAACCAGTCCGTGATCAGGATGGAGAAAGTGGCGAAGGCCCGGGCGAGGGTAAAGGCGGCCAGCACGAGATGGAGTCCAGCGCCTATGACCTGGGGAAAATCCTGTCCGAAAAATTTGAACTTCCCAATCTCAAAGACAAGGGAAAAAAGCGATCACTCACCCGTTATACCTATGATATGACCGACAGGCACCGGGGTTTTGGACAGATTATCGATAAAAAAGCCACGCTGCGACAGGTCGTAAAGACCAATATTAACTTGGGAAATATTCCCGATATCGACGATATCGACCCGACCCGATTTTTAATCTCACCCGGTGATCTGATATATCGCATCCTCTCCAAGGAAAAGGATTATGAATCCCAGGCCATGGTCTTTTTCTTAAGGGATTACTCGGGATCCATGGCCGGCAAACCGACCGAACTGGTGGTGGCCCAGCATGTTATGATCTATAGCTGGCTGTTGTATCAGTATGAAAAGCAAGTGGAATCCCGATTTATCCTGCACGATACCGAGGCGAAAGAAGTCAAGGACTTTTATACCTATTACAACTCTAGAGTCGCCGGCGGTACCAAGGTCGCTTCGGCGTTTCATCTGGTCAATGAAATCGTGGAAAAGGAAAATCTCGTTCAGGATTTCAATATCTATGTATTTCACGGTACCGACGGTGATGATTGGGACACGGAGGGCAAGGAAACCATTCCGGAAATAAAAAAGGTGCTGGCCTATGCCAACCGCGTTGGAATCTCCATCACCGCCCACACAACAGCTAAAGGCAGTGAAACCGAAGTGGAAAAATACTTAAAAGCCTCCGATTTGCTGGAGAAACGATCGAAATTAATCCGACTTGACGTCATGGGGAAGGACGCGGATGAACCCCGGTTAATCGAGGGAATAAAAAAGCTCATCGGAGAATAGGATAGCAATTGACCATTGACGATTAACAATTGGCGAATGATCAACCTGGGGCGAGCGTCACACCATTTTTTTTCAGTGCGCCGTATTCCCTGAATCGTCAACAATCTACCGGCAAGCGGGCACGCCGGGAGCCATCAATTTCAGGTTTAAGCAATGGAACTCATCGATCAGCATACCAAAAAAATCATGGAGGGGTGCAAGCAAAGAGCTCTACAGGCGGGGTTGCGTTTTAATGACGAAACGTTGGAATACATCGTTACCAACCGGGACTTGTTAGAACTTTCACCGAAAGTAATGATCCCCACCCTCTATGATTACTGGGTTCATGACGTAGAAGTATTAAAAGAAAAAGGAAAATACGAACTTTACCCTGGCAATCCTTACGAGACCGTGATCAACACCCGGCCGGCAATATCATTTTACAATGACAATAATCCCGACTGGCTGAATGTCATGATCTTTTACCATGTGCTGGCCCACATCGATTTTTTTCAAAACAACCTGTTTTTCCGGCATACCTGGGATTATGATTTTACCGGCCAAGCCCTCGCGGACAAACGATTAATCGCTAAAATAAGGGCTGAAAAAGGAAGATGGGTCGATTACGTGATTGAGTTTTCCCGCAGTATAGATAACTTGGTTAGCTATCATCATGAGTTGTCACGATTGAACTTCCCACCCCCAAAACTTGAATCCAAACGAATTGATTTTTACTTTGACGTGTTTTTACAGCAAATAAAGAAAGTAAGAATCGGTGCGTATTTGAAGGAAGTGGAAAGATATAACGAATGTTTACACCATCACGGGAAAACAAGCGAAGAGGTATTTTTTGCCGATGTGGAAAGCGAACATCCGGAATTTGAGGCTCTTTATAAAAAAAGTCATCAAAAACAACCCGAGCATCACCTGGATCTGCTTCAATTTCTAATAGCTCATTCGCCGTTCTTAAAAAAAGAAAAAAATCGATGGATGATACCGATTTTACTGGTGGTGCGTAAAACATCCCTGTTCTTCCAGCCTCAGATTCGAACCAAAATCATGAATGAGGGATGGGCCAGCTTCTGGCATGAAACCCTCTTTTTACAAGATGATCGCATCAAGGGGCACGAAGTCGATTTTGCTCGAATCAACGCCGGGGTCACTTCCATGCCCCGGGTGGGGCTTAACCCGTATGCCTTAGGAATGCGCCTTTTTTACTATATCGAGGAGATGGCCAATAAGGGGAAATATAAATTTGAATTTGAGCGGCTTCTCGATGCAACGCAACGAAGAAAATACGACAAAAAAACAAAAACCGGGCGAAATTTCATTTTTAAGATCCGGGAAAATTTCTCTGATTTTATGTTCATCAACACGTTTGTCGACCAAGATTTTATCAACCGCCACAAGTTATTTGTTGCCGGAAAAAAATTAGATAAACAACGGATGGTATGGCAATATTATGTAAAAAGTAGAAAACTTAAGGACTATCGTAAGATGCTCCTCGACACCCTGTATCACCCACCGCATATCACCATCGACAATGGAAAAGACATAGACGAAGCCCTTTACCTTGTTCATCACTTTGAAAAAAAACCGCTTGTCAAAGATTTTATTGCCAACACCATGATGGGAATCGAGTATTTGTGGGGGGCACCGGTCAAACTGGAAACCAGCGAGGCAATCCCGGTTGCTTCACCCCAAAAGGCACCGGCAGCCGCCGGCCCGACCATGATGACCCAGGATGACCTTCAGGTAGCGCAAATTAAATGGCAGCGAGTCGTCTACACCATGGAAAACCGCAAGCTTTCCAAGAAGGTTTTGGGGTAGCTTTTCAGACTTAATGGACAGTGATACCCCAATTGGGCGTAAACAAAATGAGAAGCTCAATTTAAGCATTTAGAATTGTGGCATAAATTTTCAATTCAGTTAAATTTCGATAATGCTTCAATGAATGAGATAGTTAATCATAAAACATTCTCATTTTTTACCCGGTGGGAAAGCCGATCATACCCCACCTACGGCGTTATCAAGGGTTTGCGGTAGTACACTACAGCGTCACCCTTGATGCCTTGTATCTGGGGCATCCTCGACTTTCGCTCAATCGGGGTGATATTTT
>Ga0316197_10002449_pt1 | contig 13266 bp, 13 predicted proteins | sample OudBiesiAoxic_MG_FD_204939 | JGI IMG/M metagenome (GOLD analysis project Ga0316197, IMG submission 204939) | Coastal sediment microbial communities from Oude Bieten Haven, Netherlands - site A oxic | ecosystem: Environmental > Aquatic > Marine > Coastal > Sediment | place: Netherlands...
TCAAACATTGTTCACCTTAAACACAGTTAATTTTGCTACTTGGTATTTTGACTCAATATTGTTTTGAAGCGTTCGAGATTAATTATTCCTGTCTTTGCTTCATTTTTTAGAGTCATTTGTTATAAAATATTGAATCAATAGGCTTTAACTGCAACTATCTTTTCTACTAAAAATTATCGGCTAAGGATACACTATTTGCCTTTTTTAGGGGGAATTCCTCTGTGAAATAAATAGAAGATGGTAGGCCGTTCTTTGTCGCTGGAATTGTGTATTTATCTGATGTTTATGATCGGGTTTATGATAGAGCTTCTTAAGATATTCCACCCTCTTGAATTAGAGACTTATTTCAGCGTAGTATCGCAATGTACCAAGATCAATACTGATAATAACTCGCAGCAAAAACAGAACGATAACTGAGTAAACCCTAAGAGACGTTAATAAACGTTTATTCTGAGGAGAGGTTACGATGACTGATTTATACTTAATTCGCCACGGTGAAACATTATTTAACCAACTTGGCTATTTTCAAGGTCATTCCGATAGCCCTTTGACTGAAACAGGCCATCTACAAGCATCTAATCTAATTAGTTATTTTAATGATATTCCGTTACAGCAATTTTATAGTAGCGATTTAGGCCGAGCAGTCGCCACAGCTACGCCGCTTGCTAAGGCAAAGCAATTGCCGTTACAAACTTGCCCTCAACTTCGTGAAATTAGTTATGATTATTTGGATGGCCAAGCAAAACGCCAACTAACGGATAAAGATAGAGAGAAGCTGACTCGTTTATTTTCGGCTGAATTAGGTTATAGAATTGGCGAGGGAGAAACTTTAGCCGAGGTGCAAACACGCCTGTTTGATAAAATTAATGCGCTGAACAAGCAGCATCAAGATCAGTCGATTGCAGTAATGACGCATGGTTTATCAATAGTGATGTTAATTAAAAAAATCCTGCGAATTCCAGTGGATGCACCACGAATGTTTAACGTCCATAATGCTAGTGTTTGTCATTTATCCTTTAGGTCTGGACAATGGATTTTACAAAGCATTGAGCGTAATGATGCAAGTTAAGGGTAAAGCTTAAAAGAGCAGCAATACTGAATACACTACATATCAACAAGACATAATCGCAATAAATAGCAGCAATAAATGGTAATAATAAATACCAGCAATAAAAAAGGCCGCTTTCGCGACCTTTCTATAACACTACTTAAAATAGCTATTGCTTATAATACTATTCTGCAGCCGGTGCTTCTTCTGCTTCTGCAGGTTCAATGTCTAATAATTCAACTTCAAAAATAAGCGTTGCACCCGGTGGGATTGAGCCCGCACCTTGCTCTCCGTAACCTAATTCAGCAGGAATAACGAACTTGTATTTCTCGCCAACACTCATTAACTGAACACCTTCAGTCCAGCCTGGAATAACACGGTTTAGCGGGAATTTAGCTGGCTGGTCACGCTCTATAGAACTATCAAAAACAGTACCGTCAACTAATGTACCTACATAGTGAACTGTCACTGTATCTTCTGCAGCAGGTTTTGAACCTTCTGCTTCAGTGATCACTGAATATTGTAAACCAGAGTCAGTTACGGTTACACCTTCCACTTTTGCATTTTCATCTAAGAATGCTTTTGCTTCAGCAGCTGATTTTTCTGCCGCTTCAAGCTGTACTTTTTCAGCAGCCGCTTTGACTTTTGTATCGTACGCTTTTAGCGTTTCGATCATCTCTTCATCTGTTAATTTAGAGTTATCACGTAATGTATCTGTAATACCTTGCAGGATGATTTCTTTATCTAATGTCATACCAAACTCAGCTTGCTTCTCTAATGTAGTAGAAACATAACGAGAAAATGATGCGCCAATTGCATAGGCCGCTTTTTCATTATCATCTTTAAAACTTACCGCAGCAGTTTCTTGAGTTGAAGTTACTTGCTCTTCTTCTTGGTTACAGCCAACAGTAATTGCAACTGCTGCAGCTAATAAAGAAACTTTAAAAACGTTTTTCATTGTTACTCCAAATATTAAATTAAAACAGATAGCTTTGATTTTACTTCAAAAAGTTGTAAAGCAAGTATCTAAAACAGTTTACTTATACTAACCTTAAAGCTGTTTATCAACAAAGACAATTTAATCATGCCATTAGCTAATACCTTAAAAACTATTTTACTCACAACCTGCTTGTTTTTAACTGCTTGTGAGCAATACTCGCAACCGACTCAGCAATATGAACATGCTGTGCAAGGTGCCTTTGCAGCTGAACTCTCTCAAAATGGAGATTATTCACTGACATCGTCGATCCACCATGGCATCAGTTTATGGGATAATCGACATAATAAACTGCTTTTCAACTGGTATCATCACCAGGGGCAAAACAACGATGTTTTTATTGTGCGTTTATCATCAAATAACAGTGTTGCATTATCTGCCAGCCGTGACGAATTTGCATTATGGGATACAAAAACAGGTAAATCACTGGGGTTTTATCAAGTTTCTGATTCACCAATCAGAGATATCCAATTGTCCGAAAATGGCCAATTCGTTGTTTATGGACAGGTTAATGGTAAGTTAGTTCATATTAATCTACGCACTGGACGTCGCTTAGAAGCACCATTACACCGTGAAAAAATAAACAGTATCGATATGTCTAGTAATGGTCGTTATGTTTTATCTGGCGGTAATGATCACCAAGCATTTCTGTGGGATACCGACACGGCACAAGTTATACAACAATTTGATTTTAAACAACGTATTAGTATGGTCAGGTTAGAAAAAAATGGTCGTTTTGCTTTTATAGCAGATAATCAAAAGGCCTCTCAGATATGGGACTTGCAAACAGGCAAGTTAAAAAGCACACTCATTTATAGAGCACGACAATCCATTTTTTCTTCAGTACGTTTCATTAAAGATGGTCAATACTTATTAACGGGTAATGGCACAAAAAAAGTAGTGTTATGGGAGACTAAAACAGGATTAGCAAAACAAGATTGGACTGTCACCCCAAGAAAAGAAACACGTCCTAAAACAGCTGTAGTATACTCTGCGACATTATGGAGTGATTCAGCAATTGTGACTGAAAGCTCTGCTGGACTATTAGAAATTTGGCCCCTAGCGCCTTTATAAGAGACACCATGGATAGCAAACAAGCAGAATTAGAACAACGCATTGAACAATTGGAAATGAAAGCGGCTTTTCAAGAAGATAATATAGACACATTAAACAAAGAAATTTTTGAACAACAGCGCCGTACACAGCAGTTGATTGAACAAGTTGCTTTATTAGCAGTTAAGTTAAAAGAGAGTGAACCGAATCAATTAGCTTCTGAAAAAGAAGAGATGCGCCCGCCTCATTATTAACAATAATAGGCTAAAAAGGTTATTAGGTTATAGCTAGGCTTTTAGCCGCCATTCACTACTTTGCAGTCTAAAAGTGAATCATTTACTCTGACACTATAGAGTAAGTGATTGTGCTTTTTCAGGTTGTTTACTTAAGTAATCTAAATATTCAACTTTCACTTTTCTACCTAATGGTTGCTTTTGATCGACAGAGATCTGTGTAAGGCTAACTGTTCGAGCATCTTCTCGGTGCATTTTCACTGAACACTTTCCTGATTGCCCTTGATGTTGATGATAATCGATATAATCATTGGTAGTGGATTGTTGAGTATCTATCGATTTCTGAAACTGTGCTCTGCGATAAGCAGAAACAATTTCATAATCAACACCTGAAGAAGTGATAGGTAATGACTCGTCTACCGATAATGCAGAGAAGGTAAGTTGTTGGCCGTCCCAAATATATTGATAAGCCTGCTGTTTTTTTTCAATCTGAGTGGATAAATCAGGATTAAAAACACAGAGTTGAAACGCTTGATAAACACTTAAATCCATCGTCAGTAATTGTTGATGAATACAGTCTGTCTGCTTTAATAGGTGTGGAATAATGACTCCACGACTTATAAAGGTTTTCAAGCTTGGGTCTATTTGCGCTTGGTAATAGTTTAATAACGCAAGGCTTGCACCGCTTTGATGTACAGCTATCCAAGTGCCACCACCGGTTGGGTCAATCGGATAAGCGGCGTTTAACGTATTATCAATACTAGGTGCAATAGCTTGGGCGCGTGTGATCTGCTCATCACGATTAAAAAAAAGCTGATAACCTTGAGCATTTAAACGATATGTTAATGTACACATTATATTAACCCGCGCGTAAAAAAGTCGCCGTTGCTGGTGCAATACCCAAACTGCCTTCTACTTCTATTTCCTGAGCTTGTGCAATGTGCTTAATCGTTGCTAAGTGGTGCACTGCGTGGCTACCCGTAAAGATTATCTCACGTGCAAGACTTGTATCCACTATTGCAACTTGCTTATCAGTCACTGAGATTTCAGTTGATAACTTGATAGTTTGTTGCAATTGATGCGCTGTTAATGCATTTAAAAAATCAGAGATCTCTTGTATCGACTGTAGTGCAGCTTGCGGACAACTTTCAATAATGCCACCACGGCTACGTTTATCGTAATCGATCAGTCCTTCTGACAAGCCATTAATAATCGCATAATAGTGATCTAGAATGTGGCGCATGTGTGCACCCGCTGAACTCATAAAGTAAGGCGAAATAATTTGTGTATATTGCTGTTCAGAAACAGACGTTAAATATGTTTTAGCTTGTTGTAATATAATAAGTTGGCTTTCAATCATTGGCCAAACATTCCTTCATGTGAATAATATCGATTAGAGTGCAGTGTTATTTAATAGTTCAAGAATAACATATCAACGAAGCTTACTTATCACAAAATCATAACATCGTTATTATTCCATGAATAACTCAGCTAAATCATCGTTACTCGCTAATGCAGGATCGTCTATTACCCCAAAACCTATCCACCCTTCACTTGCACTCGTGATCCCAGTGTCAGGGTCAGTGACCAAATGAGGGTGAGCTAGATCCATCGCGTAGCCAGCAGAGGCTTGATATAAATAACTATCATGAATAACAAACGCCCCTTGTTGATATTCAAGCTTTGGCTGAAAATAAATAAATTCATTTAACCCTATCGGAGAGGTAATCGTCTGTGCATAGGGGTTGCTTGATGAAGCATTGTTTGTTTCTGATGTCAGCAACGTTAAATTAACTTGCTGAGCATGCTTAAAGTCTTCTACTTCTCCCTGAGCATTGAGCCATGAGACATCCATCATCACTTGTTTAAAATCACCACCATGATCAAAACCAGCAGCAACATCTGAAATTGCCCACGATATTGAGAACTTAGTATTGGCAATGTCTATATTAGTTTCCGACACATCATGCAAATCAGATAACTGATTAATATTTACGAGACTCAGCACCTGTTCCATTTTTCCAGTTACTAATGACATCATCGCTGTTCGCGCTATATTATCACGCTGTTGTTCCGTCACTTTCTTTTGTAAGCCTGTGATATTTACCGCCGTTAGGCTAACCACTATCAGAGCAATTAAAATTTCGATTAATGAAAAACCTGTGTTTTGAGGCTTGTTTCTATTATTGAGCATTAGAAGTCTCTCCATGTTCCTGCAACTAATTGATAATTGCTTGTGACATCTGTCATCCCTAATTTTTTATAAAGTTGATTGAGTACGCTTTTATCGTAACGGATTGATAAGGGTGGCAGGTTATTAGCATTGTTGCTTGCAGCACTACTCACAGAGCAACTGTATTCACTTAATAACGCGCCATTTACTTGAATGCCGGCTAAATCAATACTCATGTCTTGTGCAGTTTGTTTAATACCATCAATATAAACAAAATTACCGCTCTCATCGATAACCTCTGCTGAGCCCGGCAATAAATATAATAAACCGATCACCGCACTGTGTGTGTTGGGCAAGGCAGTGAAAGCTCCCCCTTCCATGAAAATCAGTTTAGGGTCATCAACTGAGCCAATAGTAAAGTGTTTATTACCTGCGCTGTTTATCGATGTATGTTGTTGCTTTATATTACAATCTCCAGTGATATAAATAATATCAATGAGATCATCCACATTCTGTAGTTGCTCCGAACAACTACCGTTATTAAGGTTTCCCATATCAATATGTGCCACTTGCGATGAACTTGTTAACTCATCTTTTGCATCTTGCCAGGTAATACCAAAAGTATTTTCAAATAATGAAGTGGCGCTGTTCATATCGTCAATCGGTTGTACTTGGTCAAAAATAGAGCCCGATGCTGAAGCTGCACTCCCCCACTCATTTAGGTTAATTTGTTTAAAGCGAGATAGCCCTTCTTGATCCAACAACGCGCCATAAATCGCACTCAGGTTTATGTTATCTACCTGTAATGAATCATCCAAACAAAACTCAGGTACTTGCTGATCGCCATCTGTCTGAACAAGCACACTGCTAGGTAGGGTAAAACTTGGTTGGCTAAGTGTAATTTGTGGTGCAATACTCCCCGGAGAACGGCATTGTTCGACAGTTAAACCTTCGCAACCATCATTAATAGAATCCCCCGCATTTATTTGTAATTTACCATTACTAGAAAGAGGGGCAGTGGGAATATTAAACGCAATATCGTAATAAACCTGTACTGAAACTTGCTTTGATGCAGTGCCATCTTGTGATTTTCCGACGGAGATAATCTGTAACTTATTGCTACTTATTTGAGTCACAGTGACCTGATATGAAGTCTTAGCATTAAGTGAAGCGGTGTAAATATAAGGTAGGTTATCAAGCATATTAGTGGCAGTTGACACATTCTTCAGCTTGCTTAAGGTCAAATTAATGCCCGACTCTGCATTCACAAAAGCTTCACTATTGCGATAATAGTTACCTAACACTTTATTATCGATAATCTGTAAATAAGCCATGCTCGCGGTATAGGCGACTCCCGCAATACTTAATACAATCGCGGTGATTAAAATAGCAAATCCCTGTTGCTTGATCTTCATTTGACCTCCAGCATTTAACTGAATATTGCAAACTAACCAATATATTTATTCAGGCTCAGTATTTTTTAAATAAGAGTTTCCCGTATGTTCATGACCCAGCGCCTTTAATAAGGCCATTTTTATGCTTATATTTCGATTAATATTGGTCATTTAATTAATTAGTCTGTTATTAGAGCTTAGATAAAAAGTCAAAAAAGTTAATAAAAAAACAATAAAAAACCTACTCAACCACTCAAAAAAACACTTCTTATTTTTGAGGTTGATCTCATAATCAGCGCTAACCTAATGAGAGATAACATTTATTTAACAACATAGGCATTCCTCACAATAACTATTTTCACTCTCGATTAGAATGCTGTGGTTACTTATTAAGCTATACCTAAAAAATAAAAATATGAGCAATTGATTATTATGTAATAACGGAGCGAACAATGAGCGGAAATACTATTTACCCAGTTTCACCTGAGTTAGCAGCAAATAGCTTGCTAACCAATGACCAATATCTATCTGAATACAAAGCATCTATCGAAGATCCAGAGGCATTTTGGGGTGAGAAAGGTAAAATTTTAGATTGGATAAAACCCTACACTAAGGTCAAAAACAGTTCTTACGCTCCTGGCAATGTTAATATTAAATGGTTTGAGGATGGTGAATTAAACGTTTCAGTTAACTGTATCGATCGCCACTTAGGAACGAAAGCAGATCAAGTTGCATTACTATGGGAAGGTGACTCACCTGACCAAGATGCAAAAATTACTTACCAAGATTTATACACACAAGTTTGTCAGTTCGCTAATGCCTTAAAAGAACAGGGCATTAAAAAAGGTGATGTGGTTTGTTTGTACATGCCAATGACACCTGAAGCAGCTGTTGCAATGTTAGCCTGTACGCGGATTGGTGCAGTACATTCTATTGTTTTTGGTGGTTTCTCTCCTGATGCAATTGCAGGCCGAATCGTTGATAGTAGTGCAAAATTAGTGATCACTGCCGATGAAGGTCGACGCGGCGGACGAACCGTTCCACTAAAAGCAAATGTAGATGAAGCATTAACACGTGATGGTACTGACTGTGTTGAACATGTGATTGTGTTTAAAAACACGGGTGGTGACGTTAATTGGGTTGAAGGCCGAGATTTAGATTGGACAACGGTCACTCAATCACAACTAACAGATTGTCAACCAGAAGCAATGAATGCAGAAGATCCACTATTCATTCTATACACATCAGGCTCTACCGGTACACCGAAGGGCGTATTACATACTACCGGCGGCTACTTAGTGTATGCAGCCATGACCTTTAAATATGTGTTTGATTATCAAGAAGGTGATATCTACTGGTGTACGGCTGATGTTGGCTGGATCACTGGTCATAGTTACTTAGTTTACGGGCCACTAGCGAATGGCGCTACTACACTGTTATTTGAAGGTGTACCAAACTACCCGACTCCAGCCCGCATGAGTGAAGTAGTTGATAAACATAATGTAACGATATTGTATACAGCACCGACTGCAATTCGCGCATTAATGGCGAAAGGCGATGAAGCAATACAAGGTACTCATCGAAAATCACTACGAATTCTTGGCTCTGTAGGTGAACCTATTAACCCTGAAGCATGGGAATGGTATTACGATAAAATTGGTAATAAGCAATGTCCTATTGTTGATACATGGTGGCAAACAGAAACCGGCGGTATCTTAATTACTCCTCTGCCGGGTGCAACGGATCTCAAGCCTGGTTCTGCAACGAATCCATTCTTTGGTGTACAACCTGCATTAGTTGATAATGAAGGTAATATTTTAGAGGGTGCAGTTGAAGGCAACTTAGTGATGCTAGATAGCTGGCCAGGGCAAATGCGTACGCTTTACGGTAATCATGATCGCTTTGAACAAACCTATTTTTCAACCTTCCAAAACATGTACTTTACAGGTGATGGAGCACGCCGCGATGAAGATGGATATTACTGGATCACAGGACGTGTTGATGACGTACTGAATGTTTCAGGGCACCGAATGGGCACCGCTGAAATAGAAAGTGCATTAGTGTCACATCCTAAGATCGCAGAAGCTGCTGTTGTCGGTGTTCCTCATGAAATAAAGGGACAAGGTATTTATGCCTATGTGACGCTAAATTCAGGCGAATACTCTTCTCCTGAGCTATATGCTGAAGTGAAACAATGGGTACGTAAAGAGATTGGAGCGATTGCTACCCCTGATATTTTACATTGGGCAGAAGGCTTACCTAAAACACGTTCAGGCAAAATTATGCGTCGTATCTTACGTAAAATTGCAACCGGTGAAAGTGATCAATTAGGTGATACATCAACCTTAGCCGACCCAAGTGTGGTTGATAAATTGATTAAAGAAAATCAAGAAATTAGATAGGCTTTAACGGCCACTGATTTTAATAAATTCGACATAGCCAATTGATGGCTTTCTCGCTAAACTCCTCGATAACTTAAACGTTCTCGAGGAGTTTTTTTATGAGGCTTCTGTTCAAAAGGAGTAGCAAGTGAAAGTATTAGTATTAAATGGACCGAACCTTAATTTATTAGGGCAACGTGAACCGGAAGTTTACGGTAGCCAAACCCTAGCAGATATTATTGAATCGCTTGAGTCAGAAGCGACTCACTTGAACATTCAATTATCTCACCTCCAATCTAACCGTGAATATGAACTGATTGAGAAAATTCACGACAGCGCTGGAGAGATTGATTTTATTATTATTAATCCCGCTGCATTTACACATACTAGCGTTGCCCTTCGTGATGCGCTCTTAGGCGTGGCGATTCCGTTTGTGGAAGTGCATCTATCTAATATCCATAAACGTGAAAAATTTAGGCATCATTCCTATTTATCAGATGTCGCTTGTGCCGTTATTTGTGGAATGGGTGCACAAGGTTACTCATTTGCCTTACAAAGTGCGCAAAAGTTTGTACCTGAAAAATAACCGGTTAATACTTCTGTTCATTAACACAGCTGTTCGTCTATTTTTCATTCAATATTGTGCAAGAATATGTCAAAACTACCCGAACGGGTAGTTACTTTATACCCGCTCTTGAGGCATTCTATATGGGTCTTAAGGAATTGAGGCATAGTAGTACACCCACTTTAATGCCATTAAAATGGATTTTTTATTAAATTTGTAATAAAAAGACATATTGCAGGCGAGCCTAACTTTGTTAGGCTTTTTTTTACCTATCGTTTATTTTTTACCTATCTTTTACAGACTTCATTGAATACACTTCTTGATTCATTTCCGTTATCCAAAACAGAATCACTAAAGTGTATGGAAAGATCTATCAAGCAATCACTTAAAACTAATAAATGAATAATCAGATGCAATCAATAAAAGTACCCAAAAATCATGTTAGATGGCAATCATTTCGCACTTTTAATATCGTTATCATTGCTTCATTTATTTTCTTTTTTTCAATCGGCATAGCACAAAGCTATACTATTTTTGACTCATCCCCTACCTTTACTACTGCATTCTATATACCGTTAACTATTTTATTATTATGTATAATAGCTCTCGTCAGTCTGATTTATAAAAAAGACAAATTAGCACAAAACATTATTCTAATCAGTGCACTTTTAATCACTCCATTTGTGGCTATTAATAGTCATTTCCAAGAACAAACCTATCAAAATAGCTTCTTATATTTAACGCTGTTGCTGCCTCTATTTTATGCTTATTTATTTTCCTATAGCATTCCCCTATTAATATTTAACAATATATTTTTAACCGTTTGTTATATATTTTCATGTGTTTTGGGAGAAAGTGATGCCTTAGTGTTTCTATTTAATAGCACTTTCCTTATCACCATGTGCTATCTCACTGTTTATACACAGATGCTTAATAATAAATCACCAAAACAAGAAGCAGATATAAAACCTAAAAAAGACACGATCCTTAGTCAGCACAGTGCTCGTTATTTAAACCGTATAATTCACGATATTCGCCAACCACTGAGTAGCATCTCTTTATATGGACACTTGTTAGAAAATAAACTCAATGATACCCCTCACTATCAGCTAGCAAATAATATCAAATTAGCGTCAGAGGAGCTGGAACGTTGGTTATCTAGCTTATTAGATTTAGCACGCTTAGATGGTAATGCAATCACCCCTACGCTAACTGAATTTAATGTCGCCTCTACACTATTACCTTTAGTCAAAAAACATCAACGTCAAGCTTCTAAATCCGGTATTAATATCACTGCCCGTGTACCTGAAATTACCATAAAAATGGACAAACAATTATTGATCGAAATTGTGGAGACATTGCTTAGTAACGCAATTGTTCATGGTAGGCAAGAAAACGCCGCAAAAATATTATTATCGGTTAGAGCTCACAAGGGTAATGCGTTATTACAGGTATGGAACCAAGGTGAGCCGATCATAGCGTCTATTTATGAACATTTATTTGATGAAGTAGTGTTAGCAGATAATCCGCTACATAATAAAAGCAAAGGCATTGGGTTAGGATTAGCAATCGCTCAGCGTAAAGCTGCGTTGTGTAAAACACGGATAACTGCAATCACTGGCCCTAATGGTAGTTGCTTTCAATTACCGTTAGAAAGCGTCGCCAGTACGCCGAAAACGATTAATTTGAATCAACTTGCTAGTCACTCTATTAGTTACAGAATATTATTAATTGATGATGACCCAGGCATTTTAAGCGCTTTAAGCATGTTACTTGAAAATTGGGGTTACCTTGTTGACTGTGCAAGCACAGCTGAAGCGGGCTTACAACAGTACAAGAGTAATCGCTATGACTTAGTGATCTCAGATTACCGATTACCAAACCACAAAACAGGACTTGATGTCATTAAAGCGATTCGTCAGGAGGATGTCATTCCAGCAGTCTTATTAACCGGTGAGGCAGATCCAGGAAAACTACAAGAAGTGCAAGAAACGGGCAAAGGGATAAACTATAAAGTACTCAATAAACCCGTAAAACCCGCTTCTTTAAGGTTTTTATTAAAACAATTACTAAAATAAAAAGCATCAATAAACCTGATTAAGATTTAAATAAACCAGACTAAGATTTAAATAAACCAAGCTCCATTGCTTTCTCAACGGCTTTTATACGACTCGAAGAGCCCGATACTTGCAATGTCGCATATAACCCTTTTTGATGAAACTTCACCGTATCCTGAGAAATACATAGCGCATCAGCTATCTCTCTATTCTTTTTGCCTTCATGAATCAACTTCAAAATTTGCATTTGTCTGTCAGATAAATGTAAGTTTTGCTTCTTTTTAGCCTCAACTTGGGCAATTTCATTAATTTTTACGGCAACTTCTTCAGGTACAAACAACTCACCACTCAGCACGGTTTTCAAGGCTACTAACATGGCCTCTGGAGAATAACACTTAGGAATAAAACCTACAGCACCATGTTGTAAAGCCTGATACACATCGTGGTAATCTTCACTAGCTGACAATACTAGCACTGGAGAGGCTATCTGTGCCTCTGTTAATGCATTAATCATTGCCAAACCATTCATTTCAGGCATGTATAAATCCATCAGAATTAAATCAGGCTGAATTTCTTTTATTGCTACTAGTGCCTCAATTGGGCTATCAAATGTAGCCACCAAATTATTTTCATTTTCTAAGGTTAGTTTTAGACCATATAAAAATAACTGGTGATCATCAATAATCACTATTTTGTTCATCGAAATACCCTTTCCGTAACAAACTGTTATTTTCAAAAGAAGATGATACTTTACAATGCAACTATCTGGAAATTATTAGTAAAGATCAGAAAAACTCTACTAAAATAAGCAAATATTGAATAACAATCAATGATAAAACAACAATTTTAAACCTACGCGCATGTTTCGTTCAGGATATAGAAATCAGCCAGAGGTGTTTTACGACGCTATATTAATCAATCAATTCCCTGTATTCTTGCGCGCTATCTATTGACTCAACTAAAAAGAGATAATCATGCCTTGGATCCAACTTAAATTAAACGCAAGCAATGTAAATGCGGAAGAGATTGGTGAACTATTAATGGATAATGGCGCCCTTTCGGCTACCTTTACTGATTCGCAAGACACCCCTATTTTTGAACCTCTGCCTGGTGAAACCCGCCTATGGGGAGATACCGATGTCACTGGTTTATATGAAGCCGATACCGATATGCTGCCAGTTATTGCTCTATTAAAAGAGAGCAAGCTACTTGCGCAAGACTTTGCATTCAAAGTTGAACAACTAGAAGATAAAGACTGGGTACGTGAATGGATGGATAACTTTCATCCAATGCAATTTGGTGAACGTTTGTGGATTTGTCCAAGTTGGAAACCCGTTCCCGATGAAAACGCCGTTAATGTAATGC
>Ga0316197_10002450_pt1 | contig 13266 bp, 8 predicted proteins | sample OudBiesiAoxic_MG_FD_204939 | JGI IMG/M metagenome (GOLD analysis project Ga0316197, IMG submission 204939) | Coastal sediment microbial communities from Oude Bieten Haven, Netherlands - site A oxic | ecosystem: Environmental > Aquatic > Marine > Coastal > Sediment | place: Netherlands...
AAAGACCATCTTTACGCATTTATCGATAAATATAAAATTGACCTGCTGGTGCCGCAAAACGCGCTGACCATTCCGCTCAACCTTCCCCTCGGCGTGGCCCTCACCCAGCTGATTTCGGAAACCGGGATGCCAGTGATCGCCCACCATCACGATTTCTACTGGGAGCGAAAGCACTTCATGGTCAATGCGGCCTGGGACTACTTGAACATGGCCTTTCCGCCCCACCTGCCGTCCATCCATCACGTGGTCATCAACTCCTCGGCCGGCAATCAGCTCAGCCTGAGGACCGGCATTTCTGCGACCATTGTCCCCAATGTGATGGACTTCGACAATCCGCCGCCGCCGCCGGACGACTACGCGGCCGACGTGAGAAAGAGCCTCGGCATTGCCGATGATGAACTTCTGGTGCTGCAGCCGACCCGCGTGGTCAAACGCAAGGGTATCGAACACGCCATCGAACTGGTCTGCCGGCTGGGCCTGAAAGCCAAGCTGGTCATTTCGCATGCTTCCGGTGATGAGGGCTACGATTACGAGCAGCGGGTTCGCGAGTATTCCAAGATGATGAATGTCGATACGCTTTTCGTGGCCGACATCATCAACGAAAAGCGGGGTTCAACCGAAAACGGCCGCAAGATATACACTCTCGAAGATATATACCCCCACGCCGACCTGGTCACCTACCCATCCGATTTCGAAGGGTTCGGCAATGCCTTTCTTGAGGCGCTGTATTTTCAGAAGCCGATCGTCGTGAACACGTATTCCATTTATACACTGGACATCAAGCCCAAAGGTTTCGATGTGATCGAGATCGACGGCTACGTGACCGAGGAAGCCGTGGCCAAAACCAGGGACATCCTCAAGGATTCGAGACGGCGGTCAGCGATGGTGGCCCAGAATTATGACATTGCCCGGCACTGCTTCTCGTACGGCGTGCTGCGCAATAAGCTCAGGCCGTTGATTTTCAGCAGCTATCTCTGCACCCCCGGGGCGATCCTGCCGTAATATTTTCGCGCCCATCAATGACTGTTCCGGCTTTGTCTTCTACGCAAATATACGGATTCGGTTGTATCGGCCCGGTTAAGGTGCGGAGCCGCCGCTTCAGCCGGGCGGCCCATTCATAATCGATCTCACCCCCTCCCTAATGAATGCTCACTCAACACAGTGTGCGGGTTTTGCCAAAATTTTATTTCCTTCATGCCGTCGGTTTAAATTGTAACCGTTTAAAATAGTTTGAAAATATTAAAAATAGATAAAATGGTGTGTCAGCCGCGTTTGGTCTTGACAAGCGTCGGGGCGGCGTATAAACTGAATGAACATTCATTCATTTGAAAGGTACCTCATGCGGGAGGTGGACGATCAACTCGAATAACAAAAACAACAAATACCATCTTATTCTCGATGCCGCCATCAAGGTATTTGCCCGTTACGGATACACCCAGTCGACCGTTTCCAAAATTGCCAAGGAGGCCGGCGTGGCCGACGGGACCATCTACCTGTACTTTAAAAACAAAGACGACATCCTGGTCCAGTTTTTCAGCTACAAAACCAAGCAGGTTTTCGAGCGCTTCAGGGAAGAAGTCAGCCGGGGCGGCAATTCCATCGAGAAGTTGAGAACACTGGTCCGTCTGCATCTGGGTGAGTTTCAGCACGACCGAAACATGGCCATCGTCTATCAGGCCGAAACCCACCGGATCAGCCGCCGGGCCGAAACCCAGATAAAAGAAATGTCGAAAATGTACCTGGATATCATTGCCGAGATCGTCGAAACCGGACAGGCGGAAGGGTGCATCCGCAAAGATTTATATTTGGGACTGGTCAAGCGGTTTATCGTCGGCGCCGTCGATGAAGTCATCAATACCTGGCTCCACTCCGGTGGCAAATACGATCTGGTATCGATGGCGGATCCACTGGTAGACCTTTTCTTGAACGGCATCGGCAGCCAAAGGCAGGTCCAGGCCTTTGAAGACGCCGGCAGGATGTAGTTGCTCCGGGAGAACCCCAACACACAAGGAGATTCTGGCTATGGCACAGCAAATAGCAGATCGGCGGGATATCGATTTTGTACTTCACGAGATGTTAAACGTCGAAGAGTTGAGCAATAATGAAAAGTATCAGGACTTCAACCGCAAGACGATTGATCTGATCGTATCTGAAGCCCGCAATCTGGCCATAAAGGAAATGTTACCGACTCAGGTTATCGGCGATCGGCAGGGCGTATGCTTTGAAAATGGTGCCGTAACTGTTCCCGAGGAATTCAAGAAACTTTATGACGTATATAAGGAAGGGGAATGGGTGGCGATGACCGAAAGCCTCGAGTGGGGCGGCCAGGGAATGCCGCGGACCGTTGCCCAAGCCGCCAGCGAATTTTTCGTCGGCGCGAACCTGGCCTTTATGATGTACCCGGGCCTGACCCATGGCGCCGGGAAATTGATCGAAACCTTCGGCACCCCTGAACAGAAAAAGCTTTATTTGAAGAAGCTATACACCGGCCAATGGTGCGGCACCATGCTCCTGACAGAGCCGGAGGCCGGTTCGGATGTCGGTGCGTTGACTGCAACGGCCACAAAGAACGATGATGGCACCTATTCCATCACCGGTAACAAAATTTTCATATCCGGCGGTGATCACGATCTGGTCGAGAATATCATCCATCCGGTATTGGCGCGGATCGAAGGCGCTCCGTTAGGTACAAGCGGCATTTCCCTTTTCATCGTGCCCAAAATATGGGTCAACGACGACGGCACCCTGGGAGAGCCCAATGACATTGTCTGTACCGGTGTGGAGGAAAAAATGGGAATCCACGGCAATGCGACCTGCTCCATGGCACTCGGTGGCAAGGGCCAATGCCGGGGCGTGCTTCTGGGTGATGAGAACAAGGGGATGCGGGCCATGTTTTTGATGATGAACGAGGCCCGTCTGCTGGTTGGCCTGCAAGGTTTCTGTTGCGCCAGTTCGGCGTATCTTTACGCGTTGAATTATGCCCGGCAGCGGGTACAGGGAAGACATCTGCTTAAAATGCAGGACAATACGGCGGCGCCGGTACCGATTATCCAGCACCCGGACGTCCGCCGACAGCTTTTGACGATAAAGAGCTACGTGGAGGGCATGCGCAGCCTGCTGTACCTGGTAGGGATGTTGAGCGACCGCATGGATATTGCGGACAGCAGCCAAGAAAGGGCCCGGTTGCAGGGGATGATCGATCTGCTCATACCCATCGCAAAGGGATACGTAACCGACCGGGCATTTGAAATGTGCAGTCAGGGACTTCAGGTCTACGGCGGTTACGGATACATCAGGGAATACCCGATGGAGCAGTTGTTGCGTGACTGCCGCATTACCATGATTTATGAGGGGACCAATGGAATCCAGGCCATGGATCTACTCGGCCGCAAACTGGGTTTGAACCAAGGCAAGCCGATCATGGATCTGCTGGGCGAAATTCAGAAAACCCTTGCCAAGGCCAAAGGGATCGACGTTCTCAAGGGGCATGCCGAAAGGGTGGAGAAGGCGGTGAACCGTTTGGGGGAGGTGGCATTGCATTTGGGACAGACCGCCATGTCACCCAAGGTCCTTTACGCGTTTGCCTATGCCCATCCGTTTCTGGATGTCTGCGGCGATGTCGTTCTATCGTGGTTGCACCTTTGGCGTGCCACGGTAGCAGCTGCGGCGTTGGAAAAAGGCGCCAAAAAGAAAGACGCCGCTTTCTATGAAGGGCAGATAAAAAGCGCTGAATTTTTTATCCACACCATCCTGCCGGTAACGAACGGAAAGATGAAGGCCATTCTCGAAACAAACGGGGCAGTCGTTGATATCCCCGAGGCGGCCTTCGGCGGTTGAAGGGGTAAGAAGGCCGGTAGACGGAAATTACTATAGCCCACGGGGAGTTTTCATCTACCGGGAGCGGAGGGAATGATCAGCGACTCCAGCGCGCAAACTCATGCATAAGGCACCCTAAGGAAAGAACAGATTTTCATCATAATATGAATATTTTAACTCCAACTCACCACTTGTGATCCCCATCTGACAGCCAGGGTTTCCGCTGTTCTTTCCCAAGGCTGCCTAATTCATTCAGGCAGTGCCCGCTTTCGCTGCTGATCATTCCCTCCGCTCTGGTGCAGCATTTTAAGGCCCCTCCCCTCAATTACTTGAGGCATCAAGGGCGTTTAACCGGAGCTTAAGAGAGCCCCATGAATCTCGCATACACCGGACAGGAGCATGTCTAAGGGCTCCTAACCGATGAAACAATGAATGTGAGGCACAAAATCAATTCGTTCAACCACCTTGCTTCTTTTGCTCCTGCTGCCTTAGCTCCTTTTTCAACACTTTGCCCACGTTTGTTTTAGGAAGCTCGTCACGGAATTCGATTTCTGTCGGCCATTTGAACTTGGCCAGTTTTTCCTGGCAGAATGCGAGCAGTTCTTCCTGGGTGGCTGTCTGGCCTTCCTTTAGGACCACGAACACCTTGGCCGATTCGCCGCGGGTGGGGTGGGGAATGCCGATGGCGGTTGCTTCCTGAATTTTGGGGTGTTCGAAGAAGACTTCCTCGATATCCCGCGGGTAGACGTTGAAGCCGCCGGAAATGATCATGTCTTTCTTGCGGTCGACGATAAAGTAATATCCCTCTTCGTCCATCATCGCGATGTCACCGGTGTGCAGCCAACCGTCAGTCAACGTCTCCGCCGTGGCATCCGGATTGTTCCAGTAGCCTTTCATCACCTGGGGGCCTTTTAACACCAGCTCGCCGGATTCTCCAACCGGCAGTTCAGTTTTGTTGTCGGTCAGATCGACGATGCGGCATTCGGTGTCCGGGATCGGTAAGCCGATACTGCCGACCTTGCGTTTGCCGCCGGCGAACGGATTGATGTGGGTCACCGGTGAGCTTTCAGTCAGGCCGTAGCCCTCCACGATAACGGCGCCGGTGCGGTTCTCGAAATCACGGATGACTTCAACCGGCAGCGGGGCGCTGCCCGAAAAACAACCTTTTATAGAGTTCATTGGTGTGCGGTCGATTTTAGGATGATTGAGTATACCGATGTACATGGTTGGAACGAGGGGTGCGAAAGTGGGCTTGAATTTTCCGATGGTTTCAAGCAGCGGTTCGGGTTGCGGTTTGGGAACGAGAATGTCTTCCCAACCCATGGATATGGCAAAATTCATGGCCGTGGTCAGACCGAAGACGTGAAAAAAGGGCAGGGCGCCGAGCATGATTTCTTGGCCCTCCTCGAATGTCGGAAACCAGGTTCGAACCTGTTGAACATTTTTACTTAAGTTGGCGTGGGTCAGCATCACGCCCTTCGATACGCCGGTGGTGCCGCCAGTGTACTGGTACATGGCCACGTCTTCAAAGCCAAGTTCAATCACCGGAGAATCGGGGGTGTGTTGCGCCAGGATCGTTTTCCAGCGATACACGTCATCGGCCGATTTGACATCCGCTGCCAGCTTTTTCTTTTTGGCCACCAGGGGAAAGAGCAGGTTCTTTGGGAAGGGGAGGTAGTCGCCGATGGAGGTGATGATGATCTGTTTGATTTGTGTTTTGGGGCGCAGATCGATCATGCGGTTGCCAAGCAGATCGAGGGTGACAAGCAGTTTGGCACCCGAATCGTTGAACTGGTGCAGGAGTTCGCGATCGGAATAGAGTGGATTGTTCATAACGACAATACCGCCGACCTTCAGCACCGCATAGTAGGCCGCAACACAGGGAATAAGATTAGGAAGGAGAATCGCGACGCGATCACCCCGGGCAATTCCCATGGCAGAAAGAGCGGTGACAAAACGGTCAACCATGTCTTTCAACTGCCGAAAAGTCACGCGGTAACCCTGAAAGTTCTATGCCGGATGATCCGGGAACTGATGTGCCGACCTTTCGAGAAAATCCGGTAGGCAGATTTCCTCGAAGTCAACGAATTCAGGCACTCCCTTTTCGTAATTGGCCAGCCAGGGTTTACCCTGGTATGTGGATTCTGTCGTCACGGATACCTCCTTTGTGGTTGTTAAACAGGCCCGAGCATGCTATGAATTCTCCCTTATGCCGCAGTTTTATAAACATACACGCAACACCACTCCCCATATAACGAGAACAAATAAATTACAACAGGTTAAAGTGAATATCCCCGGAGGGCAACACGCTAATCGCACGCTTTATACTGCTTTACTTTCGGAGGGGATGACAGTGATAACCGTAAGAGCGTTGAGCCGTTATGCCCTCGAGGGGCTGAGGCCATATGTCCGTCCGGGGAGTCTACCTCAGCCGTTTTTATCTTGACAGAAGACGCGACGGCCGCTAAAAATAATGAATGAGCATTCATTCATTGTGTACCCAACCTGACAGTAATAACCAGAAGGAGTCTCGAACAAACAATGGAATCGGTTCTGATCTCACCCGCTAATGCCCTCTACTTCGGTCTGCCCGGGAAGGCCATTTTTATTCTGATCCCCCTGATCGGTATCGGTATCTTTAGCTATATTATGATCCGAAGGATCAGCCCCTTGAGGAGCACCACTCCGGATCCTCGTTTCGGCCGCGCGGGTGAACGCATCCGCAGCGTTTTCAAGTACTGGCTGGGGCAGTACAAACATCCGCGCTACTTTTTACCCGGAATTATGCATATCTTGCTGTTTTCCGGATTTCTGATCCTTTCGGTTCGTTCATTGACCCTCGTAATGATGGGCGTCATTGACGGATTCGTCATGCCGGGTCTGGGTGGCGGATTGGGGCATGTCTACGGGGTTTTAAAAGATCTGGCAACGACCATTGTGCTGCTGGCGGCCCTGGTGCTGATCATCCGCCGAGGCGTATTCAAACCGGCCCGTTACGATGTTCCACCACGCTACGGCAAAGGGCACACCTGGGAGGCCATCCTGGTGCTTTGCCTCATCACGGGACTGGTTACGTGCGACATGGTCTTCGACGGCAGCCTTTCAGCCGCGCAGATTCAAGAGGGTCTTCCTACCGAAACCATTCTTCCAGGCACCGGACACTGGGTGGCCACAAATCTTTTTCAGACTCTGCCTCAATCAACCCTTCAGCAATTGAATCAGGGGGCGTTCCTTCTTCACGAGCTGATTTTCTTCTTTTTTCTCTGCTTTCTACCCCTGGGCAAACACTTTCATGTCATCACCTCTCTTTTCAACGTATATTTCATGAAGCTCGACAAAGGGACGGTCAAACCGGTGCGCTGGGGCGTGAGCGACGAGAAGCTGGACGATCTGGAATCATTCGGTGTGAAAGTCTACGAGGATTTTACCTGGAAGCACGTTCTCGATTTTTACTCTTGCGTCGACTGCGGGCGGTGTTCCGACAATTGTCCGGCCAACGCTGCCGGACGACCGTTGTCGCCGCGATTCATTTCGATCAAATGCCGCGATCACGGCTACCACAAATACCCGCTTCTGGGTTCATCGAAAGTGACGGAATCCGATTCGGTGTTGATCGGTAATGTTCTGGAAGAAGATGAGATCTGGTCCTGCACGACCTGCGGCGCTTGCGAGGAAGAGTGCCCGGTCATGATCGAATACATCGACAAGATCGTCGACGTTCGTCGCGCGATGGTCGATGAGGGAATCGTGCCGCAGTCGTTGCAGAAACCACTGCAGGCGCTCGAAAAAAGGGGTAATCCCTGGGCCAAGATGGAAAGGAAGCGTGCCGATTGGGCGGCTGTGGAAGGATTCAAAGAGGTTTGCCCCGTGAAGGTTCTCGGTAAAAAGGCGTTTGCCGACGCCCTCTATTTTGTCGATAGCATCAGCTCCTTCGACGACCGCATGCAGGATATTGCCAGAGCCACGGCCCGATTACTGCAGGCTGCGGACATCGATTTCGGCATTCTGGGTAAGGACGAAAAAGACAGTGGCCACGAGGCGCGCAGATTCGGCGAAGAAATGCTTTTCCAGGACTTGATGGCCCATAACACCGAAAAGATCCTTGACTCCGGCGTTACCAGAGTGGTTACTTCCGACCCGCACGCCTATAATGCCCTGAAAAAAGATTACCAGGATATGCCACCGACTGATCACATCAGTGAGTTGCTGTACGAGAGGGTCCGATCCGGAGCAATCACGTTCAAGCCCCTCGAAAACAGTGACAAAACTTACACTTACCATGATCCTTGTTATCTCGGCCGGCACAATAACCTGTACGAAGAGCCGCGCGCGGTGCTGGATGCCATACCCGGTTTGCGGCGGGTTGACATGGAGCGAAGCCGCGACCGCTCTTTTTGCTGCGGTGGCGGCGGCCTGATGCTCTTTTATGAACCGGAAGAGGAAGAACAGCGGATGGGGGTGATCAGGGTTCGGATGGCCGAAGAGGCCGGCGCGGATGTTATCGTCACCGCCTGCCCCTTCTGTTTGGTAAATATCGAAGACGCCATTAAAGTCGCCGGCCTGGAAGGCAAGATGGAAGCCATTGATTTGTGCGAGTTGGCTGACCGGCAGCTAGATAGCTTAAAAGCGTAACATCGGTTCGGTTTGACACCGGTACATGTCAGACCTCTGTTGACACGATTGATACATTTGGGAGGGAGAAATGGAGATCTTGGTTTGTGTGAAAAGAGTTCCCGACACGGCCGAAAACGAGATCGAGGTGAACAAGGATGGCTCGGACATCGAGCGAGACGACCTCGTCTATTCGGTCAACGAATGGGACAACTATGCCGTCGAGGAGGCGATCCAGATCCGTGACAAAGTGGGCGGTAGTGTAACGGTCATTACGGTCGGTGACGATGAATCAGAAGAGGTACTCAGAAGAGAGATGGCCATGGGTGCGGACAACGGCATTCTGTTGTCCGATGCCGCCTTCGAGAATTCCGATGGCCGCGGTATTGCAACTATACTCAAGGCTGCAGTGGCAAAAGGGCAGTATGACCTGGTTCTCACGGGCGCCCAGGCCGATGATGGTGCCGGGCAGGTCGGGGGAATGCTGGCGGCCATGCTGGATTGGCCGTATGCGTCGCTGGTCAATTCGTTAGAAGTAGAGGGCGGTGAAAAAATCAAGGTCGGCCGTGAGATCGAGGGCGGCAACCAGGAGATCAACGAGATCGATCTTCCTTGCGTGCTCTCGATTCAAACCGGCATTAACGAACCGCGCTATGTCGGGATCCGGGGCATTCGTAAAGTGGCTTCCGTCGACATACCCGTGCATGGTGCGGCCGATCTCGGTCTTGCCGCCGAGGCCACGGGGTCCGGCGGGGCCAGGGTCAAGCGCGTCGATTATTTTGTCCCCGAACTTGGTGAGGGGGCCGAGATCCTGGAAGGTAGTATGGAAGAAAAAATTGACAAGCTGATGGAACTTCTCAAATCCAAAGGAGGGCTGAAGTAATGGCCGGACAGGTTTTTGCCTATATCGTACACAGGAACGGGGTTGCTGAAGACACGGCGCTGGAATTACTTGCCGCGGCCGCCAAAATCTATCCGGATGCGCCGGCAACAGCGATTGTCACCGGTGTCGGTGACGATTTGGAGAGTGTTTGCAACGCGCTGACATCCGCTTACCCCGAAATATGGAAAATCAACCATGATGCGATGGCTTACCCGAATGCCGAAATTATCTGCAAAGCATTGGTCAACATCCTGCCGGCAGGCGCCATCGTTCTCCTGCCCCACGATACCTTCGGGATGGATCTGGGACCCGGTCTGTCGATCAGACTCGACAGCGCCTATACTGCCGATGCCGTCGATTTTACCGGACTGGAGGGCAGCGTTCTTAAGGTGATCCGGCAGGAGTATAGCGGCATGGTCAGCACCCACTCACGATGCGACCTGGCCAACGGCGCCGTGGTGACCTGTCGGCCCGGATCGTTTCCGCCGGTGGAAAATACTCAGGCCGGTGGCAGCGTGGTGGACAAGTCCGCAGATGTTGGGGACCTGACGGTAAGACGCCGTTATCTCCAGGTTGTCGAAGCCGAGAAAGGCGATGTCGACATCACCAAATCCGATGTTCTTGTATCCGTGGGTAGAGGGATCGAGGATCAGGATAATATCGAGCTGGCCGAAGAGCTGGCCAAATTGATGGGTGCCGTGGTTTCCTGTTCGCGGCCGATCGTGGATGCCAAGTGGCTCGAAAAACCCCGCCAGGTCGGAACGTCAGGACAGACGGTCAAGCCCAAAGTCTATCTTGCCCTGGGCATCAGCGGATCCTTCCAGCACCTGGGAGGCATAAAAGGGTCACCCTTCATTGTGGCCGTCAATAAAAATCCCAAAGCACCGATCTTCCAGGTGGCCGATGTCGGTATCATCGAGGATATTTTAGATTTCATCCCCGAGTTGACAGAGAAAATAAAAGAGAGCAAGTAACGTCCATTTCAACCTGATGGTAGAGCCGGTCTTCCTGTTTCACCGGAATGACCGGCTTTTTTAGCTCTTATCTGTCCACGTATGATCATACTTGGGAAAGTACAGGGTGGGCGAGTAAAGGCGTATTATATGGATGGGTTCGGCAGGTTGCGGAACGTTCTGCCCAATGGGTCAAATTTTGAGAGTTCTGGTTAAATAACCGCAGATCAGCAGTGTTGCGGATAGGGCGCCACTGTGAAAATCAGTTGCCCGGACTGTATCTATGTATTTTGCGTGTATGTACAGCCGATGGCCGCAACTCAACCGTTTTTAGGCGGTTTCTGCCACCGCTTCAATTGGACCGTTTCGAGGTTTTTGATTTCCTGTATGGCCTCTAAAACCAATCGTTGCGGTTTCTCAATGCGCCTTTGTTGTCTGAATTCTTCCTTGTTTATCCGTCTCCTCTCCGTGGATGTCTCCATCGTGGTCCCCCCTTTTTTACCATCGATGCTGACGACCCCTTGATCGTTCGGGCTTGCCATGGTTGTGCCCCGTTCACCCCTACCTAAACCGTTTCCAGGGCCTTGATGACGGTTGGCAGACCATGCAGACCGAGGTCTTGGCCGGGATCAGTGGTCTGTTTACCTCCTATTCTGTATAAATTATTCCCCATGCGGTAACATCACTCTGCGCGGTATGTCAACAGGCTAATTTGGTGTTGTTTGGACGGATGATACGATCGTCCCGTCATGTATATTGCCGGAGTTCAATCTATCTATGCCAGACCATGGAAAGAATTTTCTGGCTAATGCCCCTAACGGCTTCGACCACCCGACCGGGTTCTTATTTATTTTCATAGGGATTAGGAAAAAAAACTCCCAATTTGAAGGGTTCCAACAAGATGCCGACGCGACTCAATCGAAATAAATATCTGTAATTTAATCAAATACAAAAATATCGCACGATTGTTTAAAGTTGGTCTAATTTTTGATTGAGCAGAAACCATGATTGTCTTACCCCGGAAATTTCATCAATCGGAGGCTTTTATGGTCAAGGCATTTCGAGGTGATGCTGTAGTCAGTCTACTGCGATCCTCTGATAACCACGCCATAGCGTGACCATAGGAGCCTCCGGCTGATCCGAAGGGTGAAATCTTTTCAGCTCTTTCATTAGATCTTGGGGAGATACAAAGTGTCCCACGTTTATCCGATCCATGAATTTGACCAATGCCCCAATATTGCTTCTTTTTGGCCGCTCGGTGAAAAGATTTCATGAAATATTCGGGCGAACAATACCCGGCGACTTACGAATTACCCCCTGCGCTATTTTCGAATCGTGACACAAGAAAGGCGAGTTATCTCAGAGGTTATCTTCAAAATGGTAAACATACCCCTCATCGGCATCATGAGCGTGTTGGTTTTATTTTTTCACATAACTCCGGCAACATCAGGATTGGAGGAAGGCGTTTCCCGGGTCGATAGTGGGCCATGGATGCGGCTGTTTCCTAAATCTTATATAGAAATCCTGGGATTTGACGATATATGGAATTCTTCTTTTCCGCACGCTCGGATAACACCGGAGTTTCCCATCGATGAGAAAGCTGTCCGGGCTTTTTCGCTGCCGCCAGAGATTTCTACACAACGGGCTGTAACCCTGAATGATGGGGGGGTGGAAACGGTCAACGAAGATCAAACCCTCAGGCAGAATGGCTATGATTTCCTGGAAAGAACTTTGAGAAAGTACATCGATATCAAACGTGCCGGAGGTTGGCCAAAGATCGCGCTGGGTCCAACAATACAGGCGGGTGGTAAGGGACCGCGCGTGGATACATTGCGCACCTATCTGAAAATCACAGGTGATCTGCCAGCTGAATCCTCGGCGTCTATCAACATACTCGATCAGGATCTCGAAACGGCAGTGCAGCGGTTTCAGCGCCGGCATGGATTAATCGCGGACGGTATCGTCGGGAAGAATACGCAAGCGGCCCTTAATATATCGGTAGAAGACCGGATTAACCAAATACAAATCAATTTGGAACGTTGGCGATCGATTTCTTACGATTCCGGCTCGCGTTATTTGATGGTCAACATTCCCGGTTTTGAATTAAGTATCGTCGAAAATGATACGGTCGTTCAAAAAATGCGCGCCATCGTAGGAAAGAAGCGTCGTCAGACACCGGTCATGTCGGACCGAATAACCTATTTGGAGTTGAACCCTTATTGGAATATCCCCCGTAAGATCTTCCTAAAGGACATTTTGCCCAGAATCCAGGAAGATCCGGAGTATTTGGCAAGGCAAGGAATAAGGGTCTTTGACGGCTGGCAACGGGAGGCGTCGGAACTTGATCCGGTTTATATTGATTGGGGCGAGGTTTCATATGATCGTTTTCCCTACCGTCTGCGCCAGGACCCTTCCGAAATTAATGCCTTAGGTAAAGTAAAGTTCATGTTTCCTAATCAGAAAGGCGTGTACATACACGATACGCCCGGAAAAAATCTTTTCGCTAAGCAAAAAAGAACCTTTTCGTCCGGATGCGTGCGCGTTCAAGATCCTCTGACCTTGGCAGAATATCTATTAAGCGAGCAAAATTGGGATCGAGAAAAACTTGCAACGATTATTGAAACCGGACAAAGGAAAATCATCGTATTGAAAAAGGCAATTCCCGTACATTTGGTCTACTTTACTGCCTGGGTGGATAAGGGCGGCGAGTTGAACTTCAGGGAAGATATCTATGGAAAAGACAGGGATTTTTTATCGGACAACAATCAAGGCTCATCCATCGTCACGAATTTCAACAATGATGATAGAAAGGATATTCTGCGTGCTAATTAGTTGAGCCCTCGGAGAGTTTTCATTAACCCGGAGCGGCGGGAATGATCAGCGACTTCAGCGCGCAAACTCATGTATGAGGCAACCTGAGGAAAGAACAGATTTTCATTATATAGTGGTTGTCAAAAAAATGTTCGGATACTCGGACGTTTTTTCTACAACTACTTATAAAAC
>Ga0316197_10002451_pt1 | contig 13265 bp, 10 predicted proteins | sample OudBiesiAoxic_MG_FD_204939 | JGI IMG/M metagenome (GOLD analysis project Ga0316197, IMG submission 204939) | Coastal sediment microbial communities from Oude Bieten Haven, Netherlands - site A oxic | ecosystem: Environmental > Aquatic > Marine > Coastal > Sediment | place: Netherlands...
CCGGTACCCGTCCCGGAACTGTGCGCCGGACGGTCACCGAAGATCGGTTGGCCGCTGTCCGCACGCGTGGCGGACACCGGGCTCTGTGCGCGCTGGGTCCGGGCGTGTCGTTCCGTCTCGGTCCGTTGCTTGTTCTTGCGATCGACACCCATCTCCTCGAAGCGTTCCTCGCGCACGACGATCATCGAGGTGTAGTCGCTGACGATCGAGTAGTTCGTGCCGACCTCGACGATCGCACCGCGATACTCCGACTCGGGTTCACCGTCCCGTATCGACCTTTGCATGTCGCGAATCCGCTCGAGCGCCCACATCCGTTCGATCTCCGGGAAGCGTTCGTCTCGTGCGGGTAACTCGATCGGCACGGTCCAGTTGCGTTCCTCGCCCGAGATGCGGCCGGAAAGGCGCAGCTTGGCCTCGCCGGGTCGCGTGTAGCGCCCGAACATCACGATCTGCTGCCCGTAGTAAACACTGGGCATCCGGCCGGGTGCGGTATCGGCTAACCCTACACCGTCCAGTTCGAGCTTGACCCCGTGCAGCGCCTCGCGGCCGAGCTTGGACTTGGCCTGGATCAGCCGCCCGTACAGGTCGTCACCGTTCGAGACGTCCATCGAAAACCCACCCGACTCCTCGGCCAGTCGGCCGAGCAGAGGACGGTTCGCGCCCTGGCCCATGACGAAGGTGAAGATCCGCACGTCGGTCTTGTCCAGCAGCTTCAGGAAGTCGTGGTGTTCGGTCGGGCCGATGTTGGCGCCTCCGTCCGACACCAGGACCACCGCGTTGGGGCGGTCGGCGTCGAGGTTCTTCAGGCTGGCCTGGAACCCACCGTACAGATTCGTGCCGCCGCGGACACCCAGTTGCTTGACCCTGTCGGCCGCCTGCTGCACCGACTGCGGATCCGCCGGCGCCCAGCCCTTCGTGATCCACTGTGCGTTGTTCGCGAAGGTGACGATGCGGAAGCGGTCTTCGGGACGCAGATCGCCCAGCGCGCGAGAGACCGCGTCGCTCGTGGTGGCGATCTTGTTGCTCATGCTGCCCGATACGTCGAGCACGATCGTCCAGTCAACGCCTTCCACGGTCGGTTCGAGGTCCATACCCGGCGTCACGACCAGCATGAAGGTGCCCGGCTCGTCCCCGGTGCGGTAGGGCAACAGATCGACACGCGCCGGTTGGTCGGCAGCCAGACGGTAGTACAACACCACGTCCTCGTTCAGCCGGGTCGCGCCGTTCTCGTCGTCGATCCAGACCTTCCAGTCTCCGCTTTCCTCCTGGATCACGCTGGCCTCGCCGAGACCCTTGATCCGCACGTCGTCCAGCGGATAGGAACTGCGCACCGTGGCCTCTAGCGAGAAGACTCCATCGACGCTGTCGCGGCGCTCCCAGAAGCGCATCTCGTTCTCGTCGATTTCGCCTTCCTCGAGCGGATAGACGTAGCGCCCGACGCCGGAGTCGATCTCGATCGGCTGCAGGTAGACCAGGCGCACGCGCGCCGTGGATCCCGCGCGCACGGGGCTGACGAAGACGTCGAATGCCAGGTAGTCGCGCTTTTCGGCCAGGGCCGTCTCGCGGCCCGCTTGCCGCTCTTCCTCGACGATCTTCCGTGCGCGTTCCTTCTCGACGACCTCGCCGATGACCTCGACGCCGTCGATCCACAGCGACAGCTCGGACAGCGATGCCTGCCGCGGCAGGGGAAAGGTGTAGACCGCATCGAGGTCGCGGTCGTGCGGGTTGCGGAAGGTCTGGTCGACCTCGGTCACGGCAAAGCCGTTGTTGATCACGATGTTGACGCGGTGTTCTTCGATTTTGAGTTCCGGCAATGAGCCGTCGGCGGGTCGCAGCAGTCCTGCGGCAAACGACGGCGCGAAGCCCAGGGACAGGCAAACGATGCAGATAATGAGAACGCGTTTCATGGCGGGTTCCTCCTCGGACCGAACACCCACGGCCCTGTGCGGGCGACGGGCGCTCCGATCGCGAGAAGAAAGGACAGCAAACACTCTGCCGGACCCCGATCGCCCGTTTTCCAGGGGTTTCGTGACGTCGGCAGGAGGCCGGTGCGAAGAACCCTGCGCGGTACGAAAGAACCGCGCAATCGACTTCGCGACGATCAGGTCGAACGCACCATCCAGGATGAAATCTCCTCCGGGAGGGGAGAGGTTTCCGTTAACATGAACCCGACAGGACGTCTCGATCAACGCGATGGGAGGAGTCATGGGTCCACGGAGAAGCCATCTGCCTGTACTGCTGGGACTGGTTCTGGCGCTGCTGCTCGCCGCAGGAACGCCGGTCGCGGCGCAGATCCCCGACGAGTTCACCAACTTGAAGGTGCTGCCCAAGGAGATCGGCAAGCGCGAGATGGTGTCGATCATGCGCCAGTTCTCCGGCGCTCTGGGCGTGCCGTGCAACCACTGTCACGTGGGCGAGGATCCCGAGTCTCTCGAAGGCTACGATTTCGCTTCCGATACTCTCGAGCCCAAGCGTGTCGCCCGGGCGATGATGGAGATGAGCGCGCTCATCAACCGCGAGGGGATGCCGATGACGGGGCGCAAGGACGCAATTCGCGTCACGTGCGTGACCTGTCACCGAGGTCTCGTCAGGCCTGTCACGATCAAGGCAGTGATGCTGGATGCAATCGACAAAGAGGGTGTGTCGGCTGCCGAGACGCGATACCTCGAGTTGCGCGAGCAGTACTACGGGCAGGGCGCCTTCAACTTCGGCCCGGGGCCGCTCAACTCGATCGCGGAGACTCTGTCCCAGGACAGGGACGACGTCGCGGGTGCGATCTCGATCATGAAGCTGAACGTCGAGTTCAATCCCGACAACGTCGGCAGCTACCTGATGCTCGGACGGCTGTACGCGGCGAACGAGGACATGCCGGCTGCCGCCGCCGCCTTCGAGCGTGCCCTGGAACTGGAGCCCGACAACCCGTGGGCCAAACAGATGCTCCAGCAGGTCAAGTCGGCCGGTAAAGAGTAGGGCCTCGCCCTGAATCATGGCTTCGTCCCGCCTACGCACGGCCGTGCGATGGTCCGCCCTGGGGTTGGGGATCGTGTTCTTGGCGCTGCAATTCGTTCCGGTGGATCGCGACAATCCGCCCGTCGAACGGGACGTCGATGCGCCGAGCGAAGTTGCGGCGATTCTGCGCCGGGCCTGTTACGACTGCCACTCTCACGAAACTCGTTGGCCGTGGTACAGCCACGTCGCGCCGCTGTCGTGGTGGATCGCCGAACACGTCGAGCACGGCCGTGCCGATCTGAACTTCTCGCAGTGGCCGATGTTCGATCTTTTCGAGCAGGGGATGGCCCTGGAAGATATCGAGGAACAGATTCGCAAGGGCGAGATGCCGCTGAACAGCTACCTGATCCTTCACCCCGAAGCGCGTCTATCGAAGGAAGACCGAGAGGTCTTGCTCGAGTGGGCCCGATCGCGCCCCTGAAACACCACCACGCTCTGCGACACTGGACCGACGAGGCTCGGAGTCGAGCGGATCGCGTCAAAAACAGAACGGGCCCTCGCCGCAGGTGGACAGTGCCACGAGAAGCGAGGGCCCGTAATAACCCTGTTCTGATGCGACCCTAGATGCAGGACTGCTGGGTGCAGCTCATGCCGTAGTACACGCAGATCCCGCAAGACGGGTTGCAGCAGTACTGGAACAACCCGCAGGTGACGCCACCGCAGTTCTGTCCGCTGGGCCTGCGCTCCAGGGCGAACGGCGAGTCATCGGCCGGCTCGTAGGTGCACATCGGGGCCTGGCCCTGCTGGGCGGCCCACAGCGCGAAATCGAATTCCGCCTGAGGCTGCTCGGCGACCTGGGCCGAACTCGCATCGTTGGTCTCGGCCGGCGGAGTCGGCGTGGCGGCGTTGGCCAGTACGACCACGGTCATGACCATCAGTAGAACGAAGATTCCTTTTCTCATTTTTGCCCCTCCCGTTCGGAAAAAACTGACCGAGACTAACACCTACTCTCGGCCTCGAACAAGCAAATTGTCGCGCAAGGGGCGCAACGAAGTAGTTGCTGCCGTCACCAACGGATTTCCCGTGTCGCTGGCAGGTCGCCTACGCTCCAGAACCGTTTCCAGAAGCGGCAGGGCGCGAAAGACCTGATGCGTGCGGATCAACACGTCCCACAACGGTTCGAATTTTTTCCACGCCGCGGCGTAAACAAAGTGCCGCAGCGCCCCTGCAGCGGACGGCTTCGTACGGGCGCCTTCGAAGATCGATCCCCATCGGTAGAAATCGTTGTATGCCCGCCAGTAACCTTCTTCCAGTGCCCGGGCCGTCATGCCGCTCGGACGAAAGACCGCGTGGCGAGTGTCGTAGCGCTCCCAGTCGCTGTGCAGGATTCGACCGTCCGATTGCATTCGGCGATGCAGCGCCGTACCCGGGTACGGCGTGAGGATGTGGAACGTCGCGGTCTCGATGCCGCGTGACACCGCCCAGTCGACCGTGCGGTCGAAGACTTCTTCATCCTCGCCATCCATTCCGAAGACGAAACTGGCGTTGATCATGACTCCCAGGTCGTGCAGGCGACGGACCGCGCGATCGTAGTCTCGTCCCAGGTTGGGATGCTTGTTCTGGGATCGCAGGCCTTCGGGGTCGAGCGTCTCGAACCCGACGAACAGACTGCGCAAACCGGCCTCGACCGCTTGTTCCAGAAGGCCCGGCCGCAGCACCGACTGGATCGTACCGGCGGCTTGCCAGACGCGCCCCATGCCTCGCATGCCCTCGAACAGCGATCCGGCGAAGTGGGGATCCCCCAGCAGATTGTCGTCGAGAAAATACAGGTGGCGTCCGCGGAGACGCTCGATCTCGGCCAGGGCGTCGTCCACGGTCTGCGTGTAGAAGCTGCGACCCCCTTCGAAGAAGGCGTCCTTGTAGCAGAAGTCGCAATGATGGGGGCACCCGCGCGAGACGACCAACGAGTTGGGGACGAGATAGAGTTCGCGTCGCAGGAGATCCCGACGCGGCGGCGGCATATGTTCGAGCGTACGCGTCCGGGATCGGTAGACGCTACCGGGCCTGGCATCACGGAGATCGGCGAGAAAGCGAGGCCAGGTGTCCTCGCCGGGTCCGAGGAAGATCGTGTCGGCGTGGGCCGCCGCCTCTTCGGGCAGTGAAGTGACGTGCAGGCCTCCGAGCGCGACCCAGGCTCCTCTTGCACGGTAGTGGTCCGCCAGTGCGTAGGACCGTTTGGCTGAGGTCACGTAGACCTGGATCACGACCAGATCCGGTTCGTCGTCGAGATCCAGTTTCTCGACGTGCTCGTCCTGAATGGTGACCTCGTCGTCGTCGGACAGGAAGGCCGCCAGCGTCGCCAATCCCAATGGCGGGAACAGCGAGTACTTCACCGGACGGAAGAACGGGCTCGTCGCCTCGGTCAGTGCGGGAAGGATCATCTTGACTCGCATCAGGCGCCCTTCCGATCGATCGAAGCAACCTGCGGCCAGCGCGCGGCGCTACCGGATCGGGTTTCCGGTACGCCGAGGACGACGATCGAGATTCCGCGCCGCCGCGGGCCGTCCAGTTCCGCCAGCAGAATGCGCTGCCAGCGGCCGAGGCATAGCCGGCCCCGGTCCACGTTGAGCGTCGTGGAAGCACCGAGGAGAATCGCGCGTGCGTGACCGTGGCCGTTGGCGCGCTCGCCGGGGGGCATCTGGCGTCGGTCGTGGCGGTAGCCGTGGCCCTTCGGAGCCCATCGCTCGGTCAACTCGCCGAGGTCGAGCAGAAGTTCGGGCTCGAACTCGTTGACGAGGATCGCCGCCGTGGTGTGACAGGACTGCACGTTCACGATGCCGCCGGAAATCCGCGATCTTCGCACGCGCTCGGCGACGAGGTCGGTGATGTCCACGAACTGCTGGGAACGCTGGGTCCGGAGGTGAACGGTCTCACTGTAGATTCCTGCGGGTGGCTGGGGGCTCGGTTGCGGTTGGATGCTCATGATCTGCTCCTTTCCTGCCTGGCCAGACAGTGTGGCCCGGCTTCTCGTCCGAATCTCCGTCCGGCGGGTCGGAAAGAAATGAGCGGAAAGTGAGCAGTGGGTGAGCGGACGCTGAGGGCGGTTGTTATCGCGGGCGCCGGGTCATCCCGAGGGCCAGTCCACACCCGAAGAACAGGCCCTCCCACGCGCTGATCAGGGTCCGTGTGACCGGGCCCGGGACCGCCTCGCCCAGGATTCTGGCCAGCGGGTCCATGGTGACCTGCGAGGCCGGTAAGCCGCGGGCCACGAAATCCAGGCTCATCGCTCCGAGGTGGCTTCCCGCGGCGCCAAGGGACGCGGCCGCTACCGTGCACGCGGCTCCCGTGATCAACGCGACACGGATGCGGGCGGCGCCTCGGGGGGTCGCCATGCCTCCATCACGGGTCGGCGTGGACATCGCGTATCCCAGGCCCGCGGCCGCGCCGATCACCAACCCTTCGTACCCCCCCGCCAGCACGGAAGGGTCGCGCCCAAACAGGCCCTGGAAGGCCAGGCGCGCGATGACGTTCGTGGCCACGCCGACGGCCAGGCCACCCACACCACCCATCAACACGAGCGCCAGTCCTCGCGAAGATCGAATCACCGTCTCGGCGACGGCCAGGCCTGCACCGACACCGGCGGCGCCGAGTCCCCCGGCGACAGCCCCGACCAGCGGCAATGCGACGAACAGCGCATGTGTTGCCGTCGAGCCCGGACCGTAGCGCAGTACCAACGCCCCGAGGAGGCCTGCCGTAATCCCGGCCGCTGCACCTCCGCCCGCGGCGGCCATCCATCGACGTCCGGCCAGGCGCAACGCGCGGTGCAGTCTCAGTCGAGCCAATTCTACTGTCGTTCGCACCGGTGCCGGCTGTCCCAGGATCGGAACGGACGCCGCCCCGGGAACGTCCCAGCGGGTGTCCCGCAGCAGGGCCCTGGCCCGGGGGTGACCGGGCCGGCGGTCGAGATGCCGAAGCGCCTCGCGCGTGCCGAGCAGGTGGAGCCTTTCGGCAGCCTCGCGACGCCGGTCGCTATCGTCTTCCTGGTCAGGTTGTTCGCGTGTCAGCTCGCCGAGCAGCGACTCCAGGTCGTCATGGGATCGTTGGCCTGTGTCCGCACCCGCCGAGGCGACGGGAAGCGGGACATCGTCGGGTTCCTCGACGACTTCGGACCACACGAACTGGTAGCCGTGCCGGGACACCGTGCGGATGAAGGCCGGGTTGCGCGAGTCGTCGTCGAGCGTGCGGCGCAGGATGCGTACGGCCTGATTCAATGCGTTGTCCGTGACGACGACGTCGCTCCAGGCCGCGTCGAGGATCTCGCGGCGGGTTACCGCCTCGCCGCGGCGTTCGATCAGCAAGAGCAGCAAGTCGAAATAGCGCGGGATCAGCGGATGCTCTTCGCCGTCCCGAAGCAACAGCCGCTGAGACGGGCTTACGACGAAACGCGAGAAACGGTATCGGGGCTTCGTGTGGTTCACGGGAGAGCGATTGTACCCCGGGCGTGGGTCATACAGGCGCTGCGGGTTCGGGGTCGGGGTTGTCGTCCACGGACTCGGTGGCCGTTTGACCGATCCGGTCCATCTCCTCTGCGATCTGACGTAGCAGAGCAGAGTTCTGCTCGGCCGTGTCCACCGTCTCGGTCGGTTCTGCGCCGGCATCTTCGTCCGGCGCTTCGGATCGATCGACGCCCTTGACCGTTTCGAGTGCGTCGATGATGACCTGCATCTCCTCGCGTTCGGCGGTCAACGCCTGCGCCTGCTCCTGGCGCATGCTCTCGATCTCGGCCTGCCATTCGGCCTGTTTGGCGGCGGCGGCCTGCTCCTGCCGGGCGAGAATCTTCGATTCGAGCTCGGTGGTCGCGGTATCGTGGTCGGCCCGAATGCGCTCAATGTCTCGTTCGTGCCGCGATCTCAACTGGTCGAGCTCTTCCTCGTGCAACTTGTTGACCAGCTCGAGTTGGTCCTTGTACTGCTGCTCGGCTTCGACCAGGTCCGTCCGGTGTCTGGCCTCGGCCAGCTCGAACTCGCTCAGGCGTTCGGCCGCGTCACGAACGTACTCTTGCCTGACCTCGCCGACGGCTTGCTCGACCGCTTCTTCCCGCAGGTGTTCGGCCTCGCCCAAGGCCTGGTGGTGCGACGCGATCAATCGATCTACGTGTTTTCGTTGCTCCTCGTCCCGTTCCTCGAGTTCGCTCGCGTGCTGCTGGCGTAGAGCTTCGATCTGGGAGTTGCGCTCAACCCCCATCGCCTCCATTGCCTGTGCCTGCTCGAGATGCAACTCGGCGATTCTCCCCTCGTAGTCGAACGCCTGCTGTTCCTGGAGTTGCTGCCCCGCGATCGCGTCGGCGAGCGCCTGCTGCATCTCCCGTTCCTTGCGCAGCAGCGCCTGATCCATCGTACCTTGCAGGCTCGCCACCTCCTTGCGGCGCTCTTCTTGTCGCGCCTTCAGCTCGAGATCGTGACGTTCCTGAAGCTCGTCCAGCTTCTGCTGCCACCTGGTGTCTCTCGCCTCGATGGCCGCCGTCTGCTGCTCGCGCACGGACTCGACCTCGATCAGCGCGGCAGACTCGGTTTCCCGCTCTACTTGCTCGAGTTGTGCGTCGAGGCGACGCCGTTCTTGCTCGACCGCTTCTCGGTGCTGGACCAGGTACCGCTGCTCGGCGGCGGACAACTCCAGCCGGTGCCGCTGTTGGGCCTCGACCGCTCGGCGTTTCTCCTCGGACAGCCGGATCTCGAACGACTCGACCGACGACGCGTGCTGCCGCTCGAGACTCGTCCGCCGATCCTGCTCGTCGTCCAGGCGTCGCGCCAGATCGTCGCCACGTTCCCGAGATAGCCGTATCTCGCTTTCGAGCGGGCCGAGGCGCGCTTCGAGTTCACGAACTCGATTGAGCGTTTGATCTCGCAGCCGCTCGGCGTTGAGAAGCCGACTCGCGATTTGCAGCAGCTTGGCACGAAGCGACTCGACCTGTCGCACGCGAGTATCGACCTCTCGTTGCAGGCGAGCCTTCGATCGTTCCCCGGCGTCGACCCGGTTCGTCAGGTCGAGGTAGTCGGTGGAAAACGGCGAACTGCTCGCCGAACGTTGTGCGTGATCGAGTTCACGCTGCAGCCGATGCACTTCTTCCCGCAGTGACACGATCGCTTCGTCGTCGTCCTTGAATTCGTCATCGTCCTCGTCCAGTTCGTCCGCAAAGTCGGCGTCAACCGACTCCACGATCACGGGGCTGGCGTCCACGTCGGCCAGGAGGTCGGCCAATCCTGGATCGAGCACGTTCAGCTGGTCCCCGTCGTCGTCGAACAGCTCATCGTCGGACTCTGAATCCGTTGCGTCGTTCGGACTGTCGACCGCGTCGGCATGTGAGAGCCGAGAACGACCATGCCGGGCTCGACCGGATCTCGACGGTGCGGCCATACGTGACAGTTCGGCCGGGTCAAAGTTCAGTCCGAGCAGTTCGTTCAACCTGTCGAGAAGCTCGCGGTCGGTCAGTTCGCGCTTGTCGATGTAGGCGTCGGCGTGAAGCCTGAGTTTCTGGTGCATCAAAAACTCGGCCATCGGGAGCGTTCCGGAGGTCAGTACGATCGGTACGTTGCGAATTAGCCGTTTGACGTCGGTGAAGACCTTGAAGCCGGCCTTCTTCGGCCTCTCGACCGCGATGACGATGATCCCGGGGGCGTCGAGCGTCAGAGATTCCAGCGCCTCGCGGCGGTTCTCGGCGATTTCGACCGTGAACCCGAGAGAGCCCAGGCAGCGGTCGAGCCGCTGGGCGAAGGTCTTGTCCCGGTCGACGATCAGAGCACGACTAGAGGGCATGAAGGCTCCGGCAAGCCCGAACGAGCGCGCGATCTTCATTACTTAGCAACGGTCCGGAGGGATGAATAAGTTCCGCTTACGGAACTGTCAAGGCCGGACGAAGTTCGCACGTTCAAATCCAGAATCCCCAGAAAGCACCCGAAGGGCGTACGGCTTGACATTCTTTTAGGGGGGCCTAAGTTTGCCTGGGCTTGATATCCGGGTCACTCCGATGGCGACCGAGGGGCCGCTGCTGCCAAGGCCGGCGTGACCGGATTGTCGACACCGACTTCGAAAATGGGAGGCTGGGCCGTGGCGAAGAAAGCGGACGTGACGACACTTTGGACGCGGGAAGCGATCCTGCAGGTAGAGAACAGGCTCCTGCAGAACATCGTGTCTGCCCGCACCCCGGAAGCCACGGAGGCCGCGATCTCGTTCGCGCGTTTCCTCAGGCTGTCCGGTCTCGATACGGACAACTACGTGTTGTTCCTCAAGATGCTGGAGATCGAGAACCACTGGGTGCTCGACGAGCTGATCGGACCGGGTGATCCGTTCTTGCTACTGTCCACCATCCCGCCCAACAATCAGCTGGCGCAGGCGGCGTTCCAGTTACTGACTCGCTGGCGCCCCGGTGGGATCTATCCCAAGACACTGGCGATCGTGCTGGGGGTTCTGCAGAACGCCTACAGTTCGCCCAAGGACGGCTACAAGATCTACCCGTTGACCGTCGCAGACGTGGACAACCTGGGCAAGCACCTCGAAAAGCCCAAGGGACAGAACGATCCACGCAACCGTTGCATCCTGGACATCCTCGATCGAATCGGTTCGCTCGAGGGTCTCTATTGGGACAATTCGATCGAACACGTGGCTCGTCAGGCGCTGCACATTCGGTCCAATTTCTTCGACAACACAAAAATTCTCGAAGACTGCATCCCGCAGGTGCTGCTCGTTCAAGGCGACTACAGCCAGGACGAAATTGCTCCGCGGCGCCTCTTCGTGGGCTGAGGTGGGGAAATGAGCGAAGCCGTACTGCATCTAGAATCCAACCAAAACAAGGCCTCGGAGACCGGGCCTCGCGGGCGCGAGATCTTCGAAATCGAGAGCCGGCTGCTGCAGGGCATCTTCGGGTGCCGGACGACCGAAGCCGTCGAGTCGGCAGTGACCTACGCCCGGTTCCTCAACAGCGTGGGCATCACTCCCGAGAACTACTCTGTATTCTTGAAGATCCTCGAGATCGCCAATCACTGGGTGATCGATGCCCTGATCGGCGAACGAGATCCGTTCCTGCTGCTGTCGTCGGTTCAGCCCAACCGGTTCATCGTTCAGCGCTGCCTGGCCATGATGACGCGATGGCACAAGGGCGGGATCTATCACAAGAACCTGTCCGTGATCATGGGTGTGCTGCAGTCGGTATACAGCTCGCCGCGCGACGGTTACCGCATCTGCCCGCTGACGATCGCCGATGCCAACGCGATCGGCAAGCACCTGCAAAAAGCCAAGGGTCAGGACGAGCCGCTGAACCGAGCCATCCTCGAAGTTCTCGAGAAGATCGCGAACCTCGAAGACGCAGGCGATGCCCAGATGGAAGAAGTCGCGATTCACGCCGCGTCGATTCGCAACGCGTTCTTCGACGATCGCAAACGCATGGAGGACGTGATTCCTCCGGTGCTGCTGGTCACATTCAAGGATCGCGATGAAGTGCCGCCCCGGCGCACGTCCACCACGGCGCGCGGCGCAGGCAAGCGGGTCACCAAGAAGAGCACAGCCAAACGTCAGGTCAAACGACGCGTGGTCAAGAAGAAGGCCAAGCGACGCAGTTGACAAACGATAAGGGCCCGGAGGGGGGCGCGAGATGAGTACCCGGCGAAACGGGAGCGGCTCCAAGACTGGAACCAAAACGGTCAAGGCACGCAAACTGGCTTTGACCGAGGACGAAGTGAAGGCGGTGCTGGTTGCTTGCAAGCGGTACCGCCACACGATTCCAGTCTACCTGGCCTCCAGCCAATCGGAACTTCAGCTGATCAGAGCGGTGATCCGGAAGCTCACCTGACAGCGACCTATGGGTCTTTACGGCAACATCGACACGATGTCCGTGACCGAACTGTTCGAGTGGGTGAACAGCGGTCGGAAAAGCGGGACACTCGAAGTCGAACGCGACAAGATCGTCAAGCGCATCATGGTGCGCGAAGGTCGTGTCGTCGGATGTTCGTCCAATGCGCCGGCGACGTTGCTCGGGCAGTTTCTGTTGTCCCGCGGCAAGATCACTCGCCAGGTTCTCAGCGACGCCATGCGCCGGCACGAACAAAGCGGCACCAATCTGGGTACGACGCTGATCGAGATGGGAGCCATTTCCCCCGCCGACCAGGATGCGTTCATCGCCAACAAGATCGAAGAGACGATCTTCGGGCTGTTCGACTGGGGAGAGGCGGTTTTCCGGTTCTACACGGATGCGCTGCCCGACCCGAACGCGCTCGATGTCGATCTGGGCATCCGGGAGATTCTGGAGCGTGGCGGTAGGCGGACGGATGAGCGCAAACGCTCGAACGAGGCGATCACCGATCCCGGAGTCGTGCTCCGGCGCACCGGTGGATCGTCGCCGCCCGAGCTCGAGGGCCACGTCGCGGCCAGACGAATCTACGAGCTGATCGACGGGCGGAAGACGGTCGCAGAGATCCTGCTGCACTCCCACGCTCCCGAGTTCCTGGTCACCAAATTCCTCACAGTCTTGCTCCAGGCTCGCGTCGTCGAGATTCTCGACCAGCCCGTCGTTTCGCAACCGCAGCCCATGCCGCAGCCAGAGCCTCCTGCGCCGGAAGCGGAGCAGATCGAGCCCGTAGTCAGCGAGCCGCTCGTTGACGAGGTGCCCGAGAGCGTCGAGCCCGTCTTCGAGCTGCCCGTCGAGGAGGTGCCCGAGAGCGTCGAGTCCGTGTTCGAGCTGCCCGTCGAGGAGGTGCCCGAGAGCGTCGAGCCCGTCTTCGAGCTGCCCGTCGAGGAGGTGCTCGAGAGCGTCGAGCCCGTCTTCGAGCTGCCCGTCGAGGAGGTGCCCGAGAGCGTCGAGCCCGTCTTCGAGCTGCCCGTCGAGGAGGTGCCCGAGAGCGTCGAGCCCGTATTCGAGTTGCCGGTCGTTACGCCGCCCAACGACGACATCTCGGAGAGTGTCGAATTGGTCTTCGACTCGGTCCCCGATGACGCGCCGGATATCTCGGAGATCGCCGTCGCGCCTATTCCCGTGGGGTCGGAGACGGAAGAGCCCGATCTGGACATGCAGAAGTTCGAGCCCGAGATCGAGTCTCTGATGGCGGCGGCGGCGCACGTCGAAGAGGAAGTGGTACTCGGCAAGCCAGCGAGGAGCAGCGCCGAGGAATCGCGAGAGTTGCAGGAAGAGATCAACGTGGCCCTGCAGCTCATGTCCAGCGGGCAACCCGAGGCCGCGCTCGAACTGTTGAACGCCATGTCCGCCGCACATCCGGGCGACATCTCTCTGAGCCAACTGGTCGGCAACGCCGAGCGGGACTATCGACAGC
>Ga0316197_10002452_pt1 | contig 13265 bp, 10 predicted proteins | sample OudBiesiAoxic_MG_FD_204939 | JGI IMG/M metagenome (GOLD analysis project Ga0316197, IMG submission 204939) | Coastal sediment microbial communities from Oude Bieten Haven, Netherlands - site A oxic | ecosystem: Environmental > Aquatic > Marine > Coastal > Sediment | place: Netherlands...
CTCGGCGCGTCGGGACCACAGGTCGTGGAGGGTTGGCACGGTGTGCCATACGGGAAACCGCTGCAGGCAACCAGGGAGTACGTCGAGATCGTCCGCAGGATCCTCGCTCGTGGCGAACCGATCGAGTTCTCGGGCGAGCGCTACCAGCTGCCGTACCGCGGACCGGATGCCACCGGCCTCGGCAAACCACTGAAACTGATCTCCAATGCCCACAATGCCGACCTCCCGATCTACGTGGCGGCGATCGGCCCGAGGAACGTTCGCCTTGCCGCTGAGGTCGCCGACGGCTGGCTCCCAGTGTTCTACTCGCCCGAACGTGCCGGAACGGTGTTCGATCCAATCCTCGCCGAAGGCTTCGACCTCTCGGGTGTGCCAGGCAAAGCCACCACCTTCGACACCGCCGTCTCCGTGTTCGTAACGCTCGATGACGACCTAGACCGTGCTCGGCGCGCTGCCAAACCGATGATTTCGCTCTACGTCGGCGGCATGGGGGCCAAGGGGAGGAACTTCTACAACGATCTCGCCCATCGGTACGGATACGGTGAAGCCGCAGACCGCATCCAGTCGGCCTACCTCGATGGTCGCAAGATGGAGGCGATGCGGGCGGTTCCCGACGGACTGGTCGACGAAGTGAGCCTCGTCGGATCGAAAGCGCGGATCGCCGATCGCCTCGCAGCGTGGAAGGAGTCTGGAACGACCACGCTCCTCGTTGCCGCAACCGACCTGCCGACGGTCCGGCTGATGGCCGAACTCGTCCTCTAGGTGGGACACCCGAAGTCGGCCGCTCTCCGGACTACAGCCATTCAGCGAGGGCTTGAGCCCACAGCACGGTCGCCCCGAATCCGCCGCATCGATCACGTACCTCACGATCGTCGGAGACCACAACGGCCGCCTCCCGCAGTTTCTCGGTCCGCTCGACGATCAGATCATCCGCAATGAGATCACCTTGGGCGAAACGCACAACGATGCCGGTCTGGCTCACGGAACTCGACCGGCCGTCTTCGAGATCCGAGTCGAACACCACTTCGATCACCGAATTGCCGAGATGCCGAGTGAGCTTGCCGAGGCTTGCGATCAGGGCTCGCCTGGCACGGCCGGTCGCCATCGTCGAGACATCCATCACACCGAGGAGATTGTGGCCGTCGATCAGCACCGTCATCCCATCCACGCCGAACAGCGCATCTACGGCGGCCGCGGAATCGGGAGCGATGCCCGCTGGGACCGGAGCCCGGCCGGTCCCGGACATCCGGGCGACCCGGGTCGAATACGCCTCGGCATCCCGGTAGGGCGTGAGGGTCGCTGACGCACGATCGAGCCACCGCGCGACCTCGGCCGGCTCACGGGGTATCGATTCCGAGGGTCCCGCTGCGACCGAACGGCGCAGCTGAGCCGCCGTACGCTTGACCGATCGAACTTGCTCGGAGAGCCCAGCCGCCGTGCGTTCCGCATCGAGGCGATCGGCTTCCGTCGCCTCGATGGCCTCGCGCATCACCGCGACCTCCGTCTCCGCACGGTCACGGTCGGTCCGTGCTGCCGCAGCGGCTGCACGGAGCGGCTCGATTCGGTCATCGGCCACGTCCCTGGACGTCTTCTCCGCACGTTCGAGATCCCGCCGAACAGCCTTCAGCTTGGCTCGATCGGCAGCAGCCCTGGTCCGGTGCGTCTCGACGGTCCGCTCCAGGTGAGCGACGCGCTCAGTAGCATCTGCCGCCTCGGCTTCTGCGACAGCCTGAGCAATACGCATCCACCACCCCGGCTCCCGGTCGAGATAGCCGAGCGAGATCGGATCCGTCGACCCCTGGCGCTGGAGGGCCTCGAGCGCCTTGCCGCGAAACCACTCGTCCTCGTCGATGCGCTGCAGGAGCGCACGTGTGAGCGGGAGCGGCAGATTCCCGTCGCCGTGTTTCGCAATCGGCCGAAGTCGCGCGGGAACCTCCTCATCGTCGAGGGCGCGCAACGCGGCACGTGCAGCCTCAATGGAGGGCCCGAGAACGGAACGGAGGTGGCGGGTGATGTTCATGGATGTTTGACAGGTGGTGTTGTGCTGCCATAATCGCAGGCTCCTGATGGAAACCGACATGACACCAGCCAACAACGAGTTCGTAGTCCTTATCACCTAGGCGCACACGCCACGAAGTGTGCGCCTGTCCCTCCGTGTCCTACGGGGGGTTTTCTGTATGCGGAGCATGACATGACAGAACAACTCACCGGCGCCGAGGCGCTCATCCGATCACTCGAGTACGAAGGGGTGGAGGTTGTATTCGGCATGCCGGGCGGCGCCATCCTCATGGCGTACGATCCGCTGATCGACTCTCCCATCCGCCATGTGCTCGCTCGCCACGAACAGGGTGCCGGGCATATGGCCTCTGGATACGCCCACGCCACGGGCAAGGTCGGCGTCGCGGTCGTGACTTCCGGACCGGCAGCCACGAATCTCCTGACCGCGCTGCAGGACGCCTACATGGACTCAGTTCCGATCGTGGCGATCACCGGCCAGGTCGCAACAAGCTCAATCGGAAACGACGCGTTTCAAGAGGCGCACACCTGGGGTATGTCGATGCCGGCAACAAAGCACAACGAATTGATCACGAGCGCCGACGAGATTCCCGACATCATCCGTGAGGCGTTCCACCTGGCTTCGACCGGCCGCAAGGGCCCCGTGCTCGTTGATGTTCCGAAGGACGTCCTTGCCGCAACCATGACGTGGCATCGGCCGGGTGAGGTCCGGCTGCCCGGATACCGCCCGGCGGTGAAGGGCCACCCTCGGCAAGTCAAGGCCGCGGTGGATCTGATCGAACGATCGGAGCATCCGGTCTTGTACGTCGGCGGAGGTGTCATCGCCGCAGGGGCCGCAGAAGAGCTCGAGCAGTTCGCGGAGATGACACAAATCCCGATGGTCACGACGTTGATGGGGCGCGGTGCGTTCCCCGACTCACATCCACTCAATCTCGGAATGCCGGGGATGCACGGCACCTACACCGCGACCACCGCGATGCAGCGATCCGACCTGCTGGTCACCATCGGTGCCCGGTTTGACGACCGGATCACGGGCGACCCGAAGCACTTCGCCCCCGAGGCGAAGGTGATCCACGTGGATGTCGATCCCGCGGAGATCGGCAAGAACCGCTTCGCCGACGTCCCGATCGTCGGCGATGCCAAGACGGTCCTCCACCAGCTCATCGCCGAAACGGAGCGGCGCGGACCGCAGCCGAACCGTGAGGAGTGGATCGGAACGCTCCACGACTGGCAGACGACATACCCGCTCTCGTACGAGCAGGATCCCGATGGTCCGATCCAGCAGCAGTACGTGATCGAAGAAATGCTGCGCATCACCGACGGTGATGCCACCATCGTCGCCGGTGTCGGACAGCATCAAATGTGGGCATCTCAGTTCTGGCGCTTCGAGGAGCCCCGCCGGTGGATCAACTCCGGTGGACTCGGGACCATGGGTTACGCCATCCCGGCCGCGATCGGCGCCAAGGTCGGCACCCCCGACGAGGTGGTGTTCGCCATCGACGGCGACGGGTGTTTCCAGATGACGGGTACCGAGCTGATCACCGCCGCCGTGGAGAACATCCCGATCAAGGTCGCGGTCATGAACAACGCTTCGCTCGGCATGGTGAAGCAGTGGCAGACCCTCTTCTACGACGGCCGACTTTCGCAGACTGAGCTTTCCCCCACGGTGCCGGACTTCGTGAAGTTCGCCGAGGCATGCGGCGGTGTGGGGCTCCGTGCCGACCATCCGAGCGAGGTCGCAGGGGTCATCGAACAGGCGCTGGCCATCAATGATCGGGTGGTCGTCGTCGAATTCACATGCGACCCGGAGGCGATGGTGTTCCCAATGGTCCCAGCCGGCGGGTCGAACGACGATCTGATTCTCAGCAGAGAGGACCTCGCGTGAAACACGTCATTGCCGTCATCGTCGAGAACAAGCCCGGCGTGCTTGCGCGGGTCTCCTCAATGTTTGCGAGGCGCGGGTTCAACATCCACTCCCTCACCGTCGGACCAACCGAAGACGACGCGATGTCGCGTATGACGGTGGTGGTCGACGGCCCGGAGATGGAGCAGATCATCAAGCAGCTCTACAAACTCGTGCACACGGTCAAGGTGACCGAGTTCGAGCCGGGCACGGCGATCGAGCGCGAGATCATGCTGGTCCGGGTCAACGCGGATCCCAAACGTCGCGGCGAGGTCCTGGATGCGGCCCGGGTGTGGGAGGCGCGAGCCGTCGATGTCGGCGTCGCAACCATCACGTTCGAGGTCACCGGTCCGCCGGAGCGCCTCGCCGACTTCCTTCAACTGATGAACGCGTACGGCATCGTCTCGCTGGCGAAGTCTGGTCGGATCGCGCTCCCGCGCGATCAGAAGTCGGCCAAGAAACAACTCAAGACCGCCTGAGGAGGCGCCATGCCAACGATGTTCTATGAAGGTGACGCCGACCCAACGCTGATCGCGGGGCGCAAGGTCGCCGTGATCGGATTCGGAAGCCAAGGCCACGCCCACGCGATGAACCTCAAGGACTCCGGCGTTGACGTCGTCGTGGGCCTGCGCGACGGATCGAGCCGGGAACAGCGCGCGACCGAAGCCGGGCTGACGGTCCTCGATCCCGCGGCCGCGGCCGAGTGGGCCGACGTCATTATGGTCCTCGTTCCCGACCAGATCCAGGCAGACCTCTACGACGAGGTCATCGCGCCGAACCTCAAGGCCGGCGACGCGTTGCTGTTCGCCCACGGGTTCAACATCCACTTCGGCTACATCACCCCTCCCGACGACGTCGATGTCGCGATGGTCGCTCCAAAAGGCCCAGGCCACCTCGTGCGACGCCAATACGTGGAAGGGAGTGGCGTTCCGGCGCTTGTTGCGGTCCACCAAGATGCATCGGGAAACGCCCACGCGCTCGCGTTGTCCTATGCCCATGGCATCGGAGGTACCCGAGCCGGCGTGATCGAGACGACGTTCAAGGACGAGACTGAGACCGATCTCTTCGGGGAGCAGGTGATCCTGTGCGGCGGCGTCGACTCGATGATTCGAGCCTCGTTCGAGGTCCTCACGGAAGCCGGCTACCCCGAGCAAATGGCGTACTTCGAAGTGCTCCACGAGTTGAAGCTCATCGTGGACCTGCTGTTCGAGGGCGGGCTTTCCTGGATGCGTCATTCCGTGTCCGACACAGCCGAATACGGCGACATTACGCGCGGACCGCGAATCGTGACCGAAGAGACGAAGGCCGAGATGCGCAAGATCCTCGCCGAGATCCAATCCGGGCAGTTCGCACGCGAATGGATGGACGAGTATCGGGCAGGTGCACCGAACCTCCTCGGCCAACGGGCCGCGCTCTCGGATCATCCCGTCGAGCGGGTCGGACGCGACCTGAGGGTCATGATGCCGTTCCTGGTAGAGAAGACACCGGCTGATGACGTATAGATCAGAGACAGAAGACACGAGACATGAAACGCGAGACTTCGGGTTGAAACCTGGCTCCGCAAAGGGCCAGGCATGACTGATCGACTCGTCATATTCGACACCACCTTGCGCGACGGCGAGCAGGCGCCCGGAATCGCCCTGTCGCCCGACGACAAGGTTGCCATCGCGACACAGCTCGCCCGTCTGAAGGTCGACGTGATCGAGGCTGGTTTCGCCGCCTCTTCACCGGGTGACCATACGGCGGTCACGCGCATCGCCAACGAGGTCCACGGCCCGGTGATCGCCTCGCTCGCCCGCACGGTGCCAAACGACATCGACCGGGCAGCGGATGCGTTGCAGGATGCCGACCGTGCTCGCATTCACGTATTCACGTCGACGTCACCGATCCACATGGAGCAGATGCTCCGGAAGACCCCCGCAGAGGTGCTCGCGTCGATCCGAGAAGGAGTCACCCGGGCACGTGGGTATGTCGATGATGTCGAGTTCTCACCACAGGACGCAACACGATCGGACCCCGATTTCGTCGTCGAGGCTTGCCGCATCGCAGTAGCTGCCGGCGCGACCACCATCAACATTCCCGACACCGTCGGGTATGCCATGCCGTCCGACTTCGTCGCACTCATGGAACGCGTCTTCGAAGATGTGCGAGGCGGGAACACCGACGTCATCATCTCGACCCATTGCCACGACGATCTCGGCCTCGCCGTCGCCAACTCCCTGTCGGCCATCCACGCCGGCGCTCGCCAAATCGAAGGAGCGATCAACGGCATCGGGGAACGTGCCGGCAACACCTCGACCGAAGAAGTCATCATGGCGATCAAGACCCGTCAGGACTACTTCAACGTCGAGATCCAAGCCGACACCACCGAGATATTCGAGACGTCACGTCTCGTTTCGAGATTGACCGGCTACCCGATCCAGTTCAACAAGGCCGTGGTGGGACGGAACGCCTTCGCTCACGAGTCGGGGATCCACCAGCACGGTGTCCTCAAGAATCGCGAAACCTACGAGATCATGGATCCGAGCGACGTCGGCCAGCAATCGCAGCTCGTACTCGGCAAACACTCAGGCCGTGCAGCCTTCGCAGCCGCACTCGCCGAGATGGACGTGACCCTCAACGACGAGGCGTTCGGGACCGCCTTTGAGCGGTTCAAAGAACTCGCCGACCGAAAGGGTGAGATCGGAGAGGCCGGGCTACGGGCGATCGTTGAGATCGAGACCGCCGAGTCGTCGGACAAGGTGCAGCTCGTCGGTCTCCACCTCAGCGGTGGAGACCGCGAGACACCCGTCGCGACGGTACGGGTCGCTCAAGGCGAGAACGAGTTCGAGGTGACGGCGGAGGGCGACGGCATGGTAAATGCCTCCTTTATCGCCCTTCAGGACGCGTTCGGAATCCCTGCCATCCTTCTCGATTACCGCGTCAACCCGTTCACGTCGGGCGCCGACGCGATGGCCGAGGTGAACGTGATCATCCAGATCGGACCGATCACTTACTCGGGCCGCGGCATTTCGACCGACGTGGTTGAGGGCTCAGCACGCGCCTTCGTGTCTGCGCTCAACAAGGCGTTGGCGGATCGCAACGGTTCATCCGATTCGGAAGGCGCATGAGCCACTTCGTTCTCCTGCCCGGTGACGGCATCGGACCAGAAGTCGTTGCCGAGGCGCGCAAGGTGCTCGAGGCCGTCGCCTCACGGTTCGGTCTGACCTTCTCGTTCGAAGAGCATCTGATCGGTGGCGCCGCGATCGATGCCACCGGTGACCCCCTCCCGACGTCCACCGTCGAGGCATGCCGGGCATCCGACGCCGTGATCCTCGGCGCTGTCGGCGGCCCACAGTGGGATGATCCCCTGGCCAAGACCCGGCCCGAGGCCGGCCTGCTGGGTATCCGGGCCCAACTCGGCCTGTACGCCAACCTTCGCCCGATTCAGGTCCACTTTCCGTCTGCCTCGCCGCTTCGGGATGCCGCCGGCGTCGACATCCTCTTTGTCAGGGAACTGACCGGCGGCATCTACTTCGGCCCCTCCTCAGTCTCCGACGATGGCCTGGTGGCCCGCAACGAGATGGTCTACTCGGTGTCCGAGATCGAGCGGGTCGTGCGTATGGCGGGAGAAGCGGCGCGGGTGCGTCGCGGCAAGGTCACATCGGTCGACAAGGCCAACGTGCTCGAGGTCTCTCGCCTCTGGCGCCGGACCGCTGATCGGGTTATGGCCGCAGAGTTCCCCGAGGTCGAGTTCGAAGTCGTGCTGGTCGACTCGATGGCGATGCATCTGCTCTCACGCCCGCGTGACTTCGACGTGGTTGTCACCGGCAATCTCTTCGGCGATATCCTCACCGACGAAGCGTCCATGCTGCCGGGTTCGCTCGGGCTCCTTCCGTCTGCCTCACTCGGCGACGGGCCACCCGGCCTCTACGAGCCCGTGCATGGCTCGGCGCCCGACATCGCAGGCGAGGATCTGGCGAATCCGCTGGCGACGATCCTCGCTGCCGCAATGGCGCTCCGCTACTCGCTCGATCTCCCCGAAGTGGCCGCCGCCGTAGACCAGGCCGTAGATGACGTTCTCGCTGCCGGGCTCCGGACTGCCGACATCTCCGGCAGTGGGCCTGCCGCGTCAACCAGCGAAATGGGGAACGCGGTCGCGCGTGCCATTGCGATGTGACGGGGAGCCCCGAGTCGTCACTCGCCGGCCCGAAGAAGAGTGATGCCGACTAGACGAAGACTGGCCTACCGTTGTGGCATGAGCCGTTTGGCCGCCCTCGTTGTTGTTGGTCTGCTTGCCGCTTCGTGTACCGGGGAATCACAGTCGGACACAACCGATGCTGCCGTGTCTGCGTCATCGACGAGTGCTCCCACCACGACCACCACCACAACAACCACGCTCCCCACGTTTGAAGCTGGGGCCGCCGGGATCGGCGACGACTACTACCCGTCACTCGGGAACGGCGGCTACGACGTGGACCATTATCACCTGGACGTTGCGTACAACGACGACGGCACCGTCGACGCCTCGGTCGTGATCACCGCCACTGCGATCGACAACCTCGATTCTTTCAACCTCGACTTCACCGGCTGGCAGATTGACCGCCTCGAGGTGAGCGGCGATGCCGCCGCGTATGAACGCGTCGGCGAGGAGCTCGTCGTAGCTCCCGTTGAGATCCTCGCGGGTGACAACTTCGAGGTCGAGGTGGACTACAGCGGAACACCCGAACCGACGACCTCGTCGGCGATTCCGTTCGGGATCGGATGGCACACCGGGCCGGAAGGCGAGCAGTACGTTGCTGCCGAACCGGACGCCGCCCATTCGTGGTTCCCATCCAATGACCACCCGCTCGACAAATCCACGTTCACGTTTGCCATCACCGTGCCGAACCGACTGTCTGTCGCAGCGAACGGCGAACTCGTGGAGGTCGACGAAGGCGACACAACAAGCACCTACCGCTGGTCGATGACCGATCCGATGGCGCCGTATCTCGCAACCATCGTCATCGGCGACGGCTGGACGCTCGTCGACGATCCGGTGTCGACCGAGGTTGCCGGGATTCCCGTCAGCAACTTCCTCCCTCCAGACCTCGCGGCAGATCCTCCTGCGGCGCTCGAGACAACCGGCGAGATGATCCGAGTGCTCGAGCAGGCCTTCGGCCCGTACCCCTTCGACCGCTATGGGATCGCAGTGGTCGGCGGGTTCCCCGCAGCACTCGAGAACCAGACGCTCTCGGTCTTTGGCCGAACCATGGTCGAATCCCCCTACTTCGAATACGTGCTCGTTCACGAGCTTGCGCACCAATGGTTCGGTGACTCGGTCTCCGTTGGAGAGTGGAGCGACATCTGGCTCAATGAAGGCTTCGCGACCTACGCCGAGCTGCTCTGGATCGAGGAGTTGTATGGCCCGGGGGCCTACCGAGAAGAGGTGGCGAACCGCATCCAGGCCGCCGAAATCGCCGGATACGGTCCCCCCGGCACGCCGGCTCCGGATGATCTCTTCAACGGAAGCGTCTACCAACGAGGGTCGTTCGTGCTGGTTGCACTCCGAGATGAGGTCGGTGATGACATGTTCTTCGAAACGCTCCGCACCTACGTAGAGCGGTTCTCTGATGGCAATGCCACGACCGAGGACTTCATCTCCCTCGCGGAAGAGATCGCCGGCCGTGACCTTGGGGATCTCTTCTCGACATGGCTGTACGACGAACAGATCCCGGCATAACGACTACCGTCGTCGTCATGCCCCAACATGCTGACCTCGGACTCATCGGCCTCGCCGTCATGGGCCGCAATCTCGCCCTGAACATCGCCGACCACGGATACACCGTCGCCGTCTACAACCGCTCAGCGGAGCGCACCGACGAGTTCCTCGCAGGCGAAGGGGCGGATGCCCCCGTCGTCGGCGTGCACACGCTCGAGGAACTCGTCCAGACCCTCGCTCTGCCGAGGGTTGTCGGGCTCATGATCAAGGCCGGCGAACCGGTCGATGCACAGATCGATGCGCTCGTCCCGCTCCTCGAGCCGGGTGACATCATCATCGACGGCGGCAACTCCCAGTTCACCGACACCGAGCGCCGCACCGCCGAACTCGCCGAGGTGGGCATCCACTTCATCGGTATGGGTGTCTCCGGTGGCGAAGAGGGAGCCAGGTACGGCCCTTCGCTCATGCCGGGCGGCAGCACCGCCGCATGGCCGCACGTCAAGGACATCTTCACGTCGATCGCTGCGACCGCCGAAGGTGAACCCTGCTGCGAGTGGGTTGGAGCGGGAGGTGCCGGGCACTACGTGAAGATGGTGCACAACGGCATCGAATACGGCGATATGCAAGTCATCGCGGAGGCCTACGACATCATGAGCCGGGGCCTCGGCTTCGACGCCCCCGCGATGCAGCCGATCTTCGCCCGGTGGAACACGGGTCGGCTCGACTCGTTCCTCATCGAGATCACGGCGGACATCATGGCCACCCTCGACACCGACGGCGAGCCGCTCCTCGATAAGGTGCTGGATGCCGCCGGCCAGAAGGGAACCGGCAAGTGGACGGTTGTTGCCTCGATGGATCAGGCGGCGCCGACCACGCTCGTCGCCGAGGCCGTCTACGCCCGGGTCGTGTCGTCACTCGTAGACCAGCGCACCACCGCATCGGGGATCTTGACGGGGCCGCGCGGCGCGATCGAAGGCGATCCCGACGACGTGGTCGCGGATCTCGAGGATGCGCTCTACGCCTCGAAGATCGTCTCCTACGCCCAGGGTTTCATGCTGTTCGAGGCAGCGTCGGAGGAATTCGGATGGGACCTCGATACCGGCACCATCGCCTCGCTGTGGAGGGCCGGGTGCATCATCCGGTCGCGGTTCCTCGCCGACATCACCGCGGCCTACCGGTCAAACCCGGGTCTCTCCAACCTCCTCCTCGAAGGGTTCTTCCGGCACGCGGTGGCTGAGGCCGAGCCGGGATGGCGCAGGACTGTCGGCCGGGCGATCGTCGCGGGGATCCCAGTCCCTGCGTATTCGTCGGCGCTCGCGTTCTACGACGGGTACCGCTCCGACCGGCTCCCGGCGAATCTCATCCAGGCCCAACGCGACTCCTTCGGTGCTCATACATACGAGCGGGTCGATGAGCCCCGCGGCCGCTTCTTCCACTCGACCTGGGAGGCGTAGATGAGGGTGCCGCCTCGCACGATGGCTGCGCTGATCACGCCATTCGCTGAACATGGCTCGATCGATGAGGCCGCTCACCGCCACAATCTGTCCCTACTCACCGAGTGGGGCCTCAGCGGGTTCCTCATCGGCGGATCGACGGGCCAAGGCCCATATCTCGAGCCGGGGGAACGGGGCATGTTGACGGCGACCGCGCGCGACGAACTCGGGTCTTCGGCGTTCCTCTTGACCGGTGTCTCGGCCCAATCCGTTCGCCAGGCGGCCCGACAGATCGTCGAGGCTGCCGAAGGTGAGGCCGACGCCGTGCTCGTGACGACGCCGACGCTGCTCCTGCGCAAGAATGCCGAACTCGTCGAGTCGTTCTACGGCCTCGTCGCCGATCTCTCCCCCCTCCCGGTGTTCTGCTACTCGGTGCCTGCCGTGACCGGATATGAGCTCCCGATCGAATCGGCCATCGCAATCTGCGCCCACCCGAACATCGTCGGCATCAAGGACTCCGGCGGCGACACCAACCGGATCGGCCCAATCCTCAGCCGCATCGGCGAGAACCACTACTTCTTCGTCGGGGCGTCGCGAATCGTTCATGAAGCGTTCGCCCTGGGTGCCTACGGATCGATCACCGCGTCCGGCAACTACGCCCCGGAACTCGCCTCCGCCGCCCGCGACGACGCCGATGCCCAGGACCGACTCAGCTCACTCGCATCGAACGTCGAATGGCACGGATTGGCCGGCACCTACGCCGCGGCGGAGATGGTTGGATTGCACCCCGGAACGATGCGACCTCCGTTGATCGAGATGGCAGCTGAGGAACGCGAGGACATGCGGGCGGTCTGCTGCCCGGTAGCGAACCGGTAGCCTGGCCCACGAGCGACGCGGAGGGACGCACATGGCGGGATTGGCCGGCAAGACGATGTTTCTGTCCGGGGGCAGCCGAGGCATCGGTCTCGCTATTGCCAAAAGGGCCGCGGCCGATGGCGCCAACATCGCACTCATCGCCAAGACGGCTGAGCCGCATCCCAGGCTCGAAGGCACGATCTACTCGGCAGCACAGGAGATCGAGGCAGTCGGAGGTGCGGCGCTCCCGATCGTCGGCGACATCCGCCATGACGAGGAGGTAGCGGCGGCGGTGGCAACAACAGTCGAGACCTTCGGTGGTATCGACATCTGCGTCAACAACGCCTCGGCGATCAACCTGTCGGGCACGGAATACCTCCCGATGAAGTCGTACGACCTGATGCAGGACATCAACACTCGCGGGACATTTCTCGTCTCGAGGGCGTGTATCCCGCACCTGAAACGAGCCGAGAACCCGCACATCCTCACCCTCAGCCCCCCGCTCAACCTCGCACAGCATTGGTTCCAGAACCACGTCTCCTACACCATTGCGAAGTACGGCATGTCGATGTGCACGCTCGGGATGTCGGCCGAATTCGCTGATGACGGCATTGCGGTCAACAGCCTTTGGCCGCGCACGATCATCGCAACGGCAGCCGTGCAAAACCTCCTCGGCGGTGACGCCGCGATGCGGCAATCCCGGCGTCCAGAGATCCTGGCCGATGCCGCCTATGAGATCCTCAACCGTCCGAGCCGCGAGGCCACCGGCAACTTCTACATCGACGACGAGGTCCTCGCCGAGGCCGGGGTGACCGATCTCTCCGGCTACAACTACGTTCCCGATGCCGGTCTCCAGCGAGACATCTTCCTCGACGAATAGTCCGGTTGGACTCGGGCCGGCCGAAGGCCTACCGCGTGGTGCCGCCGGCCGTTCTCCACCGAGCGCTCAGCTCCCGCAGATTGTCGTCCGGTGGCGACCATCGACGAATGCTACAACCGCGTGTCCCAATGGCTCGGTCAACCGATGTGATTCAGAAAATCGCAATTCCCCTGTCGGGGACCTTGTTTTTGTCACACCGGCCTGAGAGAATCGAACGTATGTTCGGTACAACACTTGCAACAGCGGAACTCGACATACCGGTCGATCACCTGGCCGGGGAGAATCTCGACGCCGTCTTCGACGACGACCTCGAGGCTTCGGTAGTCGAGATCCATCAGACGATCGAGCGGCTCGGTGCTGAACGTGCACGACGTATCGCCGAGGTCGACCGACGAGAGTTGCACCGTACATTGGGGCACCCGTCGACGGCTTCGTGGCTTGCCGACCGGTGCCGTCTCTCCTGGAGACAGGCTCGTGGGATGGTCGCGATGGCCGGCA
>Ga0316197_10002453_pt1 | contig 13264 bp, 12 predicted proteins | sample OudBiesiAoxic_MG_FD_204939 | JGI IMG/M metagenome (GOLD analysis project Ga0316197, IMG submission 204939) | Coastal sediment microbial communities from Oude Bieten Haven, Netherlands - site A oxic | ecosystem: Environmental > Aquatic > Marine > Coastal > Sediment | place: Netherlands...
CATCGGCCCACTTGCGGATATCAGCGGCGAGCGGTTCACAGGGCGTTCCGTCCAAATTAACGGTCAGGGCAGACGGGAAACACTGCTGTTCGGGATCGTCTGCCTGCGGGTCACCATCAACTATGACCGCGAATATCCTGTCTTCGCGGCCAAGGCTTCTGAAATGCCTTATTTCCTCGTTGACCCACCGCGATTGCGCTGCCGTCGGAGAACAAATTACGATCAGGGCCTCTGAATCCTCAAGGCACTCCCTTACCTTTGTCGTTAAGTCTGATGCCGAAGAGAGGTCTTCCCGGTCCCGGAAAACCGGGGTCAAACGCCGCGGGATTGGGCCGAACTGACCGTCCTTACCGACCAGTCGTTTTGGAACGCGGTAGGATTCCAAAGCGCGTTGCAGCCACGAACTCCACTTTCCGTCCCGGTGGCTGTAGCTGATAAAGGCTTTGAAACGATAGGTTCCCATACGCTTAGAATAACGTAAAAAAGTTTATACTGGCTTCATGAAACTCTGTAATGTTTATCGTTCCGACAAGAAGGCCGAAACCTATCTCTACGTTTCCGCCGAAATGGGATTTTCCGACCTGCCCGGGGAATTACAGGAGCGGTTTGGTGAGCCCGCATTCGTTATGTCGCTAATCTTGTCAACCGACCGAAAGCTGTCGCGCGTCGATATTTCCCAAGTCATTGAAAGTATTGAAGAAAAGGGATATTACCTGCAGCTCCCGCCGAAACTACCAGTCGAGGAAGAGATTTTACGTCACCTGGCATGACCTTACTTCGTAGCAGTCGCCACGCTGACTGATGCAATCCCCACGGCCGACGCGGCATCCAGGATGGTCACCAGGGCGTCTGTATCAGCCTCCGGGTGCGCTGCAATAATCAGCGGTGAATCAGGCTTCTCTGCCCGCTCCCGCTCCAGGTTTGCCTGGACTGCGCCTCTTTCAAGTATGCGCCCCTTCACACTGATCAGGCTGGCGCTGTCGATTTTCACAACAATCGGGCCCTTGTCCTGCTTTATTTCTTTCGGCGGCGCGTTGCTTGGGCGCGATACTTCCAGGCCCTTCTCTTTCACAAAGGAGGTCGTGACGATAAAGAAAATGAGCATGATAAACACGATATCCAGCATTGGCGTAATGTTGATTTCAGCCTCATCATCAATATGGTGTCTTCGCTTCATGTTTCACTTTCCGTAACAACTTCCCGCAAGAGGGATCAGGTTACTTAAATACGGTTACTTTCGCCAGTCTCGCTACCTATTCTACGGTCACTGATTTGGCGAGATTCCTCGGCTGGTCCACATCGGTGCCTCGCAGAACGGCCACGTGATAAGCCAGCAACTGTAGTGGTATGGTCAACACCACCGGCGCCAGCAGTATACCCCCCGTATCGAGTTCAATGACCCGACCATGGCGCTCTTTCAGACTGGGAACCGCTACAGCGTCTGCAATAACAAACATTTCACCACCACGCGCCCTGACCTCCTCGATATTGCTGATGAGCTTTTCAAGCAAGCGGTTGTTGGGCGCCACGGCGACGACCGGCATGTCGTGATCAACCAGGGCCAAAGGTCCATGCTTGAGCTCTCCGGCAGGATAGGCCTCGGCGTGAATATAGGAAATTTCTTTTAGTTTCAGCGCACCTTCCATCGCAATCGGATAGTGACTTCCGCGGCCCAGAAATAACGCATGATGTTTTTCCACGAAACGTTCAGCGAGTGCTTCAATCTGCCCGTCAAGCTCCAGTGCCCGTGTAATCAGTTCGGGCAACTGATGCAGATCCCTGGTCCAGGCGGCGATTTGCCCATCTTCCACCAGGCCGGCCAATTGCGCCAGTTCCAATACCAACAATTGCAGAGCGACCAACTGGGTGGTGAACGCCTTGGTCGATGCAACACCGATCTCAGGGCCTGCGCGAGTCATCAGCACCAGGTCTGCTTCACGCACGATCGAGCTTTCCGGCACATTGCATATCACCAGCGTCGCCAGGTAAGCCGCGCCGGCAGCATGGCGCAGTGCAGCAAGCGTGTCTGCCGTTTCACCGGACTGCGAGATTGCCACAAATAATGTGCTCTCCGGAACCACCGGATGGCGGTACCTATACTCGCTTGCCACCTCTACCGAGCAAGGTATTCCGGCAAACTCTTCGAGCTGGTAACGGGCAACCAGCCCGGCATGGTAACTGGTACCACACGCCACAATGTGCACCTGCCTGACCTGGCACAGGATGTCATCCGCACCGACACCGAATATGTTTGGCAACACATTGTCTGATCCGATTCTGCCTTCCAATGTCTCAGCAACGGCAGACGGCTGCTCAAAAATCTCCTTTTGCATGTAATGCCGAAAGGTTCCGCGCTGGGCTGCATCGGCTGCCAAATCCGCTTCCTTAACGGGACGATCAACGTTTTTGTCATCACGGTCACGGATCTCGTACCCGTCAGTATCCAGGCGAACCACGTCGCCCTCCTGCAGGTATATGAAACGGTTGGTGACAGGAAGCAGGGGATGCACGTCTGAGGCCAGGTAGTGCTCATTGAAACCGAGACCAAGCACCATGGGACTGCCGGAACGCGCGCCCACCACGACACCCGGCTCGGCCGCACTGACCACGGCGATGGCATAAGCGCCACGGATCCGTTTTACGGCCTCGCGCACTGCAGTGAACAGATCATTTTCCCGGCCCACCAGGTGGTGGACGAGGTGAACCATTACTTCGGTATCGGTATCGGAGCTGAATTCGTAACCCCGGGTACTCAGGTCCTCGCGCAATTCCTCATGGTTTTCAATAATTCCGTTGTGTACCAGTGCGATTGATCCTGCCGACAGGTGCGGGTGGGCATTATTGGTATTGGGCACTCCGTGCGTGGCCCAACGTGTATGGGCAATACCGCAATGGCCGGTTAAGGGGGTCTGTTCAAGTAAGGCTTCGAGATCCCTCACTTTGCCCTTTGTTCTCAGCCTGACAAGCTCATTGTCCTGCTGCACGGCCATTCCGGCCGAATCATAACCCCGGTATTCAAGCGCTCGAAGTCCCGAAATCAGGATATCACTGACGCTGCGGTGAGCCGAAGCTGCAACAATGCCACACATAGGTTAATTTTCCTTGTCTTTGCGGGGGCGTTTCCAATCCGAGATCGTTGTCTGTCTTGACCGGCTTACAGTCAGCGAATCCTCCGGCGCGTTTTTTGTCACCGTAGAACCGGCTCCAATCGTCGCACCACGCCCAACAGTGACCGGTGCGACCAGCTGCGTATCTGAACCGACAAAAACATCGTCTTCGATAACCGTCTGGTGTTTGTTTGCGCCATCGTAGTTGCAGGTAATTGTGCCTGCCCCTATGTTCACGTTCCTGCCGATGGTGGAGTCGCCCAGGTACGTCAGGTGACTCGCCTTACTGCCTTCTCCGAGCTCGACTTTCTTGGTTTCGACGAAGTTACCGACGCGGCAACCCTCCGCAAGAACGGTGCCCGGGCGCAGGCGGGCAAACGGGCCTATATCGCACGCACCGGTGGTAATGACACTCTCCAACACGCTGTGTGGGTGCACAATCGTGCCGGGCGCGAGCTCACAATGAGTCAACACGCAGCCCGGGCCAATTGAAACCCGGTCACCGAGCCGGTTTTCACCAGCCAGGATCACGTTGATATCGATACAAACATCCTGGCCCGCCACGACAGTTCCGCGAATATCCACCCGGTCAGGATCGATAATCTGTACACCCGAATCCATCAGCTCCGCTGCCCTGATCTGCCGGTAACGCTTTTCCAGCGCGGCCAGCTGCTGCCGGTCGTTGGCGCCCTGCAAATCCACTGCGTGCGGCGCGATGACCCCGTGAACTTCTCCGGTTTCTGAACGCGCCATCGGGAAGATGTCCGGCAGGTAATATTCCTGCTTGGCGTTCTCACATTTCAGTTTTCCCAGCCAGACGCGCAGTCTTGCTGCATCGGCCATGATAATCCCGGTATTGACTTCCCGGATCGCGTGGACTTCCGGTGTCGCCTCGTGGTGCTCCACAACACCGATGATGTTGCCGCCAGGGTCACGCAGTATGCGACCGTAACCCGTGGGATCATCCAGTTCCATGGTGAGCAAAGACAGCGGGCGATCGCGCTCAGAAGCCATTTTCAGCAGCAATTCAGCCGGAATGAGCGGATGGTCACCCAACAACACCAGCACGGCAGCTTCATCCGGAATCCCGGGCATGGCCTGCATCACGGCATGACCGGTTCCGAGTCGCTCAGCCTGGAGTATCCAGTTGACCGCGTAGTCGGAACAGGCAGCCTTTACTTGCTCGGCACCGCTGCCGATGACGACATGTACCTGTTCCGGCTTGATTGAAAGTACCGTATCCAAAAGAAGGGCCAGGATGGGCTGCCCGCCAATGGTCTGCAACATTTTTGGCCGGCTGGATTTCATGCGCGTGCCCTCGCCGGCGGCGAGGATGACAATGTGAAGTGGCTTGCTCATCGGGTCTCACGAATCTTCAACGGTTCCAACGGCACAGTATAGCCCGATCGACCTGAACGCTCTATTTATGGATGCGCTGCGAATAGATTATAGTTGTTGGCCTGAATCCTGGAATTTTTCGGCAGAACCTTATAATGAACAACAGACCGCCTTTCAAAACTGCCCTGGCCTGCATGCTTGGACTATTGATTTACCTACCCGCTTTAGCCAAAGAAAAAGCCCCTCCAACCATTATTGACGGTCTGGAACTCATTCCCGACACTCAAATGGGCCTGGTCTATGCCGACCCGGAGGCTGACCTGGGTTTTTACAACAACCTGCTGTTAATGGATGCGCAGGTTGCTTTCAAAAAGGACTGGCTCAGAGACATCAACCAGGACAAGCCTTACCGGGTCACTCCTGGGGACATGGAAAGGATCAAGGCCGAAGTCAGCGCCTTATTTCGTGAAATCTTTACCGATAAACTTCAAGCTGCCGGCTTTGTACTGGTATCACAGCAGTCCCCTGAAACCATGATCATCCGGCCCGCCATCCTCGATTTAAACGTCAATTCACCAGCAACGCCCAGCGCTAACACTACCCGCAACATCACCGAATCGGCCGGCGACATGACCCTGTATCTTGAATTGCGCGATTCGGTCACCGGTGATGTTCTGGTCAAGGCCATGGACTTCAAATTTGATCGCAGCAATATTACAACTTTCATGATGGACAGGACCCGCAATGAGCGGGCGGCCCGCAAACTTCTGACAAATTGGGCACAAGTCCTGGTCAACGGTTTGAAAGAAGCCCAGGTCGGTACAACAGGTCGCCCGTGAACTGGAAATGCCTGGTTTTCAGTCTGATGCTGGTACCTTTGCCGGTATGGGGTGGCGATGTTCAGGAATGGACAGCCAACGACGGCCAGCTGATCCTGCAGGATGTACCCGAAATTCCACCGCCACTTGTCGGCCGTTTGAATCAATACCAAAACGTTCGCTCAGCTCACCTTCTGGACTGGACCCGGGATGGAAAGGGGCTCTATATCAGAACCCGCTTCGGCGATATCAGCCAGGTACATAAGATCCATGCTCCCGGTGGAGCCCGTCTGCAATTGACCTGGTTCCGGGAACCACTGGGCCAGGTGATTCGTCGTGAAAGAAGTGACGAACTGGCTATCACAATGGACCAGGGCGGTGGTGAACTGGATCAGATCTACCTGTTTGATCCGAAAACTGCGACCCGGCGCCTGGTCACCGATGGAAACTCCCGCAACCGCCTGGTCCGCTGGAGTAACAGTGGCCGGAAGATCGCGTTTCAATCCACCCGGCGAAATGGACGCAACAATGATCTTTGGATCATGGATCCCGATGAACCGGGAAGCGAAGAATTATTACTCGAAGCGCCGGAAGGCACCTGGTATGGCCCTGTGGACTTCAATGATGACGATGAGTACCTGTTGGTTCAACAATTTCTGAACGTCTCCGACTCCCGTATTTTCAGCCTCAGACTGGAGGATCGCAGCCTGCAAATGCTCGCAGGAAACCCACAATACGCGTCCGGAAACCGGGCGATCACATTCGACCGCAGCGGCAACGGCGTCTATTTCATCACCAATGAACGGGGCCAGGCAGCCGAACTGGCCTGGCAGCCGCTGGATCCCACTCTACCCCGAGAATACCTCACGGCAAGAATCCCCTGGGACGTTACCGAGTTCGCGCTCAGTGACAACGGCAAACGCGGCGCCTTCGTTACCAATGAAGAAGGTGTCAGCCGGCTGTACCTGCTGGATACAAAAACCAGGCGATATTCCCTGGTCGGGAACATCCCGCTGGGAATCATTTCGAACCTGAAATTTAACCGGGACAATCGTCGCATTGCGATGAACCTGAATACAGCGAAGACGCCCAATGACGTTTATGTCCTTAATCTTGGCAGGTCGTCCAAAAGTGCGAAATCTTTGAACCGCTGGACGTTTAGCGAAGTGGGCGGATTGGACACCGATTCATTTATCGAACCGGAACTGGTTCATTACCCGACTTTTGACCTGGTCGGGGACAAGCCCAGAAAAGTCCCTGCCTTTATCTATCGCCAGCCGTCGCGCGGTTCCCACCCGGTCATTATCTACGTTCATGGCGGCCCTGAGAGCCAGTATCGTCCGTCGTTCAGCAGTACCTTTCAGATGTGGGCCTCAGAACTGGGCGCCACCATCATTGCCCCCAATATCAGGGGGTCCACCGGGTACGACAACAAGTATCTTTCGCTGGACAATGCACACCTGCGTGAAGACGCTGTAAAAGACATTGGCGCCCTGCTCGACTGGATCAGGGAACAGGATGATCTGGATGAAAACCGCGTGGCCATTTACGGGGCCAGCTATGGAGGCTACATCGTGCTTGCCTCTGCGGTTCATTACAGCGACCGGCTCAGGGCCGGGGTAGACGTCGTGGGCATCAGCAACTTTGTGACATTCCTGGAAAACACAGAAGATTACCGCCGTGAACTGCGCCGACACGAATACGGTGATGAGCGACTTCCCGAGACGCGCACTTTCCTGGAACAGATCAGCCCGATCAATAACGTCGACCGCATCGAACTCCCGTTATTGGTCGTCCAGGGTCGCAATGACCCCAGGGTACCGGCTCGTCAATCGGAACAGATTGTCCAGGCTTTGCGTGACCGCGGACAACCGGTCTGGTACATCGAGGCGCTTAACGAGGGTCATGGCTACCAGAGGAAGGAAAACCGCAATGTTTATGAACAGGCGGCTATCCTGTTTCTGCAAAAATACCTGGTCAATTAGCGAGAGAGCCCAAGCCGGTTCACTCTTCAGGATCTTCTGAAGCCGCCGGCGCCACCAGGTGCACATCGTGTTGCGGGAACGGAATCTGAATGCCTTCCTCCCGGAAGCGGGCTTCGATTTCAATCAACAGATTGTGCCGCGCCAATCCCCGTTGTTCCGGGTACTTGATCCAGCCAAGCAATTCAAAATCCAGCGAGCTCTGGCCGAACGCCCGCATCCTGGATCTGGGTGCCGGGAAATCCAGGATCAGCTCGTTCTCGTGTGCTACCCCCTCCAATAGTTCAACGACTTGTTTCGGGTCGGTACCGTAGGCGACGCCAACCGGTATTCGGATCCGGTGCTCCAGGGCGGGCCCGCCGCTTTCGTTGGTGATCTTTGCGTTGCCCATCACCGCGTTCGGAATTGAAATTTCCACGTCATCCCGCGTCACCAAACGGGTCGACCTCATGCCCAATTCGGTCACAACACCGCGCTCACCGGTGTCCAGAACGATATAGTCGCCGAGTTTGTAGGGTGCATCGGCAATGATCGAGACTCCGGATATCAGGTTCGCCAGTGTGTCCTTGGCCGCAAAACCGACGGCAATACCAATCACACCCGCAGAGGCCAGCCAGGCAGTGCCGTCGATATTCCACAAGGCCATGAAAAACCAGACCAGGAAGCTGAACAGAACCACCTTGATTCCCATCTCGAACAACGGACGGGTACGTGGCTGGAACGCCTTGAAACGGCTGGTGTCACGCGACATCCAACGTATGGCCAGGGAAATCGCCTTAAACCATGCCTTGCCCCAGAGGTATAGCAAAAGGGTGAAAAGCAATCGTGTCAGAACCCAGTCGACCGTCTCACCCAGGTTGAACGCTTTCACTGCAACTGCCAGCGCCAGTATCACGGCTGTCTGGAGCACCGGTGACGTCAGGTACTGGACCAGGTGATCGTCCAGTTCGGTCCGGGTTCTTTTTGCGGCCTGTGTGAGCCCCGCCTGCAACAACCATTGGATGAACTTCCCAACACCGAAACCGATAAGAAACATCATCAGAACCAGCAGCATCGGGTAGTCCTGCAAGAAACTCCAGGTCGGCATCAGCCAATCAGGCAGGAAGGGTTCGATCTCGATATCCAGATTCAAAAAATCAGCTTGCTCTAAATCAGCTTGCTCTGCCGGCTCTTCAAGCGCCGGTTCCGGGGTTTGCTGTTGCGGAAGCACTACTTGCATTAATCCAGCCTGTTCAGAAGTCCAATTGCAGATTACGGGTCGCGACAACAACGCCGTTGGCGTCTGAATACAGATAGTTGCCGGTTCGTATCGTAGCACCCGCGAAGGAAACATTGACCTCAAGCTGGCCTTCCCCGCGCTTATCGGTCTTCACCGGGTGGCTATTTAGAGCCTTCACGCCCAGATCAATGGTTTCCAGGATTTCCACGTCACGGACACAGCCATAAATCAACAAGCCCTGCCAGCCGTTCTCGGCTGCAGCCGCCGCCAGCAGGTCGCCCAACAGAGCATGGCGCAACGAGCCACCACCGTCGACCACCAGCACCCTTCCATGACCCGGGGTTCGCACCGCATCTCGTACCAGTGAATTGTCTTCAAAACATTTAATGGTGACGACCTCACCGCTGAATTTGTGCTTTCCTCCAAAATCGGAAAACAGCGGTTCAAGTACAGAGAGTTCTTCAATGAACTCGTCGCAAATATCAGGAACGGAGTGTGTCATGGGTTCAGATTCCAGTGGTTATCCGGCGTTATTATCCTCATTATAGTGCGCTCTAAAAGGCCGGGTGATTAAAGTTCACATCCAAACGGGACCCAGCACAAACAGCCATTGAAACACTGTACTATGCAACGGGACAAAATTTACGCGGAGAGGCGTCATGTTTAAGGATCAGGTGGTTTGGATTACCGGGGGTTCATCCGGAATAGGTGAAGCACTTGCGCTTCAATTCGCCTCGGCCGGTGCGAAAGTCGTGCTCTCGGCGCGACGCGAGGAAGAATTGAACCGGGTGAAGGACGAGTGTGTCCGCAACGGCGGGACCGCTGACAGCATACTGGTCGTCCCGCTGGATGTAACAGACCATGGGTCCATGCCTTCTGCGCTGGAGAGGATTACTTCCACCTTCGGCCGCATTGACCTGTTGATCAACAATGCCGGCATCTCACAGCGATCCCTTTGTGTTGATACCGATATGTCCGTTTACCGGCAGATATTTGACGTTGATGTGCTGGGCCAGATTGCGCTGACGAAAACGGTCCTGCCTTTGATGCTTGAGCAAAAAAGCGGACACATAGCCGTTACAGCATCCGTGGCGGGTAAAATCGGCGTCGGGCAACGCACCGGTTACTGCGCCGCAAAACATGCAGTGATGGGGTTTTTTGATGCACTTCGGGCAGAAGTTGAAAAACATGGCGTGCGTGTCACCACGATCACACCGGGTTTTATCAAGACGCCCATATCCTACAACGCGCTCAAGGGCGACGGTTCCAGGTACGACACGATGGACAAGGATATCGCAGGGGGAATGGATGTAACGCGCTGCGCCGAGGTCATCCTGGACGGCTTTGGCAAGGGAACACCAGAAATTGCTGTCGGGGAAGGCATGGAGATGAAAGCCCTTTGGCTAAAGCGGTTCTTTCCAAAGGCCGTCTTCAGGAAAGTGGCTAAATTAGGCTGATCCACCCTTTTACTTCTGCGCCACCATCCATTTTCGCAAGCGGTTTGAGTCGCCGAAAGGGGTGAGCTTTCCAAACGAGTTCAGCAGTACGATGGAGACGGGCTCGCCTTCGATCGTGGCCCGCATGACCAGGCATCGGCCCGCTTCATTGATATAGCCGGTCTTGCTCAGGGCGATATCCCAACTGGAATTTTTCAACAGACGATTGGTATTGCCATAAACCAGCGGCCCTCGCCTGGCGTAAGGGCGCACCTCCATACGTTGCGTTGTGCTGGCCTTGCGAATCAGGGGATAGCTGTAAGCCGCGACGACCATTTTTGCCAGGTCGCTGGCGGTCGATTGATTCTCGACATGCAGGCCGGCGGGGTCGGCGAAACGACTGTGTTTCATTCCCAGGCTAGCCGCCTTCTTGTTCATTTGCACCACAAAAGCTTTCATGCCGCCGGGAAAGGTTCTGCCCAGTGCACTTGCCGCACGATTTTCAGAGGACATGATGGCCAGCATGATCATCTGTTCGCGACTGAGGCTCGCCCCGTATTCCAGTCGTGAACCGGTCAGCTGAACCATATCGCGGTCAGCTTTTGTGACCGTTATTTTCTCTTCAAGATCCAAACCGGAATCGATAATGACCATGGCCGTCATCAACTTGGTAATGGAAGCAATCGGGCGCACCGTATCGACGTCTTTGCCGTAGATGACATTGCCGGATACATCGGTGACCAGGGCCGAAGCAGACCGCAGCTTGGGATCCCCCTTGAGGTTAGAAAAATGGGACGCCACTGCAGCCACCGGCAGGATAAATCCCCAGGCGAGCAGCAACAACAAAGAGAAAAGGGACGTCAATCGCATGAAAATGACTCTATTGACGGTCATAGAACTCGAGCGCCGCCCGTGAAATGCTTTCCGCGCCGTTCTCCAGCGCCGGGGCAGAAACTTCCTGAAATTCGAGTAAATGGCTTGTCGAAACTGCGGCCGCCGCCAGACGACTGGAGTCCAAGAGGTCGGAAGCCGTGGCGATCACCAGAGTATCGTGCTTCACCTGCGGGTAACGCTCTTCACAAGGATAGCTGTAAGTCGCTACAAATCCATCTGTCGCACACTCGGATCCGAGCAACCCATCCCGCTGCGCCTTATCAAAATAAGGGACATCGATCTGTACCATCCGGTGTATCTCGGCCGGGTAGCTCAGGGACATTTCGGTCGCCACCAGGCAGCCGGTATGGAAACCAAACAGATCAACGCGGCCATGCGTATCACGCGACCGGAGCATGTCGATTAAAGCGTCAGCATACATGCGGATGGAGGGCATACCCGGCAGGGCATCGGATTTGCCATAGCCTGGGTAGTCCGGTGCAATAACCGTGCGTCCGCCGGCAAGTAAAGGCGCAATGACACTGAAATAGGTGCAGTCATGGGGCAAGGGATGCAGCAGTACCAGGTCCGGAGCCGGCGGCCCGACCAGGGCTTCATTCTTGGGTTTCCACTCATACCAGTGGACCCCGCCGAAACGCGAAGGGGATGCTCCTCTTATTATTCTCAAATCGGACATTTATTGCCTCATTTATGCTCTGAGTTTCTCGTCGAGACTTAATGCTATAGCATTCATATCATGGATTCATCCTATCAATTCATCATTATCGGCGGTGGCATCGTGGGGCTGTCCACGGCCTGGCAGTTACAGCAACGCCAGCCGGATAAAAAAGTGCTATTGCTGGAGAAAGAGGAACGACTTGCCGCTCATCAGACAGGGCATAACAGTGGTGTCATCCACGCCGGCATATATTATGAACCCGGCAGCCTGAAAGCGGATTTTTGCCGACAGGGTGTCGAGGCCACCCTGCATTTTTGTCGCGAACATGGGATTGCCTTCGAACAATGCGGCAAGCTCATCGTCTCGACCAATGCCACGGAGCAGAAAAGGCTGCTGGACCTGTTCCACCGGGGCAGGGAAAACCAGCTCGAACTGAAATTGCTTGATGCGCAGCAACTGAAGTCACTTGAGCCGAACGTGGAAGGGTTGGGCGCCATCCTGGTAGAAACGACCGGAATTGTAGATTACCGGCAAGTGTGCCGGAAGATGGCCGAGCAGTTTCAGCAGGCCGGCGGCGAAATCCGGCTGAATTCGGAAGTCACGGCGCTTACCGAATCACCCGAAGAAGTGACTGCCAAATTTTCCGATGGTGCATCCGTATCCGGTCGATTCCTGATCGCATGCGCCGGCCTGATGGCCGACCGGGTTGCCCGGATGATGGAACTCCAGGGCAATTTCAGGATCATTCCCTACCGTGGCGAATACTACCGCTTGCCGGCCTCCAGGAATGGGATCGTGAAGCACTTGATCTACCCGGTTCCAGACCCGGAGCTCCCTTTCCTGGGTGTACACCTGACCCGCATGATTGATGGTTCGGTAACCGTGGGCCCAAATGCAGTCCAGGCATGGAAACGTGAAGGCTATGGGCGGATCAATTTCAGCGCCAGGGACGCCTGGGAAATTCTCAGTTTTGCCGGCTTTTGGCGCTTCACATCTGCCAACCTCAAAACCGGTCTGCGCGAATTGAAAAACTCCTGGTGGCGCCGTGGTTACCTGAATGAAATTCAGAAGTACTGCCCTTCAATTACGCTCAACGACCTGCAACACCACCCGGCGGGTATCCGCGCCCAGGTTGTAACGAAGGATGGTCAGATGGTGCATGACTTTCAGTTTGTACAAAGCCCGCGTAGCCTGCATGTGTGCAGCGCCCCCTCTCCGGCTGCAACCTCGGCGATCCCGATCGGACGCTACATCTGTGAAAAAGTATGCTCCCTGGAAAATACCGGGGGAACCAGCACTTAAAACATGGATGAACCGTCGATATCTTCCTCGGTGGTCCTGGCCCGGTTGGGTATGAAATCCCCGGTAATCATCTGATCATAGGTAAGCCCCGGCCCGACCATTGGGTAAACACCCGCATCAGGATCAATGATGACCTCGAGGAATGCCGGCCCCTGGAATTCAAGCCATTCTCTTACAGTCCGGTCCAGTTCTTTCTTGTCGCTGAGTTGAACGGAATACTCGAAACCATCGGCCTGGGCCGTTTTCACAAAGTTTTTGCTTCGCAGTGATTTATCACTGGCCGACATGCGTCCGTCGTAAAAGAGCTTCTGCCACTGTCGAACCATGCCGTCACCGAAGTTGTTCAAAACCAGGATCTTCACCGGCAGTCCGTAGGTCGTCGCAGTCTCGAGCTCGCCGAGGTTCATACGAATACTTGCGTCTCCGTCGACATCGATAACCAGGTGGTCTCGGGCAGCGAACTGAGCCCCGATCGCGGCGGGCAGACCGAAGCCCATGGTTCCCATGCTT
>Ga0316197_10002454_pt1 | contig 13263 bp, 12 predicted proteins | sample OudBiesiAoxic_MG_FD_204939 | JGI IMG/M metagenome (GOLD analysis project Ga0316197, IMG submission 204939) | Coastal sediment microbial communities from Oude Bieten Haven, Netherlands - site A oxic | ecosystem: Environmental > Aquatic > Marine > Coastal > Sediment | place: Netherlands...
CACTATCTATAATGGGAGTATATGCAGGACTTATTATTACAGGAAAAGAATTTAACGTAATGGTAATGGTAGGAATAATCATGTTAGCTGGTATAGTAGTTAATAATGCTTTAGTATTAATAGACTATATAAAATTATTGATTGCAAGGGGAAGCGATAGAAGGCAAGCGGTGTTAGAAGCTGGTAGGACAAGGTTGAGACCAATCCTTATGACCACATTGACAACTATGTTAGGAATGATGCCGTTAGCATTAGGAATAGGTCAAGGGTCTGAAATGTACCAAAGTATGGCTATAGCTGTAATTTTTGGGTTGATGGTTTCAACATTATTAACTCTAATAATAATACCAGTACTTTATGAATTAGTAGAAAATGGAGTGGACAGGGTAAAAGCTAAATTTAAAAACTAAAAGTTAAAAAAACTAACCGCGAATGGAACAAATTATCGTGAAAGATAAAATATAAAAGATTTCAATGCAAAGTAAGGAGGTCATAGAGTAACTCAGAGAAAAAATAGAATTTCTCTGTGAACCTCTGTTTAAGAACTCAATAAAGCTCTGTGTTCAGAAATTTTAATTTAATTATCCATTATCAATTATAAATTTTACATTTTACCGTAGGTAATAAAGGTAAGGGGAGGTTTTTATGGAATTAAAGGGCGAATATAAAGAACTCAGAGTATTGTTTGATGGATCTTTGGAAGAAGTGATATTGGATGAGTTAAAAAATGGTGATGTTATAAAATACGCTATTATCCCAAAGCTAAAGGTATCATGGCAGAAAGGAATAAAACATCTGAATACTCATGTATGGCCTGGAGAGGATCAGGCTCTACTTGTTATAGTAGAAAAAGAAAGGTGTTATGAACTAGTAGAAAAATTTTCAAGATTAAAAAAAAGTTTAGATTATAATATAACTTTTGATATCTCAGTAAGAGCACTAGAATATATTAATGTTTAGATAAAGTGAGGGTGTTTATCACCCTCATTTTAAATTTTTTAGAACTTTAAAATTTAATAATTACAAATATATGAAAAAAAAATAATATTTTAATTGAAATTTTTGATTTTTTCTACATTTGTGTAATGAAATTGGATATATGTTTCAAAAAAAACAAAATAAAACAAAAAAATCTTGAAATTTGACACTTGGTTGGTTATAATACAGTGAAGAAAAAAACAAGAATATGTAGGAGGGATGTTGTGAAAAAATCGATTTTAGCGATTTCTGAGAGAAAAGAAATTTTAAAGCAGGTAAGAAAAGAATTGTTAGGTGAATATGAAGTAATTACTTTTAATAATTTTTTAGATGGATTAGATATGTTGAGGGAAAGTGATTTTGATATTATTTTATTAGATCAAAATATGACATGGTTTACTTTCACAGAGGTAAGAAGAAAATTAAATGGTATAGGAAAAGATTTTGTAGTAGTAGGATTGATAGAAGAAGAAACTGAGGAAGTATTAAAAGACCTAAGAGGTGCTGATATATATAACTACCTATTAAAACCTTTGTGTATAAAGGAATTTAATAAGTTAATTTTTCCGGCTTTACAAAGCTTATCTATATTAAAGGAAAAGAGAAAGTTAGAAAAGAAGTTATCTGATACAGAAGAAATCCAAGAAATTGTAGGACAAAGTACTAAAATAAAAGAGATTAAAAACTTAATAGATAAGATAGCAGAAAGTGACTTAACTGTTCTTGTTAGCGGAGAAAATGGTGTAGGAAAAGAACTAATAGCAGCAGAAATTTATAAAAAATCTGATAGAAGAAAGAAAAGCTTTATGGTAATCAGTTGTGCTTCTATGTCTTCAGATATAATAGAATCAGAGTTATTTGGATATGAAAGAGATGTTTTCCCAGGATCTGGATCAGGAAAAATAGGAATTTTAGAGGAAGCTGACGGTGGGACTGTATTCTTAGATGAAATTACAGGTTTAGATATCAAGGCTCAAGCGAAATTACTAAGAGTAATAGAATACGGTGAATTCAGAAGGGTAGGAGGAAATAAAACTAAGAAAGTAGATATTAGATTTATTGTTTCTACAAATAAGAATCTTAAAACAGAGGTTGAAAGTGGTAAATTTAGAAGTGATCTATATCATAGATTGACAGCTTTCCCTATAGAAATGGCACCATTAAGAGAGAGAAAAGATGATATTCCTCTATTAGCTAACTATTTCTTAAATAAGATAGTTGTAGACATTCATAGAGAGATGCCTATCATTTCTAGTGATACAATGAAATATCTTATGGAATATTCATACCCTGGAAATATTAGAGAGTTAAAAAATATAATTGAAAGAATGATTATATTATCAACTGATAGAGTAATCGGAGTAGAAGATCTACCATTAGAGATCAAAATGAAATCAGATACACTTGAAAATAAAACAATAATTGGATTAGGACCGTTAAAAGAAATATTAGAGAAGGAACTTTATAATTTAGCAGATGTTGAAAAAGTAGTAATAGCTACAGCTTTACAAAAAACTAGATGGAACAAGCAGGAAACAGCTAAATTATTAGGAATAGGTAGAACTACATTATATGAAAAGATTAGAAGATACAAATTAGATCAAAAAGGATAGTATTAAAAAGAAATGGGGGAATATAATGGCGATTAGAAGTTTAAGAAAAAAGATGAAACCTGTAATTTGGTTTATTGTAATTGCATTTTTTATCACAGCAGCAGCAGGAGCTTTAAATAGTATAAAAAAAATTGTTAATAACAAACAATACGCTTTTAAAGTAAATGGAGAAAAGGTAGCAATTACTGAGTTAGAAAGAGGAATCAATAATATTACTAATCAATATAGTCAATATTTTACAATTCCTATGGACAGAGAAGAATCTAAGATATTAGCAGTAGACAATATTTTAACCAATGAAATTTTGAAAGAAATTGGGGATGATCTGAAAGTTAAGGTAAGCAGTTCAGAAGTAAAGGTAAAAATTAGTGCTATAGAAACACAGATTCCAGATAAAGCACAGTTTAAAAGAATGCTATCTGCACAAGGGTATACTAAAAAAAGTTTTGAACTATCTATTAAAGATTCCATCTTAATAGAAAAAACTAGAGATAAAGTAATTGAAAAGACTAAAATAACAGAAGATGAGAAAATAGCACAGTATGAAAAAGATGAATATAGAGAGTACTTAGGAAAAACTTATGAGGAAGCCAAACCTCTTATTGAGAAAAAATTAAAGGAAGTAAATGGAAATAAAGAGTTAATTAGACTTATAGAAGCAGCTAAAAAAATAGCTAAAATAGATGATATCAGAGAAAATTATACTAATATCACTCCTACTATAGAGTTTGAAGAAGACGGATTTAAGATAACTAATATAGATATCATAAAAGGTGCTTTGTACCAATCTTTTTATGGAGTTAAAGACTATAATGAAGCAAAAGTTAAATCTATAGCCAACATAAAAGATGAGATTAAATTAGCTAAAGTAGCTCTAGATAGAGGAGCTAAAAAAGATGAAACTCTACCTACTATGAATCAAATAATGGATCTTAAATTACAGCTTGTAGACAACATCAAAGGGAACATTGTAGCCAGTGATGTAGTGATTAAAAAGTTCTTTAATGAAAATAAAGATATCTATAATGTAGAAGCTAGTGCCGATGTAAATATAATTAATTTTGTTGTAAATCCAACAGACTTAGATATGGAAGAAGCTAAAGAAAGAGCTACTAAGATTTTAAAAGAAGTAGATGCATCTAATTTTTCTGAGATGGCTAAAAAATACTCAGAGGGACCAAGTGCACCAAATGGTGGAGATTTAGGATGGTTTGGAAAAGGTCAAATGATTCCTGAATTTGAAACAGCAGCTTTTAAATGTGAAGTAGGAAGTGTGTATCCAGAGGTTGTTAAATCGAAATTTGGATATCATATTATTTTTGTAGAAAATAAAAATGAGGAAAAAGGAGAGGTTAAAGCATCTCATATCTTAATAAAAGTGACTTCAGGAGAAGAAACTTTCAAAAAGGTGATGGGAACTGCTAAAACTGTATCTGAAGAGCTAAAAACTAATAAAATAAAATTTGAAGGTGCTAGTAAAAAATCATATTCAAAACATAAAGTTTCAGAATATTTAGGTATAAAGAAAGATGGATATATTAAACTTTTAGGTTATGATGATCTATTGGCTAAACAAATATTTGAATCTAATTTAGATGAAATTAATGTAGTAAAAACTGAAAAAGGAATCTATGTATTCCAAAAAACAAAGGAAATAAAATTTGAAGAAGCTAACTTTGATAAAGTAAGAGATAGAGTAGTTTATGATTATAAAAATCAAAAGTTAATGGAAGAGATGAAAAAATTATAGTCGATAAAAAAGATATAGAATTTTCTATATCTTTTTTATTTGAAAAAATGCTTTTTTAAGTGTAAACTATAAAAGTTGGTAAAATAACATCCAGGCATTTTTTGCTCTATTTTTGTTTGAAAATGATACAAAATTAATCTTTACATAGTCAAAAAAATGTACTATTATTAATACATATTAAATAATAAAAAAATTCAGGAGGACAACATGACTAGAATAGTAGAAGTTTTAGGAAGAGAAATATTAGATTCAAGAGGAAACCCAACAGTAGAGGTTGACGTAATCTTAGAATGTGGATCAATGGGAAGAGCTGCAGTACCTTCAGGAGCATCAACAGGAGAAAGAGAAGCGGTTGAATTAAGAGATGGAGATAAAGCTAGATACCTTGGTAAAGGGTGTTTAAAAGCTGTAGAAAACGTAAATACTGAAATCAGAGAAGCTGTTTTAGGAATGGACGCAACTGGTCAAGTAGCTTTAGATAGAAAGATGATTGCTTTAGATGGAACTAAAACAAAAGCAAGATTAGGAGCAAACGCAATATTAGGAGTATCTTTAGCAACTGCAAAAGCTGCAGCAAACGCTTTAGGACAACCTTTATATAAATACTTAGGTGGAGCAAACGCAAAAGATTTACCATTACCAATGATGAATATCTTAAATGGTGGATCACATGCTGACTCAGCTGTAGATGTACAAGAATTCATGGTACAACCAGTAGGAGCTACATCATTTAGAGAAGGATTAAGAATGGGAACTGAAGTATTCCATCACTTAGGAAAAATCTTAAAAGCTAACGGAGATTCTACTAACGTAGGAAACGAAGGTGGATATGCACCATCTAAAATTGAAGGGACTGAAGGAGCTTTAGATATCATATTAGAAGCTATTGTAGCTGCTGGATATGTACCAGGAAAAGATATCACTTTAGCATTAGACGCTGCTGCATCTGAATTCTGTGAAGGCGGAGAAGATGGAGAAAAATTATATAACTTCAAAAGAGAAGGCGGAGTTAAGAGAACAACTACTGAAATGGTAGCATGGTATGCAGAGTTAGTAGAAAAGTATCCTATTACATCTATTGAAGATGGATTAGACGAAAATGACTGGAAAGGTTTCGCATCTATGAGAGAAAAGATGGGAGATAAAGTTCAAATAGTTGGAGACGATTTATTAGTAACTAACACTGAGTACTTAGAAAAAGGAATCGAATTAAAATCTGCTAACTCAATCTTAATTAAATTAAACCAAATTGGTACATTAACTGAAACTTTAGAAGCTATCGAGATGGCTAAGAAAGCAGGATGGACTGCTGTAGTATCTCATAGATCTGGAGAAACTGCTGATGATACAATTGCTGACGTTGCTGTAGCAACTAACGCTGGTCAAATCAAAACTGGTTCTGCATCAAGATCAGATAGAATGGCTAAATACAATCAATTATTAAGAATTGAAGAACAATTAGGAGAATCTGCTGTATATCAAGGTATGGGAGTATTCTACAACTTAAATAAATAATTTTTTAAAGGTGCCTTAGGGCACCTTTTTTTTCGATTTGCAGAAGAAAGGAAAAAATCGTATAATGGAAGTATTATATAATTACAAAGAAAGATTAATTTTTTTTAATTTAACTTGATATAGGGAAAATAAAAATATATACGTATTATATATTAATATAGCATAAAATTAGTTAATGGATAATACATGAATTTAAATCAAAAGTGAGGTAAAAGATGCAGTGGTTAGTTTTGTTAGTGGGATTAATTATAGGAAGCTTTTTAAATGTTTGTATTTACAGGATACCGAAGGGGGAAAGCGTAGCATTTCCCCCTTCGCATTGTCCGGTGTGTGGACACAAAATTAAGTGGTATGAAAACATACCTGTATTCTCCTATATATTTATATTAAAGGGGAAATGCAGTGAGTGTAAAGGAAATATATCTATTCAGTACCCTATTGTAGAATTTATAACTGGAATTTTATTCTACATCTTTTTTTTAAGGTTTGGTTTAGGAATATTAGGAATAAAATATTTAATATTTATATGTCTCCTAATTATAGGTATCTGGGTGGACTTTATCCATTATTATATTCCAGATAGAATTAGTTTATCTATCTTTATAATAGGGATTACTACTTCTTTCTTTACCATTGGATTTGAAAGGAGTATTTTAGGAGCAGGAAGTTTTGCATTATTTTATATAGTTTTATATGGGTTTGGAGAGAGTTTTGGCTATGAAATAATGGGATTTGGAGATGTGAAATTAGCCATGGGTATAGGAGCAATGATAGGGTATTTTAGTCTATATCAAGTTTTTATATTTTTAAATATTGCATTTATTTCAGGAGCAATAATTGGTGTGGGATTAATTCTTTTGAAGAAAAAAACAAGGAAGGATATAATGCCTTTTGGACCTTATATAGCAATAGCAGGTTTAGTAATAGGGTATTTGAGCTAGGTGGTAGGAGGTGGAATGATGATAAAAAAAAATTTAGGGAAAAATAGGAATAAAAAAAAATTAGGGTATAGTTTGATAGAAGCTTTAGTAGCTTTGGGAATATTACTTATAGGAATAGTACCTGTAGTAACTGTAGCAACAAAAGCTATATTATTTCATCATAGAGCCGCTGAAACTGAGGAAGCAGCTAGGATCAGCCAGACCATGATAGATTATATAAAATCAAGGGGTTATGATAATTTAATTGGATCACTAGAAAAAAAATACTCATTGATCTCTACCAGTGGAGGAGCTTTTACTATTGACACTTCCGATCCTTCTTTAGATTTTGGAAGAAATATAGTTATCAGTGAAGAGGATCGTATTCCTAATGATTTGATTTTATTAAATTCTAAGGGAATAAATCTCGGCCAGGTTAATTTTTATGTGGTTATGAATAGAGTAAAAGGAAGCTTAAAGAAACCAGATAGAATTGCCGATGATACCTATACAGATCCTATTACAGGAAAAATTGATAGAAATAATGTATATACAGAAGATCTTATTTATGGAAAATTTATATTTGGAATGGGTAAAACAACAATAGATTCAAAGAAAAAAACAGGTCGAGAAACGGAATTAAAAACAACATTTATAATAACTCCTATTGAGAATTGGAAGTGATGAGATGAAAAAAAGTGGATTTAGTTTATTAGAAATAATAGTAGTAACAGCTATAATGGGGATAGTTATGCTTATATCTTCTCCTATGATAAATGCCTTTATAGGTGCTCAAGACAGACTTTATAATCAATCCAAGGTGGATAGTCGTTTGAACGAGGTAGTAGAGTTTATAAAAAGAGATGTAAGGAATGCAAGGAGTGTTGGTAAATCAACTGATAGTGAATTAAAGGGAGAACCGGTAAGAGTATTTGATAATGGGAAGAGGGTAATTATCTATACTACAGACCTAAATGGAGATCCTAAATATGTTCAATATACAATAGATGGCAGTAATTTGAAATTAAAAGATGGGGATAGTTTTACTACTTTAGGGAAGAACTCTACTATATTAAGCAATATAGAGATAGGCGAGTTTAAATATAAAAAGAGGATATTACTCTTTCATTTTAAGATAGACATACCTAAGAGGTTGGAAGGAAAAGATGGAAAGAAAGATAAAATAAGAAGTGAAGTAAGGGATGTAGGGATTACGAGGATAAACTTAGAATAGCCCTCTTCTTCTTATGGGATTCTACGAGTATTAAAGCCAAGTTTACTTAAAACTTGATTTTAAATTGTTCATTATAAATTATCAATTGCGCCGAAGGCGTGTAGGGGGGAGTTATGAAAAAGAAAGGTTCGGCTTTAATTTTATCTATATTGATGCTGTCATTCTTTATGACAATTACCCTGACCATGTATTATATAGCTAGGAATAGAAATAAACGGTCAATATATAAGATAAAGGGAATGCGGATAAGCAGTGGTTTAGACAGTGGATCAGCTATAGCTCACTATGAACTATATCTAGCTGATGAATATGTGAGTAGGGGATACCCGTATGATGTAACGACTACCTATGGAGCGTTATATGGAGTAGATACTTATCCAACAACACCTCCTAGTTTTACAACTCAATATACTACAGAAGATGGAATAACAGTAAAACCGATAAAACATTATACAGGGGTAGTTTTAAATAACTACAATGAATATTTTGGAGCAAAATGGGATCCAACAATAACAGGGTCAGCTGTGGCGATTTCGGGAAATGCTCAACCATGGATAGCAGAAGATAAGGTTATAGGTAGTGATGTAGTCAGTCGTGCCTGGATGAATAATACTGGGGAAAAAATAGTGAGGTTGTGGACTTTGAATACGACAACAGGTGGTATAGGGGCTGTAAGTGTAGGAGGTTATAGATTGATAGAAAGTGGTGTAGGAGCTACGACTCCTACTGCTATTATGGGTAACTTGAGTGCAGTTAACCCTACTAATATTGCAGATGGGGTTACGGTATTAGTGTATGAAAAAATATTGTCCATAGATAAAAAAATTCTAGAGGTTACCGATACTGAAACAGAAAAATATAAAATAACTTATGAAGAAAAAATTACTACCAGTGGAGGGAAGATCGTTGTTGATGAATTAGAAGAGATGACGGTAGAGAAGTTAAATTAAAATAAAAAGGAGGTAGGATCTATGTTTGAGTTTAAAGTTGATGGAGCTTTAGATATAGGAAATAGCGGAATAAAGGCAGTACTCTATAAAAATAAAAAGATAGATAAGATTAGTTATGTTGATTATTTAGATATGGCTGAAGAAAAAATAGTAGCCCTTCAAGAATCATTAGAAATATTGGGGAAAAAAATAAATTTAAGAGGAAAAAATTTAATAGTAACTATTCCTGCTTCTAAATTTTATATAAAAACATTGGAATATAATAATAATAAAGAGGAGGGTTCAGAGATTGATTTAGAGGTTAAAATAGAAGAGGATCTTGAGGATATAATTTCAGGTTATACAAAGGATGAATTCATTACCCAGATAGAAACCGTTTACGAGACAGATCTCTATAAAAAATTATTAGTAATTACAATTCCTATAGAAGAAATTGAAAAAATTCTGGGAATTTTAAGTCATTTTAAAATAAGAGTATTAAAAATAATTCCCGATTTTATTGCTCTGAATGACCTAGTAGATCTATTGGATCAAAAATCAGAAGAAGAGACAAACGAAAATGTAATGATTGTTGATATAGGAGGAGAAACTAGTAAAATATTTATGAGTACACTGGGAACTTTAAATATGTTTAGAATTGTAGGAATAGGTGGAAATGATTTTACCGAAATAATAAAAGATCATGAGATGCTAGATTATGAAGGGGCAGAGTTAGAAAAACAGCAATTAGAATTAGGTGATGATGAGAATAGAAAGTATAAGACTCAAGGTGAGATGTCAATGTTTAAAGATTTGACATCAGTAGTAAATGAATTAACTACTCAGATAGGAAATTCATTGGAATATTTTAATGCTAATTTGGCTGAAGGAAGGATAAGTAAGATCTTATTAACTGGAGGAGGAGCTCTTATGCAAGGATTTAAAACTTATTTTGATGATGCCTTTGATCTACCCTGTGAGGAGATAGATTTAAACTTATTAAATTTAGATTATAAAAACTTAGAGGACAAGGAACTATTATCGACTTTTAAAATAACGACTCTTATGGGAGCGTTAATAAAAGAGGTGGTATAGATGGATCAAATGAATTTTTTAACCAAAGAATACAAAAATAGATTAGAAATAGAAGAATATTTTAGAAAATGTTTAGGTATCTTTATCGCTATTTTTTTACTTATTTACTTAGTATCTTTTGGTATTGAAAGGATAGAAAAATCTGTCCAAAAAAAAATTAGTATAGAAAATGCAGAGATAGCAGAAAAAAACAAAAGGATAAAGGAATTAACTATAAATTCTAAAAAAGAAACTAATTTAGGCGTAGAAATAGAGATTATAGAGGATATATTTTCTCAAAAAAATTTAAGGGTATCAGAAGTTTTTCATTCATTGGATGGAAATGTTCCTAAAAATGTATGGATTCAAAATTTAGTTTATGAAGGGAAAGAGGTAAGGATAAAAGGTTTCTCCTTTAAAGATAATAAATTTAAGACTTCAGAGGATAATGCCTATTTTTTTGAAGAAAGGATGCTAGATAGTGAATTGTATAGGAGTGTAACTTTAAATTATTTAAAAAAATCAAGTAAATATGGGGAAAAAATAAATGAATTTGAATATATATTGGTATTAAAATAGATATTGATATATAATTAGGGGTTGAGTGATATGGATCTATTTGGGAAAGAGATAAATATTAATATTGATAAAAAGAAAACTAAATTACTCTTGGTAATAGGGACGATTATTGGTATAATTTTACTTGTTTTTTTCTTGCTAATATCGCCTATAGGAAGGATCTTTGATAAAAAAGAGGAACTATTGAAAGTTCAGCAGGAGAAGATATTAACTGAACAAAATTTAAAATTATTTGAAAGAAAATATGAAAAAATAAAGTTGGAGAGAGCCAATCAAAAATATAGGTTACAAGAGTTATTGGAAGAATTTAGACAGTATAGCTTTAAAGATGAAGCTAGACTAAAGCAGATGGTACAGGATATATTAGATCATCTAAATGTTGAATTATTAGAAATTGGAAAAACGGAATCTGTTGAAATCGAGGGTAACAAAGAATATAAAATAAATATGATACCATATAAAATAATGGGGAGAGGTAGAGATGTCGCATTGTTTTTTTATTACTTAGAAAATTCTAAAACTCTCCTCACTTTGAAAAAAAGTAGGGTAGAGGTAGTGACTAAATCATTTAATAAAGATGAAGTCAAAATTGGTCTGATAGAAGTTAAATTTAAGTTAGGATACTACAATATTACCAATAGAAAAAAAGGAGGTAATAATGAAAACTAAAATATTATTTATAACATTTGTAGGATTCATTCTTATCTCCTGTGGAAAGAAAGAAGAAAAAAGAGAGGTAGACATACCAATAAAAAGAGAGGTAGTAGAAGTGGTAAAAGTAACTACACCTCCTGTAATAGAAGTACCAGAAGAAGTAAACCCATTATCTAAATATCTTTCCGATAAAATTTATAATGAAGGAGTTGAAATTTTTTACGGTGATGATGAAAATATGTTTACAGAAGATAGAGATGAATTTTCTGGAAATCATGATGAATTCAAGGCATATGTGGAAGCGAGATTTAAGCCAACTATGTTGATAACACAAAATGGAGTTAATTCAGCTGTGGTCTATTATTTAGAAAATGGTTCTAAAAATAGAGCTATAGTAAGTGGGTTTAAAATAATCAAAATAGAGAATATAGCTTATTATATTAAAGTATTTAAGGATAGAATAGAAATAAAACAGGGGAAGAATGGTAGAGCCGTTCCCCTATACTTAAGGGAAAGGTGATGATATGAAGAAATATGTTTTTATACTGCTTATAATTTTTACTGTAGGAGCCACGACTTTTGGAGCTACTATAAGAAAATTACCACAATCAAAATTTCAGGAGGATATGGACTTTAATGGAACTAAACTATCTGATGCTTTAGCTTTGATGTCTAAGGTCACTAAAGTAACCATGGTAGCGGATTCAGAGGTTAAAGACGTGATAATAGATCTATACATAAATAAGGGTCAGCCTTTAAGGGAAGTATTGGATATTATAAAGGTGACAAATGGATTAGAAGAGGTGTATATAGGAAAAATAATTATGCTGACTAATACAGGTAAGGGTGCTACTACACTAATGGGAAAGATAGAGGGTAGCAGTGATCAAGGTTTGGAAGGGGTAAGAGTAACTTTGGTAGACAGCGGATATAAATCTATAAGAACAGAGGTTGGAGGAGTATTTATCTATGATAATATAAGACCTGGTGTCTATATATTAAAATTAGAAAAAAATGGGTATGCTATATCTAGTGAAGTAGTTGATATTAAGCAAAATAAAATAACTAATATAGATATTATTTTAGATAAGAAAAATAAAGAGGGATTAGTTGTAGCTAGAAAAGAAAAAGGGATGAGAGAAAAGGAATTGGGAAGTAGTAAATCTTTAGATGGGATAGATGTTATTACAGAAAGGATTCAGTTAAAGCATGCTTTTGCTGAAGATATAAAAGATGTAGTGGATTCTATCTTGGGAGATACTATGGGAGTGATAGCATTTCCTAAATTGCATATGTTGGTATTAAAAGGGGATAAAGACAATATAGATACAGCTAAAAAATTAATAGATGATATGGATCGTCCTGTAAAACAAGTAAGAATAACAGCTCAGATATTGGAAACAACTGATAATTTGCTTGAAGAACTTGGGTTTGACTGGTTATTCTCTAACAAAAATATTGATACGAAAAACCCTCTTAATCCAGCTAGAGAAGGTGGAAACATAGGATTTGATGGAACAGCAACTGCAATAAATTTTATAGATATATTTAATGATGGTAAAAATTTATTGAAACTTTCTATAGATTTGATGCAAAAGACTGAAGACCTATCAATCTCTTCAGTGCCATCTGTGGTTGTAGTAAATGGTGAGTTGGCTGAATTTAAGGTGACTAAAGAGGTAATAGTAGGGGAAATAGAAGAATCTGATGACGATAATAATAGAACAAAGGAACCTATATTTGAGGAAGCAGGAGCAATATTTAGCGTTACTCCTACATTAAGGGAAGGGTTGGATGAACCTGATACAATAATTCTTGAGATTAGCTCTGAGGTCAGTCGTTTTGATTTAGTTACACCAGTGGCGTCTGCCGACCCTACTGACGAGGGAACATATAATAAAGATGGTGGAGCTAAAAGGCAGAATAATATTAATACTAAGGTTCAAGTACAGGATGGAGATGTAATATTTATAGGAGGGTTAAAAAACACAGAAGCAAAAGAAACTATAAATAAGAT
>Ga0316197_10002455_pt1 | contig 13262 bp, 11 predicted proteins | sample OudBiesiAoxic_MG_FD_204939 | JGI IMG/M metagenome (GOLD analysis project Ga0316197, IMG submission 204939) | Coastal sediment microbial communities from Oude Bieten Haven, Netherlands - site A oxic | ecosystem: Environmental > Aquatic > Marine > Coastal > Sediment | place: Netherlands...
AGTGACTTGGGGCTGGGGCAAAGGGTCATTGTCTTTGACCGGGCGGCGATCGGCAAGGCATATCATTGCATGCATTGCGCACATATTGTCCGAACCGACGCTGGTCCGCCCCTGCTAGCGCCAGCTGACGAGCCAATTCTTGGGCTCGTTCTGCTTGACGGAGGCGGGATTCTTACGATCCCTAGGCGCCGGCCTTCCAGCACGTCGGCGGATTGCAAAGCCGCCCGCCCGAGTTGGGAGCTTGGATTTGCAATCCGAGTTCTGGACGGCGCGCCTTCGGCATCGGCTAGGGAATCGGCAACGGACGCAACCGCTTCCCGGCACCTCTGGGAACCATTCATGTCATTGCTCCTTGCAGTCCCGCTACTGGATCTCTTAGGCTTCAAGATCATGGACTTTCGGCCGCGCCTTTTGATTTTGTCTTTTGTGAGTATTCTAACCATCGCAATTCCGTCGTTCTCACAGGCGCAGGACAAGGGCGGCGATGCTTCGAAGGCCGGGATCAAGCTCAACCAGACCAAGATCCAGGCCCTTTGCGAGACAAACCCGAAGGGCTTCGGGGCGACGCTGCGCCATCCAAAGGTGATCGAGTAGCTGAAGCAGATCTCGCACGATGCCCCGAATCACCTGTCCGCACGAGTGCTGCTCGCCTATGCCCAGGGCAAACAGCCGAAAGCTCTGTCCATCGCTGGCTCGGTGTCGTTTATCGAGAAGAATGCCTATGAGATTTTTGACGTGATCGAGAATGGACGTGTCACCGAGGTCCAGGGGCTCGACAACGATCAGGTAGCAGATGCCCTTAGCCTCCTGCGCCGGACGAAACCCAAATTGGACGAGCGGACTTGGAATTGGATCAACGAGCTGATGACATTCGGTGAGTTGCTCCGCGAGTATCAAACGAATCCGCCGGGCTCGGTTACAAAATCACAACCGCTTGGTCGACCAGATTAACCGCGCCAATGAAGCCGCGCGGACTGAGCGGGAGGCGCTGATGAAGAGCCCGGAAGTGATGGCGGAGTTGATGCAGTAGGAGGCGAGGGGGCTGTCATGCGATCACGCCTTCGGCGGTCTCGCGTTTCAGGCGCAGTTGGCCGCAGGCGGCGTTGATGTCGTGGCCCTTCTCCCGGCGCAGGGTGGCGGTGACGCCGGCTCGCTGCAGGACGGCGAGGAATGCCTCTTGGCGCGGCACGTCGGGGCGCTTCCACGGCAGTCCTTCGACAGTGTTGTAGGGAATCAGATTGACTTTGGTGTGGAGCCGGCGCGCCAGCTTCGCGAGCTCGGTGGCCTGCTTGAGCGAATCGTTGATCCCCTCGATGAGGATGTATTCGAAGGTGATCTTCTGCTTCTTGCGCTCCTGGTAGTAGGCGAGCGCTTCTGTTAGGGTCGCCAGCGGGTATTTTCTGTTCACCGGCATGATCTGTTCGCGCACCGCATCGGTGGCGCCATGCAGCGAGATGGCTAGGCGCACCTGCTGTGGCTGCTCGGCGAGCTTCTTGATCTGCGGGGCGAGCCCGCTGGTGGAGATCGTCATCTTGCGCGCGCCGATCCCGATGCCCCAGTCGGCATTGATGATCTCGATCGCCCGCAGCAGGTTGGTGAGGTTCGCCAGCGGTTCCCCCATCCCCATGAAGACGAGGTTGTTGACCTTTTCGCCCGAGATCTGCTCGGTGTGCAGGATCTGCTCGACGATCTCCGCGCTGCTCAGGTTGCGGGTGAAGCCGGCCAGTCCGCTGGCGCAGAATTTGCAGTCGTAGGCGCAGCCGACCTGGCTGGAGACGCAGATTGTATGGCGGTCGGACTTGTCCCCGTAGAGCGCCGGGTTGGCGGGGATGAGGACGGACTCGACATACCGGCCGTCGTGCAGGCGGTAGAGGTACTTCTGTGTGGTGTCGTCCGAGTTGGCCTCTTGGGCCGGAGCAGACGAACGCAAGGTGTAGCGATCCGCGAGCTCCTCCCTCAGGGCGCGCCCGAGGTTGCTCATCTGCCCGAACCCGGTCGCGCGCTTCTCAAAGACCCACTGGAGGATCTGCGCGGCACGGTAGGATGGCTCGCCAATCGAGGCTAGTGCTTCGGTCAGCTCGTCCTTGGTGATGCCGGTCAGTGCAGGTTTGGTCATCGTTCAGGTGCGTATTCTAAGCGCGGAATCCGCCGGCGGCTCGGAGAAATTCGCGCGGGACGGTGTCCGGTATCAATCGACCTAGAGTCCGACTCCGGTGAGCAGGTAGATCGCGAACGAGGCCAACCAGTGTTCTCCCTCGTAGCTGCCGCTGAAGACATACTGGAGCCCTGCTTCCTGATGCGCAGCCATCGCCTCGGCCAAAGTCTTGGCTCTCGGATCGTCGGGCGGGAGCGCGCTGAGGATCCCCGCCATCGTCCAGGCGCGGGTGAGGTTGAGCCCGGCCAGGTGGATCAGGTGTCCGTCGTCGATATCGCTGACGCGGACCGGGGTGAGCAGGTTTCCGCAGCGCCCCTCACGCAGATCAGGGAAGAACCCGTCGAGCCATGCCGAGAACTCCTCCGCCTCCACGAGGCGGCGCATCAGGTCGGCCTCGTTGAGCCCGGCGGAAAAAAAGTCGTTGCCCGACGGCTCGTAGGCTGCCGGGTAGTCCCGGTCCTTGGCGTAGAAGCCGATCGCTTTCTCACGCACCAGCTTCCCGAGCTCGCTGTTCCCGCAGATACGGGCGTAGTCGAGCATCTGGGACAGCGCGAAGGCGCTCTCCGGGTGGAAGCCACAGCGGATCGGCCAATCGAGTTTTGGCAGGTAGGCCTGGGCCAGCTCAACAATCTTTTGCTCGAGCGGGGCGAGGTTCTCCGCCCACGCCTCCCCATCTGGGTCGCCCTCCCACGAATGGAGTTCGGCGGCGAGGCGCAGTGTCCACGCCCACCCGTACATCCGTTCGAAAGAGGCGTTGTGCTTGGCGCCGAAGTAGTCGGCCTCCGCCTGGAGCTTCTCCGCGGTCAGCTGTCTCCGGAGGGTCTCACGAATCTCTTGCGCGAGCGGCGCCTCCGGATAGAGCTTGAGCAGGCGGACGAGCATCCAGTGCCCGTGCACCGATGAATGCCAGTCAAAACTGCCGAAGAACACGGGGTGCAGCTCACGCGGAGACCGGACGTCGTCCTCGCCAGCCATCACGTTTGATGGCTTGTTAGGGAACTCGCGGACGATGCCGTCGAGAGCGAGCCTCGCGAACTTGCTGTGCTGGGCGTCGCTAAGACGGGGCTGAGGGCTGCCCGGAGATGTTGTCGCTAGGATCATCGTGATCGTTAGAGTCAGGCTGGCTAGATATTTCACAGAGTATGATAATTAGGGGTCGATCCGTGCTTGCCGCCGAGTTCAGCCGCGCGTATTGGTTGTCGGTTAAGCACTTGATGGTTCTCTGAGGATACTAGGGAGTTATAGGCGATGCAGCGACTTTGGAATAGAGCTAAATTCGGAAGCGTGCCGGGCGCCGGGACGCGGCACGGAGCGGTGAGTATTCTTCTCTGGGTCTGCCTGACGGTCATCCTCTTCCACGGGGTGATGTGGCTCCTTTCGATCGGCGTGTTGCTCTCGCAGGTCGGTGCGGTCGAGAGCGAGTTTGCGGAAGGGGCCATGCGGGATCACGGCGGATATGTAGCCCTGACCAACCTGAAGCTGCTGTTGGGCTACGGGATCGTTTCGGGTCTCTTTGTGTTCTTGCTGTATCCACTCGTGACGCTCTGGCTGCGGGGCAGAGACCGCACTCGCTGGGGCGTCATCTGGAGGACGAGCCTGCTGCTGATCTGTGTTTTTGGCGGCTTCTTCATCCGCATGATGGCGCTGCGACCGTACTTCATCAACCAGTGGTTCGAAACCTACCACCTGGAGATCGTCCCGGCCCTCCCGGAGCAGATCCGCGACGTGTTCGTGTTCGTCGTCTTCACACTCGTCCCGCTGCTCTTCATCGCCGCCATCTCGTGGTTTTACCTGCTGCGTTTCATCCGCTTCCTCGAGTCGCGCGAGACCGTAATGCGCCGCGCCGTCTACGCCTCGGCGGCGTTGCTGGTGGTTGCGACCGCCGGGGGATTCGCGGCGCCCAAGGTGCTCCTGGCGCTGACGAAGAAGGAGTCGAAGCGGATGAACATCCTGATCCTCGCCTCCGACTCGCTACGCTCCGATCACCTGTCATTCAATGGCTACCACCGGGCGACCTCGCCGAACATCGATGCGCTGGCCGAGCAATCGATCACATTCAGGCAGTGCATGACCCCGATCGGGTCGACGCTGGAGTCGATGACCGGGCTGATGAGTTCGCAGTACCCGCACACGCACGGTCTGCGGAACATGTTTCCGACGGTGGAGGAGGTTGGTGCGGTGAACCGCCATTCGCCAGCCCTGGCCAATATCCTCGCACAGAATGGCTATGACACGGCGGTGTTGGGCGACTGGTGTGCCGCGATCTTCAACGAGGTTCCGCTCGGCTTCGAGGATGTCGAGGTGGCGCCCTTCGACAGCTTCCGAATCTGGCTGAGCGAGGCGGTTTACCTGAGCCATCCGGTGGTGCCGATGTATTTTGACAACGAGTTCGGTTACTGGTTGTTCCCCAAGTTGAAGTCCTTCGCGCACTACCTGCGGCCGGAGGTGGTGACCGACCGTGCGATCGCGAAGCTCGACGAGCAGAAGCGCAAGGGTTCGCCGTTCTTCATGACCGTCTTCTGCGGGACCAACCACTTCGCCTACCATGCCCCTTACCCCTACTACCAGAAGTGGTCCGACCCGGAATACAAGGGGCCGAACAAGTTCCAGGTGAAGTTCGACATCAATGCCTTCACGACCCGCACCGACTGGGATCAGGACTATGCCGAGCTTGACGCGAAAGAGCGGCAGCATGTGATCGACCTCTACGACGGATGTGTCAGCCAGTTCGACGACTGTGTCGGGCGCATCCTCGAACGGCTCAAGCACAATGGGCAGTTGGAGAACACCATCGTGATCGTGACATCCGACCATGGCGAGGATCTTTTCGAGCCGGGTTCGACGCTGTGTCACGGCGTCAGTTTCAACGGCGGCGACCAGGGGAACCGCGTGCCGGCGATCGTCCACGTGCCTGGGGAGGAGGCAAAGATCGTCTCCAAGATCGTGCGTAACATCGATCTGGCGCCGACCCTCTTGGACTTGCTCGACCTGGGTGGGCACCCGCAGTTCGAGGGGAAGAGCCTGGCTCCGTACGTCAGGGGTGAACAGTCAGATCTTGGCTTGGCCTTCTACGGCGAGACCTCGTACCCGTTCTACCGGCGGACCTTGCCAGATGGCTTCAGCTCAGTCGATATCCCACCCTTCGACAAGATGACCTTCGTCGATAAGGAGAATGACTTCCACATCGTCCTGAAGGACAAATACAACGAACCAGTGGTGCTCTCGAAAGAACGCTGCCTGCGCACCGAGCGCTTCAAACTTGTCTTCACTCCAGGCGAAGACGGCCCGGTGCACCGACTTTATGACGTCGTGGTGGATCCGCATTGCCAGACAGATGTGCAACGCGAACACCCGGAAATGTATCGCCGGCTCAAATGGCACCTGTGGCAGTGGATTCTGCATCACAAGGAGGCCAGCATCGCGGAGATCGAAGGCGGTCCGCTGCCGGACGACTTCCGCGTGCCGGACGAATATGTGAACATCGAGTGGTGATGGGCACGAGTTCGAAGCGTGGATTCGTGACGCTGGATGTGCTGTGGATCATCCTGCTGCTGATCGCCTGCACCTACCTGTCGGTAAGGGGGATCGAGCTGGTCGACCGGCGCGACAAGGCCGACCGCTTGAAGCGGGAGCTGGTGGCGATCGGTGCAGCCGTCGAGGCGGCGGCGGCAGAGGAGGGGCTGGGATCCGGAACCAGCGTGTCGTTCGAAAGGTATTCCGGGTTTCTCGAAGAGCGTGCGGCGAAGCGCCTCAGGCTTGAGGGGAAAGACCCCTTCGGCGGGAGCTACGGGGACCAGGTGGTTGGCGAGGCGCCGGTCCCCGACCCGTCCAGCATCGAGGCGATGGGCGAGCTCTGGAAATAGGCTCGACTTTTCCCTGACGGGGAACATTTTAGACGTATCCGGGTGCGGGGATCGCCCTGATGACGACTGCTATGAAACGATCGCTTCCAATTTGCTCCCTGCTGCTATGCGCACTGATGGTACCGACCTACGCGCAGGAGGCGCCGCCTGCAGTTTCCCAGGACCAGGAACGGATCGATGCTGCGATCGCCAAGGTCTACCCGTCCTTGGCGAGGATCCACGTCGTGGCCGAGCGCCCGCGCGGGGGGCGGATGGAGAAGGTGGCGGGCACCGGCAGCGGGACAATTATCCACGAGGACGGCTACATTCTGACCAACCACCACGTCGCTGGAAACGCGACGCGCGTGTGGGTGAGGCTCTCGACCAAGGAGAAGATCGACGCCAAGGTGATCGGCACCGACCCGCAGACCGACCTGTGCATCATCCAACTGAATATGGATCAGGTGCCGGATTCGTTGAAACCGCTTCCGGTAGCGAAGTTCGGCGACTTTGATACCTTGGAGGTCGGTGACACGGTGATGGCGATGGGCAGCCCGGCCGGAGTCTCGCAATCGGTGACGCTCGGGGTCGTTGCCAACCTCGAGATGATCATGCCTAGCGGCGCCGGCGCGCTCAGGCAGGACGGAGAGAATGTCGGAGATCTGGTGCGCTGGATCGGTCACGACGCGGTGATCTACTTTGGCAACAGCGGCGGCCCACTGGTGAATCTGGACGGCGAGATCATCGGCGTGAACGAGATCGGGCTCGGTTCGCTCGGGGGTGCAATCCCCGCGGACATTGCGAAATTTGTGACCGCCGAGCTGATCGAGAACCAGCGCGTGCGTCGCTCGTGGACTGGTGTCGTGCCGCAGCCGGTGCTGCGTTCCCAGGACGGGCTGGGTGGGATCTTGGTAGGCGCGGTGGTGGAAGGATCACCGGGGGCAGCGGCTGGGCTCGAAGCCGGCGACATCATCACCCATTTCGACGGGGTAGAGGTCTCGGCGAGCGCACCTGAACATCTGCCGCTCTACAACCGGGTCGTCCTCGGGACGCCGGTGGGCAAGGACGTCGAGCTGCGGTTCATGCGTGGCGAGAGCATCCAGGCGACGCAGCTGACCACCGCCGAGCGCTCGAAGGCACAGGGGGAGGATCATGAGCTGAAGGCATGGGGGATCACCGCCCGCGACATTACCACGCGCAGTGCCATCGGGTTGAAGCGCGAGACAACAGATGGGGTGTGGGTCTCGAGCCTGAACCAGGCCGGGGCGGTCGCCAGTGCCAAGCCTCCGCTCGAAGCCAAAGACATCATCGTCGCGGTCGAAGGGAAGCCGGTGAAGACGCTAGACGAACTGTTGGGGATCACCGCAGAGCTACTCCCTGATGGGACTGAGACCTTCCCGGCGCTCGTCGAATACGAACGCGCGGGCGAACAATTTGCTACCGTCGTCACGATCGGGCGCAAGCCGAACGACTCGAAGTCGGCGTCCGCCGACCGGGCGTGGCTTGGGGTGAAGACACAGGTGCTCACTCGCGATCTGGCAAAAGCGCTCGGATTGGGGTCGAAGAAAGGGGTGAGGATCACCCAGGTGATCCCCGGGACGACGGCAGAGGAGGCTGGGCTGCAGAAGGGCGACGTCCTCCTGAAGGTGGATGATGCCGCGATCCTTGCCGCCCGCGAGCAAGACTCGCGTGTGTTCGAGAGCTTGATCCGCGAATATTCGGTTGGCGACGAGATCCTGATCGATCTCGTCCGTGCGGGTAAGGCTAGCAAGCAGATCGTCGAACTCGAGAGCGCGCCGAAGACGCCGAGCGAGTTCGACACCGTGACCAACGACACCCTCGAGTTCACGCTTCGCGAGCTGTCGAGCGCCAACGCCGAGGAGGCAGAGATCGGGCAGGGGATTTTCGTCGTCAGCGTGGCACGCGCTGGCTGGGCGTCGCTGGCCGGCTTGGCAGGTGGAGACGTGATCCTGAAGCTCAACGGCAACGACGTCGGCTCGATCGAGTCGATGGAGAAGGAGTTGCAGGCCATCGAGGCGCGCAAGGATGACTACATCGTCCTATTTGTTAAACGCGGCATGCTGACCCGCTTTGTCGAAATCCACCCGATCTGGAACTGACCGAGTCCCAACTACCACCATCTATGAAAAAAAGACCCAATCGAATCGCAACCGGAATTGGCGCGCTAGCGCTGGCGTTCGCCGCCGTCACCCCGGCACACGCTGACATCAAAGAGGCGGCGCGTAAGCTCCATGATGATTCGCAGTCGGCGCTGGTCGGGATCAAGGGGCTGCTAAAAATCGACGTCACGATGAACGGGCAACCAGCCGGCAACCAGGAAACGCCGATCTGGGGGAACGGTCTGGTGATCGGGGATGGGCTGGTGGCGACGGCGTATCAGACATTGGTACCCGATGTGGCGGCGCAGGCGAAGAGCGGTGGGGCGCCTGCCGGGATCGAGATCAAGACGAACCTCACCGAGGTCAAATTCGTCGATGGCTCGGGCGAAGAATTCGACGCGAAGCTGATCCTCCACGACGAGGACCTCGACCTGGCATTCCTCGCGCTGGATCCGAAATCGGACAATGTGGATGCGTGGGAGATCGCTGCGATCCCGATCACCTCCGATCCTGAGGTGCAGATCCTCGATGATGTGATTGCGCTGTCGCGGCAGTCAGCGACCCTGCGCTTCGCCTCCGCGATGAAGATCGGTAGCGTCACCTCGGTCGTGAAGCGCCCGCGTCTCCTCTACGCGGTGGACGGGATCTCACCCGGATCGCCAGTATTCTCCGAGCAGGGCACTTTTCTTGGCATGGCCACCTTGCGCAAATCGGCGGACAACAAACAGAAACCGGTGCCCGTCATCCTGCCGGCGAAGTACCTCCGCAAACTGGTCCCGCAGGCGATCGAGAAACAGGAGGCGCTGGCGAGCGGCGAAGCGGGCGATGAGGAAACCGAGGAAGCGGCTGAGCCAGACGCAGGCGAGGAGCCAGAGGGCGAGAGCACTCAAGCGCCAGCCGGCGAAGACCCTGGCTCGGAGCAAAACGAAGCGCCGCCTAGCGAGGAAAAGTAGGTGGTAGCAGCATGGGTCCCCACCCCCGGCTCCGCGCGGTCAGTCCTGCACGACGCGGACGAAGCCGTGATCGTCGCCAGTGCCGACCGTGACGGTGGTGGTTGGGCCATTGCCGGTCTCCACGTCGAGTGCGGGCGTCCACGCTCTCAAGTCGCGAGACTCTTCCACCCGATAGGAGCCTTCGCGCTGGCTCGTCCAGGTGATGGTCAAGCTGCCAGGTTCGCGTTTCACCTCGCTGATCACCGGTTCGATGCAGAGGTTGGTGATGCGGCGGATGTAGCCATCGTCATTCTCGGTGATGAGTAGGTCTCCGTTGGGGGCGATCGTGACGGCCCTCGGCTCGCTGATCATGTTCGGAAGCCGCTGGCCGATGGAGATCCCGTCTCCAAAATGGGCCTTGTTATCCCCGTCGATGAACTTCCAGATCCGACCAGCCGTATCGATGAACCACACTGCGTGGTCGCCTTTGTGGGTGCAGACAAAGAAGCTACCATCGGGACGGAAGGCAATCCCGCGGACTTGGTCGAGCGGTGAATTCGTGGCGAGGCCACCCTCGATACCGCTTCCCTGGTTACCGTTCCCAGCGATCACGGTTCGCGTGCTACCGTCGGCACTCAGGCGGTAGACGACGTGGTCTGCCCGATCGGTAACGCAGACGAGACCGGTGAGCGGGTCGATGTCGAGGTTCCCCAATCCCTCTGGCCCGAGGAGGCCGAATCCGCTAGCGAATGTCTCGAGTCCACCGCTGGCCGTCCACTTCTTCACCGTCTTCCATGAACAGTAGTAGATGAGGGATTCGTCCGGGCTCACCCAGAGCCCCCGGCCAGCGAGGAGCTCCGGGTCGTCGATGACCGTGGTGAGCATCCCGTCGGTACCGAGTCGGCGGATCTTGCCTCCAGCGATCGGGCCGACGTCACACTCATCGTCCGTTTCGAGGATGTAGGTGGTTCCGTCGGGAAAGGTGTAGAGCCCGTTCGGTTCGCGCAGAGCGATGCTGGTAGCGACACCTTCGCCGCCGTTGCCGCGGACCCCGCTCCCGGCGATGGTGTGGATCGTGCCGTCCGGTTTCACCAGGCGGATCGCATGGCCTTCTTTGTCGGCGATGTAGACATTGCCGGCAGCGTCCGCCTGTGCCATGTGTGGGCGGGAGAGGTCGGCGCCCGTGGCCTGACCGCCCTCCATCGTCGCAGAGTTCCAGTCGTTGCAATTGTCGGCGGCGCCGTTGCCAGCGATGGTGTTGATCTGGCCGAAGCTCGACAGGACTCGCTGGAACTCGGTCTCGCCGGGAGATGGATCCTCTTCAGCGAGGGCGGCGCCGATCAGGGCGAGTCCCAACAATGGGCGCCAGAAATGGATGGGGGAGGATATCATGGTAAGGGGATGGGGGCGGTGAATGTCCGCTCACTCGCGTAGGACTTCGATCTCGACCCTACGGTTGGCTTCGCGGCCTTGTTGTGTATTGTTGTCGGCGATCGGGCTGGCCTCGCCCTTGCCGACCACTCCGGCAATCGCCGCGGCGGGGATGCCATTATTTTTCAGGAGTTCGGCGATGCGCTGGGCGCGGCGCTGGCTGAGCGCGAGGTTGCCCGCGGCGTTGCCGTCGGTGCAAGTGTGACCGGAGATCCTGAACCGGGCGTCTGGGAAGCGTTGGTGAATCTCGGTGATCTGGGCGAGCAGGCTGCGCTCCTGCGCCTCAGAATCGGCCTGGTTCTTGCCGAAGTAGATCGGGGCGATATCGAGGAGCGCTGCCTCGGCGCCCTTGCTCGCAGCATCCTCGGCGGCGGCCCTTGCGCCCGCCCGCTCTGCCAACTGGTCTTCGATCTGGATTTCGACACGCTTGCGCAGGATTCGTTCGCGCAGCGCCTCAGCCCGCTGGAAATTGGCTTTCTCGTTGAGACTCGAGTTCTCTGCCTGGAGCTTGTTGATCTGCTCCTCGAGGCGCTGTTGCTCCGCGAGCGTCGATTCCAATCTGGCTTTGAGATCCTCATTCGCTGCCTTCTGCAGCTCGTCTTTTTTCTTCATTTCCGCGAGCGATTGCTCGGTCGCTCTGAGCTTGGCGAGACTCGCCTCCATCGCATCCTGGCTTCGGATGAGCGGTTCCAGCTTCTTCAATTCCTCTCTCTGAACCGCGATCGTTCGCGCCGCGGCGCGGGCTTCCTCCTGCAGCTCGTCGCTGAGCTTGGCCTTCGCCCACGCCTCCTTGAGACTCTCGGCAAGTTTCTCGTTCGCTTCCACCAGTCGCTTTCTCGATTCCACATCTGGCTGTGGCTGCTCCTTGAGTTTGGCAAGCAGGTCCTGGCGCTCGCGCTTGGCCTCGATGATCATCCTCTGCAGCTCGCGCCCGATGCCGCTCTGTGCCTCGACTTGCTTGAGGACTTGCGCCGAAATCTGCTCGGCGCGCTGGTGCTCACGTTCGGCGAGCGCGCGCGCCTCGGCCAGTCGAGCCTGGAGTTCGGCCCGATCTGGCTGGCTCCGGACTGACTCGGCCAATTGTTCCTCGAGCACTCGCCCGGCCGCGTCCCCGGCACGGATGCGCAATTTGAGATCCTTGACCTGATCCCGCAGTGCAGCAATCTCATCCGCGGCCGTGACTCGTGGGGCGCGTTCCTGCGTGACTTCCTCGCTCGCTTGGAATCGCGGCTCCCCGTGACTGGTTTCGGTATCCGGCACTGCCTCGCCAACTCCCCAGCAAGGCGAAGCGACGAGGGCTAGCAGGGCAATGCCCAAAGCACTTTTAGAACTAGAGATCATGGTTGGGCTTGTCTTTCTAACAATTAGATTATAAATAGCGGGGACATGAGCAAGCAAATACCAATGATTAGTTCCGGAGTCGCTGGCCCACTCGGCGTTCTGCACCTCCCCCGACTGTGGCAGAAAGCATCCCTTGGATCCGTCGCGAAATTGCATGACGACTACCCGGCATCAGGTCAAGGCTTCGACCAGATGGTATTGGATGGCCTCGCGATCGGCCGTGAAGAATTTTTGGCCTATATTGCCGGACAGAACCCGACCTATCCAGAGCTAGAGGCATGGATCTTGGAGCAGAACGGTGGCTCGCTCGATGCCGGACAGATCCAATCCTTGAACGAGAGCATCGTGGGTTATCACCATTCGCCAGAGGTGCGCAAGGAAATCCTCGAGTCCGCAGGAATCGAAGATACCGATGCGCTGCCAGATGCGATCAATCTGAACAACCTCGACGATTGGGCTTCATTCTATCGCGAGGAGATCGCGGACTAGACAGACTCGAGACAGGCGATGCCCGTCGTGGTGACTTCCAGTCGCCACGAGTACACTTGGATTATCGCGCCGACAGGCTCTGAAAGGCACCGCCACCAAGCCTCCAGATCGCCGTTCTAGAGCCTTGCGCCAGCTAGCCTTGCCCGCCAACATCGGTGCGTGCTTGGATCAGCCACCGATCAAGAACTGCGCACCCGCTGGGTGGCTTTGCGGATCTGTGTCTGCCTCGGTCTGCTGTTCGGACTGCTGCTGTCGTGGAGACTCTGGCTGAGCAGTGGCCGACGTTTCCCGGTCTTGCCCTGCTTCGGCTGGGGGGCGCTCCCTGCTCCCTTCGACTGGATCCTACTACTGGCGGCGCTCGGGTTGTCCGGGGCGGCAATCGCGCGCGTCTGGGACCGCTGGGTGATCAGTGCACTGGTGATCGTGCTGGTCACCTTGGGATTGCTCGACCAGATGCGTTGGCAGCCGTGGGCTTACCAGTACCTGCTCTGTCTTGTGCCGATGGCTCTCGTCGGGCGCGCGGATGACAGGGGCGGGATTGCGACAAGTTTGGACATCGCACGCCTGATCCTGGTGGCCATCTACATCTGGGGTGGCATCCACAAGATTGGCGTGCAGTTCCAACGCACCTACGAGTCCGACGTCGTGGTTGGGCTATTGGACGCTACCGCAGGCTGGCTGCGCGATCTGATCGTCTGGAACGGTCACCTGGTCCCTTGGATGGAGATCCTCATCGGCGTCTTGCTATTACTTCCACCGGCGCGCACGGCCGGGGTCTGGATGGCGATGGCGATGCATGCATTCATCCTGCTGACGCTCGGGCCCTTTGGGCTGGGCAACAATTCGGTCATCTGGCCGTGGAACCTCGCGATGCCAGGCATGGTCCTAGCCCTATTCTACAAGTTCGACGGGATCGCGCTGCGCGATCTGTTCGCGGCCAAGCGCCTGCGTC
>Ga0316197_10002456_pt1 | contig 13260 bp, 13 predicted proteins | sample OudBiesiAoxic_MG_FD_204939 | JGI IMG/M metagenome (GOLD analysis project Ga0316197, IMG submission 204939) | Coastal sediment microbial communities from Oude Bieten Haven, Netherlands - site A oxic | ecosystem: Environmental > Aquatic > Marine > Coastal > Sediment | place: Netherlands...
CCGCATATCGAAGGCACCTGGGAATCGGCCAACATAACGCTGGAACCCGCGCAGGTCTTTATTCTCGTGAGTATTTTCGGATTCCGGAAACGATCCGACGACACGCGCCGCTTCACTGACGTTTATGTCGAGATGGCGCGCAAGGGCGCTAAATCAACACTCACCGCCGGCGTTGCTATCTATTGCTTGTGCTGTGAGGGCGAAAACGGCCCTTTGATATTGGCAGCCGCGACCACGGCCAGCCAGGCGCGCAAAGTGTTTGATCCTGCTAAAGCCATGGTAGACAAGTGCGGCCCGCTTCGCGAGCATTTCGGTTTATTGACCTGGGCAAATTCGGTCGAGCATACCGGATGTAATGGCAGTCTTCAGCCGATCAACGCAAAAGCCAGCACGCAGGATGGGCACAACCCGCACCTTGTAGTGCTTGACGAACTGCACGCCCACAAAGAACGGGCGCTTCATGACGTTTTGAAAAGCGCTTTCGGCGCCCGAAAAAACCCGCTTATGTGGCGCATTACTACCGCCGGCTATAACGTCGATGGCGTTTGTTATGAGCAGCGTTTGCTGGTGACAAAGGCGCTCGAAGGGCTTGTTGAGGCGGACCATTATTTCGGAATCATCTTTACGCTGGATGAAGACGACGACCCGCTAGACGAAAAAAACTGGATAAAAGCAAATCCAATGTTGGGCATCACGCCGGCGCTGGACGAAATGCGCGGCTATGCCAAAGAAGCGGCAGCGGCGCCCGGCGTCATGGGTGAATTCAAAACCAAGCGGCTGAACGTCTGGACAACTAGCAAGGGCGGGTGGCTGAACATGGAACGCTGGAAAAAACTGCGCAACGACGCGCGACCCCCGACAGATGTAGAAATGTGGGGCGGTGTTGACCTGGCGAGTGTGTCCGATTTAACCGCTTTCGTGCTGGCATGGTGGGACGGCCCGACGCTTTGCTGCACAGGCAAGTATTACCTGCCCGAATACGCTATCGAAGTGCGCGAAAAACGCGGCGATTTTACCTACAAAAATTGGCACGAAGCCGGTCATTTAGTGGTCACTCCTGGCGATAGGACGGACTACGACTGGATAGAGCGCGACATTCGGCAGGCGTTCGTCAACTACAACATGCAGCACATCGGCTACGACCGATATAACGCTACCCAGCTAGTGAACAATCTGGTCAACGACAGTATTCCCATGGTCGAGGTGATCCAGGGCCCGCGAACAATGCATCCGGCCATGCAAACGCTGGAGTCTAAATTGCTGGGCGGCGAGATCGTCACGGACGGCAACCCGATCCTTGATTGGGCAGCTTCTAATATCGTTGCGCGGCGCGATGTGAACGAAAACATGGCGCCTGATAAAAAGCATTCGATGGACAAAATAGACCCCATTGTCGCGCTATTAAATGCCCTGGTGCTGGCGCAGGGCAAAGAAAAGGACACCGACAAAGCAATGAGCGACTATCTAAACGCAGCAATGGCAGCGCAATGAGCCGGATAATGAACGCGCTACGCGCGTTAACAGCGCCAGAGCAAAAGGAGCTGACGTTATCGAGCCCGGCCGGCTGGAATGTGAGCGAAACGCCCATTCCTGGCGTGACGATAAACGCCGATACCATCCTGCAGATCACTACCGCCTGGCGTTGTATCCGGCTGATCTCCGAGACGATTGGCACGCTGCCGCTGATTCTATACCGCAAAACCGACCGGGGCGTCGAAAAGGCCGAAGATCACTCGCTTTTCAATATCCTGTACATGGCGCCCAATCAGTACATAACTAGCGTTGATTGGGTCGAAAGTATGGTTGTCAGCCTGGCGGTGTGGGGGCAGTCATACAACGAAATAGAACGCTTTGGCCGCCGGGACCGCATTGTATCGATCACGCCTGTTGCCAAAACCCAGGTCACACCGCAGAAGCGCGGCGACTCTGTGGTCTGGATCTATACCGATTCAAACGGGCAACGCCGAGAAATGCAAAAGGCGGATATATGCCCGATCCGGGGATTTGGTGCGACTGGTGAGCTTGAGGGTTTGCCACCGCATAAGCTTAACAAATCAGCCCTGGCGCTGACGAAAGCAGCGGAACAATACGGCGCTGACTTCTTTGGGCAGAGCGGCCGCCCGGACGGCGTGTTTCAGGGCCCTGACTGGCCGTCACCTGAAAATGTAACGCTATTCGACAAGCTGTTTCGAAAGCGAACGGGAAGCCCTTTATTCATCGGGGGTGGCTTTGATTACAAGCCGATAACGCGACCCAACAACGAAAGCCAGTTCATCGAAACCCGCGAACTACAAATGCGGGAAGTGGCCAACATTTGGGGCGTTCCTGCCGACCGAATCCTGGCCAAATCTGATGCGACGTACAACAACAGCGAACAACGAAACATGCAGTTTCTGCAAAGCACGCTGACGCCGTATATCCGCCGAATTGAGCAGTCTTTGATGATCAATTTGTTAACCCGGGCCGAGCGCAAAGAGTACCGCATCAAATTTAACGTCAACGGGCTACTGCGCGGCGACAGCAAAAGCCGTGCGGAATATTACTCAGTAATGCGCGGGATTGCGGCCATGACGGCAAACGAAGTTCGGGACAAAGAAGAACTGCCAATGATCGACGGCGCCGACGAGCTGCACATGCCGCTAAACATGGGCCCGATATCCGGCCCCGCACAACCAGAGGAAGTCGAGAATGTTCGCGCAATGCCCACTTGAGATAAAGGCGCTAGACGAAGCCGGGAAATTTGAAGGCTACGGCGCTGTTTTCGGCAATCGAGATTTGGACGGCGACATTATCGAGCCTGGCGCTTTTGTGCAGGTACAGACGACAAAAGACGGAAAGCTTCGAATCGCCTACATGCACGATTTGGGGAAAATCATTGCAAAAGCGGACTTCCGGCAGGATTCGAAAGGGCTGTTTATTAGCGGCCAGCTAAACATGGGCGTGAGCTATGCAAAAGACGCCTACGAGCTTATGCGTGATGGAAGCATGGATGGTTTCTCTGTCGGCTTTGACGTGCTACCAGGCGGCCAGGAATACAAAACAGAACCAGACGGCACGACCACGCGCCACATCACGAAGGCGCGACTGTGGGAAACCTCACTTGTGACCTACGGGGCGAACCCCGAGGCGTTGATGACCGAGGTAAAAGATTTTAGCCAGTCTCAGGATTTGCGCGAGTTCGAAGGCTGGCTCCGAGACATGCACGGATACAGCCGGCGCGACGCAGTAGCGAAGGCGTCCAGGCTGAACAAATTGTTGCGGCGCGATGCCGCAGCCGCCAGAGCCGATTCTGGCGAGATAGACAGCGAGACGCTGTTAGCGCTGAAAACCGCAATAAATCAATTTTCTATTCAGGGAACGTAATTATGTCAGAATTAAAAGCAGTTCAGGAGGCCATCGAAGCGAAGGCCAAAGAGGTGCAGACCGCTGTCGCCGCTGTGCAAAAGCAACACGACGCGCTTGACGAAACCGTCAAGACGATTGGCGAGGAGAAGGGCTTGCTTGGCAAAGAACTGGAGGGCACGAAAAAGGCTTTTCAAGATCAAGTTGTCAAGGTTTCAGAGCTTGAAAACACCGTCGAGGATCTGGTCGAGAAAATGACCAATGCGCCCGGCGTTGCACGGCCCGCCCAAACTATTGGGCAGCTTGCATCCAGCAACATGGAAGGCAAGAGCTACCAGGGCGGGCATATGATGCTTGCCAACTTCGAAGGCTCGCTACACACCAAGTCGATCACGTCTGGCGGCGCCAGCGCTGGCGCAGCGGTGGAACCGTATGTTGTGCCTGGCATTACCGCAGAGCCCGACCGGCCGCTGACAGTGCGCGAGTTGCTGGTAACGCTGACGATTGCCACCAACTCGGTCGAATGGGTGCGCGAGCTGGTCTATACCAACTCTGCCGCGCCACAGGCGGGCGAGGGAGCGGCTAAAGCCGAGTCTGATATCACGTTCGAGAAACAAAACTCGCCCGTTCAGACCCTGGCACACTGGATCGCCGCAAGCCGACAGGTATTGTCCGACTCTCGCAGCCTGCAGAGCTTTATCGACCGCCGCCTGGTAACGGGCCTCAAGGAAGTGGAGGAAGACCAGCTACTTTTGGGCTCCGGTGCCGGTAACAACATCAACGGCCTTGTTCCACAGGCGACGTCCTACAATGCCGGGCTTAACCAGTCGGGCGACACAAAGGTCGACCAGTTGCGCCGCGCGATTATGCAAGTTTCACTCAATAAGCATATGACCACCGCCATTGTGTTGAATCCGGAAGACTGGTGCGACTTGGAACTGACCAAAGACGGCAACAACGCCTATTTGTTCAGCAATCCAGTCAACCCGGGCGAACCTCGTTTGTGGGGCAAGCGCGTCGTCGAAGGGCTGGCCATGACGTCCGGCGATTTTCTCCTGGGCGACTTCGGCAATGCTGCAACGCTTTGGGATCGTGAGATGGCGACCGTTCGCGTTGCGGAGCAACATGCCAACTTCTTCGTAGAAAACATGGTAGCGATACTGTGCGAAGAAAGGCTGGCGCTGACTGTCGAGCATCCCCTGGGCCTGGTAACCGGCACGCTGACCGCGACTGTTTAACACACCAACCCGAAACTAAAACCGCGGCCTTTCGGGGCCGCTGTTTTTAGGTGCCCGTATGATTGTCAAAAAATCCTTTATTCAAGGCAAAAAGCGCTATAAAGCCGGCGAAGCATTCGACCCGGCCGGTGTAGATGCCCAGTACCTGGCACACTATCAGCGCCAGGGCATGGTGGAAGACGGCGAACCGCCGAAACCCGCCAGGCCGCGCGGCCGGCCACGCAAGCCGAAAGAAACCAAACCCGCCGCCCCGAGCGAGACAAAATAAATGATCGTCACGCTGATCGAACCCCCGACGCTTGCCGCCATCGATATCAGCCAAGCCAGGGAACAGTGCTCAATACTTGACGACGCACACGACAATTTTCTGTATTCAGCGATTGCGGCGGCAACGTCCAGCATGGAAAAAGAGCTTTCCTCTCGCCTGATGCAGCAGACCGTTAAGATCACAATCGACGGCTTTGTAGACGACGAGGCGCTGGCCCTGCCCGTTTACCCCGTGCAGAGCATTACCGAATTCCAATATTACGACGCCGACGAAACGGCGCAGACCCTGGCACAAGATACGGATTTTTGGCCAATGCTCGCGGGGCTTTATCCTTGCCTGGCGCCGGTTAGTGACTGGCCGGCCACGTCCAAACGCCCGGGGGCCATCGAGATTACCGCAGTCGTGGGCTATGTGGATCGATCACTGATCCCGGCGTCGGTGACCGCGGCTATGCTGATGCGCGTGAATGAGCTTTTCACCCAGCGCGGCGAGAGTGTGACCGGGGCCAGTACCGAGGCCACGACCTTGAGCGTTGCGGCAATGACCAACAACGACAAGCGCCTGGCCACATGATGCTTCGCGAGAAAATCTCTGTCTATCGCAAACAGCAGACCCAGGCAGACGATGGAACGCTCGATACTGTGCGAAAAAAGGTTGCATCATTGTTCGCCAGGGCGGCGCCTGGATCTGGCGGTGAAGTAAACATTGGCGACCAAAATACAGCAGTCGGCAAATATATTTTTACTGTGTTGGACCGCTCCGATCTATTGGAGGATGACATACTTGTATGGCACGGGCGCGGGCATGACGTCGAATACAATATTCGCTTTATTGGTCCGTCAAGTATGAATGTTTTATACATGAATATTCAGGCCGAACGGGGCGTAACGGTCTAGCATGGGGGACCGCTTCTATAGACAGCAGAAATCGCCGAGCAAGCGAAAGCGGTCGGGCTTTTATGGTGTAACAAAGCTGCGAAAAACATTACGCCGAATCGATACCGAGACTGTCACAGAAATAAAACACGAATTCAAAGAAGGCGCTAACCGCATTGAAAACGACGCGGCCGCCGGTGCTTTTGCGCAAGGCATTTACGACACGGGCGACACGATAGCCAGCATTGAAACGCAAATTGCGCGGGACGGTTTAACCGCAATTATCGGCCCGGGCGCCAAGGGCCTGAAAATAAGCAAGTCGCCTTTTAATACCACGCTTTACGTTACCGACAAATCCAAAGAGGCCGCCTGGAATTTCTTTAAAGGCTACTGGGCAGAGTTCGGCACTAAGGGCGGAAAGCGCAGCCGCGGACTGTTTAGGGGTTCTGTCAACATTCCACCGAAACCGGCGCGGCCATTTATGGGCCCGGCCTTCGACATGAACCGCCGGCGCATTAAGGAAGAAACTTTTGACCGCATAGGCGACGTAATCAACGAAGCCGCCGCCGGCGATGGGAGCGACAAGCCGTGAGCGACCCGACCCTGGCACTTCATAAGGCATTGATAGCCGCACTCGATAACGCCGTATCGTGTGACGTTTGGGATTCAGTACCGCAGGGCTCCGAATACCCGTATTTGGTCATGGATAGCACCGCCGCCGTAAACAACGATTTCGTGGATTCGCGCTTTGACGAGCGATTTATATACCTGTCTGTTTGGTCAGAATCTTACGGCCAGGCCGAGATATTTTCCATATTTGCCGAGATCCAGACGCTACACGAAACCGATCTGGAGCTTGAAACCGGCGAGATGATTTCCTTGCGCATTGAGCGCCAGCAAACGAGCCGCGAACCCGACAACATGACTTTTATGGGGCGCGTCGTGCTCCGAGTTTTAACCACCCACTAGTGAGACTGTAAACCATGGCAATTCAAACTCTTGCGAACACCAAACTGTTCATCGGAACCACAGCGGTGGCGACGGATCAGATAACATACGAGGCCGACACTTATGTTCAGGTGAAGAATATAAGCACCATGGGCGAGATCGGTGATTCGAGCAACCCGGTCAATCTTTCACTGATTGACGACGCCCGCGAGCAGTTCGCAAAGGGTACGCGCCCGGCCCAGGGTGGCGACTATGAGCTGGCATTCCTGGCAAGTGACCCGGGCCAGCAGGCTTGTATCGCAGCCGAAGCGGATAACGAGTCTATCCCGTATAACTTTTACCGCGAAGAAGTGGACGGAACAAAAATCTACTTCAGCGGCGTTGTGTTTTCTTTCCGCGGCAAGGGCGGCACCGTCGACGATGTAATGATGGTCACCATGACACTGCAGCACGGCGAGACCCTCGAAGTCGCAGCACCCTAAACACCCCCCAACCCAGCAGGCAGAAAAAAATGGCTAGAATCGACTATGGCCGCGTAAAAGTGCGCGTTTCAGAAACTGAAGTTTTCACACTCGAAACGACACTCGCGGCAATGTCCAAGATCGGGCAACTGTTCAAAGACGAAGCGGGCATGCGCGGAGCTATGCAGGCCGCGTCGCAATTCGATCCCGAGGGTATGGCAAAAGTCGTTATAGCCGGCGCTGGGCTGGATTTTGAAGAGCACGACCGCCTGGCCGAAACGATATTTGACTATGGCGCTATTCTGGTGGCCACACCGCTGATTGAGTATATCAATGGGCTGTGCAACCCGACCGGGCGCGCCATTGAAGAAGAGGCCGAAAAGGTGCCGGGAAAGCCGAAGAAGAAGGCGACCCCGCCGAGCAGCTAGAAGACTTCCGCGACCAGCTATTTAAGGCGGCCACCGGCTGGCTTGGCTGGACTCCAGAAGTTGCACTAAATACCCCAATCCCGCATATCATCCTGGCGGTCGAGGGCAAAATTGATTTTGTAAACCGCACCAATCCCTTCCGCGCGCCCGCGAAGAAAAAACCATCTGAAGAAAGCCCCAAACTGCGCGCCCAGCGTGAGCAATTATCCAATCTAAAGCTGAAGGCCGCAAAAGGAAATAGATAAATGTCGCAAGCCACAGAGCGCCTTTTAGTCCGCATCGATGCGACCACCGAGCAACTGCGCAGAGAAATGGCGCAAGCCGACAAGACTGTCGCAAACTCGTCTATGTCGATCTCTCGCCGCCTGGCGGGAATGCAAAAGCACTTCACCGCCGCCGGCGTCGCGGCCGCAAAATGGGGAGTGGTCGCGGGCACCGCTGCCGCCGCTACTACCACCGCACTTGTAAAATCTGGCCTGTCCACGGTCGACACTCTCGCAAAAACCTCCGATAAACTTGGTATCGCTACCGAAAGCCTTGCCCGCTACCGATTCGCTGCAGAGCAGACCGGCGTCGCGCAAAAAACGGCAGATATAGCGATGCAGCGGTTCACTCGTCGCTTGGCCGACGCCGCCGCCGGGGCTGGACCTGCCGTCAAGGCTTTTGAAGCCCTGGGATTGTCCGCTGAACAGCTTGTACAGCTCAAGCCAGACGAGGCATTCGCAAAAGTCGCGGACAAAATGAATCTGGTGGAAAACTCCTCTCAAAAGGTATCGCTTGCGTTCCGGCTCTTCGATTCCGAAGGCGTTAACCTTATTAACACTCTTTCTCTTGGCTCCAGTGGCCTGGCAGAACTGGGCGCGCAGGCCGACGCCGCCGGGCTGGCAATATCGCGCATCGATGCCGCCAAAGTCGAGGCCGCTAACGATGCAATGAACCGGGTGGGCGTCACGGTTTCGGGATTCTCGCAACAGTTAGCTGTGCAGTTCGCCCCGGCGCTTGAGGGTATCGCGGATCGCCTGTTTGCTATCGCTACGGATTCCGGCGGCATGGCCAAAGCTGCCGAAAAGGCTTTTGCTTTTATTGTTAAAGGCGCTGGCCATGTTGGCGACGCTATTCGCGGTATTCAGATTGTCATTAAAGCGCTTGAGCTGGGAATTAAGGGCGTGGCGTTCACTGCCGTTAAAGCGTTCGACACGATGGCCGAGGCGATTAATGACGTCGCCAAAATGATACCCGGGCTTAATGCGAACTACGCCGGCAGCGCCTTCGATCAGTTTACGGATGATTTCGAGCAGGACATAGAAGAAACCGCCGCAGAGCTTGAAGAACTACTGACCAAAGAAATACCCAGCACGGCAATGGAAAAGTTTGTTGCTGACACAACAAAGAAGCACGAGGTCGGCGCTAAAAAAATCCTGATGTCACAAGACGACATCCAAGAGGGCCTGCAAACGACCGAAGAGGTCACCGAAAAACTGGCGACCACGACGACCGTAAAAACCCAAGAGATCACCAGCGCCTGGGATCGGGCATTACAGGGCACAGTTGAAAGAATGGATCAGGTATGGGCCCAGGCATGGACTACGCCATTTAGCGACTTATTCGACAATACGCTGGATGCATTTAAAACCATGTGGGGAGAGATGGCCCATATTGCCCTGACCCGCCCGATTATCGCGCGAATTAGTGCGGGCTTGGGTATCGGCGGGCTTTCGTCTGGTGCCGCTGCCGGTTCTAGCTCAATGGGCGCGGGCGGCATATTAAACGGTTTGGGCGGCATGGCAGGCAGCGGGCTATCAAACGCCGGCGCCTTTTTCGCAAATCAGGGAATGCTGGGCCCGGCGCAAATGATGTTCGACGCTAAAGCCGGGCTGACTGCAACCGGCGCGCAGTTCGGGGGTGGCCTGGGACTGGGCACCGCGATAACCGGTGGCGCGGGCCTGGCGGGCGGCTTGTTAGCTAACCAGCTATTTGGCAATACAACCGGCCTGGGCAGCATGGGCGGGGGTTTGGCGGGCGGCATCTTTGGCGCGTCGCTTGGCGCTGCCGGTGGGCCGCTTGGGGCGCTGGTCGGTTCGGTGGCCGGTGGTGCTATCGAAAGCGCGTTCGGTTTCGGTGAGGATAATAACGGCAACAATACCGGATACACGCGTTTTGACCTGGCCAGTGGTTCGTTCAACTCCCAGGGGGTGGGCACTAGCTTTAATCCTGAAAATGTATCCGCATCGGCCGCCCTGGCCCAACAGATGGCCACGTTTGCGGCGGCTATCGGCGGCAGCTCTGCGTCGGGCCGCGTTGATGTCGATAACAATTCAGGGATTAAATACGGGGGCGTAAGCTACGGGCAGGACACGTCCGCCTTCATGGCTGCGGCCTACCGGGACGTGATCGAGGGCGCAACCGAATTAGACGAAGGTCTAAGGCGCCTATTGCTGGATTTCAACGGAACAGCGGCAGAGATCGAGCAATTCACCGGGGCTCTGGTCATGCTGGACGACGCCGCCGGCGTGAACGGCGTGACACAAGCCATTCAAGACTTTACAGCTGAACAGCCAAGCGCGATGCAAGCCTGGCGCGATCAGACGGCCGAAGTGCGCGAAATGGTGCTCAATTTTGACGGCAGCGCAAACGCCGCAATGGAGCTAAACGCAGCGCTGCAGACTAACCAGGCGGCCGCCTATCAAATGGCCGTGGCGATCCAGATGATGGGCGAAGAAATGAAAAACGCCGCCACCGCCCAGGCTGACTACTTCCGGGAGTCGGTTATGTCACCCGACGAGCTCCTGCAGAGCCGCAACGATCAGCGGGCGGCCGCTTGGGAGACAATCAACAACGCCACCGACCCCGAGCAGATCGCCGCCGCGGGCGAAGCATTCCTCAACTTGAACCGCACAATATTTGATTCTTTCGACGAAGCCGAAAAGGCCGCGAAGGCGGGCAAGTACGCAGACACCGCTGAATTTGTAGGCGAGCGCGTACAGGATCGGCTGGACATGGCCGTCAAAGAAATGGAAATAGTAGAGGGCGGATTAGATGCCAGCGTAAAGGGCTTGCTGGATGCGACGACCGGCCAGCAACAAGCGGCAGACACTCAGGTACAGGCGGCCGAGGATTTTGGCCGGTGGGTGAGGCAGCTAATCACCCAGGGCATTACCGTAAACGTCGCCGGTAACACTTCCGAGGTCAACATATAATGGCGAGGCCACTACCCCCGGGCATGGACGCGCGCACCAGCGCGCAGGTCACCGAGCCGGTATACCTTGTTGATCTGGACGTCGACCCCAACAATCTACGATACACAAACGGCCCAACGGTCATTTATGACGGCGCGACATATCTGGAGGGCGACGTGCGGGTTCGGATATCGGCCACGCCCACGATCAGTATAATCAACGAAAACCTGCAACTGGGTTACGCCGTGCTTTCGAATTTGCTGACCGGTCGCCAGGTCGACATTTATCAGTATTACGAGGATACGCAGTACCTTGTGCACCTGTTCAATGGCCAGATGGGCCCGCCGAGCGTGGGTGATCGCGTTGTCATTCGCTGCAAGCGCTACGCCCCGCTAAAAACGCCCCGCACGCGCATAGCTGCGCCGCTGGCCAATTGGGTGCCCAAAAAAGGCACGCGATTTGTCACTATCGACGGCACAATAACATTGGAGTAAAGCATGGCGCTGGCATTTATAACTGGCTACGACTTCAGCACCGCTACGCGGATCAAACGAGAAGGCAGCATGTCACCCGGGCGGACCGAGGGCGGCAAGTATCGTTTTGTGCGGCAGCTTACGACCCTATACCATTCTATTGATGCGGTGGTGCCCGGGCTGAATGTCACCCGCCGAGAAACCCTGATGGATTGGCTGGAAACGAACGAACCGACCGAAATTGATTTGGTGATTTCCGGCGAAACGTATAGAGGATATCTCGACCCTGCCCGGCCCGGTGCTTATCGCAATAACTCCCAGTCGACCACGCTTTACGATGTTTCTTTCAGCTTCAAGGGCGTTAAACAGTGACCTATAGCGTTGAATCACAAGGGCTAACGGTCACTTATAAAACCGATATATCTGATTTACTGTCCCAGGCATCGGCCGCGACGCTCAATACCCAACCAACCCTATACGATATCCAGCGCACCGCACCCGGTGAGACTGAAATGGTGCCAGTGGTCTACGGCCGGGCCCAGGTCGGCGGGCGCTTGTTTGCCGCTGATTATCGCGGTGGCGTCTGGACCCTGGGCTATATCATTGCCGCCGGCGAGATCCAGGGGTATATCGATGTCCTGATCAATGGCGAACAGCCGACAGGGTTTGCCCAGCTAACCTATTACACCGGCACGACAAGTCAGGGCGTTGATCCTTGGTTACAGGGCGCGCTACCGGGCTATGCCGACGACATGATCGCGCGAACCCCGCAAGGCGACTGGGGCGTCGCTTATGTCGTGCTTAGGTACAACGACAGCGATTACCAGGGTTTTCCGGACGTGCTGGCCGATATCGAGGGCCTGAAAGTCTACAATTACAACACTGCGAGCACGGTCTATTCGGAAAACCCCGCCCTACATCTTGCCGATCTGCACACCAACCCGCACTGGGGACTTGGCGCCACCGTCGACGCCGCATCAGCCGGCGCACTGCAAACCGCCTGCGACGATACGAGCTCCGGAGAAACACGCCGCGAGTGTGGCCTGGCGCTGGTCAACTCCCAAACGACCGAGCAATGGATAGAGATTTTCAGGGCTTATGCTGGCGCGTTTATTATCAAACGAGGCGCGACGCATGTATTCCTACCGGACCGCCCGGGGGTTTCAGTCGCCACAATCACCGCCGACGATCATATCGTCGCCGGATCTGTCACGGTCAGCCAAAAAGACAGTTCCAATATCCCGACTGTGGTGCGCGCCACGTTCGCAGAAACCACCAACGCGGTATGGCGCGAGCAGACGTGCGACCCGGCTATGCGGCCGGGCGTGGATACGGGCGCAGTCGAGTGGCGCGAATCGTTAATTTCCCTGATTGGTGTACACCGCCATTCACAAGCCCACCGTGAGTGCATCGAGCGACTAAATAAATTTACGCTTCACACGCTACAGGTCCAGCTTGCCGTATTTGACGAGGGCATAGCCTACGAAATCGGGGATATTATCACGGTCGACCATCCTTACATCGGCGTGCACAAACTGATGCGGATCATTGCAGAGCCTGTGCAGGAGGTACTAGGCCGCTGGAATCTGGTGCTTGAAGAATATGACCCGGCCGCGTATAGCGACGCTATTGAAACCGGCCCGACATATCCGGATTCAGCGCTACCGACTGAGATCATACCGGACCCGCCGACCGGCCTGGCAGCGGTTGAGGCGCTTTACCAGCTGGAGAATGGCTACTTTGCAAGCCGTATCGATATCAGTTGGGCGGCGCCGGCCGATAGTTTCGTCTCTGGCTACTATGTCGAGGTACTGGACGCCGGGGCGGTGGTGTGGGCCCTAACGACAACGGACGTATTCACGGCAACGGCAGCGCTGAAAGAAAATGTGCTGTATACCGTGCGCGTGGCCGCTACCAATACCTTGAAGCGCTCAGCGTTTGTAACGACAACTATAACGCTAAACGGCAAGCAGACCCCGCCGGCACCGCCTCAAAACCTGACAGGCTCCAGCACGTTCGGCACCGTGAATTTAACCTGGGGCCCTAGCCCT
>Ga0316197_10002457_pt1 | contig 13257 bp, 10 predicted proteins | sample OudBiesiAoxic_MG_FD_204939 | JGI IMG/M metagenome (GOLD analysis project Ga0316197, IMG submission 204939) | Coastal sediment microbial communities from Oude Bieten Haven, Netherlands - site A oxic | ecosystem: Environmental > Aquatic > Marine > Coastal > Sediment | place: Netherlands...
TTGGGCCTCTGACCAACATCGCATCGGCAATCGCCCGCGAGCCCACGATCATCCCGAAGATCCGCGAGATCGCTCTGATGGGCGGCGGATTCTTTCAAGGTGGAAACACGACCCCGGTTGCAGAGTTCAACATCTACGTCGATCCGGATGCCGCAGCGATTGTGTTCCGCAGCGGGGCGCCGATCACGATGTTTCCACTCGATGTGACGCACAAGGCGCTCGTTCTTCCAGAAGATCTGGACCGAATCCGCGCGATCGGTACGCCGGTCGGCGACGCCGTCGCGGGGATGCTCGACTTCTACGAGCGTCACGATGTCGAAAAGTACGGCATTCCGGGAGGCCCCCTGCACGATCCGTGCGTGGTGGCCTACCTCATCGATCCGTCGCTGTTCTCAGGCAAGGCGTGCCGCGTCGATGTGGAGACCGACTCCGAGCTCACCATCGGCCAGACCGTTGTCGACTGGTGGGGCGTCACCGGCGCAGTGCCGAACGCGATGGTCATGTCCGAGGTCGATCGACAGGGGTTCGTCGATCTCGTGGTGGAGCACATCGCCCGACTCTGACGGCGGCGAGCAGCTGCGTGCCGCTACGACCGGCTCGTGCTCTTCCATGCCCACAGACCGAGCGCGAGCGCCAGACCGACGAGCACGGCAGCGACGGCCATGGTGTCCGCCAATCCTGCGGCCTGGGCAGCCGCCGGGGCATCCGCGGCGTCACCCACGCCGCCGTAGACGGCCGTCCGAGCCGCCCACAGCGTTCCCAACACGGCGATCCCGGTGACGCTTGCCGTCGTCCGGTTGATGGTCAGCATTCCCGAGGTGACGCCCAGCTGCGAGGGAGGGACTGAGCCGAGGATCGCCGAGTTGTTCGGTGACTGGAAGATGCCCATGCCGAGGCCAATGATCAGCCCGACGAGGATAATCATCAGCGACGTTGTTGCACCCTCGAACCAGAACGCCGCCATCACGTATGCGATCGTCATCAAGGCGAGGCCGGCGACCGTTACCGGTCGGGAACCAACCCGATCCGACAGCGTGCCGGACATCGGCGCCACGATGCCCATGGTGATCGGCACGGCTCCCAGGACGAGGCCGATCTCGCTCGGTGAGAGCCCCATCACATCGGTCAGATAGAACGGCACGAGCAGGAGCAATCCGGACAGGGCGAAGAATCCTACGAAGCCGGTGACGAGGTTCACCGTCAGGTCTCTGCTCTTGAAGAGGTCGAGGTTCAGCATCGGGTCCGAGACCCGGCGTTCGATCAGAACGAACGCGACGAACGACAAGGCCGAGATGGCGAACGCCGCGAGGATCATTGGATCCGAGAATCCGAGATTCTGCCCCATCGTCAGGGCGAGCAGCAGCGACAAGAGCGCCACGAAGAAGGCCCCGGCCCCGGCGAAGTCGAACCGCTGCCTCCCCTTCGGCTTGGTATTCGGAACGAACTTGATCGCGGTAATCGTGCCGATGATGCCGATCGGCAGGTTCACGAAGAAGATCCACCGCCAATCGGTTGCCTCGAGGATCATGCCGCCGATGATTGGACCAGCCATGATCCCGAGCGAGACCGTGGTTCCATTGATGCCGAGCGCCTTTCCCCGTTCGGAGGGTGGGAACGCTTCGGTGGTGATCGCGAATCCCAGAGCGAAGATCATCGCGGCCCCGAGGGCCTGGACCACGCGCGCACCGATGAGGAAGCCGATCGTCGGCGAGATCCCGGCGAGCACCGATCCGACGGTGAACACCATGAACCCTGTGGTGAAGATCGGTTTCTTCCCGATCATGTCCCCGAGACGTCCGAAGCCGAGCGTGAGGGTGGCCTGGGTCAACAGGTAGGCGAGGACGACCCACTGAGCGACGTTGAAGGTGGTGTCGAACTCCTCCACGAGGGTCGGGAGCGCGACGTTGACGATGCTGCCATCGATGGTTCCGAGGAAGATCGCCATGGCGATCGCAATCAGGACGTACCACTTGCGCCCGTAGTCGACTCCTTCGGGCGCAGTTTCGGTGGTTGTGGCCATATCAGGGCTGAGGGTAGGGGGTGCCACGGGTGTGCCGGACCGGCCGAGGCGGTCATTCTGTGGGCTCGGATCGGTCGATCGAGGCGGATGCGATGTGCACGGCGGGGGTCGCGGCGTGTACCCTCGGCGTCGAGATTGAGTGGCATCGGCGAAAGGGGCAACCCGATGAGCGTCCGACGAGGATTGGCCGTCGTAGCGGCACTGGCACTGGTTCTGGCCGCGTGCGGATCTGACAGCGACGAAACCACAACTACGACGTCGACGACGTTCCCCACCCAGACGACGGCGACGACCTCCACAACTGCAGCGCAGGCGACCACGAGTTCAACCACCACCACAACCTCGCCGTATGGCGGCGCGACGTTGCTCACACAAGTGATTCAGCAAGAACTTACGGCGCTCGGATACCTCGAGGGTGGCGCCGACGGAATCCTCGGACCGATGACGGTGGAGGCGATCACGGCCTTCCAGACCGATGCCGGGATCACCGCGGACGGCGCCTACGGGCCGGAGACCTACGAGGCGCTCGCCGACGCACTCGAGGCCGATCCGGCGATCGTCGAGGTCATCCAGGAGGACCTGATGGAGTTGAAGCTCTATCCCGGGCCCGCCGACGGAGACTACGGATCGGGGACCGTCAAGGCCGTCGAGGCGCTCCAGGAAGACTGCGGTATCGACGTCGACGGACGGTTCACGCCCTACACCCATGTCTGCCTCGAACAGGCGCTGAACTAGCCCCACCATATGCCGCTCAGTGATGTGACCGTGGTCGAGTTTGCCGGTCTCGGGCCGGCACCGTTCGCCGGGATGGTGCTCGCCGGTCTCGGAGCCAACGTCATTCGCATCGATCGACCGGGCGGTCCGCCGATCCCCGATGAGATGGCCGGGGCGCTTGGTCGTGGGAAGCGCTCGATCGCTCTCGATCTGAAGCAACCTGGGGCTGTGGAGGCGGCGCTGAGACTCGCTCGGGGTTCGGACATCCTGCTCGAGGGGTTCCGTCCCGGGGTGATGGAGCGCCTCGGTCTCGGACCGGACGAGTGCCTTGCAGCGAATCCGCTGCTTGTCTACGGCCGCATGACCGGGTGGGGAGCGGGCGGGCCATATGCCGCGATGGCGGGTCACGACATCAACTTCGTCGGAATGAGCGGGGCCCTCCACGCGATCGGCGAGGAGGATCGAAGTGTGCCGCCGCTCAACCTCGTTGGAGACGGCGGAGGGGCGCTCTTCCTCGTCGCTGGCCTGCTCGCAGCGCTTCACGACCGGGAGCGGTCCGGCGGCACGGTTGTCGAATCCGCGATCGTGGACGGTGCGACATCGCTGATGGGGCCGTTCTACGAGATGGCTGCGCTCGGCCTGTGGCAGGATCGCCGCGCGTCGAACCTGCTCGACGGGGCCGCGCCGTTCTACACGACGTATGCGACGAGCGACGGGAAGGCCATGGCGGTCGGGGCGTTGGAGCCACACTTCTACGCAGCGCTGCTGGAGGGCCTTGGCGTTGATCCGGCCGATCTGCCGGCTCAGCACGACCTCGATCGATGGCCGGAACTCCGTGATACGTTCGCCTCGGTGTTCGCAACCCGTTCCCGCGACGAGTGGACTGACGTGTTCCATGGCACCGACGCGTGCACGACCCCGGTGCTCTCGATGAGCGAGGCCCCCAACCATCCCCAAAACGCGGAACGAGGGGCGTTCCACGGACCGGATCACCACCGACTCCCGGCGCCGAATCCACGGATCGGAGCCCAGGACCCCCCGGTTCTCGATCCAACTCGCCTGCCGGGTGCGGATACTGGTGCCATCCTCGCCGAGTTCGGTTTCTCAGCCGCCAGCATCGAGGCTCTCATCGACGAAGGCGCGGCATCATGACGGACGGAGCCCCACCGGGTGGCATTGACGCGTCGCTGCGTCTCGAAGCCCTCAAGGCGCGTATCGAGGAGGGGGAGTATCAGATACCCGCCGAACGGGTCGCCGACGCTGTGATCCTCTGGTACCGGAGGATGGAATCAGATCAGTCGGAGGTGAGTTCCCCGACCTCGTCCTGACGCGTTTGATGACCGATGCGCCGTCCGAGGGCATCGATCGCCATCACCACGAGAAATGCGAAGACGGCCACGGCGATGGCGGCGACCACGTCCTTGTTCGGGGCTTCGAGGGCGGTGCTGTCAACGCCGCGCGGCCACGGCCACAACACGCGCAGCGACCCGAGCATGAGGCCGATGAGGCCAGCCATGACCGAGTTGTAGTGATCGCGCAGCGCGCGATGCAGGATCTGCGAGAACAACGCGAGGCCGATGACCGCTCCCACTCCGAAGATCGCGAGCGAGACGATATCCCGGTCCGTCACCGCCGAGAGCACCGGACCGTACATGCCGAGCATCACGAGGATGAATGAGCCGCTGATGCCGGGGAGGATCATGGCGCAAATCGCAATTGATCCGGCCAGGAAGAACGCCCACATTTCTGGATTGGCGATCTGGGCCGCCGACTCGCTCGATGTGTCCTCACGGAGTCCGAGCAAGACGAAGACGACAATGGTTACGACGACGATGGTGACGATCCTGCGGACATCGCGGACCGTGAGCAACCTCCATACGATCAGCGCAGACCCGGCGACGAGGCCGAGGAAGAGCGCAGCCATGAGCACGGCGTGGTCTCTGAGGAGGCGCTCCAGCAGATGCGAGAGCGAGAGAATGGCGAGGCCAATGCCGGCGCCGAGCGGCAGGATGAAACCCCACTCGATCCTCTTCAACCACGCGACACCCCCCGAGAAGTCGAGGCGCAGGAAGGCGCCGAGGGCTGAACTCCCGGCGCGTACCGACGCTATGAGGCGTTCATAGATGCCAAGGACGAGCGCGATCGTCCCCCCGGACACGCCGGGGACGATGTCTGCGGCCCCCATGAGGTAGCCGCGAATGATCGACCAGGGGATCTCGCGAAGCATGGCGGCGAGTGTAGGGGTCGACTGCCGAGACCGGTGTACCGTTCGGTCCCGCGATCGAGCAGGAGAACGGATGCGGATCGTCCTACAACGGGTCAACCGGGCCTCCGTCCATGTCGATGGAAGCATTGCCGGGGAGATCGAGACCGGCCTGCTCGCCCTTGTCGCTGTGGCCGAAGGCGACAATGAGGGCGATGCGCGGGCGGCTGCAGCGAAGATCGTCGGCATGCGGATCTTCCCCGACCGCGATGGGAAGATGAATGTGAGCCTTGTCGGGGCCGGGGGATCGGTGCTGCTCGTCTCCCAGTTCACGCTCCTTGCCGACGTCCGAAAGGGGCGCCGACCGGCGTTCACCGCGGCAGCCGCCCCGGAGGCCGCCGTGCCCGTTCTGGCCACCCTTGCCGAGGCCATCGAGGCTGACGGAGTCCCCGTCGAGCATGGGCGCTTCGGCGCGCACATGCTGGTGGACCTGGTCAACGACGGTCCGGTCACGATCGTGTTCGACGTTGTCGGAGGGCGAGTCGCCTAGGTTTGCTCAGCGTCAGGCGGTGAGGTACTCCCGACCCGCGTCGCAGAAGGTCCTGAAATCGCAGCGTTTGCATGCGTCGGATGGTGTCGGTTCGAAGTCGTCGAGGGCGAAGCGCTGCGTTAGGGCGTCGATGCGCTCACGGGCCGCAGCCAGCCACGCCTCGTCGACGTCGACCGATCGCTCGGCGTACTCGCCGCGACCGAAGAACGCGAACGTGACCGAGAGTTGCTCCGGCGGCGGCGATGCGACGGCGCCGTCGGCGGCGGCAATCGCGTAGGTCTGCAATTGCACGTCGAGCGCCGGGTCGTCCGACGCGCCACCCGACTTGTAGTCGACGATCTCCCATGTGCCTGGTTCGGGTTCGTAGACGGCATCGATCCTGCCGCGGACGCGCACTGTGCCGAATTGAAGATCGATGGGCACCTCGGCGAAACGGGCCGTCTCGTCGGCGAGACGAGAGTCGAGGAACACCTCGTAGGGGTCGGGTCCGGCCGAGGCCGGCGCATCGTGGTCGATCGGGAGGTCATATGCGATCTCCTCCATGTCCTCGAGAGGCACACGACCCAGATTGTGGAGTTCGACCTGGCGGTGGAACCGGACGCCGCGTCGAAGGGCTGGCGATGGCCGCATGGGCAGGCGGTCGACGAAGGCCCAGCGGAACTGCTGCGGGCATCTGGCAAGGGTGACCAGGCCGGTGACGGACGTCGACCGATCGTCGCTGCGGTGAGCGTCGACCGGTTCCGGTAGTGCTTCGAGATCGAGTCGCATCTGACCTGCCTCGGCTGTGGCGGCCGCCTCGTGTTGCGGGTAGGCCTTCAGCCACGACGGATCGTCCGCTGCCCGTCTCAAGGCGTGGTCCCAGCCGGTGTCGATGAACAGCGGATCCGGCGCAGGGGGAGGTGGCGTCCATGCCGGCTGTTCGATCGGGCCTGGGTCTTCCCGGACGGTGGTCGATGCCGCCATGCCTTCTGCGATGGCGAAGAGTGGCGAAGGAGCGCGGGGCCGTTTGCGTTCCGGTGTCCGGTATGACCCGGTGATGATGAGTCGGTGTCGCGCCCGTGTGACGGCCACATATGCGGTCCGCCACTCTTCAGCCTCGTGATAGTCGCGCAGGATGGCATTTCTGTCCTTCTGGGTTGCTGCCCCGGTGAGATTGGGGAGGCTCTCGGAGTCGAGACGGAGTTCGTATGGCAGGAATTCGGCCTTGTCGACCGGATTGGCGTAGGACGGAGCCCGGGACGGGAAGCCACCCTCGACAACCGATGGGATGACGACGGTGTCCCACTCGAGTCCCTTGGCCCGGTGGATGGTCAACAGCGACACGGCAGGGCCCCGCGATGCCGCAGTCGCGTCGAGTTCCTTCGGGGCGCTCTCGTCCGAGAGGAGACGCAGGTATCGAAGGAACGATCCCAACGAGGCTCGACCGACGATCGGCTTCCACGATTCGACGAGATCGAGGAATCGGTAGAGGTTGAGGCGCGCCGAGAGCCCGGCGTGATCCTCCATCGCATCGATCTCGGTCCATGCGTGCATGGCCGCGAGGATGCTCCTGCAGAGGTCGGAGACCGGTGCGCTCTGTGCCTCGACGAGGAGGCTGCGATAGCGCGATCGGAACTCGACCAGGCGACGGCGTGCCGTTGGGGAGCATCCTGTGATGCTGTCGATCTCGTCAATCGCCTCCATCAGTGTCGGGGCGTCGCTGGGTCCGCGTCGGTGTTCTCTGGTCCACGTGTTGAGCGCAGCGAGGTCGCCGAGGCCGAGGCGGTAGCCGCTGCCGAGTAGGACTCTCGCAACCGCTGTCGTGTCGGACGGATCGTCGAGGAGCCGGAGCCAGGCGAGGAGTTCGGAGACTTCCGGCACGTCGAGGAGGCCACCGACGGAGGCGACCTCGGTTGGCACACCCGTGGCGAGCAAGGCCTCGCGGATCGGCCCGATGTCGCGGTTCTTTCTCACCAGGACGGCGATCTCGTTCAGTGGCGTTCCATCCGCGTGGGCCTCTTCGATCAAGTCGGCGATCCAGGCCGATTCCTCGCTCCGGGTCCCGAGCCACGCGGTCTCGATCGTTCCGGGTCCGGCTTCGGGGCCAGGCTGGAGCGGGTCGAATGGGTCCTCCCCGTGGATGCGCTCGCGGATCCGGTTGGCGAGATCAAGGATTGCGCGATCCGAGCGACGGTTGAGCGTGAGTGGCAGCGTCTCGGCGTTGGTTCCATCGGAACGAGGGAAGTGCCGTACGAAGCCATCGAAGTTCAGTCGCGATGCGCCCCGCCACTCGTAGATGGTCTGGTCCGAATCGCCGACGGCGGTGACCGGGAACCCGGAGCCGAAGATCGCCCGGAGCAGCTCCCGCTGGGCCGGGTCGGTGTCCTGGTATTCGTCGAGCAGGACGACCTGATGCCGGTTGCGAATGCGCTGGGCGATGGTGGGGTGCTCGGCAACGAGTCGGTGAGCACGGCCGACGAGATCCGCATAGTCGACGACACCGAGCCGTGACTTCGCTTGCGCGTACGCTTCGACGAGGGAGAGCAGTTCGAGTCGGACCTCCCACACATCGTCGCCGCTGTCGGCCGACGGGGCTGCGTCGCGGACGGACGAGGGGTTCAGCAGATTGTCCCCAATCTGGCCCGCGAGCGTGAACGCCTTGTCGACGATGCCTTTCGGGTAGGTGAGGTCGAGATGCGGGTAGGCGGTATCGCCGAGGCCTTCTTCGAGGAGTTGGCGCTGGTGTGCGGGACCGATGACTGCCGTGTCGCGTTCGACGCCAACGAGCGCACCGAACTCTTGCAGGAGTCGGTAGGCGAATCCGTGGTAGGTCGTGACCTGGACCTCTCGCCCATCTGCAGTGAGGTCGGGGAGTTCGGCTCGCAAGCGATCGCGGAGTTCTCCCGCCGCCTTGTTCGTGAAGGTGATGCCGAGGGCGGCCTCCGGTTCGACGCCTTCCGAGAGCAACGCCTTGAGGCGGAGCACGATCGTCGTCGTCTTCCCGGTGCCCGCGCCTGCGGAGACGCGAAGTGGTACGAGCGGAGCGCTGACGATGGCAGCCTGTTCGGGGGTGAGGCGGAAGGTCATGCGGTGAAAGCCTCCTTGCCTTCCGGGACCGCCGGGCAGGCGATCTGGACCGGGCAGCGGTCGCAGTGCGGGCCCGGCGTCGGTGTCCAGTCCTCTGCTGCGATGGCCTCTGCGACGGCGTTCATCCGGTCCTCGATCTCATCGAGCTGCCCGACGTCGAGCGAACGGGTGGTGATCGACCGCTTGAGCGGATGCATCGGGAACCACATTTCTGCGGCCGAGGGGAGGCCGTGGGTCGTGATCGCGGCGTCTTCACGGGCAGCGATCAGATAGAAGCCGAGCTGCAGCGACCTCGCCGCGTCGGCAGCCGACACGGGTCGTCCGGTCTTGTAGTCGACGATGGCGACGCCACCGTCGCGGTGCTCGATGCGGTCGGCGCGCCCGATCCAGCGGGTCGTGTCGCGTGTGATCTCGAGGTCGGTCTCGGAGCCAATCGGCGATCCGGGACTCGGCCACAGCGAGTACATGTTCTCCAGAGCGGTGACGGCTCGGGAGCGCCATGCCGCGTCGAAGGCACCGCCTCCGAACATGCCGGGTTCAATGAGATCATCGAGGACGGCAAGCGCTTCTTCGATGGTTCCGTGGTGGTCGTCGCGTTCGGCCGCGTCGCTCTCAACTCGCTCGAGAACGCTGTGGATGAGGTTCCCGAACTCCATGTAGACGCTGGTCTCCCCACCGATCCCGAGTTTTCGTTCGAGGACGTATCGGCGCGGGCATGTCTCATAGGCATCGGCCTGGCTGGGAGAGAGTCGGAGTGGCTGATCCACGATCCCCGTGTCGATCCCCGCAGGCATTGTGCCGGCGAACCGGTCGGGGGAGCGCAGCCCGAGATCGGTACTCCGTGCGAGGGTTTCGACGGCGGCGAGGCGCTCCGGAGGGAGGGCCGATGGATCCGCCGCCGTGCGCCGAAGGCGTGCTTCGACCTGACCGATGGTGATCGGCCGGTGGGACCCTTCCGGGTTGACGAGTGCTTCTGCCGTTGTGTCGACCCCGGCCACGAGCGGGAGAAAGCGACTCGGTGACCCACCGTCGATGTCGAAACCGGAGTCGGTCGCTGTCCACACGACACGCCGTGTGGCCCGCGTCATCGCCGTGTAGGCGAGCCTCCGCTCTTCCTGCAGCCGGAAGGCGAGGTAGCCGACGGTGTCGCTCGGGAGGTGGGGCTGCAGGTGGCGCGTCCCGAGGAGTGAGTCCCTGGTGCGCAGGTCGGGGAACGCTCCCTCGACGGCATCCGCGATGAAGACCACGTCAAAGTCGAGTCCCTTGGCCTGGTGCAGGGTCGCGACGGTGACGCGGTCGTCCTCGTCGGCCTGGTACGACAGCAACGGACTTGCCTCGAAGTCCTCCGCTTCGCTGTAGCTGCGATAGTCGAGGAGCGTGCCCGTGGGGTTTCGTTCATTCCAGCGATCGATGACCTGTGCAAACGACGACCACGCAGCGCGGTCCTGCACTCTCAAGGGTTCAGTGGCCAGGGCGGAGACCTGGGGAAGGGTTGACCACACCTGCCAGAGGCCCGCACGGGCGGCTTCTGCGTTCGCCCAAGACGGATCGACGAGGAGATCGGCGAGTGCCGACCCGTGGCGGATACCGGATCGGACGACGCCCGTCCAGGACCGGCCCCCGCCGGTCCGGTCACGGTCGAGTTCAGCGAGTCGCGCCGGGAGGGTTTCGAACATCGGGCCGAGCAGCACCCGCCGCATGGCCCGGTCCGTCTCAGCCGGGCCGTCGGCGCCGGTCGCAGCGGTGACGAGGTCGAAGATGAACTGAACGACCGGTTGCTCGACGAGGCGGGTGTCCGGCCGATCATGAGGAATCCCTCTGCGGTCGAGCGCCCGCGACAGAGGAGTGAGGAAACGCGTCTTGGATCGAGTGAATACGGCAAGGCGATTGAACGGGATGTGTTGCTCGAGGTTGAGTTGGTGGATCTGGGACGCGATCCACTCCGCCTCCTCAACCTGCTGCTCGAACCGGTACACCTCGACGGATCCTTCGCCCGGGGCCGGTTTGACCTTGCCTGCGGCACCCGGCAACTCGTGGGCCGTGATGCGGACTGCCGAGGTGAGGATCGCCTCGGGGACGCGGAACGAGGTGGTGAGGATGATGCGTTCGGCGGGTCGGCCCTCGAAGGCGAAGTCCTCGGGGAACCGGGCGACGTTCTCGACGTCCGCTCCCCGGAAGCTGTAGATCGACTGGTACGGGTCGGCCGATGCGGTGAGGTGTCCGTGGGCGGCGACGAGCCGCTGGAGCAGAACCGACTGCGCGTGCGTGGCGTCCTGGTACTCATCGACGAGGAGATGGCGGTACTGGTCCGCGACCGCATCGACGATGACCGGATCGAGGAGGAGTCCTGCCGCTTCTGCGAGCAGGGTTCCGTAGTCGACGAGCGAACGGTCGCGCAGCGTCTGGTCATAGCGATCGAGGAAGGCGGAGAGCCCTCGCCAGTCCGCACGATCGTGCGCCATATCTTCGAGGTCGGTCGGGCCGATGAGTTGCTCGCGGCATCGGAGGATGAAGTCGGTCACTTCGTCGGCGAACGTGCGGGTCGTGAGCAGCGGCCGGAATGCCGGTGACCAGGCCTCACCGCTCTCGCTTTCGAGCAGTTCTGATACGAGACGTTTCTGGTCGGGACCGGGGAGGATGTCGGGAGCGCTGTCCCATCCGCGGTCATCCGCGTGAGCTTCGAGAAGACGCGCTGCGAAGGAATGGTAGGTCGACACATCGACGGCGCCGGTCGGGCCGAGAACTGAGGCTCGAATGCGTCGGTCGAGGTCGACGGCGCCGCGTCGCGAGAACGACAGCACGAGCATCTCGCGCGCATGTCCACGCTCAATCAGGTGACTTGCCCTCCGGACGAGGAATTCTGTCTTCCCGGTGCCAGGACCGCCGACGATCAACTGCGGTCCTGCCGCGGGGAGGACGACGTCGGCCCAGTCTCCCGGGTCCACTCGCGTCTCGCGGATCATCGGTCGAACGGGAGCGGCGACTCGTGTCGTCGAGTGGAACCGTCGGCAAGGATGTGCACGACATCGACATCGCGTGCCCGCAGCGCGGGTGCCAGCACCGTCGATCGATGGCACGGGATTGGGTCCGGCTTCCCACCGAGGATGACGAGTGGTGACACGGCAGAGAGCGCGATGAGATCGTCGATCGCCCCGGAATCCTCTGAGAAGGACCGGCGTCCGAGCGTCGACCCCATCCAGCGGTATCCGATCCCCGCCTCGGATGCACGGTCCTCGAGGCGGCGCCGGCTGAAATCAGGTGTCTTCGGCGTATCCGGGTCTCTTCGGACATCGACGATGAGGGAGATGCCGTGTGTGACGAGGTCCCGTTCGATGTCGTCGAAGGATCGCTCGCCATGGCCGATGGTCCAGATCGTGTTCGTCAGACGGTGCTCCCTTCCTCGTCAGCGAATGCGGGACAGATGTCCTGATAGGAGCACCAATCGCACAGTACGCCGGTCCGCGCCGGGAAGTCATCGGTCTCGATGGCCCGCTCGATGGCAGCCCACAGCGCCTCGAGTTCGCGCTGCATCGCGTCGAGTTGCTCGTCCTCGACGGGGATCTCGAGGACGGTAGGCCCCGTGAGGTACATCAGGCGAAGCACCGCTGGGGTCCGGCCCTCGCGGATGCGGATGAGCAGGGCGTAGATCTTCAGGGCGAAGAAGGCCGACATCGCGTAGCGCTCCGGGGGAGCCTTGCCGGTCTTGTAATCCGTGATCACGAGACCATCTGGAGACTCGTCCATTCGGTCGAGGATGCCGCGGATCGTCATATCGCCAACGGACTGCGTCATATCCAGTTCGTTCGACAGCGGTTCGAATGACGTCGGGTCCTCAACAGAGAAGTAGTTGGCGAGAATGCCGAGGCTCTCGATGCCCCAGGCGCGCTCGGATTCGACGTCGTCGAACAGGTCGGGGTAGTCCGTGGCCTTGTTCTCCTGCCATGCCTCCCGGAACAAGTCGTAGAGGCGCTCCGGTGTTCGCTCCACTGCCGGCAGGCCGAACAGACGCTCGAGGGCGAGGTGGGCGGTGGTCCCTCGCGCCTGGTACACCGTCGGCGGTGTCTTGATCCGGTCGATGGCGCTGAACTTGAACAGTTGCGGGCAGCGCTTGTAGTCGCTGGCTCGCGAGGGCGAGAGGCTCTTGAGGCCCGTCGAGTTCGGTTCGCGATTCTGAGGTTGGGACGTCATATCGAGGACTATACGGCACCGGTGTGACACGAACCACAGACGTGTAACTCACCCAGAGCGGCAGAATGGGAAAACTGGCGAAAGCACGCGAAAACTGTGCATGCTCTCGGGTTGACATGACGATGACGGCTCGCGTATCTTCCCACTCACTCGAACGGCTTCGGCCGGGAGAGCGACCCGGACGGGTGAGCCTCTGAGCTCCACCGAAGCGGATGAGGGATACCTCGGAAGCGACGGTCCGCACGGGTCGCCGGGTACATCGGCTCCGGTCGATTCCCCGGCACGGCGACTCGCCCCTCGGGGTGGGACGCCGGTGGCAGTCGGGTCGCCCAGATCCCGATACGTCACGGCGCACCGTCGAGAGGTGGGGCGATGTCCGAGCGGGACTCTGGGGTTCCGAACGGATGGGCAACGGCCGACGGGCAACGGGTCACACCGGAGCACGAAGGAACCGGGCCACGCTGGAGGCAACGGCGAGAGCCGGGACCGAAGGCACGCCGAAGTGGCGCAAGCTGT
>Ga0316197_10002458_pt1 | contig 13257 bp, 6 predicted proteins | sample OudBiesiAoxic_MG_FD_204939 | JGI IMG/M metagenome (GOLD analysis project Ga0316197, IMG submission 204939) | Coastal sediment microbial communities from Oude Bieten Haven, Netherlands - site A oxic | ecosystem: Environmental > Aquatic > Marine > Coastal > Sediment | place: Netherlands...
TTTTTCTTCAGGACTGGATGATAAAGCACGGCAATAACAATTAAACGCCTTATTAATATCTAAGTTTGTTTGTATATCACCTAATAACTCCCATACCCAATAGTCGCCAATCTTCTGTTTGGCCACATTCACAGCAAGCTCAAAGCTACTTTGATAATCACCTAATAGATTTAATGCTCTAGCTTTATTTAATTCTAACCAGATTTTCTCTTCTGATGTCTCTAAAACTTTATCAATCAGAGGCAACATCTTAGATAACAAATCAAGTTCACTTTGCTCAACAGCTTGTTTACTAGCATGTTGTATAACTTTAGCCGCTAAACTCGGATATACATTACCTGTATTTATATCGTGATATTCTTCAAAGTCCTCATCACGAAGGTTTTCTATACCCCATATTTTAATAAAACCCATTAAACTAAAGTTATTTTCCTTGGTTAATTTATCAGCAACGCCTAGTACTAAAGAGTGTAACAACGAAGGTTTTTCACAATTAAGCTTTAAATAATTATTGAGTAATTTTTTAACAGCAAATACATTAAGGTTTTCAGAGTTGAATTGAAGCTTAGCTAGTCTATAAAGCTCCCAACCGATGCTAGTCATTATTTCTTGGTTATCAGGCTGCTCATGAAGAACTTGCCTGTAGATGTTTATAGCTAGCTGATGTTGACCGTCTTTACTGGCTTTTTTGGCTTTTTGTAATTCTTTATTAGCTGGGTTTGATAAGTTATTAACAAAAGCAATTTGGTCATTTATTATTTTATCGCTTGGGTCAAACGAAAGATTATTTAGCTGAGTAAGATAAACATTTACCGCTTCAAAATTGTTGGCTTGTGATTCTCTTTTTACTAAATCAATCAAACACCACCCTAAAGCTTTAACGTTCCATTCATCGTTTGGTAAAGATTGAACCAATTTAAACCCTATTTGATACGCCTCATCTAGATTGCCAGCTTTTCGTTTGGCAAATACATCTTTACTTGTGAATGATGCTGAGTTGTTTAAGCTGTTACTCCCATGATTAATGCTGGCCATCTTAATTCAAAGCCTCTTCAATCAGGCTTTCAACTGTATCTAAAAACTCTAGTGAACTAGAAAGATTTTTCTGGCCCATAAATTTAGTAAATTGGCTTTTGCCATTGTAATAAATATCAACTACAGCAATCTCATTAAATTTTTGAAAACAATAACGCTGAGCAAAGCTTCTGGCTCTCACTTCAGGAATAGAAATATCATTAAGCGTAAATACTTCTGATAATTTTTCATGAAATTCCTTCAAAAACTCTTCAGGAAACTCTAACTGCGAAGGCTTGGTATCCGTATACCCACTTATCAATATCCCCTCTAAATGGTTAAGGCGTGCTTTTATTAACTCATCTAACGGGCTATCTTGATTAAATGCAATTGAGCTAATCTTTTGTTTTGAGTTATAAGCAATTCGTGCCGTAGCGTACTCTTCAGCAAGCTGAAATAAATACACTTCCTGATACTGGTTATGAGTTATATTTTGTATCTCTACATTTGTGCCAATCAAAGCACTTTTAATCTCTGCAAATAACTGCGCCAAAAACACATTACCTTCAGGTATATTAACGGTAGTCGCTAACTCTTGCTTGTTTCCTACTAGACTATCATTTGTTGTAGTGCTCATTGTGTTAACTGGTGTAGATGCTGACGAGCTTCCTCCAACCCTTTTAATTGTTGAGCCAAGCTTAACCATTGGCGGGTCAATAACATAAAGCTGAGACGAGGTACGAGTTATTGCAGTGTAAAGCCAGCGAAAGTAGTCTGGGCTCAGTGTTTTAAGGTGAGAACTGCATTTCACAAATACATTTTGCCATTCACTACCTTGTGCTTTATGACACGTAATTGCGTAACCAAATTTAACTTTAAATGCGTTAAAGTAAGGGTCAGATAACAAAGCCATACGAAACTCATTGCGCTTAGCTTTTGCGCGCAAATCAGCATGGCGATTGCAAAAATCAACGTATAACGCTTTGTACTCGTCCGAACTCAAGGCTGGTTCATCGCTATAAAGTAAGTTTTCTACAATTTTAGATCTAAAAAAGCTAGCGTTCCCATATTCATCCCTAAAACCAAGTTCAACATCCCTAAATTGCAGTTCGACACTAATAGTAACGGTTTCGCCGTCTTCTCCTTTTTTACGCAATACGACGTTTCGTACTTCAGGCGCAGACAAAACTTGCCTTACCATGCCAAATTCACCATTGGCAATGACCTTCTGATTTATATAATGATTGGCAACCGAAATAATTTTATCGCCTGAAACCACTTGCAGCTGAGATGGGAAAAAGTGTTCTCTCACCACCCTATTATATTGGCTTACTTGAGCATTAGAAGACGCAATTAAAATAGCGTTTTTAGTATTTGATATCTTATTGTTACAAACTTTCAAAAAGGTATTGAGCAAAACATCCGATGTTAGCGCCTGTACATCTAGGCTATTAACTTGAAACTCAAGTTTATTAAATAAGTTTGCATGCATAGCTTCACGTAAAATTCGCGCATTATTCATTACGCCGCTTTCAGCTTTTTGCCTAACCACTTCCGACAATTCGCACTCTTTTGATGCTAGCTGGTATTTATCAAATAAATACCGCTTACTTAATGCAGGTGAAAAAACCATACCTACTGGCGGCAACTGTGCATTATCGCCAATAAATATGACTTTTTTCTGATGATCGTTATGATCAAGGTTAATGTAGTTAAGTAAATCTTTTAATAAATAACCTGAGCCAAAACGAAAGAACTCTGAATCAGAATAGGTATCAGACAACATCGATGATTCATCAATAATGTATACAGCCTCAGATGTACTCTGATTAACTTTTATTTCGGCATAGCACCGAAACGTTTCAGACCCTTCTATCCCCTCTAGTTTATATTCTTTAACGTTTTCATAGTTATAAATAACACGGTGAATAGTGGACGCAGCTTGGCCTGTTTTATCACTAATTACCTTTGCGGCTTTGCCAGTAGGAGCCATCAATTCAAATTGTCGCCCAATCGCATTCAGGTATTGCGTTAGTCCTTCAGTAATGAAGGTTTTACCTGTACCTGCATAACCTTTTAACAAAAAAACTGACTCATTACTTTGATTCAAAAACTCATTTAACTGCTCAACTAAATTACGCTGCCCTGTAGTTAGCGAGTGTTGTTTATAGCAATCAAATATGTTGATATTTTTGCGAGTTACATTCATTTGCAAATCAAAGCTAGTCGCTGACTCGCTGCTCGCAGCTTTAAACGCAGCTAACTCACCATCGTTATGCCTGGCAACAATATTCTTTTGAACCGTTTCAAGCTCTGTGCGCAATGCTGCTAATTCTGTTTCTGCATCTGCTAATGCCGCTGAGTTATTAGTAAGTTTTACTTGTAAGGCTTCATTTTTAGCAAACACCTCATTGTGATCGCTTTCAATAGGCTTTGGCTCAACATAATCAGGTAATTCAACTGGGCTATTAAGCATAGTTCTTACAAACCACTTACCCACTAAAAAAGCTTCTTTAACTAGCCACAGAACCTGTTCAGTAGAGTGTTCTATATTGTCGTGCGCCGCTTTATTTCCGTGCATTCTTAAAGCATGTAATTTGGCGATAATAGAGTGGTCTACAACATCTTTAAAATCATAATGATTTAAGCGTTTATACAAATCTGCTTGCGGTTCTATCTCAATCGACAAAATTGAATATATATGCCCAACCAATGACTCCGTAAAACATCTTAGTTTAACCAATGCAGCCTGAGGGTCACTGTAAACATAACCTTCTGCCGAATCCCCTAATTTTGCTAGCCTCGTATATTCTTTCTCTAAAAATTTAAAGTTTGAACCTGACATATCAACGTCCTTATTTCTTGGCCGAACTACTTTAAAACACATTCAGCTATATTCATCACAGCTATTTTTTGCGGCACATTCTCGCTTTTCGCGTAGTAGGTCGCTTTGTGCCCATCAATGGTTGTTTATTCACAACCATGTCGGCAACAATGCAGACCTACAAAATAGCGTGTTACTTCTTACTGGTTTTTGCTGCTTTTTTAGCGGCTTTTTCTAGCTTTTCGGCTTCAAGTCGGGCGGCTTTTATACGCGCTAATAACTTGTCGGCGGGTTCGTCGTTTGGGTCTTGTGGTACAAGTTCACCACGAAAGGCTTTGGCTAAGATCGATTGCGTGAGGTTATCAACCCGTATTTTGGCGTTAGTTAGATTCTTTTCTAAGGTATCGGCTAAGGCGAAGTATTGTTCTACTAGACGCACGATTTCGGTTTGTTCTTCGATAGGAGGTAGAGGAATTAAAGATTCCCTACATTGTGAAAGAGATATATTAATTTGCCCTACAGATCCTTTCGTATCTGGCATTACCTTCCGGACAAGCTCACCTTCACATAAAACAAAGTACAAATATTTTTTATTCAAAATATCCTCGTTTGCTCTAAATAAAGTTATAGCTTGATTCAAGTTCCATTCTGGGAACTGGTTCGTCAAAATCGCTACCTTTCCTAAAGGAGGTCCAACGATATTCATTAAAATATCCCCAGGTAATGCAATTGAACGCTTTATTTTTGTTGAATGAATTTCTTCAGTAATGAACTGTGGCTTGTAATCAAAATTAATTTCTTGATTAACAATATTGTAAACTTTTAAAAATGGAATTGTTCCATTTTGATCAAATGGATTATTTCTTGGCGTTGAACCACTTTGAACTTTATCACAAACATCCAGAGAAGGTTTTACCGACCAAGTAGTTGGTACATGCATACCGTTTTCAATTTTATATTCACTATCTCCACGCCATTGTTCTGTGAGTTTGCCGGAGACGGCCGAGGCAAGAACGGATTGGCGGAAACGTTTGATGATGTTAGGTAAATTATTGAGGCGTTGTTGTATGGTGTCGACCTGCGCCAATAAGCTATCGAGCTTTTCAACAATACGCTTTTGCTCTGGGAGTGGTGCTATCGGTAATGGGATTGTTTTTAGCTCTTTTACTGCTGCTAAATTTTGAATTGCCCCTCCGACAGTTTTATTTAACACACTATTTTGTATTAATGGTGAACGGAATAACTTTAAAAAATAGTCGGGCAAAATAAATTGGTCTTGAAGGCGGATACGAAGCAGCGCTTGATTTATAACACCTGTTGGAGCGCCAATTGGCACATGAGTAATACGTCCCATCGTGCCCGAACAGCTTATTAAAAAATCACCTTCATTTACATGAAAACCGCTTAACTCTGAATACTTTTCTTCATCGATAAAATACCTAAAAGTGGTGCAATCATCATTGATAGGTGCATATTGTTCGTATACAGAATAGCCCCTTCATCTACAAAACATGATTTCTTTAAGTTACCACCAAATGGACCTCTTCTGAAACCATCTGTTGCTGTAATTGCACTCCATTCGACATTAACCCAGCTATTTGGAAGCATTGATTTACTTTCTACTTCTGCCATTATTCAGCACCCTCAATTACTTTAGGCTCTAACCCAAACTCTTCCGCCAATAACATCACTTGCCCTTCGGCTTGATCAATCGCCCCTAAATCAATCATCAGTTGATTCATTTCGCGTAGCGCTTCTGTGAGTTCAGTCATTGCTTCAGTCGCTAATACTTCTGGTGCAGGTAAATTAGCTGCATCGGTAATCGAGTTATCTTTAAGCCATGTAATATCTAAGCTATCGCCTTTGTCTTTAATAAACTGGCGTGAGAATTTACGGAAGCGAGCGTTGTTTTCTAACTTTTTATCTAGCTCAAGACTGTCTTTCTCGCTTGTTTCTGATTCGGTGGTTGCATCCACCTTAGTCGTACAACCGAGAATATTATAAATACCCTCTTCACGTGGGCTTTGGCCGTTGGCATCTTCACCATAGGCTTGTTCAAAGCTTTCAAGGTATTTACCTGTGAATGGGCTACGTTTACCAAAGGTTTGCATGTTAGTACGCAGATCATAAACCCACGTATCTTTGGTACAGCCTTTATCTTGCTCTGGTTTTTCGGGGGTGCCTTTTTGAAAAAATAGCACGTTAGTTTTTACGCCTGCGGCATAAAATATGCCCGTAGGGAGTCGTAAAATAGTATGCAGATTACATTTATCCATTAAATCTTGACGAATGCGCGTGCCAATACCCGCTTCAAACAATACATTATCGGGGATCACCACAGCAGCACGGCCACCGGGTTTTAAGGTTTCAACAATATGTTGCATAAAACACAGTTGTTTATTGGAGGTTTTATGGACAAAGGTACGGCTAATATTGGTACCCGCCGCACTACCAAAAGGTGGATTCGTTAATACCACATCACATTTTGCGAGGTTTTCACCATCACTGCTGAGGCTATTGCCTAAACGGATTGCACCGCCTTTCTCTTCGTCACCTTCGATGTCGTGTAATAAACAGTTCATTAATGCTAAACGGCGCGTTTCTGGCACTAGCTCAATGCCAATAAAGGCTTTTTTCACTTGAAACTCTTGCTCGTCTTCCGTTAAATCATCAAGATCATTGGTATCGTTTTTAATCTGTTTATCGGCTTCAATTAAAAAACCTGCTGTGCCTGCTGCTGGGTCTTGAATTACTTCACCCGCTTTGGGATTGATAAGCTTAACAATGCTGGTGATTAATGTACGAGGTGTAAAATATTGGCCCGCGCCCGATTTAGTTTCGTTGGCATTTTTTTGTAATAGTCCTTCATACATATCACCAAAATCATCGCGACTTTTAACTTCACCATCTTGCTCTTCACTATACCAATCAAGCGCATTCATATTATTAACCAGTTCAGTTAGCTGTGCTGGTTGAGTAATCGTGGTATTAACATTCTGGAAAATAGCACGCACGATAGCATGTTTATCTGCGCCTAGCTGCACCAACATATTACGATAAAACTGATGTTGGTCTTGGCCTAATTTACTGTGTAAATCTGTCCATCTGAACCCTTCTGGTAATAAATCAATTTCTTGTCCCGTTTCTTTACACATTTTTAAAAACAATAACGAGGCTAACTCATTAACATAGTTTTGATAAGACACGCCACCATCACGTAAATTGTCACAGAGTTTCCATAATTTACTGACTAAATCGCTATTGTTCATATTGCTCTCTTTTAAAATGTGCCACGATGCTTATGCACCATGGTTTGTGCTATTTACTGGGGATGATTTATCTATTTAAGAATAGATGATAAAGGCTCAGGCTTGCTCTTCCCATATATAATCACTAAATTGGGTGAGTATGCTGTCTAATTGACCATCAAACACGGCAATTAATTTCTGTTTGCCTCCTCGGCGCTTGTAGTTACCAATTTTAAAGGTATTGTCATCAACTACTACGTTCTCTTTTAGACTCGATGCTAAGCGTTTTAACCAGCTTTTTTGAATTTCTGACCAGTCATGACTGCTTAAAATTCGAGTCAGCGCATGTTCGACTCGGTGTTCAAATGGTAATAAAGCATCACCAATAGCAGCGCGGCGAATATGCCCTACTAGTCGAGCTGCGACATCTTGGTTTTTAGTTTCTTTCCATGCCACACGTAATGTGGATTCGTCAAAGTGAAGGCGGTCAAACCATTCTTGCAGTTCAAGCAAACTTTTACGCGTTAAGTCACGCGGTTTGTTGATCACGGTTTGCATCGCAACATGTGCATTTTCATCACTGGTCACGAGGTTATCGAAGGCTTCTAAGAAGTCTTCTGCATTTTCATGCTCGCCGTACAAACGCTCTACTTTAATAACATTATCAGGAATATCGGTAAATATTGGTGCTTTACTGTGTTCGTTGATCTGTTCTTTAAGATGTTCAATACGTGCTACAAACCCCGGTACTTGATTTAAAATATGCGCGCTACTACGAGGGCCTTTTTCTTTTAAAGTACGTGCTAAGCCACTAAATTCACAACCAGCCACCTCTTCAAAAATTTGATCTAGGCGTTTAAGCTCTTGACCTATTTCTTTATCGGTATCACGGTGGAAGTTTGCTTGACCAATCACACGCTGTAACTTTGACACTAACTGTTCGTGGCTATGCTCAGCAAAACAACGTCCGTCTGCCTCTTTGGTTTGATAGGTTTGTGAGTCGGTAATCTCGTTAACTAAGGTTTGTAAATTTACTTTAGGACGGATCACAACAGGTTGCATGCTATCCACAGTTTCTAAGGTGCTGTATAAGTCTACGGCATCAAATATTTTAAAGGAGACTTTACCTACCTCAGGGCAAAGCCGAGTTGCACGACCTTTCATTTGCTCATATAAAATACGGCTACGCACTTTACGTAAAAACACTAAATGACAGATGCTCGGCACATCGATACCGGTACTTAACAAATCGACCGTGACCACGATATTAGGTAAACGCTCTTTGTTATATCGGGTGATAAGCGATTGTACTTTTTCAGGGTCTTTGTCTGACGAGCCAGTAATTTTGATGATCGCATCATGCTCCAAACCTGGATACTTTTCACTGAACACTTCTCGCAGTTGCTCAACCACCATATCTGCATGGCTATTATCAACACAAAAAATCAGTGTTTTCTTTTTACCCGTTGGGTCAATGTGATTGGTTAATTCAGCACAAATTGCTTTGTTAAAATTAGGCGCGATTAATTTGCGATTAAAGTCAGACACTTCAAAGTTTTGCTCATCTTCAAGATCATCTAATATAATTTCACCTTGGAAATTCATGCGCTCAACTTGTGAACCCTTTGCTAATAAAAGTCCTTTTTCACTGAGTTCTGTGGTAATTTTTATCGGTGGTTCTTGATCATTCAAATAACCATCAATTACCGCTTGGCGAAAAGTATAACGGTAAACCGGTGCACCAAAAATCTCGGTGGTATGTTTAGCAGGCGTTGCGGTTAGCGCCACTTTAATGGCATCGAAGTGATCAATAATACGTCGATAAGCAGACACATAATCTAAATGATTACGGAACTGTTCTTCCCCTTCAGTTTGCTCTTTATCTAATATGTAGCCACGATGAGCTTCATCCACAATAATGCAATCGTAGCGCCCTACTGGCATTGCATCATCACTTAATAACGTGCGTTTCACTAATGACTGCACGGTGGCAACGTGAATTTTGGTGCTGTCTTCAGGGAATTTTTCAGTTAATCCTTTTACCCCAAAAATAGAGTTGAATGTATGGTCATTAATTCGCGTATCTTCAAATGCACCTAATGCCTGCGCCCCTAATGAACGCCTATCAACTAAAAACAACACACGATTAAAGCGTTTTGATTGAATTAAACGAAACATTAAGCCAATAGCAGTACGCGTTTTACCTGTACCCGTTGCCATGGCTAACAACATCTCTTGTTGCCCATTCACAATCGCTTTTTCTACCGCTCGTACGGCATCTTCTTGGAAATAACGTAACCCTAATGCACTCATATCAGGGTTATTGGTGAACCAATCATTATCCGCTTGTTTATCTTGCTCTAACTTAGCCAATAATTCTTCTGGTCGGTGCCATGCAGGTAACGCTTTAGGCATATTAGTATTCGCACGAATATCACGATGCCAAATACCACTTTTAGTTTTAATCGCATTGCGATAATCGCGGCCATTTGCGGAGTAACAAAATGGAATCTTGTAGCTTTGTTGACCACTTGAGCTATTCCAATCAACAAGATATAGGGGTAGCTCCTCACTAATTTTTTCTTGTTGTTTTTCATCGTCAAGACTAGAAACTAACAAGTCATTACGTAATTTATCATGATTAAAATATTTACTATAACGATAAGCTTCACTGAGTTTGCCACTGACATCTAAGTTCGCTTTTTTGGCTTCAATCACTGCAATCGGTTTTAAACCAACAAATAACACATAATCGGCTTCACCTGTATGACCTGTTTCATCTTTATCTGTTGGCCATTCTGCAATAGCCATATTTTTACCGATTTCAGGGCGAATGCCGTTACTGTATTTTAATGTTTTAGTATCAACAACCCAGCCCGCTTTACGTAATTGGTCATCAATTAAGTAACGCGTTTCCAGCTCACTCAAATTAAGCTTACGTGCACCAATTTCTTTCTTGAGTTGCTGCTGGTATTGTTTACGATCTAAATCTGTTTTCTTGGCTATCTCGTTATCTTTGTTTTTAAGCTGTGCTTCTAATGCGGCGATACGTTGCTCAGCTTGTTGCTGACTCTCATATTGCTTACCTTCAAGAATCGCAATATAACCTTGTAAATCTACTACGGTATTTTGTTTGTTTTTAATAGCCTGTTCACTATCAGCATTGTTTGTTTGGGCATGAGTGAGTTCCGTTTTCAGTTGCTCGATAACATTGAGATATGCTTGATTATCTTCGCTTTGAGGTTTCACAAAGGGTGGCAGTACAAGGTCAAACTGTTTACTGACTAATTTAAAATACCAAAAAGCTAAATGTAGTGTCATTCGTAAGGCGAGCTCAGCATCTTTCGCATCATCATAGTACTCATGTACAGCGCTATTGCCTAATGTACGCAATTTATGAAAAACACTGATGATGTTGCTATCTACGCTGGGAATTTTGGCTATTTCACGTACCAAATCAACCTGCTTTTCGGGAATTTCGATGCTTAACAGCGTAGCAATATGTTTAGCAGTTGCTTCGCCAAACATTCGTAATTTAACTAGACTTGTATTAGGATCATCGAGTAGATTTTTTTCTGCTGCATAGGCTAAGCGATATAGGATATCGTTTGTCCCTTTTAAGAATTCAAAGTTTGTTTTTTGCATAAGTTGAAGCTCCTTTGCTTCTAATAGCGCCTTGATAAACAAGCTCGTCTTCTAGGTGCTGAAAGTGAAGATTATCGATACGTCGTAATGATGTGACATTTCAACATAACAACGTAACTTGACCATTAAGCTTTACGGGTTGGTTACTGCATATTGCTCTGCATAAAACCCGAGTTCAGTCAGCTCAGGCCAGTTTTCTCGTAACTGTTCAAAATTCAGTGATGTTTTCAAATCTACCGCTCCAGATACTTTAGTTAGTTGATTTCAATAGTGATATTTTTTTTGTTTGCAGCAACATGATAGTAACTAATATTACTATCAGTACGTGATTTTATTTCTATTTTTTTGACCAACTCTGTTGGTAATGCTTTTTTTAGTTTGGCATTAATCGCAGAGCGATTTTGTTGTACAAAAGTATTTTCCATTGAAGCCAATTGAGTAAAATCCCCTTCGTTAAAATCCTCAGGCTCAACACCAAAGGTATTCTTAAAGACTCGAGGGTCTTTGCCTATTGCACTAAATGTATTTAAGAAGGTAATGGCATGCTGTTTATCATGGTCAAAGTCACGGTCTACTTTCAACTCGCACGTTTGCTCAGCAAGCCATAGATAAAAAGTAAATTCTTTAGGTGATAATTTTATATCGACACCGGTAATGGTTAATGTCTTAGCTTTACGACTTAACGTAAGTACCAAATTTTTGCTATGAGTAGCATTTAATGTGGAAACGGTTTGGCTAAAAGACATGTTTCCCATTGAATTTATTAATTGTGTATCTACAGAAGCACGCATTCGTACAAAAGGTATTTCAGCTAATGTAACAACAGCATGCTTTGTATCAACTTTAGGTTGACCAAATTTTCCATTTATAATGTTGCTTGTTTTAGTTGGGTAATAGAAGTCTTTAACAAATTCAAATTCATCATTAACAAACACATGGCTTAATGAATCTTGTGGTCTGGCTAATAATGACATGGCATAACCTAAGTAAAATGCCATGGTTTTACGCCCACCAGCAATTGAAGCATGGATAGCAATATCTTGTTGCTGTGTTAAATCAAATACTTTTCGCGTGATAAAATCGGCCATGTAAGTTTGGTCTTCAATACTTTTAGCATCATTAACAGGTTCTCCCTGCTCATCTTCAATTAACCAGATATGTGATTCATCAAACTTGATTGCTGGCATATCATATTCTTTAAATAACGCAGCTAAATGGCCATCATCGAAAAAACCTTCACAAAGCATTTTTTTACAACCAAGCGTCGTAATAATATACATTTCATCAGGAAAGGTTTTACCTTCAGTATGTAACGCATAAAGCGTTTCTGTAACTACTTGTGGGCTTGCACCTGTTATTGCTAAAAGTATATTTTTCATAAAAATTTCAAAGACCATTTAAAATCAATTACTTTACTCAAATATACCTCTTTAGGCCAGAAATAAATCATCGCTATTTGATTTATTTTTCATATGGTTAGCGTTTTGCTTTACGTGCTTTCTTTTTTGCTTGCTTTTGTTTCTGTCTATCAACAGTAGGTTTTGTATTTTGTTGGCACACCACACTATTATCACGCATTAATGCTTTGCCTCTAGGCGATTTTATGAATTGCAAAGCGTCTTCACACCCTGTTTTAGCGGCATCTCTAATTAATGCTTTTAATGAATGCGGTGATTTTACGTTCTTTACTGTTTGTAGTTTTTTCCAGATTAACATTGAGAGATCAAATTTCATCTGAGATTTACCTGTTGCTTCACAACAATATAAAGCACTATTCGAAAGTTCTATCGCTAAGTCAACTTTCTCTTCATCATCTTTTAATAGATTAAAAAACTTATCTTCGTAATGAATAAAAGTAGGTAACTTTAGATGATGTTCGATCATCATTTCAAGCCCTTCTTTGGGTTGAGGTAACTTTCCCCAGAAGCCATGGTAATCACAATAACCTTTGAAATATTTCACACCTTCAGCTTGATGTGCTTGGGCGCTAGTTAAGGCTGTTTTTACTTGTTTAAGTAACAAATCGTTATGCGGTTCGTTTTCCCATTTAGTTAATTTATATTCAAGGTCTAATATATAAGACTGTTTACAATTAGCGTTTAATCCTTTTTTGACCCAGTAGCTATACTTATCTTGATCTTTTTTGTAGTAATATTCTTGCAATTTTTTAATTGCACCATGATTTTCTTTTTCACCTGCTTGATGCAAAAAATCGAACCCACGTTTAGATTGTTCACCATGGCATAAAAATGCGGCATATTGAAAAGCCACTTGTCCATTATCATCATGTTTTAAGGCTTGCTTATAGCAATTATCTATCGACATGTTACTCGGTAACGGTAAACTTTTTGATTGGTAGACTTCGGCATAGAGTAACCATGTATCTCCGTGCCCTTGTTTATGTGCACGATCTAACCAATAAGATAAATCATGCTGTAATAGATTAACTTTACCTTTATTTTCAATACCTGATAATTGTTTTTTATCTGCAGCTTGCTGGATCTTATTGGCGAAGTGCTTAGCCAA